>Ga0335075_10017340_pt1 | contig 10706 bp, 9 predicted proteins | sample Lox_Sample_24_FD_206723 | JGI IMG/M metagenome (GOLD analysis project Ga0335075, IMG submission 206723) | Soil microbial communities from Loxahatchee National Wildlife Refuge, Florida, United States - Lox_Sample_2.4 | ecosystem: Environmental > Terrestrial > Soil > Wetlands | place: USA: Florida... | reverse complement strand
GACCTCTTCTACCGGGACTCCACGGTTGTTCCCGGGGATGTCCGGACTGTCCGCGAGCCTCCCCGGAACGCGCCGATCACGTGGTTAAAGACCGGTTGCCCGATCCACTTTCTTTGAGATCACCTCAATGGCCCAGATGGTAAATACTCCTTAGCGGGGGCGGCGGCCCGGCTGGCCGGGTGATTCAGTGCGGCAGCGGCCCGCCTGCCAGGGTGATTCAGTGCGGCAGCGGCCCGCCTGCCAGGGTGATTCAGTGCGGCAGCGGCCCGCCTGCCAGGGCGATGATCACGCCCGTGGCCGCGGCCGCGAGCAGGGTGAACACGACGCCCCGGCGCAGCCCGAGCAGCGCCACGATGGCCGCGCCCAGGACGACGTACTGCCAGGGCTGGCTGAGGACGCGGGCCAGCGTGACCGCGGCGCCGAGGATCGCGCCAATCGCCGCGGGGCCGGCCCCGTCGAGGAAGGCCAGCGCGCGGCGGTCGCCCCGCAGGGCGCCGAAGTGCGGGGCACCCAGAAGTACCAGGGCGAACGACGGGGAGAACGCGACGACGGCGGCGAGCAGGCCGCCACCGATCCCGGCCGCGGCATAGCCGACGGTGGCGACGGTCTGCACGACCGGCCCGGGGGTGATCTGGCCAAGGGCGACGCCGTTGAGGAACTGGGCGCTGGTCATCCAGTGATGGCCGACGGCGTCCGCCTGCATCAGCGGGATGATCACGAAGCCACCGCCGAAGGACAACGCGCCGACCTTGAGCGCGGTCCACGCCACCGGCAGCAGCGCGCCGGCTCCGACCGTCGCCGCGACCACCCGCGCGGGTCCCGCGTTCCTCGCGGCGCGCGCCGCGAGCAGCGGCATCAGCAAGAACGCCCGGGGGCCTGGCTGCTGGGCCTGGTACCGGAGGGTCAGCTCGAGCGCGCCGCAGCCGAGCAGCACCAGCACCAGCCAGGGGCCGATCGTGGCGGCCGCAGCCCCGCCGGCCAGCAGGTAAATGATCCAGCGGAGCCGCCGCCCGGCGGCACGCTTCCAGCTCGGCCCGGTCAGCGACCAGCCGGCCTGCACCGCAACCGCGGCGACTGCTGCGCCCGCCCCGGCACCCGCGCCCACAACAGCGGCCGGCGGATTGCCCGCAAGGAACAGGACGGACAGGGCCAGGATCACGATCAGGCCGGGCACGATGAACGCGAGGCCACCGGCCAGCGCGCCGAGTCGGCCGCGGACTCGCCAGGCGCAGAAGATCGCCAGCTGGGTGGACGCCGGGCCGGGCAGCAGGTTGCACGTGGCGATCGCGTCCTCGAACTCCCGCGCGTCCAGCCAGCCGCGCTTTTCCACGCACAGCTTGCGCAGCAGCGCGATGTGCGCGGGCGGCCCGCCGAACCCGATGCAGCCGATTCGGCCCCATTCACGCAGCATCGTGGCCAGGCTGGCCTGCGAGCCATCGGGTCCTGCGGTTCCGCCCGTCCGGTCCTTGAGCGGGACTTCTGACACGGGCTAGCCCACCTCTCCCACCGCTGGTGCTGCCGGTGCCGAGGCACTGATCAGGGACAGCAGGAACTCGATCCGGTCCTGCAGGTCCGCCGCCAGGGCGCGGAACGCGGGATAGGTCTCAGCGTCGGTACCACCCCCCGCGGCCGGATCGGGGATGCTCCAGTGGACCACCTGCGGCGGGCCGGGGAAGTCCGGGCACACCTCGCGGACCCGGTCGCACAGGCTGACCACATAGTCGAACCGCTGGTCGGCGAATTCGCGCAAGTGCCTCGGCTGGCGAGCGCTGATGTCGACGCCCAGCTCACGCATGACCGCGATCGCGTTCGGGTGCAGCGGCTTGGGGCGGCTGCCCGCGCTGGCCGCGGTGACGACGCCGCCCGCCAGGTGCTCGCAGATCGCCTGTGCCATCTGGGAACGGGCACTGTTACCTGTGCACAAGAAGAGGACGGACGCCCGCGTGCCTGGCGGAGCCGATGGCGGGACGAGCCGCAGGCCGGGATGCAGAGCGGCCCCGGCCGCGGCCAGCAGTTCTCGGCACCGGGGCAGGTCAATGCGGTAGTACGCGTCCCGGCCATCAGCCGAGCTGCGCCGCATGCCCACCAGGCCTCCCGCGCGCAGCCGGCTCAGGTGATAGGACACCAGGCTCTGCGGCTGGCCGGTAAGCGCCGTCAGCTCGCGGACCTGCCGGTCACTGCGCGCTAGCTCGGCCAGAAGCCGCCACCGGACCGGGTGCCCGGCCAGCGTCAGGAACCCCGGCGGGGCCTCTTCCTGATCCTGTTCCTGATCCTGGCGTGCGCTCACCGGCCAACAGTACATCAAGCTAGATTTATCGATCAATATGGTTTGATGGATTGACGGTCTCGCGCCTGGCCTCATAGAGCCGCCCGGGACCGGCGAGCCGGGCCGTTGGGCTCGCACTCGGCGCCTTCCCTGTGAGCCTGGCTCCGGCCGTGGCCACCCTCGATGGCGTCAGCGTCGCCTTGTCACTGGCCGGCCTGAAACTCGGCCTAATGGGATCTAGTCCCATTCGCCACGGTCGCGCCCGCACGGCATCGCGCCCGCACGGCATCGCGCCCGCACGGCATCGCGCCCGCACGGCATCGCGCCCGCACGGCATCGCGCCCGCACGGCATCGCGCCCGCACGGCATCGCGCCCGGCAGTATCGCGAAGGATTCGCACGTGGGGAAGGATAAGCACGCGGGAACGTAGCCGATCCTTCCGAACGTGCGAATTCCACGCAATATCCTGCAACCTGCGGGGTGTGAGGTCCTCCAGGGGAGCATGGGACTGGGTGTGGCGCCAGCCGGTCCTGGATGTGACCTCCTGCAGTCGGCCTTCCCGTTGCCGCTGGTGCTGGTGCCGTAGTAGGCGGCCTTCAGTGCAGGCCTCAAGGTGCCGTTCAGGTTGCCCGAAGCTTGGCCAGACGGGCTCGTACCGACATAACTCCGGGGCAGCACTCCGGGGCAGCGCGACGGCACGATAGTGTCGTAGCACCGGGATGCGCGACCACGACCGTCGGCGCATCACCGCAGCGACGGGGGAAACCCCAGGTTAAAGTCATGGTGGCGCGCCAGGCAGTGTCCGGGCATTGTGGATCAGTGCGCCGGGCTGGTTGGCGGTCATGGGGTTGCTCCTGCCGCGAATCCCTGGCCGGGGAAGCTGGAGAGGATGACGCCGCCGGGGTCGTAGCGGTCCTTGACCTGCCGCAGGCGGTCCCGGGTCGCGGGCGGGTAGACGCGCTCAGCAGTGTCCTGCGGCGGCTGGGCGAAGCCGGGCAGGGTCATCCCGGTGGTCCACGGGCCGAGGGCGGCGGAGACGGCGCGCTGGTTGCGCCGGACCGCCTCGTCGGCTTCCGGGGTCACGGCCAGGCCCAGCAACTCAAGCAGGTACGGCTCCTCGCAGCGGCCGATCGCGCCGCCGTCGGCGGGGTCCTGGGCGAGCATGCCGCCGAGATGGCGGACCTCGGCCATCATGATCGGAGACTCCGGGTCCTGCCCGGCGAGCCTGAGCAGCTCGCCGATCGCCTCGTCGGGAAGGCCGCTCAGCAGCTCGGCACGGATCCGGCTCGGCATCGGGGTGCCCGGGATGTTCCACAGGTTGCCGAGATCGGCGGGCGTCAGGGGACGGCAGGCGTTGAACAGGGGTGCGGGTATCCCGGCAGTGAGCTCACCGAGCATGGCCGCGCCCCGGTCGGCGGGGCCGGCGTAGCAGGCGGTGACCGTGACGACGCGCCTTCCGCGCAGCGGCTCGGGGACCTGGGGCAGCGGCGGCAACGAGATCACGGCGGCGCTGGAGGACATCTCCGCGGGCAGCCCCGCCGTCCAGTCCCGCCATGCCCTTAGCACCATGGGAGCCGCGGCGGCCGGCCATACGACCTGGCCGCCGAACAGGTCCGGTATCTGGTCCAGCCGCAGCTCCAGGTGCGTGACCAGGGCGTAGCCGCCGCCCCCGCCGCGCAGCGCCCACAGCAGGTCCGGATGGGCATCGGCGTCGCACCGCAGCCGGGTGCCGTCCGCGGTGACCACGTCGGCGGCGACCACCTTGTGCGCCATGAACCCGGTCGCGCGGCCTAGTACCCCCGCGCCGCCGAACATCGTGAACCCGGCGACTCCCGTGGTGGGCCCGGAGCCGAGCGAGGCCGCCATGCCGTGCGGGGGCAGCTCGGCCGCCAAGTCCCGGCTGAGGACGCCCGCCCCGATCTTCACCACGTTCCGGGACGGGTCCACGGTGATCCCGCGCAGGGCACTGGTGCGAACCAAGATGGTCCCGCTAAGGTCGGCACCCGCACCGTGCCCGCTGCACTGCACGGCGACCCGCAGCCCGTGGCGGGCGGCGAACGCCGCTGTCGCGGCCATGTCGTCGGCCCCCTCGGGCTGCACGATCGCGGCCGGCCGCTGCTCGACGTGCATCATCCACGGCCGCCGGACGGTATCCCAGTCAGGGTCGCCGGGCATGAGCAGGGGGCCTCGCAAGTGGCGGGAGAGGCCAGAGAGTCCAGCTGCTGATTGCTGTGTCGTCATGGTTTGACTATCACGGTCGGCACCCGGCCTCCGGTATCCCGCGCGTTAGGGATATTTACCGTGCGTCGCCATCACTTAACCTGGGGCTATGTTGGCGAACAGCGCAAAGGAACAGGCACGAAGGGATCTGGCCCGCCTGGCCGCGGCCCGGCTCGACAACGACGGCTTCCGCTGGGAGGCCGCCGCGATCTTGCGCCGGGCGATCGGGTTCGACGGCTGGTGCTGGCTGCTGGCCGATCCCGGTGCCCGGCTGCCCACGCGCGACCTCGGCGAGAACGTGATCGTCGGCCAGTTCATCCGGCGTTTCAGCCGGCGCCACCCCGAAGCATGGGCCGTTCCCTGGAAACGGTCCGCTCGGCCGGTCGCCGTGGCGAGCGTGGTGACCGGCGGGGACCTGGCCAGGGACCCGGCCTGGCGGCACGCGTTCGGCCCCGCCGGGGTTGGCGACTACATGAGCGCGCCGCTGATGGCCGACGGGACGTGCTGGGCGCAACTGCACCTCCACCGGGACAGCTGCGGCGGATTCTTCAGCGCGGACGACGCGGGGTTCGTCGCCGAGGTCGCACCCATGCTCGCCACCCGCCTCCGTGACGGCCTGCGTGCCCGTCGCGCTGACCGCGATGAAGCCGCGCGCGACGACCTCGCTGAGCCGGGGACGATCGTCGTGGACGAGGAACTGTCCATGGTCGCCATGACCCCAGCCGCCCGGGACTGGATCGACCGGCTGGGCCTGGTGAAGGCAAACGACACCGAGCCCTTGCCCGGCTTCATCTACTCCGTGGCCACCCGTGTGGCGCTGTCGCGGGCGGGCGGGGCTGAGCCGCCGCCCGGCGCCGGCGCACGGCTGCAGGCGGCGGACGGCCGCTGGATGGTCGTCCGGGTGACACCGCTCGTCGGGCCCGCAGGCGGGTACGTGATCACCCTGGAGGCGGCACGGTCGCAGGACCTGGCCCCACTGCTGATGCGGGCATGGTCGCTCACGGCACGTGAGCGAGAGGTGGCGCGGCTGGTGATCGACGGCCTGTCCAGCGAGGACATCGCGCGGGCTCTGTTCATCTCCGTGCACACCGTCCGGGACCACGTCAAGGCCATCTTCGCGAAGACCGGCGTCAGCCGCCGTCATGAGCTGGTCGCCGCCCTCGCCGGGAATGGTCCTGGCCAGCCCCAAAACTAAGTACTCGAAGAAGATGGAGAGGCGTCCGATCATGACCGAATCTTCAACAGTCAGGACCGACCACAACAACCAGATCATCGCCGAGTTCCGGGCCAGCAACGGTGTCGTGACCACCAATGGACTTGGCAACGGGATCGTGCTGCTGCACCACATCGGCGTGAAGACAGGGCAGGAATGGGTCACTCCGCTCGGGGCCCTGCTGGACGGCGACGCTTGGGTCGTCATCGGCTCCCCCGCACGAGCCCCGAAGGAGCCGAGGTGGGTGGGTAACCTCCGGGCCCATCCCGACGTACGCATCGAGGCCGGAGCCGAGACGATACCTGTGACGGCACGCGAGCTGCACGGCGACGAGTGGCAAACCGCATGGGACGCCTTCGCGGCAGCGTTCGGCGAACCGGGCGGCGTCGACTGGACCTGGCCGACTTTCCGCCTCGAACGCCGGACCTGATCCAGACAACTGCTCGGGTGAAGATCAGCCGCGCGGCCGGGGAGCGAGCGGTGGGCACCCGAGCCGACGGGGTCCGCCGCATAACCCCGTTTTGCGGATGCCCGCGAAGGACCCAGGCGAAGCGGCCCGCGCCGGCTGTCGGGGGCGGCCTGGTGACGGTGACCGTGATGGCTGGTGGCAGGGTGGCGTTCCGTGATTACCGTGGTTGCGACGGGGGTACCGGGTGCAAGCGACGCGCCGGCAACGGCGGTGCTCACGATGCCTGGCGGGCGGCGTTCATCATGGCGATCCAGCTGTCGGGCGCGTCGTCGCCGAGCATGGTGCCGTAGGTGTCCTCGGCTCCGGCTTGGGCGGCGCGCGGGAACATGGCCTGCTCGTACTCGGCCAGCGCGAGCTCGGGGTCGTCGGGGTGTGCAGCGATCGCCTGGCCGAGCTCGGCTCCGTCGAGCATGGCGAGGTTAGCGCCTTCGCCGTTCGGGGGCGCGAGGTGGGCGGCGTCGCCGATCAGGGTCACCCCGGGCACCCGGGCCCAGCGGTGCCCGGCCGGCAGCGTGTAAAGGGGGCGCACGACCGGGGCGGTGTCGCTGCCGGTGATCAGCGCGGTAAGCTCGGGCGCCCATCCGTCTAGCTCGGCAGCGACCCGCGCTGTCACGGCCGCTCCGTCAGCCGGACTGGTGTCGGCGAGCCAGTCCTGTGGCTTCTTGAGCTGGACGTAGCTGTGCAGGGTGCCGCCTCTTTCCCGGTGAGCAACAAGGCCCTTTCCCGGCGCGAGCGCGAACAAGGACCCGGCGCCGACCGCCTCCGCCGCGGCTCGGTGCCGGGTGTCCGCGTCGAGCAGGAAAGTCTCGACGGATGTGAAGCCGGTATACCTCGGGGTGGCGTCGGACAGTAGCGGACGGGTCCGCGACCACGCCCCGTCTGCCCCGGCCAGCAAGCTCGCGGGGACGGTGGCGCCGTCGGTGAAGCGCAGCTCGTGGCGGCCCTCGCCGAGGGCCCGCACGCCGCTGACCTTGCGCCCCCATTGCACGATGCCGTCAGGAAGCGAGTCCAGCAGAGTCTGCCGCAGCTCGCCGCGTGGCACCTCGGGGCGCTCGCCCGTGCCATCGTCGGGCCGGTCGAGCAAGACAGTCCCTGCCCGGTCCAGAACCCGGTAGGACTCGCGGCCGGGCAGGACGAGGTCGCGGAACATCCCGGTGAGGCCCGCCGCCGCGAGCGCTGGCTGGCCGTTCCAGGGGTGGATATCGAGCAGCCCGCCCTGGGTGCGCGCCGCCGCCGAGGCGTCCGCTTCATGCACCGTGACGGGAATGCCGTTCACGTGCAGGACGCGGGCCAGGACAAGACCGCCGAGGCCGGCTCCGATGACGGTGACCGGTGTAGTCATCCGGGTCCTCCGGAACTCGTTGGATTGATACTCCAACTAGGCTAGCACACGTTTGGAGCGGCGATCCAAGCGTGGCAGAATGGTGCTCATGGCAACCAGGTCTCAGCGGGCCCCCCGGCGTACGGAGGCGCTGTCCCGCGACGTGATCGTCAGGGCCGCCACCGAGATACTTGACGCAGAGGGAGAGGACGCTTTGACCCTGCGGGCGCTCACCGTGCGCCTGGCCACCGGGTACGGGGCGATATATCACCATGTAGCGGACAGGAACGACCTGCTCGCGGCGGCCACCGACCACCTCGTCGCTCGAGTCCTGACCGGCCTCGCCGCCGGCGATGCACCCCAGCACGCTCCGCATGCCGTCGCGCTCGGCCTGTTCGATGCGATCGTCGCCCACCCCTGGGTCGGTGCCCAGCTCGCCCGGGAGCCCTGGCGGCCGGCGCTGCTGGACATCTACGAGAGCATCAGCGGGCAGCTGCGGGCACTCGGCGTGCCCGAGCCGGCGTTGCCCGACTCCGCGGGCGTGCTCGTGAACTACATACTCGGCGTCGCCGGGCAGAACGCCGCCAACGCCCGTGTGCTCGCCAGCAGCAAGACGGACCGGTCAGCCTTCCTCGCCGCCGTCGCCGCACGGTGGGGGCAGCTCGACCCCACCAGATACCCATCGCTGCACAAAGCCGGGACGCAGCTGCGCGAACACGACGACCGCGAGCAGTTCCTCGCCGGCATCGACCTCATCCTCGCCGGCATCGAGACCGTGAACCGTGCGGGCAAGGACAGCCCTGCCCGGTAGGTGCTGCTGGCCGCGGCATCCCGGCCTCATTGAGGAACTGTGGGCGCTCCGGGCGTGGCGGCTCGACGTCTACTCCAGCGGCCAGCCGTCCGGGCAGGCCGCCCGACACTGGCACGCCGAGCTAACCTACAGCCGTGCGCAGCTTCTCGCTGCTGGCGCGGGATCAGAACCCGCTGCTGAGCCCCCTCGATTCGGAGGGACAGTCCCGAGCGGGCAATCTCATCGAATGGAACCGCTAGTCCGTGGACGAGTAGTCGACCGCGGCAGGTGAGGCGGCACCACCGCCGGCGTGGGATGAGGATCGTCCGACGGCGGGTGGTGAGGCGGCACCGCCGCCTGCTCGGGAAGAGGAGCGGCCGACTGCGGGCAGGAACAGCGCGGCCAGTGCGGCCAGGACGGCGACCGTGGCGTCAATGACCAGTGCGACCCGGTACCCGTGGACGACCGCGACAGCGCCTGACCCGGAGCCGGTCGCGGCGCTGGCCACAGCGACGAGGGCGGCGACGCCGATCGCGCCACCGATCTGGCGGGCCACGCTGACCAGGCCCGAGGCGAGGCCAGCCTCGTGATGGGGCAGGCCGGCGGTGGCGCTCATCGTGGCCGGAAGGATCATCAGGCTCAGTCCGGCCCCGAAGATGACCGTCGGGCCCAGGACGTGGACCAGGTAGGCGGGGGCGGCGGGGATGAAGGCCAGCCAGGCGAGTCCGGCCACGGTGATCAGCGCGCCGGCCAGCGTGACGGTCCTGGTCCCGAGGACCGGCACCAGCGCGCGGCAGGCGAACGCCCCGACGACCATGATGGCCGTCATCGGCAGCAGCGCGGCCCCGGCCCGCAGCGGGCTGTAGCCAAGGACCTGCTGGAGGTAGAGGGAGAGGAAGAAGATCGTCGCGGTCATCAGGACGCCGAGGCAGAGCATCACCAGGTTGGCGACGCTCACGCCGCGGCTCCTGAAGATGCCCAGGCGGATGAGGGGCTGGCTCGCTCGCCGCTCGATGAGGATGAAGACGGCCAGCAGGGCGGCCGCGCCGGCCAGCGCGCCGATGACCACCGCTGACCCCCAGCGGTACTCGGACGCGGCCGAGACACCGTAGACCAGCAGGCCGGTGCCGAGGGTGATCGTCAGGACCCCGGGCAGGTCGAGGCGGGTGCGCGGCCCGCTGCCTGGCCGCGACGGGAGGAGCCAGGCGGCCGAGGCGGCCAGCAGGGCGACCCCGATGGGAACGTTGACGAAGAAGACCCAGCGCCAGCTGAGCTCGGCGGTCAGCACGCCGCCCAGGATCATGCCGGCGGCGGCGGCGCTCGAGCCGGCCGCGGCCCAGATGGACAGCGCCCTGGTTCGCTGGTGGTGGGGTGCGTTGACGTGGCTGGCGGTGATGAGGCTCAGGCTCACCGGCGCGAGCGCGGCGGCCCCGATGCCCTGCACGGCCCGGGCGACGAGGAGCATCGGGGCGTCAGTGGCCAGGCCGCCGATCAGGCTGGCCAGGCTGAACAGCACGAGTCCCGCCTGGAACACCTGCCTACGGCCGAACAGGTCGCTGGCTCGCGCGGCGAGCAGCAGGAAGCCGCCGAACGCCACCAGGTAGCCGTCGACCACCCACTGCTGGGTGTCGGCCGACAGCCCTAGGTCGTGGCGCATCGACGGGAGCGCGATGTTCACGATGCTGGTGTCCAGGACGGCCATGAACTGCCCGATGCTGCCGATGGCGACGATCAGGCCCAGCGAGATGCCGGGCTTGGCGACCAGGTTCCTGAGCGTGCCCGCGGTACCGCCGTGCCCGCTGGTTGTCTCTGACATGCTGCTCCGTTACGGTGGAGGCTGGCTGAAGCATGAACAGCGTTCAATATGAACACTGTTCAAGTTGTACAGCGTTCAGGTTAGGTAGGATGCCCAGTGATGTCAAGCTGACGGCTGAGGAGGGATCCCCATGGCACAGCTCCGCCGGGAGGACGTGCTGGCCGGAGCGCTCGCGCTGCTCGAGGCCGAGGGCCTCGACGCGCTCACGATGCGCAGGCTCGCCACCTCGCTTGACGTTCAGGCCGGCGCCCTGTACTGGCATTTCAAGGACAAGAAGGCCCTCGTCGATGCCATGGCAGAACGGTTGGTGGCCAGTGTGGCCAGCACCGGCGCACCCAGCGGCGACGGCTGGGATCAGCGGCTCACGGTGCTGGCCACGCAGCTGCGCCAGGCTCTGCTCACGCACCGGGACGGAGCGCGGCTGGTCGCGGAAACCGCCTGCACGAGCACCATTGCCGCCACGCTGCGGGTGGGACGCACGTCGACCGAGCTTCTCGTCGCGGCTGGATTCCCGTTCGAGCAGGCCGTCTGGCTGACGTTCGGGCTCATCCATTACGTGCTCGGCCAGACCATGGGGGAACAGGCCAGAGTCGAGCTCGCCGCGAGCGGCG
>Ga0335075_10017339_pt1 | contig 10706 bp, 8 predicted proteins | sample Lox_Sample_24_FD_206723 | JGI IMG/M metagenome (GOLD analysis project Ga0335075, IMG submission 206723) | Soil microbial communities from Loxahatchee National Wildlife Refuge, Florida, United States - Lox_Sample_2.4 | ecosystem: Environmental > Terrestrial > Soil > Wetlands | place: USA: Florida... | reverse complement strand
CTGCCGTCCAGCTTAACCCCAACCAGCGTTTCAGCAACACTCCGGTCACGAGCGGAGTAAACTACACTCAAGATAGTTCCAATCCGTTGGGCGTGGGCATTAACGGCGACGTGAGCAATGGAGGAGATGGAGCGAACGTCTTCGGAGCGAACGCCGTCAACGTCTACAATTCCTTCCGGCCGTTCATTCTGGGCATAGATACGCACCCCAGTCCGGACGGAAACCTCCGGTCGCCCATCGTTTGGAACTTCGACTTCGGCGTCACCAAGGACACACGCATTACCGAACAGCTCCACGCTCAGTTCTACATGCAGTCGCAGAACTTTTTGAATCACGTGAACTGGGGGAATGAGAGCCTGAACCTCCAAAACCCAAATGCCTTTGGCACCGTTAACGGGAATGTGACCGGACCGCGCATCATTCAGCTCGGTCTGCGCCTCGCATTCTAATCGTTGATTAACATTCACTCGTTTTGCCGGCCGGGAGCCTCAAACTCCCGGCCGTTTCTTTGGCGGCGGCGAAGTGTGTCGGCGCGGCCCCCCCTCGTCGTCCAGGAAACACGGTGCCTTGCGCCCACGCTCAAAAAACGAGCATGCGGCACCCTCAAAACCAACGGAGAAAAGCCCACGGCACAAAAACCGTGCCGTGGCTACCCGCTCCAACGTGCGAGAGAGTGGGCCACCGCCCGAGGACCGTTAACGAACGGGCTTCGCGCCTCAAAAAAACGGCGCGTGGCCCCGGGCCGGGCTAAAGCCTGCCTGCGGCAGGCAGGCCCGGCCTTTATTGTTAACTTCAGTTTCTGGCGCTGCGTTTCGCGCGTCACGAAACACGGAAGGGGGACCAAGCCACGGCAGGCGCGCTGCCCCGAGTAAACTCGGGGGCTGACACGAAAACGGTGCGAAAAGCCCACGGCACAAAGGCCGTGCCGTGGCTACCGGCTAGTTGCGCCAGGCTTCGCATGTCGGTTCCTTAGCGGCAGTGCGGCTCAAAAAGTGAAGTGCCCTCTGCGGACTTCGACTCAAAGACAAGAATGCACGACGAGCGCACGGAGGTGCCTTTAGGAACTGCCCACTGATTATCTGTGTCGTACTGGTGGTCGGCCAGGACCAGAGTCCATTCGTCCTGCTGAAACGCGCTCCCGTAGATTCCAGAAATGTGGATTCTCTCGCCGCCAACTGTAGCTAATAGCCGAACCTGCTTGGCTCGAAGAGCTGCGTGGGGCACCTCGAACTGGCCTCGGCGAAGCGGTACCCCGAGTGACCGTCCGTTAAAGATCAGAGTCACCTGTCCAGGCGGCGGGATTGTCTTGCCATCATGTTTGACGCGAAGAGTTACGAATGTATGGTTCGTTTGCCCGGACGTAGGCCCGAATGGAAGTATGGTCAAAAGAGCTAAAATACCGGCGATGGCACGGTTCTTGTGGCGTGGGCTTCGCTCATGCACGGTAATTCTCCGGCAATTCGACGCGGTCAATGGCGATCGGGCAATTTCGGGCGATGTCTGCGTCGGCCGAGAAATTGTTGCAACTCGACCAGCGCCAATCCTCCGGTGCGCTCACCAGACCTCTCTTCACAGGATTGAAATGCATGTAGGTCAACCGGTGCTCAAATTCCTTCCGATGCCGCACGAAGCGATCCCAAAACTGATGCTGCCAAACTGCTCCGCTTGTTGCTCGCGCGCAATTCACAGCCCGGGCCGCAAGCCATTTGACGTCCTGCAACGCGCGCGAAATCGTCAGTGGGGACGCCGTCGAAACCAGTGCGTGCCAATGGTCGGGCATCACGACGTAACCCAGAAGCTTAAAGCCGAGCTTCGCTCGAGATGCGTCGATGCTCGCGATCAAATCTCCGTATTCGCGCGTGCGAAGGGGTGCGAGCGTCCGCCGCAGATTCACCGTGACGAAGAAAATTCTATCCGAATCTCGCAGGCGATGTATTCGCGACACGCGGCAATGTTACGCTTCCTGAAAGCCCACGGCACAAAAACTGTGCCGTGGCTACCCACTGACACGAAAAACACTGAGAAGAGCGCCCACGCTCAAAAAACGAGCATGGGGCACCCTCAAAACCAACAGAGAAAAGCCCACGGCACAAAAACCGTGCCGTGGCTACCCGCTGAGTGCGAGAGTGGGCCGCCCGCCCGTCGTCGTCCGAAAGCAGCACAGGGAAGTGCTAGATTGGACCGGGTGTGGGCGACTATGGGTTTTCGCGGTCGTCGCCGGTGCGCCTACGAAGAATTCGGAATCGGCCCAGCATGGTGTGAGGGCCGCCGTAAATAAATTCCATCGCGACGTTTTGGCCCGCGGCGGCTGCAAGGTTGTAGTTGCCCATGCGGAACCCGTCCATCGCGTTATAACGGCTGGGATACCAGCCCAATGCCGCCGCCATCGTGCCGGCGTAGGGCGCACCAAGCGCCGACAAAGAAAAGAGATAGTGTCCATCGTCGCCGTGGCGCGCCGTTATGGTGGAGAGCAGCGCATGTCCGAGGCGAGGAAAAAACCCGGTGCAGGAGCAGCGGTAATATAGGGTATCTTCGCGAAACGCCTCCGCAAGCGCGTAGCGGGTGGAGGTTGTGATGAATTGGATTCCGTAGTTGCTGCCGAATCGATCGGCGTAAGCTCCCCATCCCTGACCCCATTCCGGCGGTGTTCCGTACGCCTGCTGTATGCCGGCGGCTGTAACGGCTGTGAGGACCGGATACGGTCCGAAGCTGTCGAAAGCAAAATTGCGGAGCTTTTCGCGCTCGGAAGGACGCCTGTACATGACGGGAGTCTCCGGAGGGTTCGCGGCAGCCGTCGGCGACGATTGCGCCGGCGCAGTCTGCGCCGGCTGAGAAGCTGAAGCCGCATCCGACCCTGGACGGGCGGCAGATTGTGCGTGAGCCGCGGGTACAGTCGCAAACAGAGTGACAGCAAAATACAAAAACATGATGTGGCGCGCGGTCATCATTCACCTCTGGAACCGGAACGGGCCCAATGAAAGGGAAAAGGTGCCGCTTACACTACACCTGTTTCGCTTTTCGCACATGCGAATTATTGGAGATGCGGTGTTTAACCTGCCCATGCAGGGAGATTGCGGATAGGGGCCTGAGCAACGGATGTGGCACGAGGCGAGGAGAGGGAGGCTTTGGTTGGAAGGCGCGCGGTGCGAGTTTTGCCGTCAAGGGTATAGCGGACGCGGCGCAAACGAATGGGTCCGCGAAGGCGTCCATGGTGGCGATGCCAGAGGGTTTCCTGGCGGGCGCGCTCGAGCTTGTCGAGGGTGGCGGGAGCGAAGGGAGCGTAGCGGCGGCGAAAGCGGTCGGGATCGGAGGCGAAGCGTTTAGCGAGCTTGTTGACCCACGTGTGGCTAACGCCGAGGAGACGCGCGACGCGAAGGGCAGGCCATCGAGGCTCGGGAGATTTCCACCATTGCCAGGCGAGCTGTTCGATGACGCGGGATTCGAGTCCGCTACGCCAGGGAAGCGGAAGGCGGCGCCGAGCGGCGCGAGCTTTCCGGATGTTGATGAGGCGCGCCTGACGAGCGCGCGTTGATTTGTGGCCGGGGCCTTTGCCGCCCATAAGATCGGGAGAAACGAAATGCGAAACTCGAAAACTGAAATTCGCGAATGCGGGAGCGTCCGCGAAATGAGAGAGGATGATAGCAGGCTCGTACATACTTTACGACAAAACATAGAATGGGTCCGTGATATGCGCGGGATTCGAAAATACGACATCAGCCGGAGTGCGATTCCAAGGCGAAACTGCTACAGGTGGGACAGCTGTGGATGGATGACCGGCCGAAGAGGGGAAGGGAGGGCGGCATGGCGCAGGAGCTTGGAAACATCCGGGGGCGAAAAGTGATCTCGGCGGACGCGCTGGAGATTGGGGGAATCGTGGACATCATCGTTGAGACGGTGGCGTGGCGCGTTGAATCGCTGCAAGTGAAGGTGCGCAAGGAAGCGGCGGAGAAGATTGGCGTGAACCGAGGAATCTTTCACGGCGGGACGTTCAATTTACCGGTGGAGCTGATTCAATCGGTGGGCGACTCAATTGTGCTGAGCGCGTCGAGCACGGAGCTGCGGAACAGTTTGGTCCAAGCGAAGAGCGGCGGGGGGAAGATAGCGGAGCGGCGGGTTTTCAGATTTTGCATGCGAGGGAGTCAATCGCCCTTTTTGCCCGGTAGCCTACGGCAGTGATTCTACTTTTGAGCAGGTCCCTGGTGTACCCGCTAACCACTCAGCGGCCGACAGCGTTGCGATCGGTGGCCATAAAGGCCGCACCTTTGCAAGAGCGGACCGGGCTAAAGCCCGCTGATTTTCTGTCGTTGTTCGGTCTGCGCTTTCGCGCGTCCCGAAACACCGAAGCGGAACCCGCCACGGCGGGCAGGCGCGCTCCCCCCGAGTGAAGTCGGGGGCTGACACGAAAACCATGCCAAGCGAGACTCCGCCTGCGGTAGGGCAGTCATACGCGCACACGACAAACGAAGCGTCAGGAACCGGGTTTGGGCTCGGAGTTGGGGCCAAGGACCCAGACCTGTGGCTGATACGAGAGATGCAGACTGTTCTGCTCGGTCTTGATGTGAATCGGCTCGAGCTGGCCTTTCCCTTTGGAAGGCTGCGGCATATCTGCGGTCAGCAGGTACTGATTGCCGAATTGGATGTTGAGTTTGTGGAAGATGGGCAGGAAGTCGACAGGCGTTTCGAATCCCTGGAAGAACTGCTGGCCTCCGGAATCTGTGGCGACTTGCGACAGATTCCGCCATGCATTCTGCTGAAGGAACAACGACTGGGCGAGACGAAATCCCCCGGTATAGATGGTGTTGACGATGACGTGCGCTTTCTGAACATGCTCGATGGCGTCGTCGAGATAGGGATCTTGGAGTCCTGGATGGAGGCGGTCGACGCCGCTGGCGATCATCACAACTTCGTGGCGCATGTCGTTGTGCGGCCAGTGGTCGACCAAATCTTTCAGCGAGAGATAGACGCTGGGCGATGCGCCGGCAAATTTACCGAGCGGCAGGCGAAGCTTTTTCGCGACCGCTTTGTGGTCAGCGCTGAATTCAGCGGCGGCCCGAGCCGCACCGGCTTGCGCGTAGTAGATGCCGACCTCCGTGGTGGGAGGCTGCGCCTCGATGAAGCTCTTGATCTCGGAGAAATGGGAGCCGAGAGCGGTGGGGCTGTCATCGTCATCGATCAGAAGCGCGAGTTGCATGCCGGCTTTGGCGCCGCGCGCGGCTTCCAACGAAGCGATGTTCACGCGAGTCTTACCGCTGTAGACGGCGATATCGTCTTTTGAGATAGCGGGAGCCGGAGTGAATTTGGGACCGAGCGTGGTCACGATGGTGGTTACTGGAACAGTCGGAGGGTCACTCGGCGTGGACGCGCGCGTGGCTGCGTCCTGGCCGAACGAGGAGCCGACGAAGAACAAGGCAATCAGGACGGCCGTTGAGAAAAGGAGGGCCGTTCGTTTCATGTTGCACCTCCTAGTTAGTTAGATGCGAGTTTGTTGGCAGGTGATTGTGTGGATGGCACGAAGTGGGCGGGACGTCGAAGGCGCATTTTTCAGCGTTGAGAGTTGAAAGTTGAAGTTCAACGCAACAATGGCTATCGCGTCCGGTTTCAAGACCAACTGCAAATGCCTCGTCGACGCGCTGGAAGTGCGATGCGCCAAATGCGGGCGCATATGTGGGACAACAAACGCGCATGCCGTACGGGTCATGTACGTTGGGGCCGGCGTCCGCAGTTGCGAATTCTGTTCGTGGTCCCGATCTTCTGGGGCTGAAGACCTATTGCATTTTAGGGGCTTGACGTCGGAGTTCAAGCCTGCCTGCGGCGGGCAGGCGTCCGCGCCACAAGCTAGCGAAAAGTGGATCCCTCACCCCAGTTTGGCGCGCTCGAAGCGCGACCGTTCCCGCAAATTTGCGCGGAACGAGCTTGGGATGACAGGCTCGGGGCGGGTCAGGGGTGGAGAGCGCGGAGGCCGCCGAGAACGACGAGGAAGTTGTAGCTGACATGGAGGAGATAGCTGGCGAGAACGGTGCGTTTGGCGGCGCGCACCCAGGTGAAGACAATTCCAACCACAACGAGAAGCGAGATCTGCGCCCAGCCTCCCCAGAGTTGTTCGGCGTGGAGCAGACCGAAGATTGTTCCAGTCACGATGATTCCTGCCAAAACGCCGAAACTCCGCGCCAGGATGGGATAGAGAAAGCCACGAAAAATTGTTTCTTCGACGACGGGAGCGAGAAGGACGCTCATGGCCATCAGCGCGAGAGCCGCTTCGCGGTTCTGCATCAAGGCTTCGATGGGGAGTTTTGTTTTTGGCGGAAACGCGACGGAGACCAATTGGACGGAAGCGGAAAGGATAAATCCGAGCGCAACGAAACCGAGCCAAGCGATGGGGCGCGGCAAACGGCTCGGCTCGAGTTTGTGCCAGCCGAGGGTGCTCCAAAACGGCGCCTTGAAGCGGAAGCGCGTTTGCACCCAAAGGTAGAGAAACACGGCGACGTAGACGCTCAATTGATTTGCCAGCACGAAAAAGCCTAGAGCGCGCGGGGAGTGCTGGATCGCACCGAACGAGATGCCTCGCGAAGCGAAGAGGATCGCGAGCAGGATGGTGGCGATTGCGGTCGCGCCAACATAAACGATAACGAGCAGAAGCAAATCGAGCCAACCCCAAGGGACGCGCAGATCGGGATCGATGAAACGGCTTGAGCGGCCGGTGAACTGCCATTCGGGTGGCGGAATTTGCGGATAGGTGGCGCCGGGACCGGGAAGGCCGCTATTCTGAGAGGAATTGTAGGAAAGGATCGCGGATTCGGGCGGGGGCATGTCGGACGAATCGGAGGAGGAATTTGAGGCGGAGCCCGCTCCGGTGTCGCGCGCGCTGACTGGGTCGGCTGCACCTTCGGGCAGATCATTTGGATCGGTCGGGTCCGTCGGGGAACTCATTGAGAAGCCGTCTCCGGCACGACGGAAGCGGAGGCGTCGCCGTTTCCGGCTTTCGCGTCGGCATCGGCTCCGCCAGAGGTTGCGGAGTCGGCTGGAATCGCGGGCGAGCCTGGCGCGTGGGGTGATGCTGAAGCGGCGGCGGACCGTTTCGGTTCCTTCGCCTCTTTCCGCTCAAGACGGCCGTTCAGCGCGCGAGCGAGAATCTGTCCTGTATAGGATTTCTTTACTCGCGCGACTTCTTCGGGCGTGCCCTGCGCGACGATGCGTCCGCCGTCGTCGCCACCTTCGGGGCCGAGATCGATGATGTAGTCTGCTTGCTTGATGACGTCGAGATTGTGCTCGATGATGAGCACCGTGTTGCCGAGCGAGACGAGACGGTTGAGCACATCGAGGAGTTTTTTCACGTCGTCGAAGTGGAGGCCGGTGGTCGGCTCGTCGAGAATGTACACGGTGCGCCCGGTCTGGCGGCGCGAAAGTTCGCGCGCGAGCTTGGTGCGCTGGGCTTCGCCGCCCGAGAGAGTTGTGGCGGACTGGCCGAGCTGGATGTAGCCGAGGCCGACGTCGACGAGCGTTTGCAACTTCTGCTGAATGGCCGGGATGTTCTCCATGATCTTCAGCGCTTCTTCAATCGGCATGTCGAGCAGATCGGAAATCGAATGGCCCTTGTATTTCACGGCGAGCGTTTCGGCGTTGTAGCGCTTGCCGCGGCAGACTTCGCAGGTTACGTATACGTCTGGGAGAAAATTCATTTCGATGCGGCGCTGGCCATCGCCCTGGCAGGCTTCGCAGCGGCCGCCCTTCACATTGAAGCTGAACCGGCCGGGCTTGTAGCCGCGTTCGCGCGATTCGGGTAGCATAGCGAACAGATCGCGGATCGGGCCAAACACGCCGGTGTATGTGGCGGGGTTCGAGCGCGGCGTGCGTCCAATGGGCGCCTGGTCGATCTGAATCACTTTGTCGATGTGCTCGATGCCAGTGATTGCGCGATGCTCGCCGGCGCGAGCCATCGAGCGATAGATTTTCGCCGCGAGCGCGCGATAAAGAATGTCGTTGACGAGTGTCGATTTGCCGGAGCCTGACACGCCGGTCACGACGGTGAGCAGGCCGAGAGGAATCGTCACGTCGATATTCTTCAGATTGTTGCCGCGCGCACCGAGGACCTCGATCGCTTTGCCATTCTTTGCGCGACGCGTTTCGGGAACGGGAATCTCCACGGCGCCGGACAGATATTGGCCCGTCAAGGAACTGGGATTCGCCGCCACTTCCGCAGGCGTGCCGATCGCGACGAGATGACCTCCGGCATTTCCCGCGCCCGGACCGAGATCGATCACATAATCCGCGCGGCGGATCGTTTCTTCGTCGTGTTCGACGACGAGGACGGTGTTACCCAGATCGCGGAGAGTTTCGAGAGTGCCGAGCAGGCGGCCGTTGTCGCGAGCGTGGAGACCGATCGAAGGCTCGTCGAGCACATAGAGAACACCGCGCAGACGCGAGCCGATCTGCGTGGCGAGGCGAATGCGCTGCGCTTCGCCGCCGGAGATGGTCGCGGCGGAACGGTCGAGCGTGAGATAGCCGAGCCCGACGGCCAGGAGGAAATCGATGCGTTCGGCGATTTCGCTGAGCGGGCGGTCGGCGATTTTCCGCTGGCGAAGCTTAAGCTGGCTGCGAATCTTGCCGATCGCTTCGCGCGCCTCGGAAAGCGGCAGGGCGGTGAAGTCGCCAATCGACATGCCCGCAATTTTCACCGCGAGACTTTCGGGGCGCAGGCGGCGTTCGTTGCAAGCTGCGCAGGGAGCGGGCGACATGTACTGCGTCAGCCATTCGCGATACGTGTCGGAACTGGACTCGCTGAGGCTGGCTTCCAGGTGTCCCATCACGCCCTGAAAATTCAGACCTTTTTTCGAGGCGCCGTTTTCGGGATTGCCCTGAAGAATCAGGTTCTGAACTTTGCGCGAGAGATTCTCGAAGGGCGTGTCGAGATCGAAGCCATAGGCTTCGGCAGCGATTCGCAACGTCCGCTGCAGGAATGCGGAACCCGACCCGGGGCCGAGGCCGCCTTCGAAGAGCGGTTTGGTCCAATCGACGATCACTTTCGCCGGATCGAAGTCGTATTTTGACCCGAGGCCATTGCATTCGGGACAGGCGCCATACGGCGAATTGAAGCTGAACGAGCGCGGCTCGAGTTGGGGAACGGAAATGCCGCAATCGGCGCAAGCCAGCTTTTCGGAGTAGACCGTCTCTTCGCCGCCGATCACCGAGATGGTGACGAGGCCACCGGTGAGCTTCAGCGCGGTCTCGATGGATTGCTCGAGGCGCTGGGTGACGCCATTCTTCATCAACAGGCGATCGACGACGATTTCTATGGTGTGATTCTTGCGGCGATCGAGCGGGATGGGATCGTCGAGGTTCATCATTTCGCCGTCGACGCGCGCGCGGACGTATCCCTGTTTCGCGTAATCCTCGAATTCCTTTCTGTATTCACCCTTGCGGCCGCGAACGACGGGCGCGAGGACCATGACGCGCTCTTCGGGCTTGAGCGACATCACGGTCTGCACGATCTGCTCGGTGGACTGGCGGGTGATGGGCTTGCCGCATTTCGGGCAGTGCGGCGTTCCGATGGCGCTAAAGACGACGCGGAGGTAGTCGTAAATTTCGGTGATGGTTCCGACAGTGGAACGCGGAGAACGGCTGGTGGTTTTCTGCTCGATAGCGATCGAGGGCGAAAGGCCTTCGACGGAATCGACATCGGGGCGCTCCATCTGGTCGAGGAACTGGCGGGCATAGGCGGAAAGCGACTCGACGTAGCGGCGCTGGCCCTCGGCGTACAGGGTGTCAAAGGCAAGAGAGGATTTGCCGGAGCCGGAGAGGCCGGTGACGACCGTCAGCGTATTGCGGGGGATCTCTAGGTGGATGTTCTTGAGGTTGTGCTGACGGGCTCCCCGGACGATGATTTTCTTAAGACCCATAGCTTGTTGAGGCGCCCCTGTACAGGCAGGCGCACGCTAGGCTGGTTGGAGTACACCCAGCATAGTCTCTCAACATAGCAAGGTAGGTGCGGCGCGGTCAAGAAACTCGTCGAAAACTCAAAGTTGGCCACGGAAATACTACTGGTCCGCAGCTAATCTGCCTGAAAGTAATTACTTGCATTGATGTTCTAGCCGCTCAAAATAACTTTTCCCAAGCAGGGAAGCGGAGGTGTCTAAAAGATCTATGCTCTACTCATATGGAATTTGGTCAATCTGGGGACAGATACCCATGCTGCTCAAGTTCTACTTTCTGGCGCTTTCTATCGTAACTGTCTACACGTTCTCAATCCTGGGGATAACTCTGCTGCAGTTGAGGTCCTTTAGGAAAAAGAGCCAGCGTGAAGCCGCGACGCACCTTCGGCGTTCGGTTGCGGGTGCGGCCCGCCTTCGTTGCGCAAGAGCCAAACAGCTCATCGAGGCCGCGTCATACATCTTTTGGCTTGTCTTCTTTCTGACACTGCCCTCGATCACGCTGACTTTCGACATGGCGCGCATTCCTGCGATTTGGTGGGTCGTTCGAGAACTTATATTTCGGGTCTCTTTTGCAGCGAACGTTTTCGGCGTCTTTGTAATCCTGCATTTCGCGCAGGGGATTGTGTCGTCGAGAGTGAGTTCATTGGCGCTCTCCACGGAGCTAGAAACCCTTCCATAGAAACCGCCGCGGAGCCTGGAACCCCGCTCCGGGGTCACGACGGGTCTGCTATAGTTACGGACGAGGGTGAAGGGAGCAGCTATGGCGGAAGGGCCGAAAAC
>Ga0335075_10017338_pt1 | contig 10707 bp, 6 predicted proteins | sample Lox_Sample_24_FD_206723 | JGI IMG/M metagenome (GOLD analysis project Ga0335075, IMG submission 206723) | Soil microbial communities from Loxahatchee National Wildlife Refuge, Florida, United States - Lox_Sample_2.4 | ecosystem: Environmental > Terrestrial > Soil > Wetlands | place: USA: Florida... | reverse complement strand
CAAGATCAAAGCGCCGCGCGGCACCTACGACGTGCTCGGCGAGTCCTCCGCCGCGCGCGCCACTCTCGAATCCAAGGCACGGGCGATCCTCGAGGGGGCGGGGTATGAGCGCATCGAGACGCCCGCGTTTGAGGCGACCGAGCTGTTCGCTCGCGGCGTCGGCGCCTCGACCGACATCGTCCAGAAGGAGATGTACACCTTCGAGGACGCCTCCGGGCGCTCGCTGACACTGCGCCCCGAGGGCACGGCGCCCGTGTGCCGCGCCTACGTCGAGCACGGCATGCACAAGCTCCGCCAGCCTGTGCGGCTGTGGTACCTGTCGAGCTTCTTCCGCCACGAGCGCGCCCAGGCCGGGCGCTACCGCCAGTTCTGGCAGATCGGCGCGGAGGCGCTCGGCTCCGAGGATCCGGCCGTCGACGCCGAGTCGATTTGGCTGCTCGCGACGCTGCTCGATGAGATGGGAGTCGCCTCGGTGCGCCTGCGCCTGTCGAGCCTCGGCAGTCCGGCCGCTCGGATGGAGTACCGCGAGCAGTTGCAGGCCCACCTGCGCGCGCACGCCGGTTCGCTGTCTGAGGATGTGCGCGCCCGGATCGAGCTGAACCCGCTGCGCGCGTTCGACTCCGATCATCCCGGCACGCGGGCTGTGATGCAGAGCGCGCCGCTGCTGCGGGACTTCCTGGACGAGGAGGACTCGGCCCACTTCGCCGAGGTCCGAGCGCGCCTGGATGGCGCGGGCGTCGCGTATGAGATCGATCCCACGCTTGTGCGCGGCCTCGACTACTACACGCGCACCGTGTTCGAGTTCACCTCCGACGCCCTCGGTGCGCAGTCCGGCGTCGGCGGCGGCGGTCGCTATGACGGTCTGGTGGAGATGCTCGGCGGTCCCGCGACCCCCGGCATCGGCTGGGCCGCCGGGATCGAGCGCATCCTGCTCGCCGGCGCCCCGGCCCAGGCCGCCCCCACGCCGGTCGATCTGTTCATCGCCTACGAACCCACCCCTGACGGCTCCGGCTCCGGTTCAGGCTCGGGCTCTGGCCATCGGGCTCCGGCCGGCGCATTCGCACTGCTCAGCGCTGCCCGTGCCGCCGGTCTGACGGCACAGATGGAGCTGGCCGGACGCTCGCTCAAAGGTCAGCTCGGCTTCGCCAACACACTCGACGCGCGCTATGTCGCGATCCTCGGCGAGGGCGATGAGGTCGCACTGAAAGACATGTCTGACGGCGGCCGGCAGACACTCACTGCCGCGCAGGTCGTGCACGCCGTCCTACGCGGCCTGCACGCGCTCTGACGCCTACCGCCGCGCCGGGAAATTCGATGCGAACGGTCCGTCGTGCAATCGGCCCGTTCAACTCTCGCGCCCGAGCTGCCGATCTAGGGGGCAGATGACCCAGATCTCCCGTCCCTTCCAGATCGTCCTGGTCGCGTTCGTGCTGTTCGTCGGCGTGTGGTTGCTGGCGCTGCACGGGCACACGTCCACCTCCACGGGCGGCTCGGGTTCGAGCGCCTCCGCTCCGAGCTCGCCCGCGCCCGCGCCCGCCGCGACGGCCAAGGTCGCAACCGCCAAGGCCACCACATCCGCCAAGGCCACCAAACCCGCCAAGGCCACCAAACCCGCCGTGCGCTCCACTCGCGTGACACACGTATCTCACGGTGCGAGCACCGTCACCGTCAAGCACTCGACGTCGAGCGCCGCCGGCCATGCAACGGTCGCGCATACGACTGTCACGGCCAAGCACACCATCACCGCAAGCGCCGCCAAGCCCGCTCCGCACACGACCGTCGTGCACACGACCGTCGTCACGCACACCTCCACGAGCAAGCCGTCTCCCAAGACCACGCCGGCCACCGGCACGCCGGCCCAGCAGGCTACCGTCGAACGCCAGCTCCAGCAGGGCAAGACGGTGCTGATCCTGTTCTGGAATCCCCGCGGCGCCGACGACGTCGCCGTGCACAAAGAACTTCCGGCGGTCCAGCACGCGCTCGGCGGCAAGGTCGCCGTCGACTATGCCTCCGCAAGCCAGGTCGGCTCGTTCGGCACGGTCACCCACGCGATCCAGGTCACCCAGACGCCGACGCTGCTGATCGTCAATCCGCACGGCCAGACGACCGTGCTCACGGGTCTGACCGACGCGTTCTCGATCGAGCAGACCATCGGCGAAGCCGACGAATAACGCACCCCGGCAAGGGCCCCTACACTCGACCGGGTGTTCGCAACAGGTTTGGCCCAGCATCTTGAACGCCCGCGTGCGCGCGGGCGTGTACCCGACGGATCACACACCGGCGCCGCCGGCGGAGCGGCCTGCGGCGATCTGATCCGCATCTCGCTGTCGCTCGACCCTCAGGACCCTGACGGCCGCATCGCGGATGCGGGATTCGACGCGAGCGGGTGCGGCGCCACGATCGCGGCGGGCAGCGCGGTCGTCGCTCTGCTGCTGGGCACACCGATCCTGCAAGCAGCGCTGATCGGCCCCGAGACGATCGTCGATGAGCTGGGTGGATTGATCCCGGCCAAGCGCCACGCCGCCGAGCTCGCCGCCGACGCGCTGCACCGGGCGCTCGGGTGGGCGCTGCGCCACGACGGCCGCATTTCGCCGGACGAGCGCCGGACCGTGGTGGCGATGAGTGGGGGCGTGGACTCCGCGGTCGCCGCCCTGCTCGTGTCGCAGGCGGGCGATGAGGCCGTGGGGAGAACGACGGCGATCTCAGCTGCTGCTCGGCCCAGGCCGTCCGTGGCGCCCGTGCACTCGCTCACGATCTCGGTGTGCCGCACTTCTCGATCGACCTGCGCGCCGAGTTCCGCGCCGGGGTCGTCGACCCGTGGCTCACCGCCCACGCCGCCGGGCTGACGCCGAACCCGTGCGTGCGCTGCAACGGCTCGGTCCGCCTGGACGCGATGCTCGAGCTCGCCGACCGGCTGGGCTCGCGCACGCTCGCGACCGGTCACTACGCCCGGATCCACCACGATGAGCCTGCCGCCCTCGGGCCGCTGCTGCGGATGGGCGTCGATCCGGCCAAGGACCAGAGCTACGCGCTCAGCGCGCTCGCGCCCGCCTCGCTCGAACACCTGCGGTTTCCCCTCGGCGAGCTGACCAAGCCCCAGGTGCGCGCGATCGCCGAGCGCGCCAGTCTGCCCGTCGCCGGCCGTCCCGACTCGCAGGATCTATGTTTCCTCGCGGGCACCGGTCAGCGCGACTTTCTCGCTCGGCACGCCCGTCTGGATGAGCGTCCCGGGCCGATTCTCGACCGCGAGGGACGCCTGCTGGGCGAGCACCCCGGTGCGCACGCGGTCACCGTTGGTCAGCGCCGTGGACTTAGGATGAGTCAGGGGCCGGGCGGGGAACGGGGACTGGACGGGCACGGCGAGCCGCTGTACGTGCTGGCGACCGATGTGCGGTCGAACACGGTCACAGTCGGTCCGCGAGCACAGCTGCTGACCGAGATAGTGCCTGTGCGCGATGTGACCCTCCATCGCGATGGCGCGACGGTCGATGCCGTCAAGGTCCGCTATCGCGGCGCGCGGCTGCCCTGCCGCATTGCCGACCCGCCCGCCCCGGGCACGCACCCATCGATCGAAGTCGAGCTGACCGAGCCGGCCGAGCGCACCGCCCCGGGACAGATCGCCTGCCTGTACTCGGGCGATCTCATCGTCGGTCACGGCACGATTGCCTCGGCGAAGCTCGCCTAAGATCACTCGTCCATGTCGTCCATGACCTCCGATGAGATCCGCGAGCGTTATCTGGAGTTCTTCGAGCAGCGCGAGCACCTGCGCATTGCATCCTCGTCGCTCGTGCCGCCGCCGGAGGATCGCTCGGTCCTGCTCACGACCGCGGGGATGCAGCCGCTGAAGCCCTACTTCCTGGGGCAGGACTCGCCGCCCGCGCCCAGGCTGACGAGCTGTCAGAAGTGCTTTCGCACGCCCGACATCGACCACGTCGGCAGCACCCTGCGCCATCTGACGTTCTTTGAGATGCTCGGCAACTTCTCGATCGGCGACTACTTCAAGGGTGAGGCGATCCGCTACGCGTGGGACCTCTCTCGTGAAGTGTTCTCGTTCGATCCGGACGACATCTGGGTGACCGTGTTCGCGGGCGATGAGCTGCTCGGGCTCGGACCCGACGAGGAGGCGATTGAGCTGTGGCAGGCAGTCGGCGTCCCGCGCGATCGGATCGTGGGGTGCGCGCGCTCGGAGAACTTCTGGGAAGCCGGCCCGGTCGGCCCGAGCGGGCCGTGCTCGGAGCTGTACATCGATCGCGGCCTGTCATTCGGCGCTCCGGAGGATCTGCCCGGGGGTGAGAACGAGCGGTTTCTGGAGTACTGGAATCTCGTGTTCATGCAGTACGACCAGGATCCTCACGACCGATTGTCCCCGCTGCCGGCCAACAACATCGACACCGGCCTCGGCCTGAACCGGCTGGCCGCGATCCTGCAGGGCAAGGACTCGGTGTTCGACACCGACCAGTTTCAGCCGCTGATCGACCTCGGTCGCGAGCTCTCCGGTGCCGGCGGCGAGCTCTCTGGGTCAGCAGGCGGCGAGGGCGACCAGGCGGCCGGTCGCGCGCTGCGAATCCTCACCGACCACGCACGGGGCATGTCGTTTCTGATCGCCGACGGCGTCGTCCCGTCAAACGAGGATCGCGGCTACGTGCTGCGCCGGCTCACCCGCCGCGCGATCCTGCAGGGGCGGCGCCTTGAGATGGCGCCCGGGTTCTTGCTGCGCTATGCCGCCGTCGTGCGTGAGCTGATGGCGGGCGCCTACCCCGAACTGATCGAGCAGCGCGATCCGATCGAGCGCTGGCTGGCGGCCGAGGAGGACGCGTTCGGGCGCACGCTCGAGCAGGGCACACGCAGGCTGGATGAGCTGATCGCGCGCGCTCGCGAGCACGGCGAACAGACGATTCCCGCCGGCGAGGCGTTTCAGCTGCACGACACGTTCGGCTTCCCGATCGATCTCACGCTCGAGCTGCTGGCTGAGCAGGGGCTCGGCATCGACGAGCGGGCGGAGTTCGAGCGGCTGATGGACGCCCAGCGCGCTCGCGCCCGCGCCGCGGCCGCAGGCGCCACGACCGGCGATGGCGATGGCGATGGCGATGGCGATGGGACCGATCCCCGTGAGCGCGCGCGTGAGCTAGCCGTGTCGGCCGGGTTCTCCACGCGGTTCACCGGCTATGAAACCGAGACCCAGCCCACGACCGTCGGTGCGCTCGTATCTGTTGAGCTGGACGAGTCGCCCGGTGGTGCTGCCGGTGCTGTCGATCCGGACGCCGGCGGCTCGCTCGCGAACGGCACGGCCGTCGCATCGCGTTACCTGGTCAAGCTCGCCGAGTCGCCGTTCTACCCCGCGGGCGGTGGTCAGGTCTCCGATGCGGGGGCGATCGAATGCGCCGACGGCGGTTGTCTGGCGCGTGTGCAGAGCGTGTTCCGACTCGGCGACGATCAGGCGCTCGAAGTCTCGATCGAGCGGGGCGCGCTCACCGCCGAGCAGCCCGTGCTCGCCCGGGTGGATCAAGCGGCCCGGCGGGCGACCGAGCGCAACCACACGGCGACCCACCTGTTGCACGCCGCCCTGCGCGAGCGGCTCGGGGCGCACGTTCGCCAGGCGGGATCCTACGTCGGCCCGGACAAGCTGCGGTTCGACTTCGCGCATACGGGCGCGCTCAGCGCGCAGGAGCTGCGCGACGTCGAGGACGCCGTCAACGCGCACATCGCGATGGGAGATCCCGTCCGCGCGATCTCCACGACCCTCGACGAGGCCAAGCGCCTCGGCGCGATGGCGCTGTTCGGCGAGAAGTACGGCGATGTCGTGCGCATGGTCCAGATCGGGGACGGCTCCTATTCACGCGAGCTGTGCGGCGGCACGCACGTGCGCACGACGGCGGAGATCGGCGTGTTTCATATCGTCAGCGAGACGTCGTCCGCGGCCAACGTCCGCCGGATCGAGGCGCTGACCGGCGCCGGCGCCGGCGACCTGCTGCGCGAGCGCAACCGTCTGCTGGGAGAGATCGCCGCCGAGTTGCGCACCCGGCCCGAGGACGCACTCACCGTCGTGCAGGCCCGCGAGCGCCAGCGCCGGGAGCTCGAGGCGGCGCTCAAGCGCGGTGCAACGGCCGGCGGGGGCAGCGGCGGCGCAGGCGGTGGGGTGGACATCGATGAGATCGTCGCGACCGTGGCGGACAGCGCTGGAGCACAGGTGCTGGCCCGGACCGTGGACGTAGCGGATGCGAAGGCGCTGCTGGAGGTGCTCGATCGCGTGAAGAGTCGCCTGCCGGGTGCTGCCATATTGCTGGGCGCTGCAGCCGACGGACGGGTCCATCTCCTGGCCAGCGTCCCCCCGGAGCTGGTTGCGCGCGGGGTCAGGGCCGGAGCGGTCGTCAAGCGCGCATCGGCGGTTGTCGGCGGCGGTGGCGGGGGACGCGACACGATGGCGCAGGCCGGGGGGCGCGAACCGCAGAAGCTGGGCGAGGCGATCGCCGCGGGCGAGGAAGAGATCGTGTCGGCGCTCGAACACCATCCGCCCGAACAAAATCCGCCCGAACAGAGTCTCCCCGCACCGAGTCCGCCCGCAGGTTGATGCGCGTGCTCGCCCTCGATTACGGCAGCGCCCGCTGCGGCTGCGCGCTCAGCGATCCGACCGGCACGATCGTCTCACCGATCCAGGCCATCGCCAAGCCGGCCAGCCGGCGCGGGCTCGCGGCGATTGAAGCGCTGGTTCGCGAGCGCGACGTGGAGCGGGTCATCGTCGGGCTGCCCGTGTCGCTGCACGGAGGCGACTCCGAGCAGACGCGCGAGACCCGCGATTTTGCGCGGCGTCTGTCGCTGCGCCTGGGGGAGGGTATCCCCGTGGAGCTCCACGACGAGCGCTTCACCACCCGCATCGCCCGCCAGGATCTGGGCTCCAGCCGGGCCGGGGAGGATTCCCGTGCGGCCGCCCACATGCTCGAGAGCTGGCTGCACGCGCGTCCACGTCAACGCTCGTAGTGCCAGCCGACCTGCTACCGACCGTGCGCACCGACGAAGAACGCGAGCTGGCCCGCGCCGAACGGGAGATGCGCCGCTCACCGAAGTCGGGCCGTGGACGTTCGTCGCTCAGGTGGGTGCTCGGCCTGCTTGGACTGGCGGCGCTTGCGGGGCTCATCTGGCTGCTCGTCATTCACCTCACGCGCTCAAAGCCCGCCCCCAAGCCGATCGCGGCTCCGGTCGTCGTCCGGGTGTTGATCCCCGAGGGCGAAAACCGTCGGCAGATCGCCGTGCGGGCCAAGGCGGCCGGCCTGAGCGGCAGCTACCTGGCGGCCTCCGAACGCTCCTCGCTGCTCGACTCCGCCCGCTACGGCGCGCCGGCCGGCACCCCCAACCTCGAAGGGTTCCTGTTCCCGGCCACCTACGAACTGTATGCCGGCGCTCCCGCCGCGCAGCTCGTGTCCGAGCAGCTGCAGGCGTTCACGGAACGCTTCGGCCCGCGGCAGATCGCCGCCGCCCGGGCGCTGCACGAGACGCCGTACGATCTGCTGATCGTCGCCTCGATGGTCGAGCGCGAGGCGAAGCTGCCGGGCGATCGGCCGAAGATCGCCGCCGTGATCTACAACCGGCTGCGCGACGGCATGCCGCTGGGGATCGACGCCACGATCTACTACGCAGTCGAGCAGCAGCGACAGATCCCGACCTATGCCGGCGAACTGACCGAAGCGCAGCTGCACATCGACTCCCCGTATAACACCCGCCTGCATACCGGCCTGCCGCCGACCCCGATCTCCAACCCGGGGATGGCCTCGATCGAAGCGGCCGCACACCCCGCGCACGTTCCCTACCTGTACTACGTGGCCGGTGCGGACGGCTGCGGGGAGCAGGTGTTCTCCACGACCGCCGCCGAATTCGAAGCCAACGCGGCGGCCTACAAGGCCGCCGTGGCGCGCAACGGCGGTCAAGCGCCGGTCTGCAAGCGTAAGTGAGCGGTCCTGCGATGATCGGGCCGTGACGGCAGACACGGTACGGAGACTGGGCGTACTCGGCTGGCCCGTGGCGCACAGCCGCTCGCCGGCGATGATGAACGCCGCGCTCGGCGCGCTCGGCATGAAGGAATGGCGCTACCAACTGCTGCCGGTCCCACCCGAGCGCTTCGCCGAGACCGTGCGCGCGCTGCCCGCCGCCGGGTTCGTGGGGGCGAACGTGACGATCCCCCACAAGCATGTCGCCATCGAGCTGGCCGACACAGCAACCGAGGCGGCCAGGGCGATCGGGGCGGCTAACACGCTCACGTTGGCGCAGGACGGATCGATCGCGGCCGAGAACACCGACGCTCCCGGGCTGCTCGCCGCGCTCGCGGCAATCGGCGTCTCGCCCGAGGGCATGAGCGCCCAGGTGCTGGGCGCCGGCGGCTCCGCGCGCGCCGTGGTCTGGGCCCTGCGCGAGGCCGGGGCACGCGAGGTGTCGGTCTGGAATCGCACGCCCGAGCGGGCCGAGGCCCTGGCGCGCGATCTCGGTGCGCGCGCGGTGGCGCGTCCCGCGCCCGCGGAGCTGCTCGTCAACTGCACATCTGTCGGCCTACGACAGTCGGCCACTGAGCCTCAGGGGCTCAACCCGCTCGCAGTTACGTTCGATCAAGTCGGTACCTATTCGTATGTCGTCGATCTCGTCTACCGCACCTCACCGACTCCCCTGCTCGCCGCCGCGCAAGCTCAGGGTGTGCGTACGGTCGACGGCCTGGAGATCCTGCTCGCGCAGGGCGCCCTCAGCTTCGAGTTGTGGACGGGTATCGAACCGCCGCTCGATGTCATGCGCGACGCTCTGCGCGGCTGATCCACAGGCACGGTCGCGATGAGCGACGCACCCCCCAAGACCGATCCCGACCTGCATGCGATCTTCGGCATGGACGGGGACCCCGACGCGCCGGACGCGCCGGTAGTCGAGATCGAGCCCTACGATGCATCGCGGCCTGACCTGGACGCGCTGGACGGCCTGGGGCTCGATCCCCAGTACGAGCAGTCGGCGCCCGAGCGTGACGTGCATGAGGACCAGCCCGCGGCCGCGGGCGCGGGCGAGAGCGAGTGGATGGGGATCACGAGACCGAGCCGGCGCGGCTCCTCGTCAAGGTTTCTGACCGATGTGATCGTCGACATGGGGTTGGCCTCGCGCAAGCAGGTCGATGAGGCGATCGAGAGCTCGCGTAACCTCGGCACGACGCCCGAGCGGGTGCTGCTCGAAGGCGGCGCGCTGACCCACGACGGCCTCGCGCGGGCGCTGGCCGAGCGCTATGGCCTCGATCACCTCGACCTCGGCATGTTCCCGGTGGACATGTCCGCCGCCAACCTCGTGACGACGACCGCCGCCAAGCGCTATCAGGCGGTGCCGGTCGCGTTCGCCGATCAGCGCACGCTGCTCGTCGCGATGGCCGACCCGTCGAACGTGCTGGCGGTCGATGACATCGCGATCATGACCGGGTATGAGGTGCGGGTCGCGGTTGCGCCGCCCGAGGACATCGCCACGCTGATCTCGCGGTTGGATCGCCTGGAGGACGTCGTCGCCGAATCCGGCGGACAGGCGGACGAGCACGAGCAGGGGGGCGTCGCGGAGGTCGTCGATCTGCACGAGACCGCGGACGACGCGCCGGTCGTCAAGCTCGTCAACCAGATCGTCGCCCAGGCGGTCGAGCGGCGCGCCTCGGACATCCATCTCGCGCCGGACGGGCGCGAGCTGCGCGTGCGGTTTCGCGTCGACGGCGTGCTGCAGGACGTCACGACCGTGCAGCGGCGGATGGCGGCCGGGGTGATCTCGCGCGTGAAGATCATGGCCGAGCTGAACATCGCCGAGCGGCGGCTGCCCCAGGACGGTCGCGTGGGGCTGGCAGTCGACGGCCGGCACGTCGATCTGCGCGTGGTCACGCTGCCGAGCGTGCACGGCGAGTCGATCGTGATGCGCGTGCTCGACAAGGACTCGGTCGTGGTCTCGCTGGACACGCTCGGCATGGCCGATCCCGAGCGCGAGCGCTTTGAACGGGCGTTCAACGAGACCCACGGCGCCGTGCTCGTGACCGGACCGACCGGGTCGGGCAAGTCGACGACGCTGTATGCGGCGCTGCAGAAGCTGAACGTCCCGGAGAAGAACATCATCACCGTCGAGGATCCGGTCGAGTACGAAATCCCGGGCCTCACCCAGGTGCAGGTCGCCGCGAAGGTCGGTCTGACGTTCGCCGCGGGGCTGCGCACGATGGTGCGCGCCGATCCGGACGTGATCATGGTCGGGGAGATCCGCGACCGCGAGACCGCGCAGATCGCCGTGGAGTCGGCGCTGACCGGGCATCTCGTGCTCTCGACATTGCACACCAACGACGCGCCCTCGGCGATCACGCGGCTGGTCGAGATGGGGATCGAGCCGTTTCTGGTCGCCTCTGCCCTGGACTGCGTGGTCGCCCAGCGGCTCGCGCGAATGCTGTGCTCGAACTGCAAGCGCCGCGCGATCGTCCCGGCTCAGATCCTGCGCGAGAACGGGTATAAGGCGCTCGTCGATCTGGAGGCGTATGAGCCGGTCGGCTGCCGGCGCTGCGGTGGCACCGGCTATCGCGGGCGGGTGGGGCTGTATGAGGTGATGCACGTCTCGCCGGAGATCCAGACGCTGGCCCTGGAACGGCGCGCCGCCGAGGAGATCCGCGACCTCGCGGTCCGCCAGGGGATGCGCCGGCTGCGCGACGACGGTCTGGAGAAGGTCCACCAGGGACGC
>Ga0335075_10017336_pt1 | contig 10707 bp, 8 predicted proteins | sample Lox_Sample_24_FD_206723 | JGI IMG/M metagenome (GOLD analysis project Ga0335075, IMG submission 206723) | Soil microbial communities from Loxahatchee National Wildlife Refuge, Florida, United States - Lox_Sample_2.4 | ecosystem: Environmental > Terrestrial > Soil > Wetlands | place: USA: Florida... | reverse complement strand
CATAGGCGCCTCGCGCGCGAACGCGGCCGCGTTTGCGCCCCAGTTCCTCCACCCATGCGAGCAGCCGCCCCATGGGGATGGCCGGGCTGACCACCTCGGCCTTCGAGAAGTACGCACTCGGATCGCCCGCGTCGGCGATCAGATCCACCACAAAGCCGCCTCGCGTGGCGCGGTAAATTTCCAGTTGCGTGCCCTCCGGAATCACGCAGGCATCCGCGCCGCCGCTGCGTAGCCGCGCCGCAATCGTTCCGCCGCCTCCGCCCCATTCCTCATCGACCACCGACTCGAAGATCACGTCGCCGCCTGGCCGAATCCCGGCCCGTTGCAGAGCGCACACCACCGCCGCTCCCGCCACCAGGCCGCCTTTCATGTCGAAGGAACCGAGCCCGTGCACCCGGCCATTTTTCAATTGCCCCGACCACGGCGAGCCGCTCCACGGCTCAATCCCGGCGGGGACCGTGTCCATATGTCCGTTGATCACCAGGCTCTTTCCCGTCCCTCGGCCGCGCACCCGCGCGCTCACGTTCCTGCGCCCCGCGTAGGTGCGGTTCCTGCGCACCAGCGGCGAGCCCGACTCCTGAATGAATCCCGCATCGTAGAATTCCGGACGTAGTCCCTGCTCCCGGAGAAATGCCTGCAGCACCCGTTGCGCCGGCGTTTCGTTGCCGCCCGGGGGAGCTGCGACGCTGTTTGTGCGCACCAGCTCCTGCAGCAGCCGCGTCATCGGGCGCCGCAGCGGCGCGATTAGTTTGCAGGCGTCCGGAGTGGTCGTGCGGGCCATGGAATATTCTCTCCCGGTCAGGCTGTCCGGCTTCGATCCGGGCGATGGTAAATTTCCTTTTGCCATCATACCTTACGTTTTGTTACGATACCGCTTGCCGAACCTGGCTTGGCGCTTGCTGGTTCCGGCGATTTCTGAAGGAGAACCCACGTGAACCCACTCGCGGACCTGCTCAGCCTGTCCGCTTCAGAAAAGCACCATCGCGGCCTCGTCCACACGCCTGCCGAAATCGCGCAGCAGCCTGAAACCTGGCCGCGCACCCTGCAGATTCTCGGCGGCCGCCGTTCCGAGATCCAGCAGTTCCTTCGCAGTTGCGGTGTCGGCGGCCCGGCCGCTGATCGCCCCATGGTCTTCCTGGTCGGTGCCGGCACCTCCGATTACATTGGGCACAGTCTCTTTTCGCTGCTGCAGAGCGAGTGGCAGTGCCCCTGCATTCCCGTCGCCAGCACCAGTCTGCTGCCGGCCATGAGCAGCTATGTGCTCCCCGACCGCCGCTACCTCTGGATCTCCTTTTCCCGTTCCGGCGACAGCCCCGAAGGCGTCGCGGTGCTGGAGCGCGCGCTCGCCGACCACCCCAACATCGCGCATCTTCTCATCACCTGCAACCCCTCCGGAGCCATGATGCGCGCTTTGGATGGCCGCCCGGCCTGCCTGGCGATCGTCCTCGACGAGAAGACCAATGACCACGGCCTCGCCATGACCAGCTCGTTCACCAACATGGTCATTGCCGGTCACGGCCTTGCCCACGCCTGGAGCCTCGACCGCTACCAGCCGGTCCTCGACTCCCTGACCGCCGCCGCGGCGGACTTCATTCCCGCTGCCGCCGATCAGGCTGCCGGGCTGGCGCAGGGCGGCCTCGCCCGCGCCTGCTTTGTGGGCACCGGTCTGCTGGCGGGTGCGGCCATGGAGTCCGCATTGAAAGTTCTGGAGCTCACGGCGGGCCAGGTCCAAACCATGTCCCAGGCCACGCTGGCGCTGCGTCATGGACCGATGGCAGCGTTGAATCCCGAGACCATTCTGGTCAGCTTCGTCTCCAGCCAGGATGCTCGCCGGCGCTACGAGCTCGATCTGCTGCGCGAAATCGGCGGTAAAAACCTGGTGCGCTCCCGCATCGCCATCGCTGCCGCCAATCCTGATGAAGTGGCGGCCGTGGCTGAATCCGTCCTCTTCGCCCCTTCGGCCCGCCAGATCCCCGACCCCTACCGTCCGGTCCTCGACGTCGTCTTCGGCCAGCTGCTCGGCCTCTTTGCCTCCATCCAGTGCGGCCTCAAGCCTGATATTCCCAGTCCCAACGGCGCCATCAGCCGCGTCGTCCAGAATGTTGGCATCTATTAAAGGTTAATTTCTAGTAACATCGGGACAGGGCCATGGACTGGAGTTGAATTGTTATGGATTCCTCGTTTCCTGCCTCTGTTTGCGCGCGTGCCAGCCTTCGGCGCGCCAGCCGCGCGGTCTGTCACCTCTACGATCTGGTTCTCGCGCCTACCAAACTCAAAGTCACTCAGTTTGTCATTCTGCGGACCATCGGCGAGGCCGGAGAGATCGCCCACTGCGATCTGGCGCGGTACTTTGCCGCCTCCGAGGAGACTTTTTCGCGCCGCCTGGCCTCGGCTCGCGCCTCCGGATGGGTCTCGATGAAAATTGGGAGCCGCGGCCGCCGTCTCTACGCCCTCACCGAACATGGCGCCAGAATGCTGGAGCTGGCCACGCCCTACTGGGAGCGTATGCGCCGCGAGCTGGGCGAGCCGGAGTGGAGCGTGCTCTACGGTTTCGCCGAGCGCCTCACCCAAGCCGCCCTGCGCGCGGAACAAACCCGCTCTGCCAACGGAAGACCCAGAACCGCAGCCTGAGACGGCGCCGCCGCTCCGCATCCGCGGCCCTGGCCGGCAGCGCAGGCCTACAGCCCCTGCACGCCCTGTGCTGCCAGCGGCGGCAGCTCGCCCGATCCCATCCGCGCCAACTGTACTGAGCCGCTCGTCTCCCGCGACGCCATCACAGGCCCGTTCATCGTTTCCTTCCATGCCGACTGGAACTTCCGCATCTCCTCCGGAGTGCCCAGCGTGATTCGCACCCAGTTGGGCATAATCGGCCACACGCGCCCGATGTACACATGGCGCTGCGCCATCGCTGCAATGGCGTCGTTGCCCGGCCGCCCCGCGTCGAGCATGAAAAAGTTCGTTTCCGACGGGATGAATTTGTAGTTGTTCGCCGTCAGCCACGCAAAAACTGAGTCGCGGGTGTCGGTGTTGATCTTCTTCCGCTGGGCGACGAGCTCGGGCTCCTGCAGGCTGGTGTTGGCCGCCGCAACCGCCAGGATGGGCATGAAATTCTGCCCGTAGAGCTGCAGTTTCTCGAGCAGGTCCGGCCGCGCAATCGCAAATCCGCAGCGCAGCCCCGCCATGCCATAGATCTTCGAAAAGGTCCGCAGCAGGATCACATCCTTGTCCGCCTTCACCAGATCCAGCGCCGGCGGCGCATCCGAGAAGTGGATGTACGCCTCGTCGAGCAGCAGCACCGATCCCGCCGGCTTGTTCGCCAGCAGATAATCGATGTCCTCGCGCCGAGTCGTCGTCCCGCTCGGATTGTTGGGATTGGCGATGTAGAACACGCCCGCGTTCGCGTCCGCCGCCAGCATGGCGCGCACGTCGTGGGCGTAGTCGCTGGTGAGCGGCACTTTCCGGATCGGCGCCCCGTTCACCCGCGCCGCGAACATCCCCGCCTCGTAGCCCGGATCGCCGGTCACGTAACCGCGATCCTTCGACGTGAAGGCCAGCACCGTGTAGTGCAGCGGCTCGCTCGAGCCCGCATAGGCCACCACGTATTCCGGTTTCAGGCCCTCCATGGCGGCGAACGTGCCGGTGAGTTTCTGAGCGAGATCGAAATCGTAACGGCAGCTCTCCGGAATCAGACTGGCAATCGTCGCCCGCGCCGCCTCGCTGGGCCCCAGCGGATTCTCGTTGGAGTCGATGCGCACGGATCCCGGCGCCATCTCGCCCACCGGGTGCCGCCGCTGCGCCAGCGCAAGCTGCGATTCGGTGAGGATGGGCAGGACGGCTGCGGCCCCCGACGCCGCGGACATGCGGAAGAAACTGCGGCGGGACAAATCGATCTTCACGTGCGCCTCCTCAATGCGGTTCCCTTTCGGATTCAGCGGCCATGGCCGCGCTCTGCTTTCGGCTCTCCGGCGCTGAAGTGCATCCTTTGTACGCGGAATTCCCGGCCGGCGGCAAGCCCGTTGCTCGTCTCGCAAAAAAATGCCCGTGACTGGAGACAGAGTCACGGGCGTCAGGGAGGTGTTTGATGCTTCGATTCGCTGGGCGAAACACAATCTCTCGCGGGCTGCAGCGCGGCCTCGCGCATGCGGAACCCTGGGTCGTCGCGCATCGTGCGCGCCATTTTTTCAGGAGATCTTCGACAGGGAAGGGAACTCTTGCGGACTCACGGGCCCTCCTGACGGGGGAAGGCAATCCGCTTCACTCACTCTCGTGTTCTTCTTTTGTCCCACAGAGCCGCGTGCCGCGCAAGCCGTAACAGAAAAATCTCTGCGCCGCATAAAGCAATCCCACAGCGGCGCCGGGAAACGAGGAGCGCTTTTTCGCGAAGACGGCCGGAATCGGCCTCGCCATGGATGGTGGAACTCTATGAAAGGAAAAGCGGACGAGTCGTCCGAGCGGCCGGCCAGTGCCCGTTTACGGCTGAGACGCCGGGGCGATCCGCGGCTTCGCACGCTCCGCCGCCACCTGGCCCGCATGCATCCGGAACGCCGCAAACGCCGAGCGGCAGACTCCGTAGGCTGCCAGAACTCCAAAAGCCAGCGAAGCCAGCGTTGCGCAAATCAACATCAACATATTCACTGCGTTCTGCATTCCGAATAACTCCAGGCTTGGCCCGTAATCCGTTGAAAATTCGTCCCGGTGGAATAACGGCTCGTACCCTTACGATGTCATCGTGACAGAAAAGGCAGGTCGTTGACCCTCTTTTCTGTTGCCGAATAAGATACCGGAAGGATCTGATTCCGATTTGAGCCCACGCCGTCCCGTTTTGCAACGGGGATTCCCCCGGTTTTCTACAACTTTTGTAATAGACGTCATTCGGTAGTAACCGCACGCCTCATCCATGGCCATCTCCCACATCACGGTTCGCGGCGCCCGCCAGCACAACCTGCGCGACATCGGTGTGCAGATCCCGCGCAACACGCTGACCGTCGTCACCGGTCTCTCCGGATCCGGCAAATCCTCGCTGGCCTTCGACACCATCTACGCCGAGGGCCAGCGCCGTTACGTCGAAACGCTCTCCGCCTACGCGCGCCAGTTCCTCGACCAGATCGAGCGCCCCGACGTGGACTCCATCGAGGGGTTGTCGCCGGCCATCTCCATAGAGCAGAAGACCACCAGCCGCAGCCCCCGTTCGACCGTCGGCACCATCACCGAGATCTACGACTATCTCCGCCTGCTCTACGCCTCGGTGGGAGTTCCTCATTGCCCGCGCTGCGGCCGCCAGATCTCTCGCCAGTCGGCCGAGCAGATCGTCGAGCGCATCCTTGCCCTGTCTCAGGGTGAACGCGTCACCATCTACGCCCCGGTGGTCCGCGGCCGCAAGGGCGAATTCAAAGATCTGCTCGACAAGCTCGACCAGCAGGGCTTCCGTGCCCGCGTCGATGGCGATATTCGCGATCTGGCCGAGCCGCTGAACCTCGAGAAGCGGAAGAATCACACCATAGAAGCTGTCGTCTATCGCGCGGTCCTGAAACCCGGCATCGAAAAAGCTCTGGCTGCGTCGGTCGAAAAAGCTCTGCAGATGGCCAACGGCCTCGTTCTGGTAGCCACCCAGGGCGACGAGCAGCTTTATTCCTCGTCGATGGCCTGCCCCGACTGCGGCCTCGATGTCCCCAGGCTCGAGCCGCGCAGCTTCTCGTTCAACAGCACCTATGGCGCCTGCCCCGAGTGCCACGGCCTGGGCAGCATCTACGACTTCGACCCGGCGAAAGTGATCACCGACTGGAGCAAGCCGCTGCTCGACGGCGCGCTCGGCCCGGGCGCAGCTTCGCAATACCTGACGCGGCTCATCCAGCTTGCCGCCCAGCGCTACAAGATCGACCTGAAGCAGCCCTTCGACCAGCTCTCCCAAAAAGATCAGGATCTGCTCCTCTATGGTCCCGGCCAGGCCGAAGCCCCGCGCACCGGCTTCCACGGCATCCTCGCCTTCCTGCGCGACACCCTCGACGAAGTCAGGTCCGACGCGTACCGCGAGTGGATGATGCGCTACATGTCCGCATCCGAGTGCTCCGTATGCCACGGCCGCCGCCTGCGCCCCGAATCCCTCGCCGTCAAAATCGACGGCATGTCCATCGCCGATTTCACCGCGCTGCCCATGGAGCGCGCCCTGATCCGCGCCCGCGGCATTCCCTTCACCGCCCGCGAAGCCCTCATCGCCGAGCGCCTGCGCCGCGAGATCGTCGAACGCCTGCAGTTCCTCAACGCCGTCGGCCTTAGCTACCTTTCGCTCGACCGCAACGCCGCCACGCTCTCCGGCGGCGAGGGCCAGCGTATCCGCCTGGCCACGCAGATCGGCAGCCGCCTGCGCGGCGTCCTGTATGTGCTCGATGAGCCCTCCATCGGCCTGCACCAGCGCGACAATCAACGCCTCATCCACGCGCTCGAATCGCTGCGCGACCTCGGCAACACCGTGCTGGTGGTCGAGCACGACGAGGAGACCATCCGCCACGCCGACTACGTCCTCGATCTCGGCCCCGGCGCAGGTCGCCTCGGCGGCCAGGTGGTCGCCGAGGGTCCGCCCGACGCGATCATGCGCGCGCCCGCCTCGCTCACCGGCCGCTACCTTGCCGGCGAAATCTCCACGCTCCACCGACTCGTGCCGCGCGCTCTTACCGGCAAGTGGATCACCGTCGAAGGCGCGCGCAGCCACAATCTCCAGAACCTGACCGTCAGATTTCCCGTTGGCGTCATGACCGTCGTCACCGGCGTCTCCGGCTCCGGCAAGAGCACCCTGGTCAACGACATCCTTTACCGCGCCCTCGCCCAGCAGCTCTACGGCTCGCGCGAGCAGCCCGGCGAGTACACCCGCATTCGCGGATTCGACGCCATCGACAAGGCCATCCGCATCGATCAGTCGCCGATCGGCCGCACTCCGCGCTCCAACCCCGCCACCTATACCGGCGTCTTCACCGCCATCCGCGATCTCTTCGCCATGCTGCCGGAATCGCGCGAGCGGGGCTACAAAGCCGGGCGCTTCTCCTTCAACGTGGCCGGCGGCCGCTGCGAGGCCTGCCAGGGCGAAGGCCAGCGTCGCATCGAGATGAGCTTTCTGCCCGACGTCTACGTGGAGTGCGAAGTCTGCAACGGCCGCCGCTACAATCAGGAAACCCTGGCGGTCAAATTCAACGGCTACTCCATCGCCGACGTGCTCGATCTGACCATCGAAGACGCGCTGCCGGTTCTCGGCGACATTCCCCAGGCCCGCCAGAAGCTCGAAACCCTCGTCGACGTGGGCCTCGGCTACATCCATCTCGGCCAGGCCGCCACCACCCTGTCCGGCGGCGAGGCGCAGCGCATGAAGCTGGCTCGCGAGCTCTCCAAACGCCAGACCGGCCGCACCCTCTATCTGCTCGATGAGCCCACCACCGGCCTCCATTTCGACGACGTGCGCAAGCTCCTCGAAGTTCTGCACCGGCTGACGGATCTCGGAAACACGGTTATCATCATCGAACACAACCTCGACGTCATTCGGAATGCGGACTGGCTGATCGACCTCGGCCCCGAAGGCGGCGAAGGCGGAGGTCGCATCGTGGCCGAGGGCGCGCCCGAACAGGTCGCCGACGTCCGGCAGTCGTTTACCGGGCAATTCCTGCGCCGCTACTACGCCGCAGACTCCGCGCCCCCGCGCACCGATCCTGCCGCTCCCCTCCGCCGCAAACGATCTCTGAAGAAAGAGACCATCCAATGATCCCTGCCGGTCCCAACGAAGACCAGCCGGTCACCCCCGAACCGGAAGCCGATCCCACCGCAGCTCCGAACGAAGCAACCCCACAGCTCGCTCCGGAAGTCTCCGCCGAAACTGCGTCCCTTCCCGAACACCCCTCGAATCTCTACGCCTGGCCCCAGCCGCAGCAGCCGCTGGCCTCCATGGAGGCATTGCCGGCCCCGCCGCCGCGTCCGCCGCGCCTGATCCCCAACATCGGCCACGCAGTCGTTTTCTTCCTTCTCTTCCTGCCGGCCCTGCTCTTCGGTGCGATCCTCAGCTTCGTCGGCGCGCTGGTCTTTCTGCACCCCTCGAATCCGCGCGCCATGCTCGGCCCCCTCGCCCACGACGTCACCTTCGCCATCGTCATGCAGGCCGTCTCCTACGGAATCGTCTGGGGCCTTGCCGCGCTGGTCTTCTCGCTCTGGTGGGGCCGCTCCTTCCTCCAGGGCATTCACTGGAACGCTGCGATGGCCCGGCGCTGGTTCTTCCGCCTGCTCTTCACCGGCATCGCCACCGGGCTGCTCATCACCCTCGCCGGCAGCTTTGTGCCCATGCCCAAGGCCCCGCCCATCCTCGAAGACCTGACCAAATCGCAGCTCGGCGCCTGGATGCTGATGATCTTCGGCATCACCATCGCCCCCCTCACCGAAGAGCTCGCCTTCCGCGGCTTCCTGCTCCCCGGCCTCGTGAACATCTTCCGCTGGATGGAACGCAGGCAAATGATCGGCGAGCCCGCCACCCGCTACTTCGGCATCCCTCTCGCCATCGTGCTCACCTCCATCCCCTTCGCGCTGCTCCACGCGCAGCAGGTCTCCGACTCGTGGGGTCCGGTGCTGCTCATTGGACTGGTCAGCGTCGTCCTCTGCATCGTCCGCCTCCGCACCGACTCGGTTGCCTGCGGTATCGTTGTTCACGCCGCTTACAACTCGACCCTGTTCGTCAGCCTGCTCTTCCAGACTGACGCCTTCCGTCACCTCACGAAGCTGAAGACTTAGGCCGCATTCGGGAGCACGCCATGCTGAGCCGCTTTCTCCGCCTCGATTTTCTGCCCCGCAGCCAGGACTGCGGTCTTCTCGCGCTGCGCCTGGGCGTCGCCATTCCGCTCTTCCTCAAGCATGGAACCGAGAAGCTCTTCCGCTTTCACTCCATGGCTGCGCATTTTCCCGATCCTCTCCACATCGGTGTCCTTCCCAGCCTCATCTTCGCCACGGTGGCCGACGGCATCTGCATGCCCCTGCTCATCATCGGGCTGGCCTCGCGGTGGGCCGCGCTGTGGTCGTTCGTCAACCTCTTCGTTGCCTGGGCTTTCGTGCACCACTTTGTCTTCTACGGTCCGCGCGGCGACCACGGAGAGCTGATCGTCCTGTATCTCGCTGCCATGCTCACGCTGTTCATCGCCGGCCCCGGAAAATATTCGATCGACGCGCGGCTCTAGCTCGGCTTGTCCTCGATCCACGGTCGCTGCCCGCATCCCGTACGCCGCAACCTGTAACCTGTCACCTGCACCTGTCACCCGCTCTCTCGCACCTTCGTACTCTCTCCCGCCAGGACTTTTTCCTGTACGCTGGCGCCATGAACGACATCGGCCGCCTGTTTCAGGCCTTTGTGGCCCCCGCCATCTTCTTCTCCGCGACGGCGCTCTTCATCCTCTCCATCAACGTGCGCCTCATGGGCATCGTCAGCCGGATGCGCCAGTACGCGCACGCGCGCCACGAAGCGGTGAAGAATCACCGCTCGGCGGAAGCGGAAGCCTGCACCACGCAGATCGAGTCGATGGAACGGCGCGCGGAGATGATTCGCCGCACCTTTCTGCTCTCCCTCGTCGCGCTTGTGGGCACCCTGCTTTCCTGCCTGCTGCTTGGATTCGGCCTCTACTGGCGCCCCGCCGCCCTGGCAGCCGCAGCCGTCTTTGTCGCCGCCATGGTCGCGCTGCTCATCGGCGTTTTCTATTACATCCGCGAAGTCACTCTCGCCCTCTCGTCGGTCCGCCAGGAAGCCGTCGACGAGCGCTTCGCCTCCCTCGAATCCGCCCCCGATCCGCACGACCACACCCTGTTTTAGGCGCCACAGGCGCGTTCGCCTGGACGGCAAGTCCCCTGTAACCTGTAACCTGTGAAAGCCCTCCGCACGGCCGGCGTCGCGCTCTTTCTCCTCACCTCCCTCAATCTCTTCAACTTCATCGACCGCTACGTGCTGCCCGGCGTGCAGCCCCTCATCCAGCGCGACTTCCACATCAACGACGCGCAGGCCGGCCTGCTCACCTCCGCCTTCTTCTTCACCTACATGCTCATCGCGCCGCTCACCGGATGGCTCGGCGACCGCTTTCCCCGCAAGCCCCTCATCGTCGCCGGCGCGCTCATCTGGTCCGCGGCCACGCTTCTCACCGCATTCGTGCACGATTACCACACCCTGCTCATACGTCACGCCGCCGTCGGCATCGGCGAGGCGACCTTCTCCATCTTCGCCCCCGCACTGCTCGCCGATTTCTATCCCGAAGAGGACCGCAACCGCATCCTCAGCATCTTCTACCTCACCATCCCCGTCGGCGGAGCTCTCGGTTATCTCCTCGGCGGAGTTCTCGGCCAGTCGCACGGCTGGCGCGCACCGTTCTATATCGCCAGCGCGCCCGGCTTCCTCATCGCGCTCGCCTTCTGGCTGTGGGTGCGCGAGCCCGCCCGCGGCGCCGCCGACACCCTCACCGCAACCCACTCCCGCTCGAGCTTCAGCGGCCTCTTCACCAATCCCGCCTTCTGGACCGCGACCCTCGGCATGGCCATGTGGACCTTTGCCGTCGGCGGCATCTCCACCTGGCTGCCCACCTTCTTTCATCGCTTCGCCGGATATTCCGTCGCCGGCTCCGGCATCGCCGCCGGCGAAATCACCGTCGTCGACGGCCTGCTGGCCACCATCACCGGCGGATGGATCGCGCAGATCTGGCTGCGCCG
>Ga0335075_10017335_pt1 | contig 10708 bp, 8 predicted proteins | sample Lox_Sample_24_FD_206723 | JGI IMG/M metagenome (GOLD analysis project Ga0335075, IMG submission 206723) | Soil microbial communities from Loxahatchee National Wildlife Refuge, Florida, United States - Lox_Sample_2.4 | ecosystem: Environmental > Terrestrial > Soil > Wetlands | place: USA: Florida... | reverse complement strand
GTTGCCTGCCCAGTGGCAGTTATACGGTCACCCTTAGATGGTTTGAGGGCGCGCATGAACATCAAGCTGGTTCTGCTTTCCGTGTCAATGATCGCGAAATTGGTCATCTTAATATACAGGATCAAAGCGGCATAATGATAGACGGAGAGATAGAGTATCCGTCTGGGCTCGGGGCCAACGCCACTAGCGTTTCTCTGATTCCGCGCGGTGGCCAATTCGTTAGAGGGGATGGGGAGCTATCGGTACCAATAGTCGGCGCAGGGCATTCGTTCCACTTTTCGTCGGTGCCACCAGGTGACTATATAGCACACGTGTATGGGCCCCCGGGCGACTATGTGCAGGATGTTCGCACGTATGAGGGAGAATGGGACGGGGCATATGTCGCGATAAATGAAGATAACCCTTCGGAACGCATTAGCCTCATCTTAGGGTCCGATGGCGGCGCGATAAGTGGAAGACTCACGGCAGCTGGTCCCTATGCCTCTGGGGTGCTCGTTGTAGTATCTGAGAGTTCGGGAGAGATTTACACTGCCACTCCCGACGAGGATGGTCGCTTTTCAGTGCCGAACTTGGCTCCCGGGACATATCGCGTGTTCGGCTGGCGGGACGCAAGGGATGCTCCATATCGCAGTCCTTCATTCCGATCCTCATTTTATGCCGAAAGCAAAGAAGTGACAGTTAGACAGCGGGAGCTTCTCGTGGGTGTGGATATTGCGCCGGTCGATGTCCAGAATTGAAACCCTCGGATATCGCAGTTTGGCATCTTCAGTGCTCTGGGGCCTCTCAAGGAATCACGATCCCCTCGCGGACGAATTATTCTCGCCTGAGAAATGAACGGCAAGTCCCCGGGCTCTCGAGTACGGATTCCCCTGTGAGCCGTCGTGTCCGACTACTGCGCGCCATGGGTTCCCGCGAGATTCGAATCCTTCATCGAAGTAATTGTGGCAACCGTTACGTGGACTTCAGCTTGACCTGTGCGCCAGGCGGAGGCCCGAACCGAAAGAACGACCAGCCGGAATCCGCCACTTGGGCACTGACTCTCACCGGCTACCAGACCCACAGGTCGCAATTGTCGTAGTAAACCGTGTTCGCGACGTCTTGGGCGTTGAAATTATCGATCTGCTGCTCAACATTCACCGTAGGTGTTGCCCCCGAGAGCTGCCAGGCGTTGTAGGACCAGCCCAGATTCTGGAAGACCGTCGTCCCATCGAAGACCAGGGTCTGATAGGTGTAGCACGGGACGCTATTTGGACACCCGCTGCCGCTGCTATTGTACGTGACGTATAGCTGGAGATGATGCCACTGTTGTGGCGCGATCGTGCAGGACCGCGAGGTAGATGTCCACCCCTGGCCCCCTTTTCCGGCCACAGCCATGTTCCACACGTACCAAGTTCCGGAATCGGTACCATTCATTTGACAGGCTACTGTACCGAAATATTCGTAGCCGCTGTTGTCATAAAGATCAGGATCGAATTCAAGCTGCTGGATGCCGTTGGAGGGAGAGGGGGCCGAAAAGAACCATTCATCGAGAAGCATATTCTGTACGGCGCTGCAATTGTTATTCGGGCATCCAAGATGTTGATAATACATTGTGTTGTAGTAGACGCCCGTAGAGGACGAATATTCTGCCATCGAAGCCCCTGAGAGTGAGGGCGATGCCACCTCTTGGGTCAGGTTGCTCTGAGCACTTTGCTGGGACTGCCCCCCCGCGCAAGGCTGTCCGTTCGGTTCAATGATGTTAGAAGTACAGGCGGTCCAGGAACTGGGATCGTCGGCAGGATTCTGGAGATTGGAGTATTCAGTCGCATTGGATGGAGGGGTTGGTAGCGACGACGCGACGACCTTAACATTTTGTGCGACATATGAAACGGGAGTACCGCTCACTGTTTGGTATGCAGTGACGGTCACCGTATAAGTTCCGGGCGGAACTGATGAGAGCGTCACATCGAGATTCCCACCCAAGCCTGTACTGTTTGAATAATATGAGGTGTTTCCGAAATATACTTGCCACCCGCCAACCTCATTTGCCGGGGATGCATGGGCGGAAACGGTGATGGGCAGGGTATAGGCCCCCCCGTTTTGAGCCGGCAAGTTCCCTGAAATGGTGAGCTGTGCGATCGCGGGCATGGCCACGAACACGGAGGACAGCAAAGCCGTCCCGATCAACAACCGACGAATCGAAATCATCTTTGACCTCCGAGACACACCTCAAATGGTGGATCTGGATTCGGGCGGTAGCTAGTTCCCCTTCAAGCCGCAGGTTTCATACAGAGGTTTCACCTCGCCTTGTTCGTGCCCCAGAGAACAGATCGAGTTTTCCTTCTGCGTGCAGCGAGCCGGAAGGAATTGGGTCAAGCATTGGTTGAGATGAAAATGGCGCCGATATGGGTTGTTAAATAGTTACTCTACAATCGAGATTAGGTGACTTTTGACGATCAATTATCTGGATATTTCGGAGGATCAGATACGAGACACTTTCGCTGCAGTCAGCGTTGCATCGGTCAGGACCTCCAAGATTCCCCATTCATCTAAAGGACATCAACGTCTCGCATTGCCTTCAAATGACAGCACATCCAGGGATCGAAATATCGGCAAATCCCATACCTACCGAATTGACAGGGCTGTTTCTGAGCCGATAGAAGCGCAGGCGCCTGCGCGCGTGAAAGGTCCCTCCGCTGCTCCAATCCATCCAGCACGGGGGTCGCGGCGCCGAAGAAGGCACCTTGGACCACACCGTGGTCGAGGCCGTCGCTCGCGCCCTATCTAGCTTTAATGCAATAGCTTGCCGCGGGTCACTTGTTCGGAGTGTGGCGGTGGGTAGGTCTGAGAGCTACAAGATTGACGACTGCGGCGTCTGCGAGGAGCACGGGAGTTGAATTCCCGCTCGAATTCAAGAAGGATCTCGGGCGAGAAGTGAGTCTCACCGCCCCCATCCCCTAGTGGTGGGCCGGATTTCCATCACCTCAAAGCTTACAGAGCACAAGGCAAGCTCATTCCTCGATCGCTGTCCTTGCATCATTCGGCACGATCCTTAGAGACCCCTCGAGTCGGCCGAATGATCAGGGCGGCCCCAGCGCGACAGTTCTTGTGGAAATCGTGGGAGCTGCAGTCTGTTGCACTTCCGGTCGGATGTGTGCGGTGACTGCGAAAAACACTGACGTTTGAGTGTTTACACGTCCCTAATGTATGCCAGATCAGTAAACAGTGGTGAAGTTGTCCGCCTGTATAGCTCCTCCGTCATGCAGATTGTTTATCAGACCGATGGGACGGCGGCGGCTCGGATCGCAATTAACATCGCGAACTGTAATCGAAAGCGGTTTCGAATCGGTTCAGGTCACGCCAAATTTTTCGCAATGCCCGGTTCTGGTTCTTGGTGTTCATGTCGTACGAGTGAACGATCAGGTCCGAGTCCGCGCGTCTTAGAGTTCCTGAAGGCACAAACTTGGCCTTTGTGTTGGAGCAGGCGAGATCTTGGCGAGAACAGTTTGAGGGGCTCCCCAGCGCAATGCTGCTGGCGCAATGCTGGAAAATCCCCGACCCTGAGGACATTGGTGTCGTGTCTGAATCGGCGTCGGTCAATATTAACGTCTTAATGATTATATCTCTTATATATATTTATTAATGTTGTTAATGTTTAGATATTTATCCCCACTTCTGGTCGACGCCGGCTTCGGGGGCGCCAATCTTTACCAAGCCGGTAACATTTCCTGACCAGCCCGAAACGTCGAAGCTCTGATGATTATTTACCTTGGCAATTGATGAACTCTTTGCTATAGTGCCGCAACACGACCCTTCTCCATAAACAGTTTTTCCAATACTAAACAAGAAGCCTTTTTTACTGTCTTCCCCATCAGCGTCGAGCTCGAGAGGTGATTGAGATGATCCGACGCGGCGTTTTTCCTGTGCTGCGCACGGCCCTTTTGCTGAGTTTCTCAGTGATGACGACTGCTGGGAACGCGGCACAGAGTTCCCAGGCGAGCAGTGCCCAGAAAAGCAAAACCGTGACACCCGCCAAAAAAAAGACGGCAAACAAAAGCACGGGTTCAACCTATACCCTGCCCGATGCGTACTCGGGGATGACCTACAACACGACCATGGACCCGGGCACGTCTGGCTGGAAGCAGCCGGCACCGTGCATCTCGGTACCTGCGCTACCTGACGGGATGAAGTTGGATTGGGGTGGACATAGCAAAGGTCTACCGGGTAACAGTCATCGACGCGAACAATAAGGAATATCACGCCACTTTTAAGTTGACTATGCGGCCCGTAGTTGAGACGGTTCCGCTAAACGCAAAGGCCGCTTCCGCCCTTGCGGCGGCTGCATCGGCGGCGGCGGTACCGCCGGATTACAGCCGGATCCAAGTGCAATGGGCTGCGCCCATTGAGGAGGGCCAGAGCCAGGTCATCGGGCAGATCTCGCCACATCTGCCCACAGGGGCGACCCTAAACGTACAGATCTCGACACAACCTGAAACTCCATTGCGGCCTGCCGCGCTAATGCAATTTACGAATTCATCGCCCCCGCCGGCTACAGTCTATGAAGTCCCCGTAAAGAACAACAGTTTCACCCTGCAATTCCCGCAACCGCTCAGTGCGGGCCAAACGCTGACAGTGCAGTTCGTGGATGCAAATGGGAACGTGGTGAAAGAACTGCCGCCGCAGACGCTGCGCGCCGCGATTTCGGTAAACGGCATGAGCGTGTCCATTCAGCCACCCCAGCTCGGCTCGAACACAATTACCGGCTCGTTGAGCCGAATGCCCGTTCCTGCCGTCAAGCCCACGGTAACGAACGGAGTCACAACGAGCTACGGAAACTATCCGGGAATTGTAGTTCGGTGGACCGATCCCGTAACGCGGTTATGGTCGCAGGCGGCTCCGACGCTTGGAGCTAATCCGCAGCAATTTCTCTCGGTGAGTGATAATGGCGGCTTCGCGGTAACATTGCCATCCAAGCTGACGGCGGGACAGAGAGTTGCAATCGACGTCGTCGCTCCTCCCGGCCGGAGCTTCGTCACCGATGACCCCTCGGCATTGCATGCAGAGGCCACGGTTGTTACGGATGTGAGCCTAAACACACCCACGAACTCGACCTCACCGATGAACGAAGGAACGACGGTCCTGACAGGAAATGCGACACCACCGCCAACGGGCGTTCCTATCAATATAGCGGTGGTGCGCCTGCGCGAGATCGCGTCGGATAGCGGTCCGGCCTCTCATGACACCGTGAGAACTTGCCTCACCCAGGACAATCTGAGTGTCGGCAACCATGGAAGCCTCCTGCCTCTGACCTCCAGCTCCAGCAACACGTTCCTCGGGTCAGTGGACGCGACAACGGGAGCTTTCAAAGTGACGTTGGCTCAGGCACTCAGGGAAGGCGAATGGATCCAGATTGTTCAGGTCTTGCCAGCGGGGTCCAGATTGGTCTATTCGGAAAGCAGTCGCTGCGGATCTGAACCGAGAAAGGTCACCTACCCATTCGACTTTTTCCGCACTAACCTAACATTTGTGGCCGGAGTGCTGCTGAGCAACAGCTCAGCGGGCAGCACAACAAATGCGAATTTTTCCCAAGCAAATCAGTTTTACGCCTTCGGTGCAGACCATGCGTGGCGCATGCCGGGTTATGACTGCATAGAGGGGAAAGAGTGGGGAAACCCTGATTGGGGCAGATGCAAGGCCGGTGAGAATCGTTGGCATAGCGGATCATGGCCCGGAGTAAGCACCGCCTTCGATGCTCGAATGACCTCAATCCCAGTAAGCACACCTTCAACAGCCGTTTCGTCCACAGGAGCGACCACCTCCGCAGGCACATCGACCCTCTTGACTTCGCAAAAGGTCTTGCGCGTAGAGACGGAAGCGTATCTTCCCTGGGTCTTGGGGCACGGTGCGGGTGAGCATCCCAGCGGACTGTTCTTCGCTCCATTGGCAAAGGCAGGATTTGACACCGTCACAGGCGCAGCTGCAGCCAGCGATGTAATCCTGCCAGGAGGACACGTCGGCACACTCAATTTTCAGTCGGCTTACAACTTTGTGGTGTATGGGGGGCGGGTAGGAGATATGACGCTCTCCCAGTCGCAAAGCCGCGCCCCTGAAGTCGAGCATTATCTGGACGTTACGATCGGCAGGTATAGCAACCTTCAAAGTTATATCTGTCATCACGCCTCATCCTCAATATCTGCTCTGCCCGGAAGCTCCTGCGCGGCAGACTATCCGTCGCAGTTCCCTTCGGCCATCGCAGCAGCCGATAGCAGAAAGCAGCTTTATCGCCTTGACTTTGAGGGTTTAGTTAGGATTCCTATCCCGACAACGGCAATTCCCTTTTACCTCGGTTTTAACGCAAACATTGCGCAACACACCGTTGGAGCCGCCTATCTCGATCACGGGTACGCCCCACCGGACGATATACGCATCTTATTGGGAACGAAAATTGATATTGGCAGTCTCCTCACCGGCCTGAACCTGGGGCCTCACTAGGATCGCGATTCTCGGCTGTGAAGTTAAAAGGAATCAAAAACACACGGTGCCTACTTCGGACGTTAGAGCTCTCAATGAGGAAACTCCATGGCCACTCAGTTGGCACGGTCGTTTGAGTATCTTTACTATTTGCGCTTCAGTCTTTCGCTTTGGCTCTTTCCTCTCGCTTTTGCACTGCTGGATTCCGGCTGGTTGCCTCTAAGCACCACAACACACTCACGTGGAATCTTTGTCCCCGAATATTGGAGCGGCTTCCTTTGCGTTGAGTTTTTTCTCGTCTCCACGGCATGCGTCTCGCTTATCACTGCACGAATCGTAGTACTCAATGGCATTGCACGTTACCCTGAACATTGTCCGGACTGCGTCACTCCATTGCTTGAGCAACACGACATGCCCTGCGCAGAGGCCAACCGTGACCTCAATCGGGCTCCCCGTTGGCTTTTTGGCGTGCTCGCAGGGCCGACTTTTTGCGCCGAGATTTGGGCCTTCACCCTCGCGCTTATACCTTCTCTGCTGACCAATGTATATGTCATTCTCAACGGTGTCTCTGAAGGCGTTAGACTCCACGACATACTCATTGGAATCGCAGCTGGTTTCTTCATCGCTTGCCTGTTTTGGTATTTCATTAACGCATGGTATTACCTCGCTTATCGATGTCCGGTGCAACCTGCCGCTGGGGAGTCGCTCAAGCTGGGGAGGAATGCTGCACGAACTATTCTTCTCCCGCGCCGGTGTTTTGGGCTGCAATATCCGGGAGCAGGAGTTCTTGTCGGAAACCCTTGCAGTCTTGAGGACATCGATACGTCGCTTCGCGCGAGTGCATTTGCCAAGCGGATTAGCCAACTGCTCACACTGGCGGATAGACGATTCGGCCTTCCAGGCTATTTCTACGAGGATGGGCGACTCTACGAGGACGGCCAAGTCTTTATGTATGAAGGGCAGCTCTTCTCGATCATCGCGGCGATTGGGTTCATCGCGCTCTTTTGGATCCTCTGTCCGCTGACAGCCCCGCGATACACGCGGTGGTGTTTGGGCGCATTCATGGCGCTTTTTCTCGGATTCGCATGGGCAATTCGGATCGTTCTAACCGGGAAGTGCGCCGGTCACGAACGGTTGGTCCGCCGGTGGCAGTTCTGGCTCAGTTGGATCGGTGGGGTGTTCTGTCTCGGGATTCTCATCCTCTGGTTGATTTCCAGCCCTGACAGATTCCCAACGTTAGCCTCGATCCTGTTGATGGCAATTGTGCTGGGCTGGGTGTTCGCTGGAATGGCCTTTTTTCTCGACCGCTACCGTTTTCCAGTCCTGACATTCTGCCTGTTGCTCATTTTCGTACCACGAGTTTTTCATTTATACGACGTCGGAGGATTTGAAGAACATTACGTCTCGACTGTCCAACGAAGCGCGAATGCGACTTCTTTGCCCACACCCGCAGAAATCATCAGCCAACGCCTGAAGGCCAATCCGGACGATGCCTACCCATACGTCATCGTCACTTCGACGGGTGGCGGGCTACATGCATCGGCGTGGACCGCCCGCGTGCTCCGCCAGCTCTATGAAACGCTGCCGCAGAACTTTTCGAGCCATATCCTGCTGCTCAGCACAGTCTCTGGCGGCAGTACAGGACTGTCGTACTACCTCCAAGCGATTCATGCCAACCCGACCCATCCCGACCTGGATCATATGGTGGTAGCGGCCCAGTGTTCCAGCCTGGAGGCGGTTGGCTGGGGGTTGGTCTATTATGACTTTGCGCGCGTCCTACTTCCAGGATCTCCCTGGGTTATTCATCCTTCGCGTGGCGACAATGATTTAGATACCTCTCCACTCGGAAAGGACCGCACTTGGGGCCTTCGCAGGGGGTTTGTGCGCAATGCCAATGATCCATATTGTTTTGACTCAGCGAAAACTCTTTCTTCTCAGGATACAGACCTCCCACAGCCGAGTCTGAACAATTGGCCGAGGAAGGAACCTTGGTACCAGCGCATCTTTCACGATCCAACTGACACAGATACAGCCTCACAATTGACGATAGGCGAGTTGCCTGCGATCGATGAACGGATAGGCGGACACAGCTTTCCAGCCTTCACTATGAACACGACCACAGTGGAGGGGGGAGATCGATTGCTGCTGGCCAATTACCGCTTGCCGGCTTACCGCGTCGGAACGATTGAAGGCATGGCTGCGGAGTCCTTCCTTGATGTGTTTTGCAGAAATCCTTGGCCAGATTTGCCCCTCGCCTCTGCCGCACAACTTTCGGCCACGTTCCCTTACGTCTCTTCCGCAGCGCGCATTCCGGAGAACTATGCGAGCCAGAGCGTCCACTTCGTCGACGGTGGATATTACGACAATGACGGCACCTCCTCGGTCATCGAGTTTCTCCGATATGCTCTCGAGGCGCCGGCTTCTACCCCAACCAGTGTTAGTCTGCGGCAGGATGCGAATTCCCAAGAGCACGTGCGCGAGGAATTAGGAGCTAGTCATCTAAGGATCCTGCTTTTGGAAATCCGCAACAGTGAAGACACCGATGAGCCTACCTATGCCGTCAGACCTAAGGTGCTCAATCCCGGCCAGCATGACAACCCTGATCCCCGTCCGGCTGGACTGCTTCAACAATTGGGCTTTCCCCTCGAAGGTTTTTGGAATGCGGGCCATGGGAGCGTAACCGGACGCAACCGAAACAGCCTCGATCTACTGCGCAATGCCCTGCAAGACCGACTTGATTTGCATCAGATCATCTTCGATGATGAAACCACGCCGCAGACTAGATTCGGACTCCAGGCTGCTTCTGATCCATTATCGTGGTCGCTGACCCCACGGGAGCGCGCCGAAATCAGACGCTCGGCAGATCCGAATCTCGATCCCAAACATCGCCTGACACCGTGCTACAAAAGCGCTGTCAGTTGGTTTATTGATTTCCAGACAAATTGGAGAACGTCCCATGGGAATCCCGAGCCCACCCGCTGCGACTTGGAGCCACACTGAATTGTCATTCGACCGCACCATCTGCAACAAGACATTTGGCAAGAATTGACTGCCGGCAATGATAAGAGAGGAGTTCTATGGAAGATAGGACGAAGCGTTCGCTAGAACTTGTTAAGAAGAATTCTGATCGGACGTGTACGGTCCTCCTCTTGACTTAGGGGGCTCGCATTGTGGTGTTCATGGCGGCATCGCGGGCAGCTGACTTTAGTTGGACACTGACCCGGCTTAGAATGGCACAAGCTGCCGCCTACTATTTGGATTGTGTGGCCAAAACACGCCCAGAAGGCTTCCGACCGTGAGTTCAACGCAGCCGCACGATAATTGCCACTATCTAGCAATAGCACGCAGCAGCTCACCGCTTACACCCTGCTCGGCATCTTCAGAACCTCAGAACTCTATAGTCAATCGCGCGATGAATATCACCGCGCTGCTGCTGGGCTTCTCATAGACATCAACGATCTGGGGGTCATGATTGGCCAGAGTCTGTTGTTTATGTTGATTTAGATCTTTTTCGGCCTGCGCAAGAGAGGAACAGAGCATTCGAATATTATTCATGAATGTGCCGGCTAATGAGCAATGTGAGGTATGACTCGAGTGTTCACAGTTCCTCCAACTCAGAATCAACGGGTACTCTACAGGTGTACGCTCGAAGCCGTGCTTCGCATTCCCTATCTGACACCTCTAGTCGTTCAGAGTTTTGTATTAGAGGTCGACTTTTCACGCGTTACAGGGGGAACGCAATCGATTCGCACGTAGTAACAGCAGAATTTAGAGCGTCATCGATCCTTTTGGGAGATGAAGCCTTGGCGGAGTATTCTCTGTTGGCGCCGAGCGATGGCTACAAACGAACATCGGAAAGCAGCCGAATTGAACCTGGCCGGGGAGAGAACGCCGAAGGAGTTAGAGTCTACATCTGCAGCACGAAAATCTTCATAGGCGGGCCTTTTTCCTTCTCGTAACCGCTCCGATATTGGTTGGTCGGACCTCGCTGGCCCGTATTTTTGGCCCGGACGCCGCAGTACGTGTCTGCTTTAGGTCAACAGAGCGCAGCTGCCTCGCACGCCGTTCTGACCTTCATAAGAGCGACTGGCGCGGCAAATGTGCCGGGATATCATGGGACCGGTACCTGTTACCCTGGTGTCGTCGACCGAAAGCGCCGGTGACGCGGCTATTTTGACCGTGGCCAACGGCGGTGGCTTTCGGTTGGACGTAACCACCTCCAACGGAATGCGAGGCACCAGAGTTATCGCAAACTATG
>Ga0335075_10017333_pt1 | contig 10708 bp, 10 predicted proteins | sample Lox_Sample_24_FD_206723 | JGI IMG/M metagenome (GOLD analysis project Ga0335075, IMG submission 206723) | Soil microbial communities from Loxahatchee National Wildlife Refuge, Florida, United States - Lox_Sample_2.4 | ecosystem: Environmental > Terrestrial > Soil > Wetlands | place: USA... | reverse complement strand
CCGCGACCCTCAACGGCACGCTGGCCACCACCCGCTGGCTGGTCGCGATCCTGGAAAACCACCAACGGCCGGACGGCACTGTGCGGGTTCCCGACGCGTTGGTGCCATTCGTCGGCACCGAATTGTTGGAGCCGGTCTAGGCTCGTCGCTCTTTGCGCTCGTCGAACTCGGCAGGGGACGAACGGCCCTCAACCAAGCGTTGACTCTGCACTATCATCTGCTGACCAGCGTCCATCCGTCGATCAGGCAACCGCGTGGGAAGGGTGAGCATTGGGCTGGCTCGGACTGTGGTGGCGACAACCCGATCATTACGACGATTTGAGCTCGCTGCTGCAGGCCTGGGGCATTGGCACTTTTACCCGCGCCACCATCTCGGTGATCGCCGGTGGTCTGTCAGTTGTCGCGTTCGCGACGATGTGGACCCCGACCGGGCCGCGGGGCGTGATCCCGCTCATTTGCACACTCGCTGCTAGTGCCGGCGCCGCTGGGGGAGCGTTGATCTGGGCATACCGTTGGCCGAGCCGCACTCTCGCGTTCCGCTTTACCGTGGTGTCCAGCGCCAGCATCGCGCTGATCACGCTCGCCCAACACAATCCCCTCGTCGCGATGCTGACGTGCACGACGTTCGCGACGATGGCCAGCTACATCGCGCTGTTTCACACCCCGCCGTTGATGGCCTACAACTTCGCGGTCGCCGGCGTCATCGGCGCCGTGGAGGGCGTGCGCATGGCGGCGAAATCCGGCGCCGTTGCCGCCGTGTGTGCTTACGCGCTGCTGATACTGCTCAACCTGGCGGTGCCGTTCGGCATCCAGGTGGTTGTGCACGTGCTCGGCACCGATGCGGTGCGGGCGGAGCGTGACCAGCTCACCGGGCTGCTGACCCGGCGGGGGTTTCATCGGCGCGCCAAAGCGCGCCTGCAGGAGGGACGCGACCAGGTCGGTCATTTCGTCATCACCGTGATCGACCTGGACCGGTTCAAACAGCTCAACGACAACTTCGGACACCGCACGGGCGACGATGCGCTGGTCTCAGTGGCGCGTGCGCTGCGCGACACCACCGACGACACCGCAGTCATCTGTCGTTCGGGCGGCGAGGAATTCGTCATCGCCGACATCTGGCATCCCGATGAGGTGGAACTGCGGGCACAGCGACTGTGTGACGTCATTGCCGCGCTGCCTTTTGGCATCACCGCCAGCATCGGCACCGCCGGCGTTCACCCGGCCTACCGGGCGGGCGCCAGCGGGGACTTACTGGTCGAGTTGATCGCCGCTGCCGACGGTGCCATGTATGTCGCCAAACGACGCGGCGGAAATCAGACCGGCCACCACCGATGGCCGCTGCCGCCGCGTCTGGACAGCTTTGCGGAAGACGAGACCGACGGGCTCACCGCCTAGGCGTCCACCGGCGTTGGCGCGCTGGTGGATTGCGCATGACGGCGCTGCCGTTCGATGGTGGCGAAGTAGAACGCGAACGCGAACGCGAAACTGGTGAACAGGCTGGACACAAAGTACAGCCACGGATGGCGCAGCCCGCGCCGCGAGCCGTCGACGATGGTGAACAGCGGCAACAGGATGACGTTGGCGATCGTGTAATCCTGGCTCGCCGAACTGGCCGCCGGATTGGTGAACATCAACCGGATGTAATCCGACCAGCTGCCCGGTCCCCAGATCGGGTTCGTCGATCCCTGCGCGTACTGCTGCACGAAGTGGATGTTGAACCACCAACCCAGGACGACCGATGCGATGCCGACCAGGTAATACACCGCTTCCAGCAGCGACACCGCCGGCCCACTGGACGGCCTGGAGAAGACCCGTGAATTCGATGCGACGATCCAGGCGATCACCGAAAGCCCGAGAACCGCATGCACGAGGAGCGACACCATGGGCGCAGTCTCACTGCGCCGCTAAGTTTTGTCAATAATGACATAACGACAAACCGGGGTACCTTACTGTCATGGTCCGGCCGGCGCAGACAGCGCGCAGCGAGCGCACTCGCGAGGCGCTGCGTCAGGCTGCGCTGGTGCGATTCCTGGCCCAGGGTGTCGAGGACACCTCGGCCGAGCAGATCGCCGCGGACGCCGGAGTGTCGCTGCGGACGTTCTATCGGCACTTTCGGTCCAAACACGATTTGCTGTTTGCCGACTACACCGGGCTGCACTGGTTTCGCGCGGCACTGGACGACCGGCCGGCCGATGAACCAATTATCGATTCGGTGCAATCTGCCATCTTCTCGTTCCCCTATGACGTTGACGCAGTGACGAAAATCGCCACGCTCAGGGATGGCGAGCTCGATCCGGGCCGTATCGTCCGGCACATCCAAAATGTTCAAGCCGACTTCGCCGACGCCATCCAGGCGCAGCTGCAACGCCGTAGCTGTACCGCGGACCCGGCCTTCGATGATCGGCTGCGCACGGCGGTAACCGCGCGGTGCATCGCGGCGGCGGTTTTCGGCGCGATGGAGGTTTGGATGCTCAGCGACAACCGGTCACTGGGCGAGCTGGCGCGGGTGTGCCACGTGGCGCTGGAATCACTGCGGGCCGGCATCACCGACGCTTGGGCGCCCGGTACAGTTTTGTCATAATTGACAAAACTCCTCCATCCGTGCCAGCCTGCGCAGCAGAGTGGAAGGGCGGAGCAGATGAGCGACTACGACGCGATCGTCATTGGTGCCGGACACAACGGGCTGGCCGCCGCCGTGCTGCTGCAACGCGCCGGGCTGCACACCCTTTGTCTGGAATCAAAGCTATACGCCGGCGGAATGGCTTCCACCGTAGAGCTTTTCGACGGCTACCAGTTCGAGATCGCGGGCTCGGTGCAGTTTCCCACCGCGCCGGTAGTCCGCCGCGAGCTTGGCCTGGACACACTGCCGACCATCGACCTGGACGTGATGTCGGTAGCCCTGCGCGGTGTGGGCGACGACCCGATGATCCAGTACAGCGACCCGATCAAGCTGTTCACCCACCTCAACGAGGTGCACGGGGCAGACGCCGTCAACGGCATGGCCGGGCTGATGGGCTGGGCCCAGGCGCCGACCCGGGCGCTCGGCCGTTTCGAGGCCGGTACGCCGCCGAAGACCATTGACGAGATGTATGCCTGTGCCACCAACGAATTCGAGCGCTCGGCAATCGACGACATGCTGTTCGGCTCGGTCACCGATGTGCTGGACCGCTACCTTCCGGACCGCGAGAAGCACGGCGCGCTGCGCGGCTCGATGACCGTGCTGGCGGTGAACACCCTCTACCGCGGGCCGGCGACGCCGGGCAGCGCGGCCGCGCTCGCCTTCGGGCTGGGCGTTCCCGACGGCGACATCATGCAGATGAAAAAGCTACGCGGCGGCATCGGCGCGCTCACCGCGCATCTGGCTGATTCGTTGGTGAGCGGCGGGGGCGAGCTGCGCTTGCGCACGAAGGTGACCGAAATCCTGGTCAGCGCCGCCCGTGTGGGCGCGGTGCGCACCGAGGCGGGGGAGACCCTGACCGCGCCGATCGTGATCTCCGCGATCGCGCCCGACGTGACGGTCAACGAACTGGTCGACCCCGCAGTGCTGCCCGCCGACATCCGCGAACGCTACGCGCGGATCGACCACCGCGGCAGTTACATCCAGATGCACTTCGCGTTGGACGAGCCCCCCGAATTCGCCGCGCCCTACACCGCGCTCAACGATCCGAGCATGCAGGCCTCGATCGGCATCTTCAGCACACCGGAACAGGTCCAGCAGCAGTGGGAGGACTGCCGGCGCGGAATCGTGCCCGCCGATCCCACGGTCGTCTTCCAGATCCCCTCGCAGAACGATCCCGACCTGGCGCCGGCGGGCAAGCACGCCGCGTCGGCGTTCGCACTGTGGTTCCCGATCGAGGGCGACGTGGACTACGGCGCGGCGAAGGTCGAAATGGGTCAACGAGTGATCGACAAGATCACCCGGTTGGCGCCCAACTTCGAGCGCAGCATCAGCCGGCACACCACCTTCACGCCCAAGCACATGGGCGTCATGTTCGGTGCCCCCGGCGGCGACTACTGCCACGGCCTGTTCCACGCGCAGCAGATCGGGCCCAACCGACCCGGGCCGAAAGGCTTTACCGGACAGCCAATTCCGGTCGGCGGGCTGTACCTGGCCAGCACCGGATGCCACGGCGGGCCGGGGATCACCTTCATCCCGGGGTATAACGCGGCCCAGCAAGCGCTGGCCGACGCCGGGCGCTAATCCCGTTCGTCGAGCAGTCGGTCCAGCAGCGCGGTGAACTCATCCGGGTCGGCCGGCGTGCACGCTGGGCTCGGTCTGGTCCCCGGCACGTCCAGGGTGATCAGCGTTGACCGCACCGGCCGCCGCATGTCCAGCGGCAGCCAGCGGCGCAAATCTGAGCTGCCCCAGATGCGGAACCGGTGTAACAACAGCCCCAACGGTTCGGCGGTGTACCCGCGGATGCTGTCCAGCGCGATGATCTTCGATGTGCCCGACGGAAAGTGGTAGCGGCGCAATGTGATCGCCTCCCGGTCCAGCTGGACCAGGCCATCATCGTAGGAGCCGGCGCTCATAACCGCGAGCACCGAAGCTGGTGGCCGCGCGAGGTAAGGCAACGGCCGTTCTCCAAGTCCCACTGCCACCCGTGCAGGTTGCAGGTCAGGGTGCTGCCCTCGACCACACCGAATCTGGACAGGTCAGCTTTCAAATGCGGGCAACGGCGCTGCATCTCCCAGCCGTCCATGGTGATCGACGCGGTATCGTCATGCGTCTCGCCGAACCAGCCGTCGGCGTAGGCGATCCGCTCATCGGTCAGGCATTTGAAAAACGTATAGAGGTATTCGTTGTAGCCGCCGACCCGCCACGCCCTGAACCGGGTGGACAGGAAGATGGTGTTGACCCAGTCGGGCTCGTTGTCGCGCAGCACGGTGCGCACCAGTTCCGGCGCGATAGCAAACCCGTAGCGGAACTTCTCGTGAGGAATCGCTTCTCGCACAGTGCGTTTGGGAAAGTCGAGCACCACCCGTTCAGAGCCGAGTACCAATTCGACCGGGTAGCCGATGCCGTCACAGATCTCGTCGCCGGCCGACATGATCGGCTCGAACACCGCCCGCAGCGGCTCCAGCAAGAACGCACCGGTGGCGGGCTCCCACCCGGCTTTCTCCGCCGCCAACACGGGCTGCATGCGGGCTGCGTAGTCGGCGATGTAAGCCGCCTTCCCGGTGGTGAAGATGGCCTCGACCGCGTCGGTGGGCAGCGGGTGGCTCAGCGAGTTCAGTTGTGCCCCCGAGAAATCGGCGGTCGATCCGGGAATCATCAGCAGACCCCGGTCGTGTCCATGCTCGCGCATCTGGCCCAGGAAAATCATCTGGTCGGGGAAGATGTTGGCGGGATCGCCGTGGTCGTCGTTGAGGTCACGCAGCTCGGGGTCCAGAAAACACGGCGGGCCGGCCGACGGGATCACCCAGGTCGCCGCGACCTGCGCGATGTACTGACGGGCGCGGTCCATCTGACGTTGCCGCTTTTGAATGCCGAACGCCTGCTTGGCGCGTGCCGGCATGTCGTAGACCATCGGATACCAGATCGCGCCGGAGTATTGCAGCATGTGCACGTCGATGTCGCCGAAGTCCGCGTGCAGCACGTCCAGATCGACCGGGCGGGCATCGTTCATGTTGAACGCTGTCGTCACACCGTCAGAGACCGCCAGCGCGGAATCGCCGATCGGGCCGTCGGCGGGCGCTCGCAGCGCGATCACCATCACGTCGAGGTCGCCTTTCGGCCCGGTGATCCGGTGCTTCACCGAGTCGGTGGTCTCAAAGAACTGGTGAAACCCCAGCCCCTCCAACTCGTTCTGCAAGTCGGGTACCGGAAAGTCGGGCAGCAGCACCACGGCGTCTTTGTTGACGTGCTCGGCCAGCAACTTGGCGTCGAAGTGGTCCTTGTGCAGGTGCGAGACGTACAGGTAGTCGCAGTTTCCCAGGCTGTCCCAGTCCAGCCCGCTGTTGTCCGGGAAGGGGAACCACGACCCGAAGTAGGCCGGGTTGACCCAGGGGTCGCACAGGATGCTTCCCGCCTGGGTATCAATCCGGAAGCCGGCGTGGCCGACGCTGGTGACCTGCACGGATGCCCTTCGGTAGCTTTTTTCACGACTCGATCTGTCGCCGATTCGCCGCCCCCGAGCTTAGCTGGAGGGCCGAGAGAAACGCCCGACCCGTGACAGCTACCCAGCCGGAAACACTAGGGTTGATGACCGTGGAACCGGTATACGGGACGATCATCCAACTCGTGCGGCTGGCGTGGCGGGTGCAGGGTTTGCGTTTCACGGTCCTCGGCCAAGAGAACGTTCCCGCCACCGGCGGCGCCGTGATCGCCATCAACCACACCAGCTATTTCGACTTCACCCTCGCCGGCTTACCCGCCTACCGGGAGCACCGCGCGCGCAAAATCCGGTTCATGGCCAAGCAGGAGGTCTTCGACAACAAGATCACCGGGCCGATCATGCGGGGCTGCCGGCACATCCCGGTGGACCGGACCAGCGGTGCCGCGTCGTACGAGGCGGCCGTGCAGCGGCTCAAGGCCGGTGAGCTGGTTGGCGTCTATCCGGAAGCGACGATCAGCCGCAGCTTTGAAATCAAGGAGTTCAAGTCCGGCGCCGCCCGGATGGCGATCGAGGCCGACGTGCCGATCATTCCGCACATCGTGTGGGGTGCCCAGCGGATCTGGACCAAAGACCATCCCAAGAAACTCTTCCGCCCGAAGGTGCCGATCGTGATTGCGGTCGGCGAGCCGATCCTGCCGACGCTGCCAGCGCCCGACCTGACGGCGTTGCTGCATTCCCGAATGCAGCATCTGCTGGAGCGGGCGCAAGACTCGTACGGCCCGTATCCGGCCGGCGAGTTCTGGGTGCCGCACCGGCTGGGCGGTGGCGCCCCCACCCTGGCGGAGGCTGCCCAATTGGACGCCGAGGAAGCCAGCCAACGTGCGGCCGCCCGGGCGGCTCGCGACCGAGCGGATTCGGCGGGCTCGTCGGAATAACGGCATGGAACCGGTCTTCCGAACCCTCGAAATCGCGGCCAAGGCCTTGGTCGCGGCGACCGGCACCGAAATCACCTACCAGAACCTGGAGAACATTCCACACACCGGCGGTGCGGTGATCGCGATCAACCACACCAGCTACGTGGACTGGCTGCCGGCCGCGCTCGCCGTGTATCACCGGGGGCGGCGCATCCGTTACCTGATCAAGGCCGAGATGCAGCAGGTGAAGGCGGTGAACTTCTTGATCAAGCACACCAAGACCGTGCCGGTCAACCGCGGGGCCGGGACTCAGGCCTATGCCGAAGCTGTCCGCTTGCTCCAGTCCGGCGAGTTGGTAGGTCTGATGCCCGAGGCGACGATCAGCCGCAGTTTTGAGCTCAAAGACTTCAAGACCGGGGCGGCGCGGATGGCGCTGGAGGCCGGCGTCCCGATGGTTCCGCTGATCGTGTGGGGTGCCCAGCGGATCTGGACGAAAGATCACCCGAGAAATCTCGGCCGCAAAAAGATCCGGGTCGTCGTCGCAGCGGGCCGGCCGCTGTCGCCGGCCGGTGACGTTGAGCACCTTGACGCGGCGCTGCGCGACGAAATGACATCTCTTTTGCATCACGTGCAGGAGGAGTATCCCCACCCTGAAGGCGCGTTCTGGGTTCCGCGGCGGCTTGGCGGCGGCGCACCTACGGTGGCGGAGGCCAAGATTCTTGAGGAAACTGAGAGGACCGAGCGTGCCCGACGGCGGGCGGAGCGCGGTGGGTGACACGACCAGCGAGGAGCGAAAGGAGCACCGAACATGGCAGAGCCGTTTTACCGGTTCGGTGAGTGGGTCGTACCGCCGCTCGTCGCGATGAACGGAACGAAGTTCACGTTCCGCGGCTTGGAGAACATCCCCGAGCGGGGCGGCGCGTTACTTGCCCAGAACCACACCAGCTACTTGGATTGGCTGCCGCCGCTGTTCGCCGTACGGGCACGGGGCCGGCGGATGTACTTCATGATCAAGGCCGAGATGGCGGATGTGAAGGCGGCGAACTACGTCATCAAGCACGCCAGATTGATTCCGGTGGACCGCAGGCACGGACACGACGCGTTCGAGATCGTGGTGAAGCGGTTGCGCGAGGGCGAACTGATCGGCATGCATCCGGAGGCCACCATCAGCCGCAGTTTCGAACTCCGGGAGTTCAAGAGCGGTGCCGCCAGAATGGCCCTGGAGGCGCAGGTGCCGATAGTCCCGATGATCGTTTGGGGCGCCCATCGCATTTGGCCGAAAGACCACCCGAAGAAGGTGTTCCGCAACAAGGTTCCGATCACCGTGGCCGCCGGTCGGCCGCTGCCCCCGCACGGCGACGCCGAACAACTCAACGTCGCGCTGCGGCGGGCGATGAATGAGTTGCTGTATGAGGTGCAGGAGGAGTATCCGCACCCGGAGGGCGAGTTCTGGGTGCCGCGGCGGCTGGGTGGCGGCGCGCCGAACCGGGACGATTCCCAGGCGATCCGGCTGGCCGAATTGCAAGAGCGTCTTGAGAAGTACGGAACCGACGGCGTGACGCGGCCGGGGCAAAACCAAAGCGGACGACATTGATCCTTCCGGCTCAATGCGAGGGCGGACCGGCCCGGTGACGCTGCCCGCCCTGATCGCTTGCGATGTGGACGGCACCCTGATCGGCGACGACGAAAGGGTCACGCAGCGCACACGCAATGCGGTACGCGCCGCTGTCGAGGCCGGTGCGCAGTTCGTGCTGGCCACCGGTCGCCCACCACGCTGGGTGCAGCCGGTGGTCGACGACCTCGGGTTCGCGCCAATGGCGGTGTGCGCCAACGGCGCTGTCATCTACGACCCCGCGACCGACCGCGTGGTGTCCGCCCGGACGCTGTCGGTGGCCATCCTGGGCGAACTGGCCGAAATCGCGGCGCGCGCCATCCCCGGTGTCGGGTTGGCCGTCGAGCGGGTCGGCGGCAGCGCGCACGACACGGCGACGCCGCAGTTTGTCAGTTCGCCGGGTTACGAGCACGCCTGGCTCAATCCCGACAACACCGAGGTGTCCATCGACGACCTGCTGAGCGCGCCGGCGATCAAACTATTGGTCCGCAAGGCCGGTGCGCGCAGCGCCGATATGGCCGCCGAACTCGCCAAGCACGTCGGCATTGAGGGCGACATCACCTACTCCACCAACAACGGGCTGATCGAGATCGTGCCGCTGGGCATCAGCAAGGCCACCGGCATCGCCGAACTCGCTCGGCCGCAAGGCATCACCGATGACGATGTGATCGCGTTCGGGGACATGCCCAACGACGTCCCGATGCTGCTGCGAGCCGGCCACGGGGTGGCGATGGGCAATGCGCATCCCGACGCGATCGCCGCCGCCGACGAGGTCACGACGCCCAACACCGACGACGGGGTGGCGCGGGTGCTCGAACGGTGGTGGCTCTAGTGTCGCGAGCCGGCGCCCAGCCAGGCTAGCGTGACGCTCAGCGTCAGTCGGCGGCGTGCACCGGTGAGAACCGCTCGAGCTGGATCGGCGGCCCGGTCGGCGGCGAGGGCGGCAGCTCCTCGGCGACCCCGTCGATCACCCGGCTGACGCGACCACTGAGCCGGTCGAAGTCCAGCGTGCCGTGCTGGAAGTTCTGCTTCACCCACTGCGGCTCCTGTAACTCGCCGCTGGTCGGCAACCCCAGCGCTCCGCGCTCATAGCCGAGTGAGGCCCACGCGTCATAGATGGCGCCGGTGACCGGTTCGGCGCCGGTCGCCGGCGACCAGTACATCGAGCCCTTGTCGAAGGTGGCGTAGCGCGCCGCGCCTGCCCCGGTCGATTCCGGTGATGTCGGCGCGCCCAGCGCGCTGTTCATGCCGCCCATCGACTGCCACCGGTCATAGATCGCGCCGCCTTGCAGCGACAGGGCCAGATCTGCAGGTCGCGGCGGGCTGTTGAAGCGCGCTGCGATGTCGCGGATTTCGTCCAAAAGCCCGTAAGCGACGTTGCCCGGGCAGTCGGTGGCGCCGACATCGCGGTGGCTGAAGATGGTCGGCAGCGTCGCGGTGGCATCGACGGGATAGTTGGTGTCGGGCCCACCGGCGGATGCCAGGGTGACTGTGCCCTTCGGGTCGACGCGATCGAGCCCCAGCCGCCAGCCGAGCAGCCGGCCGACGGTGTTGAGCTGGATGGGCGTCGGCGCGACGTCGTCGAAGTTGCCGATCATTGCCACACCCCAGGCTTCGCGGTTGAAGCCACCGGTGTGGTCGCCCTGGACCGGCCCGGTGAGTGCGCCCGCCCTGCCCTCGAATACCTGGCCGTACTTGTCGACCAGCGCGTTGTAGGCGATGTCGCACCAGCCCAGTATTTGGGTGTGGTAGGCGTAAATCGACTGAACGATCGCCGCCGAGTCCTGCGGCTGGTAGTCGTTGCTCTCGGCGGTGTGGTGAACGACCGCCGCGCGAATGGGTTGGTCGAACGGGCGGTTCCCGCAGCGCGCCAGTTCGTCGGCGCCCCACTGCGCCCGACCGATGATGTTAGGTGGCTGACCCGCCGCGATGACTGCGGTGGGCGGCGTCCACTGAGTGTCGGCCGGCGCCTGCGGGGGGGAGATGAGGACAGCCCAGATGTTCTGCGCCAGCGGTTGTTCCACGGTGACCGGCAGGTAGCCCAGGCCGGCTGCGGTCGGCGTCGGGCCGTTAGGCGGTGTGGTCGGAGATGCACCGGGCGGACGGGTGACCGCGATCTGCAC
>Ga0335075_10017332_pt1 | contig 10709 bp, 11 predicted proteins | sample Lox_Sample_24_FD_206723 | JGI IMG/M metagenome (GOLD analysis project Ga0335075, IMG submission 206723) | Soil microbial communities from Loxahatchee National Wildlife Refuge, Florida, United States - Lox_Sample_2.4 | ecosystem: Environmental > Terrestrial > Soil > Wetlands | place: USA... | reverse complement strand
GCTCGCACAGCGGCGAGTAGAGGATCAGGCGCTGCTCGCTCCGCTCGCCGCGGTGGAAGACCGCGTGGGCGAACGCGAGCCGCCCCACGAGCGGGTGGGTGAGCTCCTTGCGTCCCTCACCGCTCCCCGCCACCTCGTGGCGCTTCCACAGCTTGCGGAACTCGGGGCTCGATGACTCGAGCGCCGTGATCAGCTCCTCGAAGGCAGGGTCGCCGATGTGCCTCGCGCTGTCGGCGCGGAACTTGGCGACGAGCAGTCGCGCGCTCGTCGCCCAGTCGCCCGAGCACAGCTCGCGCCGCGCCGGGTCCATGAACCACAGCCACACGTGGTTGCGCGACAGCGGCTCGGTCCCGGGCTCCCACCCGAACACGAGCTCGAAGGACTTGTTCCAGGCCAGGTAGTCCCAGCGCCGGCCGAGCAGGTAGGCGGGCCCTGGCCCGAGGTTCTCGACGAGCGTGCGAAGCGTGGGAGAGAGCTCCTCCGCCGGCGCCTTGCACGGCGGGGCCTCCTCACCGCGCCCGAGGAGGATCACGTGTGCACGCTCGGCCGGCGTCAGACGGAGCGCTCGCGACACCGCCTCGAGCACCTCGAGCGAGGCGCGCACGTCGCGGCCCTGCTCGAGCCACGTGTACCAGGTGGTGCCCACCCCGGCCAGCAACGAGACCTCCTCGCGGCGCAGACCGGGCGTGCGGCGGCGGCCGCCGTCGGGCAGCCCGACTTCCTCGGGCTGGAGGCTGGCGCGCTTCGTGCGCAGGAAATCAGCCAGCTCAGCGCGCCGGCGATCGCCGTTGGTGCCGCGCGAGCCGTTGCCGTTACGGGACCCGGACCTCACGGACTGGGTGGGGGCGGCGGCGCCTGACGGCGGCGCCTTGGAGCCGTTGCCGTTCTGTTGAGCACTGGGTGTGAGATCTACTACCAGGATAAACCCCTCTCTTGTACCTGGATAGGAATTGTTGCACAGTGATCAACGTGACCTCAACCACCGACATCAACGCCAAGTCCAACCGCTCGACGAACGCGCTTCTCCTGGTCGTCTGCCTGGCCCAGTTCATGGTCATCCTGGACGTCGCAATCGTCAACGTAGCACTGCCGTCCATGCGGTCCGGACTGCATTTCTCGACCACCGGCCTGCAGTGGGTCGTGAACGCCTACACGCTCACGTTCGCGGGCTTCCTGATGCTGGGCGGGCGCGCGGCCGACCTGCTCGGCCGCCGGCGCGTATTCCTCGCGGGTGTGGCGCTGTTCGCGTTCTCCTCGCTCGTGTGCGCGCTGGCCGATTCGCGCGGGCTGCTCATCGGCGCGCGCGGGCTGCAGGGGTTCGCCGGCGCCGTGCTCTCCCCGGCCACCCTGTCGATCATCACCTCTTCACTGCCCGAAGGCCGCGAGCGCAACCGCGGCCTGGCCGCGTGGGGCGCGGTCGGCGGGCTCGGCGCGTCGTCGGGCGCGCTGCTGGGCGGAGTGCTCACCCAGGCCTTCGGCTGGCCGGCGATCTTCGCGGTCAACGTGCCCCTCGGCGTGCTCGTGGTCGCGCTCGGGCTCCGCGTCATCCCCGTCCACCTCGCGGCGGCGGGACGGCGCCACTTCGATGCCACCGGGGCGGTCCTCGTCACCGGCGCGCTCGTTGCCGCCACCTACGGAATCGTCCGAACCGACACGCTCGGCTGGGGCGCACCGGGCGTGCTCGTGCCGCTGATCGGCGGCCTGGTTCTGCTCGCCCTGTTCCTGCTCGTCGAGGCGCGCTTCGCCGAGCAGCCGCTCGTGCCGCTGTCGATCTTCCGGATCGGCCACCTGCGCGCGGCGAACGCGGTGGTGCTGCTGCTCTACGCATCGCAGTTCCCGGGCTGGTTCTTCCTGACCCTGTACATGCAGCAGGTGCTCCACTACAGCGCGATCGAAGCGGGACTCGGCTTCCTGCCAATGACCCTGTCGATCTTCGCCGCCTCCACCGTTGCCCCGCGGGTGGTGGCGAGGTTCGGCCCGCGCCGCGTGATCACCACCGGCATGCTGACCTCGGCCGTCGGGCTGATGCTCCTGAGTGGCGTGGCACCGGGCGGCACGTACGTGCACACGGTGCTGCTCGGAGCATTCCTATCGGCACTCGGGATGGGCTTCACGCTCGTCCCGGCCACGATCGTCGCGATGCAGGGCGTGGAGGGACGCGAAAGCGGCGTCGCCTCCGGCCTGCTCAACACCTCGCGGCTCGTCGGTGGCGCGCTGGGGCTCGCCGTGCTCAGCACGATCGCAGCCGGACAGGCTGGCGCCAGTGGCGCGACTGCGCTGTCCACGACCAATGGATTCGAGCTCGCCTACCACGTCGGCACCGTGTTCGCCCTGGCCGGCGCGGCGATCGCTGCGTTCCTCCTGCGCGAGCCGGCGACCGAGATGGTGCGGCTTCCCACAACGACTCAGGAGAGTGAGCATGAGGCGCTGGCTGCTTGACATGACCGCCCGCCCGGTGGTTATCCGCGAGGTGTTCGAGCCGATCGCGGTGACCGCGAGCCCATCGCCCTCGCTCGACCGCCGGCCCTGGGGGCGTAGTAGGAATGCGATGATGCGCGAGGCCGGATGCTCCCCACGCGCCATCTCCTCGAGTTCCTTCTCACGATCTATGTCCTGATCGTCATCCCGGGCCCGAGCGTGCTTTTCGTTATCAGTCGCGGCGTCGCGCTCGGGCGCCGGGCGGCGCTCGCCTCGGTCCTCGGCAACACTGGCGGCCTCATCCTCCAGCTCGTGCTCGTGGCGATCGGGATCGGCTCGATCGTGGCGAGCTCGGACGCCGTGTTCACCACGGTCAAGCTGCTCGGCGCCGCCTACCTGATCTACCTGGGTGCGCGGAACGTGCTGCGCCGCAAGTCGCTCTCCTCGGTGTTCGCACCGGCGGCGGGAGCCGGCACTCCCAAGCCGGTGGGGCGGATCGTCCGGGAGGGGTTCTTTGTCGGAGCGACCAATCCCAAAGGCGTGCTCATGTTCACCGCGATCCTGCCCCAGTTCATCGAGCGCTCGCAGGGTCACGTGACGCTCCAGCTCGCCACGCTCGGCGTGATCTGCGTCGTGATCGGATTTCTGTCCGACGCCACCTGGGCGCTCGCTGCCGGAACCGCGCGGCAGTGGTTCGGCCGCTCGCCGCGCCGGCTCGAGCGGATGACGGGCGCCGGCGGGGCGATGCTGATCGCACTCGGGGTCGGCCTGGCCTTCACCACGCGCAGGAGCTGACCCGCCCGGGTGAGCCCGCGAGGCCCGCGCCGGAGCGCCGGCATTCTCCTGCACCGCCGGCGCGGTGAGCGCCTCGAGGTGCTGCTCGTCCACCCCGGCGGACCGGCCTGGGCGCGCCGCGATCTCGGCGCATGGTCGATCCCCAAGGGCGAGTACGCCGATGCCGAGGAGCCGCTCGCGGCCGCCCGGCGCGAGTTCGAGGAGGAGCTCGGCAGCCCGCCCCCACTCGGCGACGCGGCCGACCTGGGGGAGATCCGTCAGAAGAGCGGCAAGCTCGTGCGCGGCTGGGCGATCGCCGGCGACCTTGACGCCGCCGCCGTGGTCAGCAACACCTTCGAGATGGAGTGGCCGCCGCGGTCGGGGAAGCGGATCGAGATCCCCGAGGTGGACCGCGCGGAATGGTTCGGCCTTGACGAGGCGCGGGAGAAGGTCAATCCCGCCCAGGTCGCGCTGTTGGATCGGCTGGCCGAGCTTCTGGGTATGCCCTAAGGGTGAGCTCCGCCTCGGACCGCATCAGCCCGACCGCCCACTACACGGGCCACGTGTGGGCCCGGAACGGCCTCTCGCACCCGGGCCTGGTCACGCGCGAGGGGCGCCTTCTGTTCGACTCGCTCCAACCGGCCATGCTGACCAGCCGTGCGATCGGCGGCGCCACGCTCGAGGCCTACCTGCTGGCTCGTCACCGGGCGATCGACGCGCGGCTCGAGCGCGCGATCGACGCCGGCGAGATCAGCCAGGTGATCGAGGTGGCAGCGGGAATGTCCCCACGAGGCTGGCGCTTCACCCGGCGCTACGACGGGCGCCTGGTTTACGTGGAGGCCGACCTGCCGGACATGGCCGAGCGCAAGCGCGCGGCGCTCGAGCGGATCGGATCGCTCTCGGAGCGCCACCGCGTGTGCGAGGTCGATGCCCTGCGCGACGACGGACCCGGGAGCCTCGCCGCCGTCGCCGCCGAGCTCGATCTGCGCGAGGGGCTCGCGATCGTCACCGAGGGGCTGCTCGGGTATCTGCCGACTGACGCGGTCGACACCATCTGGCGCCGGTTCGCGCGAACGGCGAGCGGATTTGCCGCCGGTCGCTACATCTCCGACCTGCACCTGGCGGGCGCGGCCACGCCGCAGGTCCGGGCCTTCCGGCTGGCTCTCTCGGCGTTCGTGCGCGGCCGCGTGTACTTGCATTTCGACGACGCAGGGGAGGCCGAGGCCGCGCTTACGGCGGCCGGCTTCGCCACCGCTCACGTCCGGGCCGCGGTCGACGTGATCGGGCGGCGCGAGGGCCGGGGAAGCCGGCTCGCTAACATCCTTGAGGCGTCAACCACCTGAGGCGCCGCCGCCAAGGCGCCGCCGTAAGCCCACTTTCTCCGGAGGCGTCAACGACATGATTTCGGCCACGCTCTACAGCGATCCCGCCTGCCCCTGGGCCTACTCCGAGAGCCCCGCGCTCCGGGTGATCGAATGGCGCTACGGCGACCAGCTCGACTGGCGGCTCGTGCTCGTGGGGCTCACCGAGGAGGCCTCGCAATACGAGCGACGCGGATACACCCCGCTGCGGGGCGCGCTCGGGCAGGCGAGCTTCCGCAAGCGCTACGGGATGCCGTTCTCGCCCGCGCCGAAGACGCGTCTGAGCGCCACCGCGCGCGCCTGCCGGGCGGTGATTGCGGCCCGGATGAGCGATCCCGGCAGCGAGTGGCGCGTGTTCCGCGCGATCCAGCTGCATAACTTCAACTCGCCACTGCTGCTCGACGACGACCAGGACTTGCTCAACGCGCTCCGGACCGTGGACGGCATCGACGCCGAGCAGATCGTGGCCCGGATCGACGCTCCGGACGTGGTCGAGGCCTACCGGACCGATCGCGCGCAGACGCGCAAGGCCGAGGGGTCAGCCGCCGAGCTGCAGGGCAAGACGGCGACCACCGACGGTCCCGTCCGCTTCACTGCCCCGTCGGTGGTGTTCGAGTCAAACGGCACGCGTCTGGTGGCCGGCGGCTTCCAGCCGGTCGAGGCCTACGACGTGCTCGTCGCGAACATCGATCCGACGCTTCACCGCGAGCCTGCCCCCGACGATCCGGCGCCGCTGCTCGAGCGCTTCCCCGACGGGCTGACCACCCAAGAGGTCGCGGCGCTGCTCGCGCGCGGCAACGATCGCCCCGACCGCCCCGCCGCCGAGGCGGCTCTGCTCGAGCTGCTCGCTGCCGGCGCCGCGGTGCGCGATCCGCTCGGCGATGACGCCCTGTGGCGCTCGGCGATCTACGCCGACCGCTCGGCGATGGTGCCGGGCGTCGCGCAGGCCGTCGCGGTCGGCTGAACCAGGGCGTGACGAACGTCCTGCTCTTCGACCTCGATGAGACGCTCATGGTCGAGGAGCCCGCGGCGGTCGCGGCGTTCGAAGCGACGGCTCGGCACGCGGCCACCCGGCATGAGCTGGATGTCGCCGCGCTGGCCGTAGCGGCTCGCGCGCGGGCGCGCGAGCTCTGGCGCGCGGCCCCGACCTACGGCTACTGTCACCGCGTGGGCATCAGCTCGTGGGAGGGGCTGTGGTGCCGCTACGGCGGCGACGGCCCCGAGACCCGAGCGCTCCGCGAGTGGTCCCCGAGCTACCGGTGTGAAGCGTGGAGGCTTGCCCTCGCCGAGCAGGGGATCGACGATCCGGGCTTGGCGCAGGAGCTCGGCGAGCGCTTTCCGGCGGAGCGGCAAGCTCGGCATGAGGTCTTCCCCGACGTCGAGGCGGCGCTGCGCGACCTGAGCGCGACGTACGTTCTGGGTCTCGTCACCAACGGTGCCTCGTGCCTTCAGCGAGACAAGCTCCACGCCTCCGGCTTGCGCGACTACTTCAAGGTGGTCGTCGTATCGGGTGACGTCGGAGTCGCCAAGCCCGACGCGTCCGTCTTTCGGCGTGCGCTGGCTGAGCTCGCGGCCGATCGCGCCGTGATGGTGGGCGACAGCCTGGAGAAGGATGTCCGCGGGGCACTCGCCGCGGGACTCGGAGCCGTTTGGGTCAATCGCTCGCGGCGCCCGCGGCCCGACGATCTCGGCGTACCCGACGTGACCAGCCTCGCTGAGCTCCCACGGGTGCTCGAAGTCTGACCTGAGCGCCGGTAGGCTCGGGGCACGTTTGACCTGAGCGCACTTCCCCTGCCGATCGTCCAGGCGCCCATGGCGGGCGGACCGTCCACGCCCGAGCTGGCGATCGCCGTGTCCGAGGCCGGTGGACTCGGCTTCCTGGCCGCCGGCTACAAAGGGGCGGCCGCGGTGCGCGAGGAGATCCGCGCCGTGCGTGCCGCGACGTCGGCGCCGTTCGGCGTGAACGTTTTCGTTCCCAGCCCCGATCCGGCCGATTACGACACGCTCGCGGAATACCTGCGGCGGCTGGCCCCGGAGGCGGAGCGCCAGGGAGTCAAACTCGGGGAACCGCGATCTGATGATGACGAGTGGGAGGCGAAACTCGACCTTGTCGTCGACGAGCGGCCCGCGGTGGCGTCGTTCACGTTCGGATGCCCGGCGCCGGCAGTCGTGGCACGACTTCACGGAGCCGACGTCGCGGTGTGGGTCACGACCACTAACGTCGAGGAGGTGCGTGCCGCGCAGGACGCTGGCGCCGACGCGCTCGTGGTCCAGGGGACGGAGGCGGGCGGCCATCGCGGCGGGTTCATCGACGGCGGGTCCGACGAAGGCGGGATCGGGCTGCTCGCGCTGCTGCGATTGACCGCGCGGACGACGCAGCTGCCGCTGATCGCAACCGGGGGCGTGGCCGACGGCGCCGCGTTAGCCGCCGTGCTGTGCGCCGGCGCCACCGCGGGGCAGATCGGGACCGCGCTGATGCTCGCCCCCGAGGCCGGCACGGCCGAGGCCCAGCGCGCGCTGCTGGCCGGATCGAGCCCGACGCGGGTGACGCGAGCGTTCACCGGCCGCCCCGCGCGCGGGATCGTCAATCGGTTCATGGCCGTCCATGACGAGGCCGCGCCGCTCGGCTACCCCGAGATCCATCACGCGACCGCCCCGCTGCGTGCCGCGGCCCGCAAGCGCGGCGACGCCGACGCGTTCAACCTGTGGGCCGGGCAGGCGCACGAGCTGGTTCAGGCTCGCGCGGCCGGGGAGACCGTGCGCGCGATGGCGGCCGAGGCGGCGACCGCGGCGGAACGGGTGAGTGGAGTGGTCGGCGGCGCCTGACGGCGGCGCCTTAGCGCGGCCCTACGCGATCGAGGTACCAGTGCCGGTTACCGCTCACCGACCAGGTGACGGCGTCGCCGTCCTCGCGGTCGAACGGGATCAGGCCGAAGCGGCTGATCGTGCGCTGCTGTCCCACCTGGTCTGAGTAGAGGAGCTCGATCGCCAGCGGCTCGTTACGCGTGATCGCGTCGGTGAGCTCACGGTACTGGGGATCGTCCGCGTCACGCACCGCGCCCTGCCACAGGCCGATGTCCCCGGCCGGCACGTAGAGATCGCGCCGTTGGGGGCGAAACTCTTCCACTGGCATGTGCTCGTCGACGCGCCGCTGCAAGCCGGGTCGAACCGACCAGGCCTGGCACACGCCGATGCCGGCCCCGACGTTGCGCAAGCTCATCACGAAATAGAGCGTTCCGTCGAGGTATTCGGCGGCGCCGCGACTGCCGTCGACCTTCACCCAGTGCTGGTCGCCGAACATGATCTTCTGCTGAGAATCGTCGCTGCGCGACTGCACGAACAGCGGCCGGCGCTGCTCCTGGAGCGCCTGCTCGGCGATCCGCGCGGATCGGTTGGCCGAGCGGACGGACGCGAACGTCGCCACCGCCAGCACGAGTGTCCCCGCTCCGGTGGCCAGCGAGGAGATCGTCTCCCAGCTGACCATCAGCCCCCGATGAACGCGGGCGCGCGCTTCTCGACGAAGGCCACGGCCCCCTCGATGAAATCCTTGGTCCGCCCGAGCGCATGCTGGAGCTCGGCCTCGAGCTTGAGCTGGGCGTCGAGGTCGCCGTAGATGAACTGATTCAGCGCGCGCTTTGAGCTCGCGTAGGAACGCGTCGGACCGGCCGCCAGGCGCCCGACCAGTGCCTCGGCCTCGTCCATCAGGCGCTCGTCCGGGTACACCCAGTTGACCAGGCCCCACTCGAGTGCCTGCGGCGCGGTAACGCGCTCACCCAGCAGCGCCATCTGGAACGCGCGCGCCTTGCCCACCGAGGGCGGGACGAGCGCGGTCGAGCCGCCGTCGGGCATCAGGCCGACGTTGACGAAGGCCAGCCCGAAGAACGACGACTCGGCCGCCATGATCAGATCGCAGGCCAGCGCGAGCGAGCAGCCGATCCCGGCCGCGGGACCGTTGACGGCCGCCACCACTGGCTTCTCGAGCCGGCGGATCCCGGCGATGATCGGGTGGTAGATGTCGTTGAGCTCGTGGCGCAGGTTCGGCAGCCCGTCCTCGTCCGGCTCGAACCCGGCCTTCAGATCCGCGCCCGAGGAGAAGCCCCGGCCGGCGCCGGTGAGCAGAACCGCGCGCACCGACTCATCGGCGGCGTCGCGTTCGATGATCGTGCGCAGCTCGAGGCCGAACTGGGGCGTCCAGGCGTTCAGGGATTCGGGCCGATTGAGGGTCAGCCGCCCGACGGCGCCCGACTGCTCCCAGATAACGGTCTCGTAGGGCAAACCGACTCCTTCCTAATTGAGCGTGTCGGCGGCGCCTGACGGCGGCGCCTTGGCGAGTTCAAGCTTCAGCGGAAGTCGTTCCAGGCCGTAGATCCCGGACGGGGTGCCGAACTCCGGCTCGCCGTCGAGGGCCAGCGAGCTCACGTGCTCGGCCAGGAAGGCGAGCCCCTCCTGCATTTCGGCCCGGGCCAGGTTCGCCCCCACGCAGTAGTGGATGCCGGCGCCGAAGGTGAGCAGGCGCTGGCGCTCGCCGGTGCGATCGGCGGTCAGGTCGAAGCTGTCGGGTCGAGAACCGTCGCGATGGGCGTGCCAGGCGGACACGAGCACGATCGAGCCGGTCGGGAACGTGACGCCGCGGTACTCGACCTCGCTCATCAGGATGCGGGCTGTGAACGGGGTGATCGGCTCGAACCGGAGCGCCTCCTCGACGGCGGTGCTCGCGAGTCCACGCGGGTCGGACCGGAGCACCTCCCACTGGTCGGGGTGCTCGGCCAGCAGCCGGACAGCGTGCGCGAGCTGGCTCTGGCTGGTGTCGACCCCGCCGACGAGGATGTTCAGCACGAGGTTGCGCAGCTCGTCGTCGGACAGCCGGTCGCCCGCCTCCTCGGCTTCGATCAGGGCGGAGATCAGATCGTCGCCGGGGGCCGGACGGCGCGCCTTGATCAGCTCGTCCTCGTAGGCGTAGAACTCGGCGACCGCCTGCTCTATCTGCTCGCGCTCGCCCATCAGGCTCGTCGGGTCGAACTGGCGCTGAATCACATTCGACCAGTGGTGAAGGCGCGGGGCGTCATCAAGTGGCGCGCCCATGACCTCGGCGATCATCAGCGAGGGATACGGCTTGGCGAAATCGGCGATGAACTCACAGCGACCGTCGGCCGGGACCGCGTCGAGAAGCTGGTCGAGGAAACGGCGCATGGCCGGGCGGTAGCGGTCGACCGCGCGGGGGGAGAGCGCTGGGTTGACCAGGTTGCGCAGCCGGCGGTGGTCGTCACCGTTGACGTTGATGATGTTGCGGGCGATCTCCTCGTGCAGCGGACCGTCGGTGATCGCGAACAACTCGGCGATCGTCAGCCCGGGGAACACCGCCGCCTTCGTGCGCAGGAAGAACTCGCCGGACTCGCGGTCGAGCACGATGAAACCGAACGGGCTGGCCGCCAGCCAGCCGTCGTGGCTTTGCAGCTCGGACATCGCCTCCCGGTAGCGCGCTCCGCGCAGCGAGGAGTCGGTGTGATCGAACGTCTGTAGTTCGAGCTCGGAGGCGAGCGGCACCGCGCGAGCATAGTGTCAAGCCAGCCCGGACCCCACCCAGTCAGTCGCTCCATGCGTCCCCGGGGGGGCGAAGAAGTAGCCGCCGCCCACCGGCGTGATGTAGTCGACCATCGGCTCGGGACCCAGGCGATTCTGGATCGTGGCGTACTGGCGCACGGGGTCCTGGTTGAAGGCGATGAACATCAGGCCCTGGTCGAGATCGCCGGCGCTGTCGACGCCTCGGTGGTAGTTGTAACCGCGACGCAGGATGCGCTGGTCGTTGGTACGCGCGGTCCGCGGGTTGGCCAGGCGGATGTGTGCATCCAACGGGATCCGCTTGCCCTTCGGGTCGAGGTCGTAGGCGGGGTCCTGGAACTCGCCCGTGCCGCCGAGTGGAGCACCGGTGACCCGATCGCGCCCGATCATCTGTTCCTGCTCGAGCATCCCGACGCGATCCCAGAACTCCACGTGCATGCGGATCGTGCGCGCGACCAGATAGGTCCCGCCGACGGCCCAGTTCGGCTCGCCGCTGGAAGGCTGAACCCAGATGAGCTGGTTCATCAGCGCGGCATTGGTGACATCGGGGTTCCCCGTCCCGTCGCGGAAGGCGAACAGGTTGCGGCGGCTGTTCTT
>Ga0335075_10017330_pt1 | contig 10709 bp, 9 predicted proteins | sample Lox_Sample_24_FD_206723 | JGI IMG/M metagenome (GOLD analysis project Ga0335075, IMG submission 206723) | Soil microbial communities from Loxahatchee National Wildlife Refuge, Florida, United States - Lox_Sample_2.4 | ecosystem: Environmental > Terrestrial > Soil > Wetlands | place: USA: Florida... | reverse complement strand
TCACAATAAGGCCAATCCTGCCACGGTTGCCGCCATGGTGAGTTTCCTGCTCGGCATCGCCGCAGGGATCGTGGTCCTCGGGGTGCTGTGCTGGTGCGCGGCCCGCGGCATCAGGGACCGCCACCGGCCAGGCGACGCCGAGGCCAGCGCCGTGCTCCGCGGCTCGGGACAGCCCGACGAGCCCGGCCGCCTGCGCCTGCACCGGCTCCGCGTCGCCGGCGGCCCGCTGACGGCCGGCACCAGGCTGCCCGTCTGACACGTCGCGAGGGTGGGGCTAGCCGGCGGAGCAGCAGGGGGTCCGATAATGGATGGGTGGTCTCTAGTGCGCAAGCGACGGACGACGGCGGCACCGTAGCCGCCCGTCAGGTTTTCACGTCGCGCCTGAAGAACCGGCCGCTCGTCGACAGCGACGGGCTGCTCATCGGGCGGGTCAGTGACGTCGTCCTGCTGTCCCAGGTCGGGAACGAGCCGCCCCGCGCGCTGGGGCTCGTGGTGGCGCTGCGCCGACGATCCATCTTCGTCGGGTTCGGGCGGATCGGGGAGCTGTCCCTTGACGGGGCGCACCTGCTCGGCGGCACGGTCGACCTGGACCCGTTCACCCAGCGGACCGGGGAGATCATGGCATCGGGGCTCTACGGACGGCACGCCGCGGGCGGAGTCGTCGCTGACGTCGCGATCGTCCGTAACGAACCGCGGACCGGCTGGGAGGTCAGCGCGGTCGCCATCAAGCGCGGCGGCACGGTGCTGCGCGGCCGCGGCCCGGACGTCGTGCCCTGGCAGGACGCCAAGGAGCTGTTCGACGCCGGGCCCCTCGCGGAACAGCTCACCAGCCTGCGCGAGATGGAGCCAGCCGACCTGGCCGCCGCGGTGGGACAGATGCCCGCGGCCAGGCGCGGCCAGCTCGCCGCGGCCCTCGACGACGAGGAACTGGCCGACCTGCTCGAGGAGCTGCCCGAACAGGACCAGGTCCGGCTGCTCGACAGCCTCGAGCTGGAGCGCAGCGCGGACGTGGTAGAGGAGATGCAGCCTGACGATGCCGCGGACCTGCTCGCCGAGATGCCACCGGAGCAGCGGGAACGGCTGCTGCTCGCGATGCGCGCCGTGCAGGCCGACGAGCTGCGCCGGCTGCTGCGGTACGACGCGAAGACGGCGGGCGGCCTGATGACCTCCCAGCCACTTGTCTTCACGCCGGACACGCCGGTGGCCGAGGTGCTCGCTCAGGTCAGAGACAAGGACAAGCCCGCCACCCTGGCCGCCCAGGTGTACGTGTGCGAGCCGCCCTCAGCGACGCCGACCGGACGGTACCTGGGCAGCGTGGGCTTCCAGCGGCTGCTGCGCCGCGCGCCGGCGGTCTCGGTCGGCGAGTGCGTCGAGGCGCGGGTCTTCGTCCGGCCGGAAATGCCGGAGCGAGAGCTGGCCGCCCGGCTGGCGGCATACAACCTGATCGGCGTGGCAGTGTGTGACTCCGACGGCAGGCTGCTCGGCGCCGTCACCGTTGACGACGTGCTCGACCGGCTGCTGCCGGCGGACTGGCGGGCAGGAGGGACCGAGACACGATGACGCGGTTCAGCCCGCGCCGCCTCAGCGAGCGCAGCGACCTGTCGGTGCCCCGCGGCGCGGCGCCGATGGGCGCCAGGTACGACGCGGACGCGTTCGGCCGGTTTTCTGAGGCGATCGCGCGGTTCCTGGGCACCGGCCGGTTCCTGTTCGGCCAGACGGTGTTCGTGATCGGCTGGATCATCCTCAACGTGATCGCCGGCATCCACCACTGGGACCCGTATCCGTTCATCCTGCTCAACCTGGCCTTCTCCACGCAGGCCGCGTACGCGGCGCCGCTGATCCTGCTCGCCCAGAACCGGCAGGACGACAGGGACCGGGCCAACATCGAGCGCGACCGCGAGGTGGCGGCGCGAACGCAGGCCGACACCGAGTACCTGGCGCGCGAGCTCGCCGCCGTCCGGCTCGCACTCGCCGACGTGGTCACCAACAGGGACCTCGAAGACATGACGGCCAAGCTGGCCAAGATGATCGCCGACCGGCAGTTCCCCGACGGCGACTCCTTCCCGGAGTCCCGGTCAGATGGCGAATCGTGAGCTAGTCGTTCTCGGCACGGCGAGCCAGGCGCCCACCAGGACCCGCAACCACAACGGGTACTTTCTGCGCTGGGACGACGAGGGCCTGCTGTTCGACCCGGGGGAGGGGACCCAGCGCCAGATGCTGTACGCGGGGGTCACCGCGAGCCAGGTCACCCGCGTGTGCGTCACGCACTTCCACGGCGACCACTGCCTGGGCCTGCCCGGGGTGCTGCAGCGGATGTCCCTGGACCGGGTCGCGCACCCGGTCCGGGCGTACTACCCGGCGGTGGACGCCGAGGTGTTCTGGCGGCTGCGGCACGCGTCGCTGTTCCACGACAGGCTCACGCTGGTCGAGCACCCGGTAGACGGCGACGGCGTGGTGGCGGACCGGGCGGACGGCGCGGCCAGCGACGGCTTCCGCCTGGAGACGCGGGCGCTGTCGCACCTGGTGCCCGCGATCGGCTACCGGCTGGTCGAGCCGGACGGGCGGCGGATGCTGCGCGACGAGCTCGCCGCCCGCGGCATCGCCGGTCCCGCCGTCGGCCGCCTGCGGCAGGCGGGCCGCCTCGAGACCGACGGCGGGGTGGTCACGCTCGAGGAGGTCAGCGTCCCACGACGCGGCCAGCGCTTCGCGTTCATCATGGACACCCGGCTGTGCGACGCGGCGTTCGAGCTGGCGGACGGCGCGGACATGCTGGTGTGCGAGTCGACGTTCGCCGACGCGGACGCCGCGCTGGCCCGCGACTACGGGCACCTCACGGCCAGGCAGGCGGGGGAGATCGCCGCGGCGTCCGGCGCCCGCCTGCTGGTGCTGACCCACTTCTCCCAGCGCTACGAGACAGGCCCGCCGCAGCGGCTCAGGGACGAGGCCGCGGCGGTGTTCGGCGGCGGCATCGCGCTGGCCGCGGACCTGGACAGGATCCCCGTCCCGAAGCGCCTGCCCTGACCGCGCCTGCCCTGACAATGGGATTATGCGAGCCGACGACGCCGGGGACCTCCTGGCCGGTTATGTGACCGGGCCCGCGGCCGCGACCGAGGCGACCGCCGTGGCGCTGGCGCGGGCCGACGCGGCCAGTGCTGTCGTGCTCGTCGAGGGGATCAGTGACCAGATCGCCGTCGAGACGCTCGCCGGCCGGCGCGGCAGGGACCTGGCGGCCGAGGGCATCGTGGTGCTGCCCGTCGGCGGCGCCCACGGCATCGCCCGGTACCTGCGCCGGTTCGGCCCCGAGGGGACCGGCGCGCGGCTTGCCGGGCTCTGCGACGCGGGCGAGGCGCACATCGTCAGGCGCGCCCTGACCGCGGCTGGACTGGCGGGACACGGCTTCTTCGTCTGCACAGAAGACCTGGAGGACGAGCTCATCCGCGCCGCCGGCCCCGCCCGGGTGACAGAGGTACTCGCCGCGCACCGGGACCTCGGCGCGTTCCGCACCATGCAGCGGCAGCCCGCCTGGCGGGGCAGGGACGAGGCGGCGCAGCTGCGGCGCTTCCTGGGCGCGGGCGCCCAGCGCAAGCTCCGCTACGCCCGCCTCCTAACCGAGGCGATCAGCCCAGACCGGACACCAGAGCCGCTGGCCGCCCTGCTCGCCGCGGTGCCGTGAACCTGCCGATTACGCAATCGGCCCTGATAGAGCATGCCGATTGCGCGATCGGCAGGACCAGTGCTGACCACCTTCGCCAAGGCTGATCGGTCACGGCACCGAGCCCGGCCGCCACGCCCGCACGCCGTACACTCGCGGTCGTGTCGGTGCCAGGCATCACGTTCCGGTTGCTGGAGGGAAGCGGCGCCCGGGGCGAGAGCAACGCCGCCGAGGGTGACGCGGAACTCCTCGCGCTGCGCGCGGACGCCTGCGGCGACGGCGTCGGCGGTGCAGGCCACGACGCGCCAGCTGCGGAGAGCGCCAGACAGCTGCGCGTCCGGCGCCGCCAGCCCGGCTTCGTCCTCGCCGAAGCCCGCCACGGCGGCTACCTCGTCGCGTACGCGTCGGGCCTGCCGCTGCGCCCGTCCACCTCCTGGTGGAAGGACCTGACGACACCGCTGCCGGACGACGTCACAACCGAATACCCTGGCCGCACATTCGCCCTGACTGAGCTCCTTGTGCGCCCGTCCTGGCGGCGGCAGGGCATCGGCCGGGCGCTGTACGACCTCATCCTCGACGGCCGGACGGAAGAACGGGTGACCCTGACCGTCTCGCCAGGGGCCGCCGCCGCGCAGGCCGCCTTCAGGTCGTGGGGCTGGCGGCGGCTCGCGCGCACCCGCGGTCCCGGCGGCGACGTGCCGGTGCTCGACGTGCTGGTGACCGGTCTCCCGCATTAGCCAGGGAAACCCGCAAAAGCGATAAAGCGATAAATGCCGCTAATCGTGATTTACCGGAGTAAGGGCTAGACTTCTCGCCGTCCCGTTCCCAGAATGTATCTGGCGGTCCCCGGCGCTCTCAGTTATTCACGCGGACGGCATCCACGCTGTCCAGGACGGGGGGACACCATGTACGCGGGACCAACCAGCACCAAATTCGGACAAGTAGCAATAGCAGAACCGCTCAGGTTCGATCTACTTGAATTCCATGACAACACGCCGCTCAAGGAAGTCCAGTACGACATTCCCATTCCGGTCCTCGACCAGGAGGATCTGGACAAGCAGGGCATCGACGTGACCAAGCTGGTGCCGGGCGCCGCGGCCGCGGACGCGCTCGGCTCCTGCACCTGCAACACAGGCACCGCGCACATCGCCGAGCGGTGGGCCTCCGCCGGCAAGGACATCACTGGCCTCAAGCTCACCGGCGGCACCGGCGCGATCACCATGTCCGCGACCGATGGCACGGCCGACGAGGAGTTCGCGATCCTCCTGTACCACCTGGTGACCGACCAGACCGGCGTGCCGTCGCAGGAGTGGCCGCCGACCGACTGCGGCTCCAACGGCCTGTACGTCTGCCAAGAGCTCATCGCCCAGGGCTTCGCGGCCAGCTACAAGTCCGCGTCGAACGTCACCGCCGACATCGCCCTGCTGCAAGGCGGCACCGTCATGCAGGGCGGCCCCTGGTTCAACTCGTGGATGCACCCCGACAGCAACGGGTTCGTGGACGGCGACGGCAGCTACGCAGCGATGCGCGCGGCCGTGAAGTCCGGCGTGGCGGGCGGCCACGAGACGCTGCAGCGCGGCATCACGCAGCTGGCCCTGGCCAGCGACGGCAGCGTCGACCTGGCGAACACGGTCATCAAGGTCAGGAACTCGTGGAGCACGCAGTTCGGCCTGAACGGCGACTACCTGCTGCACGCCTCGACCCTGAACTACCTGATCAGGTACTACGACTTCAAGCAGGTCGTGCTCGCCTGACGGGCGGGCGCCAGCGGGGGCAGCCCGAACGCGGGGAACAGCCCGGCATCGAGGAACGACACGATCCGGGTCAGGGCTGCCCCCCTGACCTCCAGCACGATGATGGCGTGCGCGTGGTGGCCGCCGTCGCCGCCGCGCAGGTACGCGCCGAACGCGGGCTGCCCGTTGGCGCCGGTCTCGGTCAGCACCCAGTCGCCTGGCGCGCCGAGCACCCGGGTGCCGAAGAAGCGCGCGATCGCCTCCCGGCCGGAGAACCACGTCGGCGTCGGCGGCATCTCGAGCACGGCGTGCGCGGCGAGCAGCCGCGTCAGTGCGGCTACGTCGGCATTCTCGAACGCCGCCGCGTACGCCTCGACGACCGCGCGCGTCCCGGCATCGGCGGGCTCGCGAACGGAGTCCTCGCGGATCCCGGCCTGCCGCAGTCCGTCCCTCGCACGCCGCAGCGCGCTGTTCACCGCGATCACCGACATCTGGAGCAGGCCGGCGACCTCGGCGGCGGGCCAGCCGAGCACGTCGCGCAGGATGAGCACGGCGCGCTGCCGGGGCGGCAGGTGCTGCAGGGCGGCGACCAGCGCCAGCCGGACGCTCTGCCGGGAGACGACGATCGAGGCCGGATCCGACGGGACCGCGTCGGCGCGCAGCGCCGCGTCTGGCAGCGGCTCCAGCCACGGCACCTCAGGCCGCGCGGCGGCCAGCGGCGCGTCCAGGGCGTCCGGCGCGCCAAGCCCGGACGGCAGCGGCCGCCGCGCCCGGTTCTCCAGCGCCCGCAGGCACACGTTGGTGCAGATACGGTACAGCCACGTCCGCACCGACGCGCGGCCCTCGAACCCGTCCCACGCCCGCCAGGCGCGGACGAGGGTCTCCTGCACCAGGTCCTCCGCGTCGTGCACCGAGCCGACCATCCGGTAGCAGTGCGCGAGCAGTTCAGGCCGGTACGGGTCCACCAGGCTCGCGAAGTCCGCTGACATACCTGGTTAGACCCCCGGCGCGGCGAAAACTCACCGGTGAGTTCGCGCCGCCGCGCGGATCAGTACCGGTAAAACCACACCGGACTGAGGAGCACGTCATGTCAGCGAACGATCTGTCAGGAACGACCGCCATCGTCACCGGTGCGAGCCGGGGCTTCGGCCGCGGCATCGCCGTCGCGCTGCACACGGCCGGGGCGCACGTCGTCGGCATCGCCAGGGACTCCGCCCCGCTGCGGGAACTGCGCGCCGAACTCGGCGAGGGCTTCACGCCGGTCGCCGCCGACGCGGCCGACCCCACGACCGCCGGCAGCCTGATCGACACCTATCAGCCGCGGGTGCTGGTCCTGAATGCGGGCGCCAGCCCGCTGTCCCGCCCGCTGCAGGAGCAGACCTGGGAGACGTTCAGCCGCCCCTGGGACGTCGACGTCAGGCACGCCTTCCACTGGACCCGCGAGGCGCTGCTGCGCCCGCTGCCCTCGGGCAGCGCGGTCGTCGCGATGTCGAGCGGCGCCGCCCTGCAAGGCTCGCCGCTCAGCGGCGGCTACGCGGGCGCCAAGGCCACCATCCGGTTCCTCACCGGCTACGCCGCCGACGAGTCGCAGCGAAACGGGCTCGGCATCCGGTTCACGGCGGTGCTGCCGCAGCTGACCCCGGCCACGGGGCTCGGGGCCGCCGCGGTCGCCGCCTACGCCGCCCGCGCGGGCCTCACGGTCGACGAGTACCTCAAGGACCGCGGGCCGGCCCTGACCCCGGCGCAGGCGGGCGACGCGATCACCGCGCTGATCGGCGATCCCGGGCACGACCAGCGTGCCTATCTCCTCACCGCGCAAGGTCTCCGCCCGCTGGACTGAGAGAATCATTATCCAGAACGGACTCGTTGCTTCGCCCCGTTCCGCCATGAAAGCCTGAATTGACGATCATCGACACAGGCAGGGACGGCAGCCATGACAGTGACCGAGGCAGGCAGGCCGGCGACCGGGGACTACACGGCGGAGGAGGCGCGGCTGCGGCGGGAGCTGGCTGCCGTCTACCGGCTCATCGCGCACTTCAAGATGACCGACCTGATCTACAACCACATCTCGGTCCGGCTGCCCGGGCCCGAGCACCGGTTCCTGCTCAACCCCTACGGCCTGCTGTACGAGGAGATCACCGCGTCCAGCCTGGTGATCGTCGGCCTGGACGGCCAGCTGATCACCGACGGGCCGTGGCGGGTCAACCCGGCGGGATTCGTGATCCACAGCGCGATCCACGAGGCCCGCGAGGACGCGCTGTGCGTGCTGCACACGCACACGTTGGCCGGCTGCGCGGTCGCCGCGCAAGGACATGGCCTGCTGCCGCTCAACCAGATGTCCCTCGAGTTCTACAACCGGGTCGGCTACCACGACTACGAGGGCATCGCGCTGTCCAACGCGGAGAAGAAGCGGCTTGTCGCCGACCTCGGTGACAAGCCGGTCATGATCCTGCGCAACCACGGCCTGCTCACCGTCGGCAAGACGCCGGGCCAGGCGTTCCTGCGGATGTTCTACCTGGAGCGCGCCTGCCAGATCCAGGTGGACGCGCTCGCCGGGGGAGCGCCCCTCGTCACGCCGCCGCCCGAGGTCTGCGAGCGCACCGCGCGGCAGTTCGAAGGCGACCACAGCGACGACGACTACGGCGACGAGACCGCGCCTAACCTGGCCTGGGACGCCATGCTGCGCCTGGTGGATCGCCTCGCGCCGGACTACAAGGGCTGACCGCGGCGGGCAGCGGGACTTCGCCCTAGCTGCGCTCGGCGGGCGCGGACGGCTGGTCCGCGTCGTCTTCGCTGTCCGCCTCGGCGTGGCCGTCCGCCTCAGCGTGGCTGCCGGCGTCGTCGCTGTCCCGCTCGGGGAGCCGGACATTGTCCGCATCCCAGCGCTTCGCGGGGGTAAAAGTGGGTCCCGCGATGGGCGTGAAGGTGGGGCCCTGGACGGGCGTAAAGGATGGCGCCTCGACGGGCGTGAAGGTGACCCGCGGAATCGGTCCGGTGTCGGCTTCCCAGTCCGGCACGCCCGCCCGGGCAGGCCACACCGGCTCCGCGTCCTCGGCCGCGCCGTTCGACACAGCCTCATGGGACACAGTGCCGTTCGACTCGATGCCGTTCGGCACAGCGTCGCGGGACACCGAACCGTTGGACACCGCACCGCTCGACACCGCGGCGTGCGGCCCGTCGGGCTCGCTGGCCTCCCGCGCCGCGCCATTCGGCGCGGCCTTCTCTGGCTCCTCCGGCGTGTGCGCCGCGTCGTCGTCCAGCTTGAGCATGGGAAGCGCCCTGGTCTCGGCGTTCTCGCGCTGCCACTCTTCTTCCTCGGGGACCTGAGCGGTCTCGGACTCCCACTCTTCCGCGGAGACCTGGGTGACCTCGGCCAGCGGGATACCGCCGGTCGTCGTGGCCGACACGGGCACCTGCACGGCGTCGACGCCGACCTTCCTGCTGATCGTGCCGCCGACGACGACCCCGCTGCGGGGCACCTGCGACCAGATTTTCCGCGTGGTCGGCATCCGGCCGCTCAGGACCATCCAGAAGCAGACGACCGTGAGGTAGATCTGCAGCGGGTCGTTGATGAACCGGTACCAGATCGCAGCGAACGGGTTCATCTTCGATTTGAGGATGATCATCGCGATGATGACCTGCACGGCACGGAAGGCGATGAAGATGATCGGGAACAGGTAAATGGGCCCGAGCGTGCCCTGGGTCAGGCCGTAGATGAGCATGATGTACGTCAGCGGCAGGAACAGCTGCGGTACCACGCTGCCGTACAGGGCGAACCACCACTGCAGCGTGAGCAGCTGGTACTTGTCCATCCGGTAGAAGATCTCGCGGTGCTCGAACAGCGTCTGCAGCACGCCGATCGTCCACCGCCGCCACTGCCTGCGCAGCACCTTGAACGTAAGCGGCACCTCGGTGTAGGCCACGGCGTTGAGGTCCTGCACGATGCGCATCCGCGGCCGACGGCGCCGCATCCGCTGCGGCGCCTCGGCGTCCTCCGCCACCACCCGGTCCGGCATGAACCCGACCTCGCGCAGCCACTGGGTGCGGAACGCGGAGTACGCGCCGGGCACGATGACGATGCCGTTACTCAGGTTCTGCACGGCGCGGGTCAGCGCGATGCCCAGGTCGTATTCGGCGGCCTGGAAGTTGGCGATCATGTGCTGCCGCCAGCCCTTGCCGCGGTCACCCGCCTTCGTGTACCCGGCGACCGCGCCCACCCGGCGGTCCTTGAACCACCTGACCAGGGTATATATCGACTTGGTGTCCCGCGGGATCGTGTCGGCGTCCATGATGATCACGATGTCCGAGGTGACGTACTGCAGGCCGAAGTTGAGCGCCCGCGCTTTCCCCCCGTTGCCCTGCTGGACGGCGATGACCTCGGGATACTCGGTGGCGAGCTCGCACAGGATCTCCCACGTCTTGTCGGTGGGATCGTTGTCGGCCGAGCCGTCGTCGACCAGCACGATACGCAGCGGGAAGGGCAGGCCTTCTGCGCAGTGCAGCACCCGCTCGACCGTGTTCCTGATGACCTTCGACTCTTTCCAGCAGGGGATGAGGACGCCGAGCTCGTCCGGGTGCCACACCGGCGCCCTGCGGTAGCTGAGGATCCGGTCGGCGGCCGCGCCGAGCAGGATCAGCGCGCTGATCACGATGATGATGACCGTCATGTAGCGGATCAGGTCCGCGTAGAACCCCTTCAGGGTCGGGGCGTACGCCTCCAGCCAGTAGCCCGCGGTGTCGACTCGGGTCGGCCTGACATTGCGGGAGATGACCGGCCCGTGCCAGCCCGGCTGCTCGGCGAGCAGCTGCGGAATGGTCATGAACGCGTAGCCGTCGCTCTTGCCCTCCCTGATGATTTTCGCCGAGAGGGCCACCGTGGATGCCCGGTTACCGCCGCCGTCGTGCATGATGACGACCTGGCCGGGGCTGTTCGGGTCGCGCGACAGCGGCGGCGGCGGGATCTCCTTGCCGGCCAGCGCGTAGTCGGAGGTGTCACTGGTGAAGCCGACCTCGGTGAGGCCGAGCTGCTGGCCCACCAGCGTGTCGTACATGCCGTTGCCGGCCGACACCAGGTCACCACCCTGGTAGGGCGTGCGCCAGATCCGGGTTGAGTAGTCGCCTATTTGCGCCTGGAGCCGGATGGTCTCGACGAGCTGGTACCTGGCCTGGGAGGGCGTCAGCGTGATGAGCTCGGGGTGGGTGAGTGAGTGATTGCCCACCGCGTTGCCGTGCGCGAGGACGGACCGGAACGCCTGCTCGTAGGCGAGGTCCTCGTCGCCGATGTTGAAGAACGTGGCGTGGACGTTGTAGGCGTCGAGGACGCC
>Ga0335075_10017328_pt1 | contig 10710 bp, 10 predicted proteins | sample Lox_Sample_24_FD_206723 | JGI IMG/M metagenome (GOLD analysis project Ga0335075, IMG submission 206723) | Soil microbial communities from Loxahatchee National Wildlife Refuge, Florida, United States - Lox_Sample_2.4 | ecosystem: Environmental > Terrestrial > Soil > Wetlands | place: USA... | reverse complement strand
TGCAGGGGTGGACCGAGCGTCTCCGATGCCCATGGCGACATGAGCAGCACCGCGCCACCTTGCAGGACGATGTTCAGGCTCGCGTCGGCTTCCCAGCGCGATCCCCAGGTATCCCGGCGGACCCACAAGCTGTAAAAGACAGCAGCCAGTGTGACGGTGATGAGGGCGGACATCATGCTCGCAACCGAATTCCTCTGCTGTGCGGTCAGACCGGCGGTTTGCTGGGGTCGGGGCGAAGGTCGCGCAATCTCGGCAGTGCCCGGATCGATGCCACATACTCGGTGACCGTCTCCAGGTGGATCAGCCCGAACCGGACAAGCAAGTCGACAGGGTTCAACCGCAGATACTTTGCTGCTCTGATCAGGTTATCGGCTGTGACCAGCCTGCCCTCGCGAGCCGCCTTGTAATACGCCGATTTGCGGTAGCCAAAAGCCTCGTACACCTCGGTGGCGGCCAGGGGTCGGCCGACCAGGTAAGGCAGCACCACCGCCGGATCCTTATCGCAGTCGTCCATGAGTAGACAGTAACCCGGCTTAGTAGACGTACTGCAACAATCTGCGACTATCTACGTATATTGGCTGCTAAAGTATATTTTAGTAAACTATCATCCGGCACTGAGCTGCGGCGCATCCAACCGTTGTTTGGGCGTCGAACCGCTGGGATCCGTGACGGGAGCGATGACGCACGAGATCGCCTGCGGCGGTTGGCTTATCCTGCAGCGCTTCGACGTTCGGTGATCTCGCGGTCGGCGTGATCGCGACCTCAGTTGGCGTGCAGGTCCTCGTTGAGGGCGATGCCCCGACTGTCGCGAGACACCACCTCGACCGCGCCGGTCACCGAGTTGCGGCGGAACAGCATGTTGCTGCCGCCGGAGAGCTCACGGGCCTTGACCGAGTTCCCGTCGGGCAAAGCAATTTTGGTGCCCGCAGTGACGTACAGCCCGGCTTCGACGACGCAGTCGTCGCCAAGCGGGATTCCTAGCCCCGAGTTTGCGCCGAGCAGGCAGTGCTTGCCGATCGAGATCACTTCGGTGCCACCGCCGGACAACGTGCCCATGATCGACGCCCCGCCGCCGATGTCGGAGCCGTCACCGACCACCACACCCGCCGAGATGCGGCCCTCCACCATCGAGGCGCCCAATGTGCCCGCGTTGAAGTTGACGAAGCCCTCATGCATCACCGTCGTACCAGATGCCAGATGCGCGCCCAGCCGCACTCGGTCGGCATCGGCGATGCGTACGCCGGTCGGCACGACGTAATCGACCATCCGGGGAAACTTGTCCACGCCGTACACCGCGACCGGTCCGCGACGGCGCAGCCGCGCCCGGACCGTCTCGAAACCCTCGACCGCGCACGGACCGTGGCTGGTCCACACGACGTTGGTCAGCACCCCGAACAACCCGTCGGCGTTCAGCCCATGCGGAGCGACCAGTCGATGTGAGAGCAAATGCAGTCGCAAATAGGCGTCATAGGCGTCGACGGCCTTGTCGTCCAGCGAGCCGATCACAGTGCGTACTACGACGGTCTCGGTGCCGCGGTCGTCGTCGCGTCCGGCCAGCGCCGCCAACTCGTCGGGGACCTCAGCCACCGATAGCCGGACCGTGCCGGTCCTGCCCGATTCGATCAATTCCGGTGCGGGAAACCAGGTGTCGAGCACCGACCCGTTGTCGGCCAAAGTCGCCACACCAATACCTGAAGCTGCAGTCACGTGTTCCACGCTACCCACCCACTACGCTGGGGTCGTGCTTGACCTACGTGGCGACCCGATCGAGCTGACGGCAGCGCTGGTCGACATCCCGAGCGAGTCGCGGCAGGAAAAGCGCATCGCCGACGAGGTCGAAGCCGCGCTGCGCGCACAGACGTCGCATTTCGAGATCGTCCGCAACGGCAATGCCGTGCTGGCGCGCACTGCACTCGGCCGACCGACGCGGGTACTGCTGGCGGGGCATCTCGACACCGTTCCGGTCGCCGGCAACCTGCCGAGCCGCCGAGACGGAGATTCGCTGCACGGCTGCGGCAGCACCGATATGAAATCCGGTGACGCGGTCTTCCTTCATCTGGCCGCCACGGTCACCGCGCCAGCGCACGACCTCACGCTGGTGTTCTACGATTGCGAGGAAATCGATTCAGCCGCAAACGGTTTAGGGCGTATCGAACGCGACTTACCGGAATGGCTTTCGGCCGACGTGGCAATCCTGGGCGAGCCAACCGGCGGCTTCATCGAGGCGGGCTGTCAGGGCACGCTGCGCGTCGTCATCCACGCGACCGGAACCCGGGCGCATTCGGCCCGATCATGGTTGGGCGACAACGCTATTCACAAGCTTGGCGCCGTGCTCGACCGACTCGCGGCTTATCGGGCTCGCAGCGTCGAGATCGACGGCTGCACCTACCGCGAGGGTTTGTCGGCAGTACGCATCGACGGCGGGGTTGCCGGCAACGTCATCCCTGACGCCGCGTCGGTCACGGTGAACTTCCGCTTCGCCCCCGACCGCTCGCCGGAAGCCGCACTGCGCCACGTCCATGAGGTGTTCGCTCGCCTCGACGTGCGGATCGAGCAGACCGACCTGGCCGCCGGAGCGTTGCCCGGGTTGTCCAAGCCCGCCGCCAAAGCCCTGGTCGAGGCCGCCGACGGGCAGGTGCGTGCAAAGTACGGGTGGACCGACGTGGCGCGGTTCGCGGCCAGGGGCATCCCGGCGGTCAACTACGGGCCGGGGGATCCCAACCTGGCGCATACCCGTGACGAGCGGGTGCCCGTCGACCAGATCACCGCCGCGGTGACCATGCTGCGGGCGTATCTGAGTAGCTAAGCGCGCTGCGCCTGCGCTGACGCGTCGGCCGCCGCGGGATGCAAGCCCCGATCGGCCAAGTCGGTGGCCACGTCGGCCAGCGCTGCGGCATCACCGTTGGTCAGCGCGCGGGCATGCGCCAGCGTGAGCCTGCCGAGCACGCAGTCCACCTCGACCGACAGCCGTTCGGCCTTGAACACCGCGCGGGTGTCTCCCAGTCGCGCCGCGTCCTGCAGTGCGCGCAGCGCGATCGCGGACTGTCCACCGCGTTCGGCGGCCTGCACGGCCTCACGTGCGGCTTCGATCGCGCCGGTGGTGTCGCCGCGCGCCGCCTTCGACCACGCCTTGGCCAATGCCAGCTCCGGGGCGAACAGCGTCGATTTCATGCCGTGCCGAGACTCGGCTCGGCTGTAAACCTTTGCGGCCTCGAGTTGTTCACCTTGCTGGCCAAGTGCCTGAGCGAGCAGCGTCAGCGACAGCGGGCCCCAGGAGTAGCCGGTCCGCGCCAGCGGATCGGCGGCACGGCTCAGCAGTGTGACGGCGGCGTCGAAATCACCCTGGGCGATCGCCACGTAGCCCACCAACGTCTCGCCGATCGCACGTCCCGGCTGGCGCAGTTCGGCGAAGTCGGTGTAACGCTGCGCCAACGTGCGGGCCTCGGTCAGCCGCCCTGCCATCAGCAGGGCGGTGATCCGGCCGAAGCCGCTGGTGAACCTGAGCAAACCGGGATGGTCGGCGGCCATCGCACGCCCGGCCAGCGCTTCGACGTTCTCAAACCGCCCGGTGCGCGCCGAGCTCAGCGCCGCCGCGGATGCGGCCCAGCCCACGGCGACCCCGTCGGCGTGCGGCGAGGCCAACACCTCGTCCGCGACGCGCAATGCCCGCAGCGGAGTTCCCGCATTCATCGCAAAGGTCGCGGCCAACGCGTCGAGGGTCGCCAGTGCCGTCGGTGCCGAGAGGCGGTTCCGCATGGTCTGCAGAAATGCCGTGGCACGTTCCGGTTCGCTGAGCATCCAGAACTGGTTGGCAGCCCGTGGCAAGGTCCATTCGATCAGCTCGGACTGCGACAACTGCTCGGAATCCACCGCCTCGAGCACCGCGGCGGCGTCTCGTCCACGGCCCTGCCAGGCCAGCGCGTAGGCCAGCGCCAGCCGGGCGGCCAGTCCGTCCGACCGTTCCAACGCGGCGCGGGCGAGTTGCTCGGCAAGCTCCAGCTCACCGAGCCGCAGTGCGTCCTGGGCCGCGGTCACGATGTCGGCGGCGGCGCCGGGATCATCGCTGCCTATGGCCAGCGCCGCCAGCCGCAGCCGGTCGCCGACGCCGACGCGGTCCGGTGGGCCGGCCGCCAACTGTCCGACCAGCGATGTTCGCAACCCCCGCGCGGTGTTCGCTGCCAGCGCGGCGCGGACGCGTTCGGTGTAGAGCGGATGCGCCGCGTGCACCATCGCGTCGTCATCGGACGAGACCGCACCGGCGGCTTCGGCGTCGTCGATGGCAGGGTCACCGGCCAGCGCCGCCAGGTCGGCGCGGCGCAGTGGTTCGGCCACCGCGAGGTAGTCCAGGACGGTGCGCGCCGGCGCCGACAGGCCGGCCAGGTAGCCGTCGATCAGGGCGGCTAGTGGCGGGCCGTTCTCCAACTCGCCGCCCTGCACCAAATGCCGCAAGTACAGCGGATTGCCCTGACTGCGCCGGAACACCGCGTCGGTGACCGCGGCCGCCAGCGGCCCGCCGAGGGCCGATTCCAGCACCGCCGCCGTCGCCTGTTTGTCCAGCGGCTCCACCTGGACCAGGGTCAGCAGCTCATCGGCCGCTAGCGCGGCGACGGCCTCGGGCAGCTCGGTGTCGGCACGGACCGTTACGACCAGACGCGCCGAGCGACTCAGCGCCAGTTGATAGACCAGCGTGGCCGACAGGTGGTCCAGCTGATGTGCATCATCGACCACGAACAGCAGCTCGCCGCCCCCACCGGTCAAACAGTCGTGTGCGGCGCGCAGCAGCTCAGCGGGCCTGCCGGTCTCGGCGACATCGGTGATCTCGAGCAGGCCGCGAAACGCGCCGAACGGAACGGTCCGTCCCGGCGCGGTGCCCGCCAGCCAACGCACCACGGTCGACGGCCTGCCCGCGACGAATGTTTCGGCCGCAGCGCGCGCGAGCAGCGTCTTGCCGACACCGTCGGCGCCGACCAGCACGACCCCGGATGTCCGGGCATCGTCCAACGCGGCCGCGACCCGTTGCACTACGGCATCCACCGGCGCGGCAACCCAAGCAGTCGGCACCGCCGGATTTTATCGGCAAGGTCGTCTATTACGGTTCGACCGTGTCCTCCAAACGCCAGTTGGCGGTCTGCGTTTACTGCGCGTCCGGGCCCACTCACCCTGACCTGCTGGCGCTGGCCGCCGAACTCGGCGAGGCGATCGCCGCCCGCGGTTGGACCCTGGTTTGGGGTGGCGGCAACGTCTCCGCGATGGGCGCGTTGGCCACCGCCGCGCGGGCCCGCGGCGGGCGGACCGTCGGCGTCATCCCCAAGCAGCTGGTCCGTCGCGAGGTCGCCGATCACGACGCCGACGAGCTGGTCGTCACCGACACCATGCGCGAGCGCAAACAAATCATGGAGGACCGCGCCGACGCGTTCATCGCGCTGCCGGGCGGTATCGGCACGCTGGAGGAGCTGTTTGAGGCTTGGACCGGCGGGTATCTCGGTATGCACAACAAACCGGTGGTCATGTTGGACCCGGCCGGACACTTTGATGGGTTGCGGGCGTGGCTGTACGGCTTGATCGACAGCGGTTATGTCTCGCAGGCCGCGCTGGACCGGCTGGTGGTGGTCGACGAGGTGGGCGCGGCGCTGGCGGCCTGCGCAGGCGATTAGGCTGACCGCGCAACGATTGCGCGAAGTGAGGGATAACAGTGTCCGAACACGACTCCGGTACCCACTCGTCGGTCGGGCTGCGGGATATCGCAACCCGGGTGCCCGGGTTGTTGGCCGACGCTCCGGTGATTGTCCGCGGCTTGCTGACCGGGCTGCTGGCGCAGCCGAGCTCCAAGACGTCGATCGGCAAGGTGTTTCAGGACCGCGCCGCCCGCTACGGCGACCGGGTGTTCATCAGGTTCGGCGGGCAGGAGCTCAGCTACCGCGAGGCCAATGCCACCGCCAACCGCTATGCGGCTGTACTGGCGTCGCGTGGTGTCGGTCGCGGAGATGTCGTCGGAATCATGTTGCGGAACTCGCCCAACACGGTGCTGATGATGCTGGCCGCGGTCAAATGCGGCGCGATCGCCGGCATGCTCAACTACCACCAGCGCGGCGACGTGCTGGCCCACAGCCTGGGCCTGCTGGACGCCAAGGTGCTGGTCGCCGAATCCGATCTGGTCGACGCGGTGGACGAGTGCGGCGGCGCCACGGTCGCCCCGACGACCATCGAGGAGATCGAGCGACTGGCCACCACCGCTCCCACGGCTAACCCGCCATCGGCGTCAGCCGTGCTGGCCAAGGACACCGCCTTCTACATCTTCACCTCGGGCACCACCGGTCACCCCAAGGCCAGCGTCATGACCCACAAACGGTGGCTGTCCGCACTGGCAATTTTCGGTGGGCTGGGGTTGCGACTGAAGGGCTCCGACACGCTGTACAGCTGCCTGCCGCTGTACCACAACAACGCGCTGACCGTCGCGATCGGATCGGTGATCAATTCCGGCGGGACTCTGGCGTTGGGCAAGTCTTTCTCGGCGTCGCGGTTTTGGGACGAGGTCATCGCCAGCCAGGCCACCGCCTTCATCTACATCGGCGAGATCTGCCGCTACCTGCTGAACCAACCCGCCAAGTCCACCGACCGCGCACACAAGGTGCGGTTGATCTCCGGCAACGGGCTACGTCCGGAGATCTGGGACGAGTTCACCGCCCGGTTCGGCATCGCGCGGGTCTGCGAGTTCTACGCAGCCAGCGAAGGAAACACCGCCTTCATCAACGTCTTCAACGTGCCCCGGTCGACCGGCTGGGCAGCGTTACCACTGGCCTACGTGCAATACGACCCCGACACCGGCGCCCCGCTGCGCGGCGAGGACGGCTGGGTGCAGCGGGTGCCCGCCGGCGAGCCCGGCCTGCTGCTCAGCCCGGTCAACAGGCTACAACCGTTCGACGGCTACACCGATCCCAGCGCGAGCGAAAAGAAGCTGGTGCGCAACGCTTTTCGAGAAGGGGACTGCTGGTTCAACACCGGTGACGTGATGAGCCCGCAGGGCATGGGCCACGCCGCCTTCGTCGACCGGCTCGGCGACACCTTCCGCTGGAAGGGTGAGAACGTGGCCACCACGCAAGTGGAGCGGGCGCTGGCGGCCGACAAGTCCATCGAGGAGTGCACGGTTTTCGGTGTGGAGATTCCCCGCACCGGCGGTCGCGCCGGCATGGCCGCAATCAAACTGCGCGACGGGGCCGAGTTCGACGGAACGGCGCTCGCCCGCACCGTCTACGACCAACTGCCGGCCTACGCGCTGCCGCTGTTCGTCCGGGTGGTCGAGTCGATGGAGCACACCACTACCTTCAAAAGCCGCAAGGTGGATCTGCGCGAGCAGGGCTACGGCCCCGGCATCGAGGACCCGCTGTACGTGTTGGCCGGCCGCGACGAAGGTTATCTGCCCTTCTACGACGAATATCCCGACGAGGTCGCGGCGGGTAAGCGACCCTAGGTCGCTTGGTCATCAACAGCCACAGCAGCAACGTCAGATGCGTGCCACACTCTTCTCCAAGGCGATATCACCCGCGAAGTCAAAGCGAGGGAGACAGTAATCCCTCACTCAGCGACTGAAGAGGCGGATGAGTCTCGTGGGGTCCCACAAGACCCTCAGCGCTCGGGCAGCAGTCGCGCCGGGCACCATAGAAGCGTGCACGCCACCCTCTGCGGTCGCCCTATCACGGGCGATCGTCCGCTGATCATGGCCATCGTCAACCGCACCCCTGATTCGTTTTACGATCGCGGCGCCAATTTCACCGACGACGCGGCCCGGGAGGCTGCGCACCGGTTGATCGCCGAAGGCGCCGACGTGATTGACGTCGGCGGCGTCAAAGCCGGCCCGGGGGAGAGCATCGACACCGAAACCGAGATCGCTCGGGTGGTGCCGTTCATCGAGTGGCTGCGCGATGCCTACCCCGACCAACTGATCAGCATCGATACCTGGCGTTGCGAGGTGGCCCGACAGGCCTGCCGGTCCGGTGCAGACCTGATCAACGACACCTGGGGCGGCGTCGACCCCGCGATGCCCGAGGTTGCCGCGGAATTCGGAGCGGGTCTGGTGTGCTCGCACACCGGGGGCTTGCCGCCGCGCACCCGCCCATTCCGGGTCAGCTATGGAATCAGCACCCGCGGCGTGGTCGATGACGTGATCAGCGAAGTCACCGCCGCGGCCGAGCGCGCCGTCGCCGCAGGAGTGGCCCGCGATCGCGTGCTGATCGACCCGACCCACGACTTCGGCAAGAACACCTTCCACGGTCTGGCGCTGTTGCGTCATGTGGAAGATCTTGTTAACACGGGGTGGCCGGTGTTGATGGCGTTGAGCAACAAAGATTTCGTCGGGGAGACTCTGGGCGTGGACGTGACCGGACGGCTGGAGGGAACCCTGGCGGCCACCGCGCTCGCGGCGGCCGCCGGCGCGCGGATGTTCCGGGTGCACGAAGTCGGCCCCACCCGACGAGTGCTGGAAATGGTGGCTTCGATCAATGGGCAGCGGCGCCCGACGCGCACGGTGAGAGGACTTGCATGACGGCATCAGAGCTGGTCGATCGCGCCGCCGAGGGGGCATTGACCGCGCTGCCCGGCGACATCTGGCTGGCCGACCGCTGCTGGACCCGTCCGCACTGGACCGTCGACGAGTTGGTGGCGGCCAAGGCCGGACGAACCATCTCGGTAGTGCTGCCTGCACTCAACGAGGAAGACACCGTCGAATCGGTGATCGACAGCATTTCACCGCTGGTCGGCGGGCTAGTCGACGAGCTGATCGTGCTCGATTCGGGCTCCACCGACGACACCGAGATCCGGGCGATCGCAGCGGGCGCCCGCGTCGTCACCCGAGAGCAGGCCTTGCCGCACATTCCCCCGCGGCCCGGCAAAGGCGAGGTGCTGTGGCGCTCACTGGCCGCCACCGAGGGCGACTTCGTGGTGTTCGTCGATTCCGACCTGATCGACCCGCACCCGATGTTCGTGCCGCGGCTGCTCGGACCGCTGCTCACCGAGGACGGCGTGCACCTGGTCAAGAGCTTCTACCGGCGGCCTTTGAACATCGGCGACGTGAGCGACGCCAGCGGCCGCGACGGCGCCACCGGCGGTGGCCGGGTCACCGAGCTGGTGGCGCGGCCGTTGCTGGCGGCGCTACGCCCCGAGCTGGGCAGTGTGCTGCAGCCGCTGGGCGGCGAATACGCGGCCAGCCGCGAACTGCTGATGTCGCTGCCATTCGCGCCCGGCTACGGTGTCGAGATCGGCCTGCTGGTCGACACCTATGACCGCTTAGGTCTGGATGCCATCGCCCAGGTCAATCTCGGTGTGCGGGCACACCGCAATCGCCCGCTGGCCGAGTTGGGCCCGATGAGCCGTCAGGTCGTCGCGACCCTGCTCTCGCGCTGCGGCATCCCCGACTCCGGGGTGGGCTTGACCCAGTTCTTCGTCGACGGCCCAGACGGTATGGGCTATGTCCCGCGGACCTCGACGGTGTCGCTGGCCGATCGGCCGCCGATGAATGCCGTGGCGATCGCCAGCGCGGCGGAGCCGGGCGCAGCGGGTCGCCACCAGAGACCGCTACGACCGCGCTGAGACCGCCTGCACGCCACCGTCGGACCCGTCGTGGCGATCGTAAGCGCGGCGGAGCCGGGCGCAGCGGGTCGCCACGGAACCCATAAGGCAATATCGGTGACGTGGCATTGGTGTTGCTGTACGTCGTGGTGCTGATACTGGTGGCGATCGTGCTGTTCGGCGTGGTCAGCCTGCTGTTCGGCCGAGGCGAGCCGCTGCCGCCGCTGCCCCGGGGAACGACGCCGACGGTGCTGCCCGCCTCCGGTGTCACCGGTGCAGACGTCGACGCGGTGAAGTTCACCCAAACACTGCGCGGCTACAAGACCAGCGAGGTGGACTGGGTACTGGACCGGCTCGGCCAGGAACTCGACTCGCTGCGCGGCCAACTCTCGTCGGTGCACGCCGCTGAGGCACTGGTGGCCGCCGACGTCGAGGCCGACGACGCAGCCGCGGTTGGCGACGTTGCCGACGACCAGGAGCCGAGGTGACTGCGCTGGACGACGGCCTGGTTCGCTGCGACTGGGCCACCACCGACCTCTACCGCGAATATCACGACAACGAGTGGGGGCGGCCGCTGCACGGGCGGGTGCAGCTGTTCGAGCGGATGAGCCTGGAGGCCTTTCAAAGCGGATTGTCCTGGCTGATCATTCTGCGCAAACGGGAGAATTTCCGGCAGGCCTTCTCCGGCTTCGAGATCGAGAAGGTCGCCCGCTACACCGACGCCGACGTGGCCCGGCTGCTGGCCGACCAGGGGATCGTTCGCAACCGCGCCAAGATCGAGGCGACGATCGCCAACGCCCGTGCTGCCGCCGAGGTCGACGACCTCTCGGAGTTGCTGTGGTCATTCGCGCCGGCGCCGCGGCGTCTTTCTCAACGGCCTGCGACGACTGCCGACGTCCCTGCTACGACGCCGGAATCGACCGCGATGGCACGCGAATTGAAGCGCCGCGGATTCCGCTTCGTCGGTCCTACGACCGCGTACGCCCTGATGCAAGCGACCGGGATGGTCGACGATCACCTGCGAACGTGCTGGGTGCCGTTAGCGGCCCGTTGAAACAGCCCGATGAAACGCCGACCCGGAGGTCATGTACACCTGCCGGGCCGGATAGGGAACAATGGAGTGGTGAATTTGCAGTTCAATGCCGGGGA
>Ga0335075_10017327_pt1 | contig 10711 bp, 12 predicted proteins | sample Lox_Sample_24_FD_206723 | JGI IMG/M metagenome (GOLD analysis project Ga0335075, IMG submission 206723) | Soil microbial communities from Loxahatchee National Wildlife Refuge, Florida, United States - Lox_Sample_2.4 | ecosystem: Environmental > Terrestrial > Soil > Wetlands | place: USA... | reverse complement strand
CGCCGAAGATGGCCTACGACCTGCCGGCCGGCGGCAACCGACTTATCCAGGGCGCGTCCGGCTACGAGGCGACGATCGTCAACGGTGTGGTGACCCGCCGCGACAACGTCGACACCGGCGCGCGGCCCGGGCGGTTGGTGCGCGGGGCGCGCTAAATCGCCTGCGGCGTTAAGGGATGACGTCGGCGACGGAGGGTCGTGCCGACCACGGTTGAGCTCGCAACGTATGTAGGAATGCGTCCGCAAGCGGCGGCCAGTCCTGGCGGGTGTAGGCGACGAGTTGACGGACCAGTGGCGGCTGCAGGCTGCGTATCGCGGCGTCGCTGCCTTTCGGCACCACGTTGCTGGGGACGAGAGCGACACCCAGGCCGGCCGCGGCCAAAGGGGTCGCCGCAGCGACCTGAGATGTTTGCACCGTTTTGCGAGGGGTGAACCCTGCACGTGCGCAGGCATCGAGGATGAGCGTAGAAAGCCCGTTTCCCGGACCGAACAAGACCCAGTCGCGATCCGCCAGATCCTGCAGCTCGATTGGGCGGTTCGTCGCGGCCAGCGGGTCGGCGGCAGGCAGGACGGTGACGAACTCTTCCCAACCCAACTCCACTGTGGGGCCGCGCCATTGAGCTGGGATTGGACCGACGGCGATGTCACCGACACCCAGGCGGACAGCGTCGCTGAGAGCATTGCGATCGGTGTACTCACGCAACGCGATCGTGGTCCCCGGATAGCGCTGCCGCCAGGCCCGGAAGGCGGCCGGCAAGATCCCGAAGGCGATGGATGTCACGGTCGCCACTTCGAGCTCGCCGGAATCCAGACCGAGAACACTGCGAGCATTGCGTGCCGCGGCTGCGGCGTGAACAACAGCGGCCCGGGCCTCAGGCAGGAAGGCTTTACCTGCGGCGGTGAGCCGGACCCCTTTCGGAATCCGTTCCAGCAGAGGCCCGCCCATTTCGGCTTCGAGGCTCTTGATCATCTGTGACAACGACGGCTGTGCGACGAAGAGTCGTTCGGCGGCACGAGTGAATGATCCTTCATCGACAACGGTCAGGAAGTAGTGCAGCTGCCTCAGCTTCATTCCAATCTCCATAGGCATAGGTATCTCCTATCGTAATAGGAAAATATTGATATTTGCGCTATATGTCGATGCAAGTGACAGTAGATCGCATGACACATCACCCCGAAGGTGGGATGCTCGGCTCGCCGCTCGAGCTGCGCTGCGGAGTCAGCTTGCCCAACAGGCTGGCGAAGGCTGCCACAAGCGAGCACCTCGCCGACCGCCACGGCGCGCCGACCAATCAGCTCATCGAGGCCTACCGGGTGTTCGCATCGTCCGGAGTCGGATTGCTCGTCACCGGCAACGTCATGGTCGACGGCGCCGCCCTTGAGGCGGCACGCAACGTGGTCATCGAAAACGATCGCCACCTCGACCAACTGCGACGATGGGCTGCGGTAACCCAGGGCACCGACACCAAGTTCATCTTGCAGTTGTCTCACCCTGGACGACAGACGATGCGAGGCAACGCGCTTCGAGGGCGCCGGCAAGCCGTTGTCGGCCCATCGGCGGTATCACTGGCCGTCGGAGGCCGGGGTGTCTTCCAGACTCCGCGCGCATTAGCCGACGCCGAGGTCCGCGCAATCATCGAACGCTTCGCATTGGCCGCCACCGTCGCTGCCGATGCGGGATTTGACGGCGCCCAAATCCACGCTGCACACGGTTACCTGTTCAATCAGTTCCTCTCACCGCTGGTAAACCACCGAACCGACGGCTGGGGCGGCTCATTGGACAACCGGATGCGCCTGCTGATCGAAACAGTCCGAACAATCCGCGCCAGGACGCCGAGCCAATTCCTGGTCAGCGTGAAGCTGAACTCCGCCGACTTTCAGCGCGGCGGTTTCGACGCCCAAGACGCGGTGTCGGTGGCCCAGGCATTGGACAAGGCCGGCATCGACCTGCTGGAGCTCTCCGGAGGCACCTACGAGAGCTCCGCAATGTTCATCGGCAGTCAGCAACGCGAATCCACCATCGCCCGTGAGGCCTACTTCCTAGAATTCGCGGAGCAAGTTGCCACCGAAGTGGCCACACCGATCATGCTCACCGGCGGATTCCGTAGCCACGCAGCCATGACCGCGGCGGTGCGAAGCGGCGCCGTCGACCTCGTCGGTCTGGCACGCCCGATCACCTACGAGCCCGACCTGCCGCGTCGTCTGCTGGCCGGCACCACCGATCGAAGTCTGGTCGCGCCCAAAGTAATCGGTAGCAAACAGATGGACAATCTGCTCGACATCGCTTGGCATCAAGGGCAAATCGCGCGCATGGGCCGAGGCAAGCCGGTCACCCCGAAGCGAGGCCCACGAGTGGCTCTCGCCATCGCTGCCTTGGCGACTCTGCGTGACCGCGCGCTACCCCAGTTGGCGCCGAAGTAAAGGAGCGGATATGACTTTCCTATTTCGTGACGAAAGCTTTTCCTTTGAAACGCTGCGTGCTGCGGGCAGCGCCCCATACGGGGGAGCTGATCTGGGCGAGGTACTTGCCACGGCCCGCCTGATCCGCAACGGTGATGAGGCCCAATGGTTCACGTCGTGGCGCTCAACCGCAGAGCGTGTCCACGCAATCGCCGACAAAGCGCTGGCCGACGGGCATCGGCTAAGTGCCCGGCAGGCGTTTCTGCGCGCGTCCAACTACTACCGAACTGCTGAATTCTTTCGGCGCAAAGGCGCGGCGTGCGACACCGAGGCGCTTGCGATTGCGCGCCTTTCCCGCGAGACATTCTGCAGTGCAATCGGTTTGATGGACCGGCCAGCTTTTCAGATCGGCATCCCATACGAGGGGACGATGCTGCCCGGGTATCTGTTTCTGGTCGACGACTCTGGCGTTGCCCGCCCCACCGTGGTGTACACCAATGGATACGATTCGACGGCCGAGGAGTCATGGTTCGCGATCGCGGCGGCCGCCCTCGAGCGTGGCTACAACGTGCTGGCGTACGACGGCCCCGGGCAGGGTGCGGCAATTAGAGAGCAGAGTCTGGTATTTCGCCCCGACTGGGAAGCTGTGCTGACCCCGGTGCTCGACTACTGCCAGAGCAGAAGCGAGGTCGACCCTCAGGCGATCGCGTTGTTCGGCTACAGCATGGGGGCTTATCTGGTGGCGCGTGCAGCGGCGTTCGACCGCAGGCCCTCGGCGCTGATTCTGGATGACGGCCTGTTCGACTTCCATCAGGCATTCGCGAACGCAACACCAGGTTGGTTGCTGCGCCGGATCCTGGGCGGCGAGGACAGATTGGCTAACTGGTTGGGGGGCGCCATAGCCGCGCGGAGCACCGGGGTGCGATGGGGCCTGAACAACGGCGTGTGGACGATGGGGGCGTCCTCGTTTGCCGACTTGATCCGGCGCACAACCGATTACAGCCTGGCCGGTATCGCCGACCGCATCAGCGCTCCGACGCTGATTATGGACGCCGAAGAGGACCACTTCTCCAAAGGTCAGCCGTCGATACTTGCTAAAGCGATGACCGCGCCGATCACCGTCGCAAGGTTCACCACCGCCGAGGGTGCCGGCGAGCACTGTCACGTCGGCTCACTCACGCGAGCCCATCAAGTGATCTTCGACTGGCTAGGCACCACGATGTCGCTGCCGCGCTCGGCCCTAGTGGCGATCGAATACTGAACTGAGACAAATATAATGGCGGCATACGATGGCAAACGCGCGGTGGTGATCGGCGGATCGATCGGCGGACTCACCATCGCATTGCTGCTCCGCGATCTTGGATTCGCCGTCGACATCTATGAACGCGCACCACGACCACTGGCCGAGCGTGGCGGCGGAATCATCGTGCAGCCAGAAACGCTGCGCTGGTTTCACGAGCGCTCGTCACGCCGGGCGCACACCCTGGCGACCTCCGGCCGGTTCGTGCGTTATCTCGGGCCGTCAAACGAGATCCTCTACGAAGAGGCCAATAAATGGGCGTTCACGTCGTGGAGCGCCATCTACGGCGCCCTGCTGTCTGACTTCGGCACCGGCCATTACCATCTCGGGTACACCCTGTCAGGGCTGCGGCCCCACGGGCAGACAGTGCATGTCCAGTTCGAGGGCGGCGTGGCCACTGAAGCGGACCTGGTTGTCTGCGCCGACGGCATCGCCTCGACCGCACGCAGGCTGCTGCTCCCTCAGGTCGAGCGCCGGTACGCACACTACGTCGGTTGGCGGGGTTCAGTGCCCGAAAACACAATCAGCAGTACCACATTCGACCTTCTCAACGATGCGCTCACCTACTCGGTCGGCGATCGAACCCACATGATCACTTATCCGATACCGGGGCCAAACCTGGCGCTTCGCCCAGGCCAACGATCGCTGAACTACGTGTGGTACCGCAACGTCTCAGAGGGTGCCGATCTCGACGAGTTACTGACCGGTCGCAGCGGCGCTCGCAGCGATGTCAGTGTGCCGCCCGGCCAGGTTCAGGAACGATTCGTTGTCGAACTCAAACACGCGGCACCGCGGGTGCTCGCACCAGCGGCAGCCGAGATCGTCCTCGCCACAGCGGATCCCTACATCCAGCCGATCTTCGACATCAAGATTCCGCGGATGACCTTCGGGCGGATCGCGCTAATCGGCGATGCGGCATTCGTGGCCCGCCCCCACGCAGCAGCGGGAACCGCCAAGGCCGCCGAAGACGCCTGGGCACTGGCGGCCGCGCTTGATGTGAACCATCCCGATATCCCTGGGGCACTTCTGAAATGGGAGACGCCGCAGCTCGAGCTGGGCAGCAGCCTGGTGGATCGAGCAGCCCAGATGGGTGAGCGCAGCCAATCGGACAACACCTGGATCCCCGGTGACCCGAACCTGGGCTTCGGACTTCATGGACCACCGCGATCTGCGTGTCCGCCAACCGCCATCAACTACTACTAAGGAATACCCATGACATCCACGACCCCGCAAGAACTGGCCGGATCGGTCGTCGCGGAGAACCACGATGGCTGGTCTCCTGAACTTGAGGCGGAATTCGTCCGGCACAGCTACGACGGACATGTCGGATCACGCTTGCTGTTCGAGACTCACCGCGTTCGCGTTTGGGAGATCCGGCTGGCGCCAGGCGAGCGCCTACACGCGCACCGCCACGTCCTGGATTACTTCTGGATCGCGATCACCGCCGGCCGAGGTCGGCAACACACTTCCGATGGCAGCACGCGCGACGTCAGCTACCAGCCCGGTGATTCGAAATACCTGACCTTCAATCGCGGCGAATACCTCCTGCACGACCTGAACAACGTCGGCGACACCGAGCTCGTCTTCACAACCGTGGAGCATCTCGACAGCGCTAGCGGCGACGAAACCGACTGAGCCGCACGGATACACAGAAAGGAATCAGCTAATGCCATTAGTCGGAGAATACGAACCCAGCACCCTTGAATGGGCCCGCGTGAACGCAGAGCAGTACATGGCCTCTGGCGGGACGGAGGGTACAGAACTTCGTGGAAAGCCCGTCGTCCTACTCACGACCGTTGGCGCCAAGACCGGCAAGATTCGCAAGACGCCGTTGATGCGCGTCGAGCACGAGGGCGAGTATGCCGTCGTGGCGTCGATGAGCGGCGCGCCGAAAAATCCTGTCTGGTACTACAACGTCGTCAAGAACCCTCGCGTGGAGTTACAGGATGGCGCAACCCCCAGCAGCGACTACGAGGCCCGCGAAGTCTTCGGCGACGAGAAGGCCGTGTGGTGGGCACGCGCCGCCACTGTCTGGCCGGACTACGACGAGTATCAGAAGCTCACCGACCGGCAGATCCCGGTGTTCGTGCTCAGCCCGGTCAGAGAAGGACGGTGACCCCGGTGGTACAGCTTCACGTCGAGCGAACGATTGCAGCGTCACCGCAGCGGGTCTTCGACTGGCTGACAGACCCGGCCAGCGTGGCCGCCGCTCCGTTGACCCTCAAAGCCGGCTACGCGAAAGGCTCGCCGGGCCCCGGCGTGGGCGCCGTGCGGCGGGTAATCGGGATCGGGACACTGACCCACGAGGTGGTCACCGCATACGATGCGCCGCGCAGCTACTCCTACCGGATGGTCCGCTCATTCCCCGCATACGACCACGACGGTGGCACGCTGACATTCAGTCCCTCGGACGGCGGCACCCACGTCGACTGGGTGACCACCTACACCCATCCGGCTCGCGCAGGCGGCAAGCTGTTGGAGGCGGTCACCTCGCGACTGCTGCGCTCGAGCCTCGTCGCGATCCTCGCTGGCTGCGCGAAAGCCCTCGAGAGCTAGCCCGGGGGCACTACGACAGCGCGTGATCGATCAGCGCCGCAGCGGCCGCGCGAGCCGGCGCCCATGGCGACCAGTCGTCTAACGATGTCGCCAACGCGGCCGCACCCTCATAGAGGACGCCGAGCTCGTTGCCCAACAGTTGCGGGTCGGCGGCGCCCGCTTGTTTGGCCAGCTCCGTCAGCCCGTCGATGAAGCTGCGCTTGCTGGTGCGAACGATCTCTTGAACGCCCGGCATAACTCCGGCGGCCTCGACGGCCGCGTTGTGGAATGGGCAGCCCCGGAGCGATCCGCCGCGCGCCATGGGCGCTTCGAAGACGGCCAGCAAGCGTTCACGCGGCGTTTGGTCAGCGCCTTGCAGAAGAGTGGCGACGCGATCCTCAGTGCTGCGCAGATACTCTTCCACGACCGCCGTCTTGCTCGGAAAGTGTTGATAGAGAGTTCGTTTGGAGACCGATGACTCGGCAGCAAGGCGTTCGACGCCGGTGGCGTTGATGCCGTCCCGATAGAACAACTCCGCCGCGGCGTCCAGAATGCGCTGGCGTGCGCCGCGGCCACCCTTGCTCGTCGCCTGCTGCTTGCTCATGCCTGAAGTATACCGACCGGTTTACAACGCGAGTCAAGTGCTGTAGCGTCACCGCGGGATAGAAGTACACCAATCGGTTTACCTACAAAGGGGAGTTTGATGGCAAGCACGCAGGCAAAAGAGTTGGCGGACTTTTTGGACAGGCTGCGGGTCCGGTTCTCCAACCCCGCTCTCGACTTGGCGACGCAGCGAGACATCGTCGAGACAATGCATCTGGCAGCCAAAGAACCTGAGGGCGTCAGCTACGAAGAGGTGAGCGTAGGCGGAGTGGAGGCGCTCTGGTGCATCCCGGCTGACAGTGACCCCGAGGCCGTGCTGCTGCACAGCCACCTAGGGGGCACCGTCGTTGGGTCGATGCACTCCGATCGAAAGGCTGCGGCGCACATCGCCCACGCGGCCGGCGTGCGATCCTTGGTACTCGACTACCGCCGGTCGCCGGAACACCAATTCCCCGCCCAGATCGAGGACGTGCGCAGCGCGTACGACTGGCTGCTGCACAACGGTTATCAGCCCGAAAGCATTGCCAGCGTTGGTCACTCGGTCGGGGGCAACTTCGCCATCAGCCTGGCGCTGGGCCTGCGCGACGAAGGTGCGGCGCTACCGGGTGCGATCGTGTCGATTTCCCCCTGGGTCGACTTGGCGCTAACCAGTGAGACCATCGCGAGCAATGCTGATCGCGACAAGCTGTTGTCGCGTCCGCTGTTAGAGCTGTTCCGCTCGGCGTGGCTTGACGGAACCGGGGTGGGCTGGCAGGACCCGCGGGTGAACCTGCTCGCTGCCGACCTATCCGGCCTGCCACCGACGGCAGTGTTCTGGGGTTCGGACGAATTACTGGCCGGTGAGGCAGCGGAATTGGGCCGCCGCGCTCAAGCGGCGGGCAACGAGGTGTTCCTGCGCGCTGTGGAGGCTGGTCAGCATTCCTTCATTATCGGTGCGGGCCGAGTGCCCGAAGTAGACGAAGCGATCGCCGAGATCGGCACCTGGCTGAGGTCGAAGCTTGGGCTGGCGGCTCGCGAGGTCGAGACGAAATGAGCTATTTGGCAGGAGATTTCGCATTCCAGAAACAAAAAGAGCGTCCGTCGCATCGAGAGCTTGTCGCGCGAGCTCGCGCGCTGAAACCGCTGTTGGAGGCGCATGCCGCCGAGGCCGAACTACTGCGCCGATCGCCGGACGCAGTGAATGATGCGCTCACCAAGGCAGGCATGTTCCGGCTTCTCACGCCGGCGTGCTTCGGCGGCTACGGGGTCGACCTGCGCACGGTGATCGAAGTGACGGAAACGATGGGCGAGGTGGATGGGTCAGCGTCATGGCTGGTATCAGTTGGTTCGTTTGCGGTTTGGATGATAGGTCAGCTGTGCTCACCGCAAGCTCAGGACGAGGTTTTCGGTGACTGTCCCGACGTAAGGGTGGCCGGGACGAGCACTCCCGGGGCGGCCCGACGAGTTGACGGTGGGTTACGCATCAGCGGGCGGTGGTCGTATGCATCGGGTGCCTACCACGCCGACTGGGCGTCGTTGGCCGTCGTTGTCAGCGACGGGTCGGACGAACCGGTAGATGCGATGTTCTGCGTCGTTCCGGCGAAACAGTTGCGCCTGGAGACGAATTGGCGCACGGTGGGGATGCGTGGAACGGGCAGCGACACCTGGTTGGCCGATGACGTGTTCGTTCCTCACTACCGGACGATTCCGATGAGCGCGATAGCCGATGAAACGCCGCGGGCGGCTGACGACGAATCGATGTTCCGTCTGCCGTTCGCACCGGTCGCGGCGCTGCTGGTGGTCGGACCATTGCTGGGACTGGGCAACGCGGCCCTGAAACTCGTGATGGACGAGGCGCCGACCAAGGCGATGCACCACACGTTCTTTTCTCGGCAAAGTGAGTCGGCCGGCGTGCAGATCCAAATCGCGGAAGCGGCTTTGGGATTGCGCACCGCGCAACTGCACGCCTACGACATCGCCGCCACCCTGGATGAGGCCGCCAATGCGGGGCAACTGGTGACATACGCTGCGCGAGCGGAGACTCGGGCGCGAGTCGGCTACCTGGCCCAGCAGGTCCTCGATGCCATATCGGTTTTGGTAAATGTGCACGGCGCCGGGAGCTTCGCGGAATCAAATCGCTTGCAACAGTATTGGCGCGACGCGAACACAGCGGCCCGGCATGCGGGTCTTCAGCCCGTTGTGGGCTACGAAGTCTATGGCAAGTCTTTACTGGGGATCCAGGAGCGGATCAGCCCCATGGTCTGACTGCGAAGAGTCGTCGACTAGAGCAGGGTCAAAGCGGTGTCGATGACTCGGTGCACCGTTGCGGCGTCTTGGGTCTTGGTGGCTACACGTAGGCCGTTGAGGATGGTAAATAGAAGTTCCGCCACGGCGTGTGCATCGATGTCGGCTCGGACATCGCCCTCGCGCCGCCCCTGCTCGATCCGCCTGGCCAGCGCAGCGATCGAACGTTCCTGAACGGCGCGCAGGGCACGAGCCATTGACGCGTCCTTCGTCTCGAACTCGGCGATGGTGTTGACCATCAGGCAACCCCGAGGATGCGGTCGTGCCAGATCGTCATCGACCAGACGACGAAAGAATCTGCCGACACATTCGCGAGTGGTGCCCGGGCCGAACAAAGTCGTGTCACTGATCTCGACGGCGGCTTGCATATATCGCGTCAGCGCCTGGTCGAACAGTCCTCGTTTGCTGCCGAACGCGTTGTACAGGCTGCTCTTGCCCAATCCAGTGGCCTCGACCAGCTGTGCCGGCGAGGTGTTGCCGTATCCGTGCGTCCAAAACGCTTCCATCGCCCGACGGAGCACGGCGTCGGTGTCGAAGCTACGAGTCCTTGCCACAGCCCGATTCTACCTATATTGTACCTATAGGTCCAAAAAGGAAATCTACTGATCGAGCTCGGCCGTCGTGCCGCCGAGAGAACGGAAATTTCGATGAACTCCAGCGACACCGCCACCGTGGCGATCGTCGAGCATCCCGGCCAGTGGGCCACCCTGCGTCTCGACAACCCACCGCTGAACCTGCTCGATCATCGGGTGTATGCGGAGTTGGCTGACGCCCTGGAACGGCTCGAATCCGACCCGGAGGTCAAGCTCGTGGTGTTGGAATCGGCTGACCCGGAGTTCTTTTCAGCACACTTCGATGTTTCGCTTACACCGGAACAGATCGCTTCTGCGGCGGCGGCGTATGCCAGGGTGTTGCAGGCGCTGCGGTCACCCAACTTGGTCAGCATCGCCAAGATTCGTGGTCGCGCCCGCGGAGCGGGCAACGAACTGCTGCTCATATGCGACATGCGCTTCGCGGCAGCCGACTCGACGATCCTCGGGCAGCCTGAGATCGCGGTGAGGCTGTTCCCGGGTGGCGGCGCGCCGCAGATCCTGCCGGGGCTGATCGGGCGGGCACGGACGCTGGAGCTCATCCTGAGTGGGCGCAACATCGACGCCACCCTGGCCGAACGCTACGGGGTTATCAATCAGGCGATTCCCGACGCCGAACTCGACGGATATGTCGACGCCCTCGCGACGAGGATCGCCGGGTACGACGCAGTCGCGTTGAAAGAAGCCAAATCCGCGGTCGATCGCCGTCATCTGCCCGCCATCGAGGATCTCCGACAGGACGTGCTGGCGTTCCGGGAACTGCTCGCCTCCCCCGAAACAGTCGCCACGATCCAAGGAGCGCTGTCCGCGGGTCTGCAGACTCGCGGACCCTTGGAGCTAAATCTGGGAGACTGACGGCACCTAGGCGTTTGTTGATCTTGATCCTCGCGAGATCTGTAGGCTCAGCCGATGGCGGACACGTCGTACGCACCCTGCGGCGATCTGAGCCTGGCCTACCAGGTGTTCGGCGACGGGCCGATCGACCTCGTCTTCGTGGGGTC
>Ga0335075_10017325_pt1 | contig 10712 bp, 12 predicted proteins | sample Lox_Sample_24_FD_206723 | JGI IMG/M metagenome (GOLD analysis project Ga0335075, IMG submission 206723) | Soil microbial communities from Loxahatchee National Wildlife Refuge, Florida, United States - Lox_Sample_2.4 | ecosystem: Environmental > Terrestrial > Soil > Wetlands | place: USA... | reverse complement strand
AGCAGGCCCTGATTTCCGAGCAGGTCGCGTGCCTGTCCGGCGTCGGAGGTCTCGACTGCAATGGCCGTGCCGTCGTTGTCGAGCTGGTATTGGATGCCGCCGGAGGCGAGCGCCGTCGTGATCTTCTCGGCCTGAGCCGGCGACTGGTTCGAAAGGATCGTCGTGTAGCTGGGCTTCGAGGCCAGGCTCATCACGACCACGATGAAGACGAGGCCGATGATGACCGCCGCTCCGATCGTGATCCAGCCGCGGGTCGAGAGCTTGGAGGTGAGCTGACGCAGGTTCAGATTCATCGAACTTGGCTAACCGGGTCGGAGCTAGAGCTGCGTCTGGAACAGGGTGGTGGCGGCGGTGTCGATCTGATTACGCAACTGCGCGGCGAAATCCATCGAGAGGCTCGCGTTCTCGACTGCTTCGATCGCCGTCGTCGGGTCGCTGATCTGGCCCGTGGCCAGCTGCTGAGCGTCGACGCTGGCCGTGTTCTGGCTGCTCTCCAGCGAGTTGATCGCGCTTGTCAGCGTGTCGCCGAAGCTCGAGCCCGACTTCTCCGTGCCGGTCGTGCTCGGGATGCTCGTTCCGAGCGTCCCGACGCTCCATTCGCTCTTGCCGAGCGGACCGATGCCAATCGCTGGGACGATCACCGCAGCAGCTCCAGTGTCGAGGAGTACATCTGCTTCGAGGTCGACATCGCCGTGACGTCGGCCTGGTAGGAGTTCGACTCCTGAATCATGTTGGTCATCTCCGTGACCGGCTGGATGTTCGGCTCCTTGACGTAACCCTGCTTGTTGGCCTGCGGGTTGCCAGGGTCATACACGAGCTGGTCCGGAACGTTCTCGGAGACGATCCCCTCAACCTCGACGCCGCCGGGAGGACCGGCCTCGCCACCGCTGGTCTGGCCCATCGCGTTGGACAGTTCCGTCTCGAACGTGTTACCGGAGCCGATCGACTCGAGGTCCACCGCCTGAGGCTTATAGGGGGTGCCGTTGTTGGTGGAGTTCGCGTTCGCCAGGTTCTCGGCGGTGACGTTCATCTCCGTCTGCTCCGCGGTCAGGCCCGTCGCCGAGATGTTGAGCGAGGAAAAGAAGCTCATGCCGCGGTGGTGGTGTTCATGGCTTGTTCGAGGATGCCCTCACGAGCGGCGCCGACCTGAACCAGGTCCTGGTACAGCAGGCCGTTCTCCGCGATCTGAGCATCGGTGACGTTGGGGTCGACGCCGTTTCCGTCAGAGCTCGTCACCTGCGGCTGCGTGTACGCCGAATAGGTCACTGAAGTGGGGGATTCGCCGCTGGCCATGGCGTTCGCCAGGGTCTGCTGGAAGTTGACGTTCGAAGGTTCGAAGTTGGGCGTATCGGCGTTCGCCAAGTTGTTGGCGAGTACCGACTGCTCGAGCATCGAGCCGCTCATCGCGGACTCGATCGCCATCTGCGTGTTGTCAAGGAGGGACATATGCGATCTCAGATCCTTAGTTCCGAGCCCTCCCTGGGCTTCCAGCTTTGACCACGCTCCGTTGGGTCATTCCTTGCAATCGGCAGGAGCCGACCATCCTTGAGCGAACTCCGTCAGTTTGGGACGCTCGCGGACTCACGGTGTGACAATCTAATGACCGCTCCGGCGGGAACGCGTGAGGAATCCCGCTCGGTGGTCAGAAAACCAGCCGGAGCCTGGCTTCGAGCGTGCTTCAGGCGGGGATGGCGGCGGTGACAGCGGAGTGGTCCCAACCGCTGATCGTGACGCTCGGGTCGTGCAGCAGCGAGATCTCCGTGCGCTCGCTCTCACCATCGATGATCCGCACCACAGGGCGGTCGAGGGTGGTCTCGGGCACGCTTACGACGATCGCCTTGCGTCCATCGTTGAGCTCGACGGTCGTACCTGCCGGGAACGGCGCGACGACCTTGCGGAACGAGTCGACGATCGCCGGGTCGAACAGGCTGCCGGAGCCCTCGAGGATCGCGCGGACGCCGTCTGCCGCGGGGCGGGCCGGGGCGTAGAGACGCTCTGAGGTGATGGCGTCGTACACGTCGGCGATCGCTGCGATTCGCGCCATTGCGTGAATCTCTTCCCCGACCTTGCCGTCCGGGTAGCCGCTGCCGTTCCAGCGCTCGTGGTGGCGCAGGACGATCGCCTTGATCAACGGGCTCCACTGGCTTCCGTCGAGCATGTCCACGCCGGCGCGTGGGTGGCTCTTCATGATCGTCCACTCTTCCGGTGTGAGCTTTCCCGGCTTGTTGAGAATCCCGAGCGGGATCGCGAGCTTGCCGATGTCGTGCAGCAACAGGCCCAGGCCGAGCGTGGAGAGGCGCTCCTCCACCTGGTCATGGTGGCGTTCGCCGCGGAAGTCGACCCAGCCGTTCTCCGTGAAGTAGCGATGCCCGATCATCAGGCCGACGGCGGTCACGTCGATCGAGTGTTGGAAGGTGTAGCCGTCGGCCGAGGAGAGGTCGGCGAGCGCCAGGGCGACGCCGCCGGTGCCCATGATCTGGGCGAGGATCCGGTCGACGACGCTCTGCAGCGACTCGACGGCTTCGGGCGTCAACCGCTTGCCGCGGCTGAGCGCATCGCGAGCGGTGTTGAATGCGGTGGACACCGCTCGCGTGGCGATGGCTCGCGTCTGGTCGTCGACCACGGGCTCGATCAGGATGCCCTCGCTGAGTTCGTCCTCGATGTAGATCGCAGACACCCCGGCCTTGATCAGCAGTTCGCGATAGCGCGGAGTCAGCTTGATCCCGGCGCGTAGCAGCGGGACGCCGTCCGGCCGCCCGATCAGCACATCGCGGCCAAGTTCGGTCCCGTCGACCGCTCTGGTTGTGGCGATCAGCCGCATCGGACTCCCGGATCGGCAGGGTGTGCGGCAGGCTTGAACAAAATGCCTGCTCTTACGCGGAAGTCGAGTAGCGACGCACGCCCTGATGCGATCGATACTTGCGGCGGATCGCGCGCGCGCGCTTCATCGAAGCCTGTGAAAGCTCGATGCTCTGCTGCAACCGCTGCGTCTCGATCGTGACCCGTCCGCGCAGGGCCTGCGCCCTGAAGAGCAGCGGTTTGGCGGAAGCCGGAGCAGGGGTGGGGAGCGTCGACATGAACGCACCCGTCTTCGCCACCGCCTCACGCAATTCCTTCACCCGGCCCTGCCCGGCAAGCTCCAGTTCGCGCTCGATCATCTTCACGAGCCGCTCGAACGGTGCGGTCTCGGAGCGGCTCACGGTTGCGCGATCCGAGCCCAGGCGTCACGCAAGGTCCAGAGCAGCGCTCGCGTCTCATCGATGCGGCTTGCGTCGGCGTGAATCCGAGCCTGGTTCAGGTGGCGCTTGCAGAACGCGTAAATCGCGTACAGGCGCGGCGAGATCTCGCCGCCCTTCTCATAGTCGAGGGAGGCCTGAAGGTGATTGATGATCATCTCGGCTCGACGCAGCTTCTGATGGGCTGTCGGGATATCTCGGCTCTTCATGGCCACCGAGGCCTGCGTCAGGAATCGGCAGGCGCCGTCGTAGAGCATCACGATCAACTGGCCCTGGGACGCCGTGAGCACGGCGGAGCGTTGGTATGCGGTCTGCGGAGCGTTCGTAGACATAAGTCCTCACATCATTCATCGACCGCCGGACGGCGACTTTGAGTCCGCCGCCCGAAAACCCGGCCCGGCTCAGCTGCTGGACGACGAATCGGAGCTGCTCAGTCCGTCGGCGAAGCTTGAGAAGTTCGTCTTCTGGTCGTCCAGATCCTCGAGTGTGGACTCGACCGTGGCCCACTCCTCTTCCATGTTCTTCTCCTCCTGGTCGTAGAGCGCTTCCTGAGAAGAGAGTTGGCTGTTGAGGTTGGTGATGATCGAGTCGTTGCCCTGGATGCGATCCGCGATCGCGCCGGACACGCCGGCGGCGTTGTTGAGCGTCGTCTGTAGGCTCGAGGAGAACGCCGTCAGCAGTGCCTGAACGCCGCTCGGGTTGCTCTCGATCGCAGCGTCGAGGGTCGTCGTATCGACGGACAGCTCACCGACCTCATCGCTCGAGGAGACGGATCCACTGGTCCCAGCGGTCGTGATCCCGATCTGCGAGAGGTTGTCCATGCTGGAGCTGATCCCGGTGCCGCTGAAGCTCTGCTCGATCGTGTCGCGCATGTCCGACATCAGCTCCTCAAGCTCGTCGTCACCGAACAGCGAGCCGCTGTACGGGCTGTAGTCGGATGGGGTCGACTCGCTCTCCGGAGCGGTGTTGACGTCGGTGTTGAGCGTGCTCAGCGCGGTGTTGTAATCCGTGACCAGCTGTTGCACGTAGGTGTTGATCTGGGTTGTGTTCACGCCTGGCGAGTCGGCTGTGATCGTGACCGGTGTGTCGCCCGTAACGCCGAGCAGCGACAACGTGACACCGGCGATCGCATCGGTCACGCTGTCGGAGGCCGAACTCTGGACATCGGTGGAGTCGCCGTTGAGGTAAAACTGGGCGTCCTCACCCTGAGCCGCCGAGACCTGCGAGAGTTGCGAGGCGCTGTCAGTCGCGCCGACCTCGAAGCCGCTGCCGGTGGTCGCCGACGACAGGACCAGCTGGGTGGTGGTGACGCCGTTGTTCGTGACGTTCTCGGTGGTGGCATAGATGCCTAGGCTGCTGTCGCCATTGATCGCGCTGGCGACCTGCGCCGCCGTGGCGTTCGCGGCGACTGTGACGGTCCCGGCGGTCGTCGTCGCGCCACTGCTGCCGTCTTCGTTGATCGCGGTGCTTGTCAGCGTGATCGTGTCGCTGGTGCTGCTGCTGCCGGGTGTCCAGGAGAGCGTCGTCTGCGCGGCGCTGGCGAGGCTCAGGACGTTGATCGTGGTCGAGCCGATCGGCGCGCCGGGCCCGTCTGTGGTGGCCGCCGTGATCAGGCTGGTATCGCTCGAGTTGATCGTCTGGGTCGGGAAGTAGGTGGACGGCTCGGCGAGGATCTCGGCGTCGAACGAGACCGTCGACAGCGCGGTCTGCAGAGTGCTGAGCGTGTTGTTCTCAGTGGTCAGTCCGGAGACCTGGTCTTCCATGTTCTCCAGCGGCATCTCATCTTCGGCGAGCTCTGCCTGGATCAGCTCGGTGGTGTTGATACCACTGGCGATACCGACGATCTGCGTGGTACCGCCGGTGTTGGTGAGCGTCGAGCCGCTGGTGAGGCCGGTGCTGCTTTCGATCTCGACTGGGGTGATCAGCCCAGTGCTTGAAGTGCTTGAGGTTGACACTGTTCGACTCCTTGTCGATTAGTTGACGCTCTCGCCGCCGGCGATCCGCAGAGCTTCGCTCGCAGAAATCGTAGACAACGGTGCTCCTGAAAGATCCTGCAGCTCGACGGCGAGCTTCCCATCTGACGGCGTCTCACCGAAGTGCAGCTGCTGGCCTGTCGCGTTCAGCTCATCGTAAGCCTGTGCAGCCACGGAAATCGCCGCTTCCACTTCGGGCGGCGGGGTTGCCGGGACCATCGCGTTCAGCGCTGCATCGACGTCAAAGCTCATCGGACCTTGCACTCCCTGTGCGTTGCCGTTGTCGACCGTTACCGCGCAGCGGTACACGCCGTCACCCAGGCTTATCGGCGAGTTCGACCAGAAATTAAGCCGCCGTCGCGGCGCTCGTCTTTTCGACTAGTGCCTTGAGCGTCTCACTGCCCGGCTCCAGCGCGAGCGCCTGGGTTGCGAACGTGTGGGCGTTGGCCGGTTGGCCGCTGGCCAGCGCAACGTGTGCGAGGCCGGTCAGGGCATGGGTGTCGGGCCCCTGGTTCTCATACACGGTCAGCCACTCACGCGCCGCGGACTTCACGAAGCCGCGGCGGAGATACATCTGCGCCAGGCGCTCGCGGCGCTCGCGTTCAGGCAGCCCGGTGTCTGCGTAGATACCGACCAGCAGCTCAAAGTTCTCGAAGTCATGGACCCGCAGCAGGGATTCGAGCATCAGCTCCTGCAGCGGGAGTGAGCCGGCCGGCGCGTGTGCCACGTCGTCCTCGCCTCGGAGCCGGCCGAGCCAGGTCTCATACAGGCCGATATCAGCGGTGGCGACGTTCGCCGCTCGAGCGCGCTCCAGCGAGGCCGGAACCCGGTCCAGTTCGCGCGCCAGCAGGAGCGCGAACAGTTCACTGCGCACGATCCCCGCCGCTCTGGGATCGTTGGTCGGTGCCAGCTCGGCTTCGGTGGCCGCGTCGACGTACCGCTTCTGGTAGAGCAGCGTCTCCACCAGCGCCGCCCGCGCCGGGCCGCTGTGCGGCTGGGCCTTCAGCACGCTGCGGAATTCCTGCTCTGCCTCCGGCGCGAAACCGCGTTCGAACAGCGCCGTGCCGAGCATGAAGTGCTGCGTGCGCGAGAGCTCGCCGAACCTCTCGGCGATCGTCGCGACCGTCTCGGCACCGGAGTGCCCGCCGAGCAACAGCGCCAGGGCGTAGACCTCGAGCACCGCGAAGAACTCGCGATGGTGCTCAACGCACCATTCTGCCTGGGGCAGTGCCTTCTCGGGCTCGCCACGGTTCAGATGGATCGTGGCGATCACGATCCGGGGCAAGAACGTGCCGGCTCCGACCAGCGCCGTGTAGCGGCTCGGCCCGTCGCCCATGGTCGTCGCCTTCTCCATGAAGGCGATCGCTTCGTCGTTGCGCCCGGCGTCCATTGCCGCCAGGCCCTGGTAATACACGAGGTCGGTGAAACCGGGGAAGTGCTCGAGGAACTCGTCGGCACGCTCGAGCGCTTCGTCGAAGCGCCCGAGCGTCTTGAGCGTGTGCACCGTGCGGCTGGCCAGCGAAGGGATGAACTCGAGTCTGGTGGTGCCGACCTCCAACGCCATCCGCCAGGACTCCTCGTACTCCGGCAGCGCCGCTGCGTAGTCCTCCAGGGCCGAGTACTCCGCGCCCAGGTTGAAGCGCGCGAACGCGTCCGGCGGTGTGATCTTCATCTGTTCCTGGAGGATCTCCAGGTTGCGCCGCGATTTGTCCTTGGCGGCGCGCACGACACCCAGGTAGCCGTAATGCTCGATCCGCACGGAGGTTTCGGCGATGCGCTCCGGCATGTCGGCCGGCAGAGCCCACGCCATCTGCTCGTGGAGCGCGCCGCGGAAGCGGTACTCGGGTCGGTTACGGAAGACCCGCAAGGCGTTGTGCTGGACTGCAGTGCCGGCCGACTCGACGCCGGTGTAGTTCGTCTCCTGCAGGTACATCGCTTCACGCCAGGTCTGGCCGGTCAGCGCCCGGAGCTTCTCGACGTCGTCCTTGACCAGGACCTCGTCTGCATCCAGGTACAGGATCCAATCTCCCGTTGCCGCTTCTAGGCCGGCGTTGCGAGCCGCGCTGAAGTCTCCGGTCCACTCGCGTTCGATCACGTTGGCGCCGAACGACTTGGCGATCTCGATGGTGCGGTCCTGCGAGCCGGTGTCGACGATCACGATCTCATCCACGGCCGGGGCTGCGGCCGCGAGCGATCGCGGCAGCATCTCCTCCTCGTCGCGGACGATCATGCAGAGGCTGAGCTTCAAGCCCTGGGCAGGCTTGGCGCGGCGACCGATCTGCACGGCCCGTGCCGTCAGGCCACGCAGGGAGGGATGCAGCGCCGCCTTGCGCGGCCCGTGGGAGCGATTGCGCTCACTGATCGCCTTGAGGTTCTGGTCCACGTGCGTCAGGTTGGGGTCGAGCCGTTGCGCGGCCTTGAACAGCGCCCGGGCACCCTCGAGACTCCAGAGCTCGTAGAACGCGACGCCCGCGTAATTGAGCAACAGCGGCTCTGCCGGGTTCTGCTCCAGCGCGATGACGGCGCCGTGCGCGAGCCCCAAGAACAGGGCTGTGGCCTGGCGCTCGTTCACCTCCCGCGTCAGCAACAGCGCCTGCTGCATCAGCAGCTTGTGGGTGAGATAGCGAAGGTGAATGTTCTCCAGGGCGGATGCCGTCTCGAACAGCTTCACGTAGCCGCTCGTGTCCGACTCGCGTAGAAGCTCGCCGGCGCGAATCAGCAGATCGCCTGCGAGTTGCCGCTCCTCAACACTGGCGAGCGAGCCCTCCTGCGGCGGCAGTTCCGGCTCTGGATCAGGTTCGGGCGCGAGCTGTGACTGGGTGATGCGAAGGGCCATGGTCAAGGAGTCTCTCGGAGGTGGGGGACAGACCACATGATCGGCAGTGCGGTGCGGATCATAAGACCGCCTCAACGCACGCCAAACAGGTGCAATGCCTACAAAAATCCGCTGCATCCGCGGACAATCGCGCAAGACTGCGGAAAAACCACAACGCCGTGGTGGCAGGACCGCATCACGGTTGCGGCGAACTAACCCCACGCCGCAAATTGCGGACTTATACTTGGACGCGATCCTGGACGGATGACGGGGTTCAACCTAGTTGTTGCCTGTCGATAACTCCCGGTCCCCGCGGCAGCGGATATAAGAGGGTTTGTGTTGGTTACGAGGAGCCGTAAGTGACGCGAAAGGCCGAACGGGCCACGAGTGAGTCCGTTCAGAAGCTCTGGGAGCAGTACCACACCACCGGCGATGCGGGACTCCGCGATCGTCTCGTTTTGACGTTGGCGCCGATGGTCAAGTACATCGTGTACCGCAAGGTGCGCGAGATCCCCGCGCGCTGCGAGGTTGAGGACTTCATCTCGTGCGGCCTCGAAGCGCTCATGCGCTCGATCGACCGTTACGACCCGGCGCGGGGCGCAACGCTTGAACAGTTCGCGTGGACCCGAATCCACGGCGCGGTGCTCGATGAGCTGCGTCGCAACGATTGGGCGCCGCGTTCGCTGCGGCGCTGGGAGCGCGACATCTCCAAGGCGCGCGAGCGGTTCATCGCCCTGTACGGGCGGGCGCCCAGTCGCGAGGAGCTTGCGACCTCGGTCGACCTCACGCCCGACGACCTCGATCGCTGGCTCGGCGACATACAGCGCTCGGACGTCGGTTCGCTCAACGTGCTGGTCCTGGGAGAGGACGACACCACGATCGAACGGATCGACACGCTCTCCTCGCACGACGCCGACCTCGATCCTGAGCTGCGCGCGATCCGCGATCACGCCAAGGAGCGCTTCCGGGAGGCCTTCGAGCAGTTGCCCGAGCGCGAGCGGCAGGTGGCGGTCCGCCTGTACCTGCACAACCTCACCTTGCGCGAGATCGGCGAAGCGTTGGGCGTCACCGAGAGTCGCGTCTGCCAGATCCACAGCCAGCTGCGCCGTCGCCTGCGTGACCTGCTCGAGCAGGACGAGCAGCTGTTCAGCGAAGTCGCGTAAGCGGAAACCGTCTAAGGGTTGAGCCGCCGGGAGGCGGCGACATCGAGCCCGTAGGCCCAGGCGAGCGCCTCGGCGACGGCCCGGTAGAGCGCCTGCGGCACCTCGGCGCCCAGGTCCAACGCCGACAGGGCGCGCGCCAGCGCCGGATCCTCGCGGACCGGGACGCCGGCCTCGCGCGCCGCCGCGACGATCTGATCGGCCAGGTACCCACGACCGGTTGCGACCACGGTCGGGGCGGTGTCCCCGAGGTCGTACTGGAGCGCCGTGGCACGTCGCGGTTCGTCGGCGCGCTCGTCCGAGCCAGTGGTCCGCTGACCACTGGCGTCGGCTGCAGTGTCCGGCCCCTCGTCGTAATCCCCCATCAGGCGAAGACCTCGAGTGGCTCCCGGCGTGGTGCGATCGACAGCGCGACGGCCTTGCCGACGGCTTCGGTGAGCGCGTCCTTGAGTCGTGGGGATGCTTCCTGAGCGGACTCGAGCGACGGTCCGTTCGGTACCAGCATCGCCACGCGCAGGCCACCGTGCGCATCGAGCACGAAGTGCATGTCGATAGCTCCGAAGTGGGGTGCGTCGTAGCGCAGCTTGACGGTGTGCGAGCCGTCCGCAAGCTGAACCGCGCGTGACCCGTTGCGTTCCTCAACCTGGAGCGACCCGCCCTGCGGCATCGGCACGAGCAGATTCGCGACCAGTGGGATCGGTGTCGCCGCGCTCTGCGCCTGCGGCTGATCGCTCTGAATCGCGAGCACCACCTTCTGCGGCGTGATCTCACGAACCTGGAGCTTGAGTTCGTCACCGGCGCTGACGCCCTCAGGGAGTTCCGCCTCGAGCAACTCCCCGGCGAGGCTGATCAGGCCACGACCGCCGGCGTTGACCGCAGCCACCCTGACGGCGAGCAAGCGGCCGACATCGATGTTGACATCAGACGAGAGCAGAACCCGCAGCAGGTTGGCGTCCACCGAGAATGGTTCCATGGCCAAATCAGTCTGACCGACATCCGTTGGTTGCTCAAGAAAGACGCCGCCAGGTCGATTACTCTGCTTACCGATGGACCTTGGGCTAAACATTGCATCGGCGGGAATGCTGGCCGAGCAGGTTCAGGAGGACCAGTACGCCAATGACCTGGCGAACGCCTCCACGCCCGGGTTCAAGCCTTCTTCGTCCGTTCAGAAGAGCTTCGGCGACATGTTGTTCTACAACACCTCGAACGGGCAGTACATCGGCGGGATCGACACCGGGGTGGAGCTCCAGAAGGGCGTCACGGACCTGGCACAGGGACCGCTTGAGCAGACCGGCAACTCGCTCGACTTCGCGATCTCGGGAACCGGCTTCTTCGCCGTGCGTACGGCCGCCGGCACCGAGTACACGCGCAACGGGCAGTTCTCCAAGAACAACCAGGGGCTGTTGGTCGACCAGTTCGGCGACGATGTGTTGTCGCAGACCGGCTCACCGATTAAGGTTGGTGCCGACGGCACCGTACCCACGACGGCTCTTGGAGTCTTCAATGTGAAGAACCCGTCGCAGTTGGG
>Ga0335075_10017323_pt1 | contig 10712 bp, 9 predicted proteins | sample Lox_Sample_24_FD_206723 | JGI IMG/M metagenome (GOLD analysis project Ga0335075, IMG submission 206723) | Soil microbial communities from Loxahatchee National Wildlife Refuge, Florida, United States - Lox_Sample_2.4 | ecosystem: Environmental > Terrestrial > Soil > Wetlands | place: USA: Florida... | reverse complement strand
GGCGATCGCGCTCGCCCTGGCCGGGGCGGGCGCGCGGGTGATACTCACCGGGCGGACGCCGGGGCCACTGCACGAGACCGCGGGCCTGATCGCGGGCCGCGAGCCGGGGCGTGATCCGGGGCGTGATTCGGGCGCGGTGCGCGTCGCGCCGGCGGACGTGTCCGCGGCCGACGCGGTCGACGCCCTGCGGGACTCCCTCGCCGCGGAGGAGATCGACCTCCTGGTGAACAACGCGGGCATCGGCGGCCCGGTGAAGGCGATCACCGACATCGCGCCGCCCGAGTGGGACGAGGTCTTCGCCGCGAACGTGCGGTCGGCCTACCTGACGTGCCGCGCGTTCCTGCCCGCGATGTACCGGCGGGCCCGCGCCGGTCACCAGGGCGACGTCATCAACATCGCCTCCGTCACCGGTAAGCGCCCGCTGGCCAGGCGCACGCCGTACGCGGCGTCGAAGATGGCGCTGCTCGGCCTCACCCGCACCCTCGCCTTCGAGGCCGGCCCGCTCGGCGTGCGGGTCAACGCGCTGTCACCGGGGCCCTGCCGCGGCGCGCGGATGACGCGGAACTTCACCGCCGAGGCCGCGGCCACCGGCACCTCGTACGCCGCCGCGGAAGACGCGTTCGTCTCCCGCGCCGCGCTGCGCCGGCTGGTGGAAGAGGAAGAGGTCGCGCTCGCGGTCCTGGCCATGCTCCGCATGCCCGGCTTGTGCGGTGCCGACATCGACCTGTCGGCCGGCATGATCGCGCCGGCCTGAGCGACATGACGCAGGAACCAGCAGTGAGGAGCGCACCGTGAGCGTGTCGTCGGTGCTTGTCGTCGGTGGCGGGATAACGGGCAGCATGCTGGCCCTCGCGCTCGCCCGGCGCGGCGTCAGCGTCGACCTGGCCGAGATCAGCCCGCGGTGGCACGGGGTCGGCCACGGCATCACCGTGCAGGGCAACCTGCTCGCCGCGCTCGACAAGGTGGGCGTGCTCGGCCCGGTGCTCGACCGCGGCGTGCCGTTCAACCAGCTGCGCATGCGGCAGGCCGACGGGACGCTGATCGCCGAGGTGCCCACGCCGCATACCGGCGGCCCCGACCTGCCCGCGACGCTCGGCGCGCTCCGCTCCGACCTGCAGGCGGTCCTGTGCGACCGCGTCTACGCGGCCGGCGTCACCGTCAGGCTCGGGCTGACCGTGCGCGCGATCGCCCAGGACTCGCGGCGGGCCTACGTCGAGTTCAGCGACGGCAGCGCCGGCCGCTACGACCTGGTCGTCGGCGCCGACGGCATCAGGTCCACGGTCAGGGCCATGCTCGGCATCGGCACCACGCCGCAGCCCACGGGCATGTCCATCTGGCGGGTCGTCGCCGACCGGCCGGCGGAGATGGACTGCGCCGAGGTGTACTACGGCGGTCCGCGCTACAAGGCCGGGTACAGCCCGATCTCCGCCGACCAGTGCTACGCGTACCTGCTCGACGTCGATGGCGCGCAGCGTGACTTCGGCGACGGGCCCGCCTGGCGGCTGATGTTCGAGCGGTCGGACGGGTACGGCGGCACGTGGGGGAAGATCCGCGCGGGCATCGGACCCGGCTCAAGCGTCTCGCACACCCGGATCGAGTGGCTGCTGGTGGACAAGCCGTGGTACCGGGGCCGGGCGATCGTGATCGGCGACGCCGCCCACGCCTGCCCGCCACTGATCGCCCAGGGGGCGGCGATGTGCGCCGAGGACGCCGTGGTGCTCGCCGAGCTCGTCACCGGCGACCTCCCGGTCGAGCAGGCGCTGGCCGCGTTCATGGCCAGGCGGATGCCGCGCGTCGAGCTCGTCGTCCGCAACTCCATGCAGCTCGTCCGCTGGGAGACGGGCGTGGAGCCGCACACCGACGCGGACGTCGCCGAGGCGATGAGCTCCACCCTCGGCTTCCTCGCCGCCGCCGAGGCCTGACCCGATGACACCTGGCCCGATGACCCCGATAACCCCGATAACGAGGCAAGAACCGATGATCACCCTGTCCCGTGCGTCGGCCAGGCCCGTGATCGACACGCACGGTCACCTGCTTGTCCCCGAGGCGAACGCGCTCGTCGAAGGCCACCCGCGCGAGGCCGCGGACGCGGCGGCTGAGCTCGCCTCGTTCAGCGCGCCCTCCGTCGCGGCCAACCAGGCGCAGCTGCGGCGCGTGTGGCCGCAGCTGACCTCGGTCGAGCGGCGCCTGGCCGACCTCGACGCCATCGGGGTGGACGTGCAGGTCGTCGGTCCGATGCCGATGCACCGCTACTGGGCGGAGCCCGCGCTCGCCGGCAAGCTAGCCACGGTGATCAACGAGGCCGTCGCCGCGCATTGCGCCGCCGGCGGAGGCCGGCTCTACGGTCTCGGCACGCTGCCGCTGCAACACCCGGACCTGGCGGTCCGCGAGCTTGAGCGCGTCATGACCGAGCTCGGGCTCAAGGGCGTCAGCGTCTCCACGAACGTGGACGGGCGCGAGCTCGCCGACCCGGCCTTCGAGCCGGTGTGGGAGGCGGCCGCCGGGCTCGGCGCCGTGGTCTTCGTCCACCCCTGGGGGTGCAGCCTCGGGCCACGGCTCGGCGCGCACTTCCTCGGCAACACGTTCGGCCAGCCGACCGAGACCGCGCTCGCCCTGTCGCACCTGATCTTCGCGGGCACCCTGGACCGCCATCCGGGCCTGCGGCTGCTCGCCGCGCACGGCGGCGGCTTCCTCCCGACCTATGCCGGCCGCTCGGACCACGCGTGGTCGCAGCGTCCCGACGCCCGCGGCTGCGCGGCGCCGCCGAGCTCCTACCTGCGCAAGATCTGGTACGACGCCCTCGTCTACACCCCGCAGGCGCTGCGCCACCTCGTCGAGGTGGTCGGCGCGGACAAGGTGGTCCTCGGCACCGACTATCCCTTCGACATGGGGGTGACCGACCCGGTGGAGCGCGCCGCCGCGGCCGCGCTTCCCGCCGCCGACCTCACCGCGATACTGAGCGGTAACGCCGTGGCACTGCTCGGCCTCGCCCCGGGGTAACGCCCTCACCAGGCATCGGGGTGGGCCCTGGCGAGGGCGTCCGTGATCGACTTCGCCCCGCCGTGCGCGGAGAACCCGCCGTCGACCGGGATGTCCTGGCCGTTGAGGTACGCGGCGCGGGCCGAGAGCAGGAACACGACCACGTCCGCGACCTCCTCCGCCCGCCCGGCGCGGCCCGCGAGGGTCGTGTCCACGCTGGCCTGGACGAACACCGGGTCGGCGCCGTCCAGGATCGGGGTGTCGATCGGCCCGGGGTGCACGATGTTGACCCGGATGCCGCGCCCGGCCAGCTCAAGCGCCACGGCCCTGGTCAGGCCGCGCAGCCCCCACTTCGAGGCCGTGTAGGCGAGCGCGAAGTGCCCGCTCAGCCCCGCGATCGAGCCGATGTTGACGATCGACGCGCCGTCGTTGTCCGGCATCAGCGGCGCCACGGCCCTGATGCCGAGCATGGTCCCGGTCAGGTTGACCCCGATGACCCGGTTCCAGTTCTCCACGTCCATGTCGCGCAGCCGCGCCCGGTACGGCACCCCGGCGTTGTTCACCAGGCCGTGCGGCCGCGCGCCCGCCTGGGCGAGGTGCGCCGCCAGGTCCGCCCACTGCGACTCGCTCGACACGTCGAGGTGCCGGTACTCCATCGTTCCCGGCCCGAGCGCCGTCAGCCGCTCGGCCAGGGCCTTGCCCTCGTCGTCGAGCACGTCCGCGCCGATGACCCGGGCACCCTCGCGGACCAGGATCTCCGCCTCCGCCGCCCCCTGCCCGCGCGCCGCGCCGGTGACGACGACGGTCCGTCCGGCCAGTCCGTAATCCACCGCCGCTACCTCCCCAACGCGTCGCGCAGGCCCGGCGCGAACGCGCCGTCGATCAGCACGAAGGCCACCCGGGCGGCCGCCGCCGACCGGTTCTCCCAGCGGTGGCTCGTGCCCCGCTGGACGACGACGTCGCCCGCCCGCAGCACGGTCTCGCCGTCCTCGAGCACGAGCACGATCTCGCCGTCGAGGACGATCCCGTAGTCCACGGTCTGCGTGCGGTGCATCGGCGAGCCGGCCCCGGGCGGGATCTCGTTGATCCGCAGCGTCGTCCCGTGCGGCGCGGGCGCGACCGGCGGCGGCCCGCCCGCCGGATCGGGCGCTACCGGGTTGGCCGGGTCGGGCACCGCGGCCTGGCCCTCGTCGATCGGCGCGGGCGCCGCGCCGATCGGCGCGGGCGCCGCGTCGGTCGCCCAGAGCTCGTAGAACAGCGTGCCGCCGGGTGTGGTGTGCGCCGCGGGCACCGGGCCGTCGGACGCGAAGACAGAGCCGCCGCTGGCGTCATGACCAGTCACGACACGGCGGGGAATGGTGGGCATGGGCCCATCTCAGCACGCCGGGCCGCCGCGGTCACTCCCTCCGCGGTCACGTCTCCCCGCGCCCGCTATTGGCGTCCGGCCACTAACCGGGCCGCCCGCGGCCGCGCCGGGCCTGGTCAGCGGGAATCCGGCCGCCAGTACGGCGCGTCGATGAGGACCGATGAGCTGGACGAGGCGATGAGCGGCCCGTCGGCCTCGGACGCCGCCTTGACGGCCTTCCAGTCGGGGTCGGCCTGGAAAGCGGCCCAGGCGGCGTCCCGCTGCCCCGCGGAGTCGAACACGAGCAGGTAGACGATCCGCGCGGGACGCGCGGGATCGGTCCAGAAGTGGGCCAGCGTGAGCCCGTGCCGCCTGAACAGCTCGAACGTGTGGTCGGCAAACCGCCGGTGCAGCTTATCCGCGGTCTCGGCGCGGGCGACGTACTCCCGCAGCTCGTAGATCATCAGCACCCCTCTCGGCCAGCCGGCGGCGCCGGCCTGCCAGCCTGCGCGGTGGCACGCCGGTACGCCTCGCGCAGGCCGCGCCGGACGAGCACGCCGGCCACGTGACGCCGGTAGTCGGCGCTGGCGTGCAGGTCGCCCGGCGGGCTGATGCTCGCCTCGGTCGCCGCCGCGGCCCGCGCCGCCGCGGCCCGCGCCGTCGCGGCCTCGTCGAGGCTGGCCCCGGTCACCAGCGCCTCCGCTTCGGCGACGCGACGCGGCCGGTCGCTCACCCCCGTCAGCACCAGCCGGCAGTCGGTGACGACGGTCTCGCGCAGGGTGAGCTGGACGGCGGCGCCCACCAGGGCGAAGTCGCCGTGGCGCCGGGCCACCTCAAGGAACGCCGCGCCGGTGCCCGGCGGGGCGACCGGCAGCTCGACCGCGGTGAGCAGCTCGTCGGCGGCCAGCGCGGTGGTGAGGAAGCCGAGGAAGAACTCGGCGGCGGGCACCGCGCGCGAGCCAGTCGCGGTCCTTGTCCGCATGGTGCCGTCGAGCGCCATGACGACGGCGGGGATCTCCGCCGCCGGGTCCGCGTGGGCGGTGCTGCCCCCGACGGTGCCCCGGCCGCGGATGGGCGGGTGCGCGATGCGGGGCAGCGCCGCCGCGAGCAGCGGCACGCAGCGGCGCACGAGGTCGCTGCGCTCGGCTTCTTGCTGCGTGGTCATGGCGCCGATCGACACCCGGCCCCCGTGGTGCGACGTGTCGCGGCGGATACCGCGCAGGCCGTCGATCCGCGCGAGGTCGATCAGCCGCGCCGGCCGGGCGAGACGGAAGTTCAGCAGCGGCACCAGGCTCTGCCCGCCGGCCAGGAGCTTCGACTCCTCCGGATCCACAGAAAGCTCCGCCAGGGCCTCGCCGATCTCCGCGGGCCGCACCAGGTCGAAGGCGACGGGCTTCACCGCGCGCCTGCCCGCGGGACGGCCGCCGTGTCGGCGGGTGACGGCGCAAGGCCGAAGACGCTTTCCGCCGTGCCGAGCAGCACTCCGGCGCGCTGCCCGGCATCGAGCCTGGCGCCGCGGACCACCTCGGCCGGGTTGAGGTCGCCGATGGGGAAGGGGTAGTCCGACCCGAGCATGACATGACCGGGTTCGGCCCGCCGCAGCAGGAACTCCAGGGCGAGCGGGTCGAAGACGACCGAGTCGAAGTACAGGGCGGCGAAGGACGCCATCGGGTCCCTGGTGGTGTCGGGGTTGATCGCGTGATTGCGCCGCAGCCGGCCGAGGACCATGGGCAGCGAGCCGCCGCCGTGCGCCACCACCAGGCGCATCCCCGGGTACCGTTCCGGCATGCCGTCATAGAGGGCGCGGGCCAGTGCCACCGTGGTGTCCTCCAGCCGTCCGAGCCCGTTGACCAGCCCGTAGTCGTGGTAGCGGGCGGCGGCGGACCCGAAGCCCGGGTGCAGGTAAACCACGGCCCCGGTGTCGTCGGCGGCTTCGAAGAAGGGGCGGAGCCTGGGGTCGTCCAGCTCCAGGCCGCCGGGCCGGGTGGAGATCATCACCCCGCTGAGCCCGCTGGCGCGCTGGGCGGCGAGCGCGGCCGCCGCCCCGTCGGGGTCCTGCAGCGCGACGGTGCCCAGCGGGACCAGGCCGGGCTCCCGCCCGGCGAGCTCGACCAGCTGGGCGGTGAGCAGCCCGGCCCAGTCACGGCCCTCGGCCGCCGGGAGCTCGTAGCCGAACACGTCGAGCCACCCGCCGATGACCTGGCGGGCCACCCCGTTGGCGGCCATCCACGCGCGGCGGCGGCTCATGTCGGTCAGGCCGGGCGCGACCGGCCGGGTCGGAGGCCGCTCGCCGAAGACGAGGCTGGGCCCCGATCCGGCCGCAACCGTGCCCGCCGCAACCGTGCGCACGGCGATGTGCGGGAACCGCGCCTGTCCGCGGGCGAGCATGTCGAGCAGGGCCTGGGGCACCGCGTGGGCGTGCACGTCCGTGCACGACAGCGGCGGGGACTGGCTGGCCATCATGCGCGGGACTCCGTTGCGGCCTGGCCGGAGAGAACCGACCAGATGGTGCTCTCTCCGATCGGAAGGGAATGGACGGGCGGGGCGCCGGCGGCGGCGAGCGCGTCGTTGACGGCCGAGGCGACCGCGGCGGGCGCCCCCATGTACCCGGACTCTCCCGCGCCCTTCTGGCCGTGGGACGTGTACGGGGACGGCGTGCAGTGCTCCGCGTCCTGGATGACCGGGATCTCGTGGATGCTCGGCAGCAGGTAGTCCATGAAGGACTGGGTGAGCGGCTGCCCGTCCTCGTCGAAGGCGAACCGCTCGTAGAGCGCCGCGCCGATCCCGTGGGCGGTGCCGCCCAGCACCATTCCGCGCACCACCTGGGGATTGATCACCGTTCCGCAGTCGTGCGCGACGGCGTACCGGCGGAACGTGACCGCCGCGGTCTCCGGGTCGATGGCGACCAGGACGAGATGGGCCTCGAACGAGTAGCACGGGTAGAGCTGAACGCTGCCGTCCTTTCCCGCCAGCCGGCCCGAGCGGGGGGTGTGCGCCACGTGCACGGTCTCCAGGCCGGGTTCCGTGCCCGGCGGCATCAGGTGCTGCTTGCGGTGGGCGATGGCCACCAGTTCCTGCCACGCGACGCGGCGCTCCCCGTCCTTGGCCAGCACCACGTCCCCGCCGGCGTAGATGACGTCGTCGGGCTCCGCGCCGAGCTGGTAGGCGCCGATCGCGCACAAGCGCGCCTTGAGGTCGGCCGCGGCCTGATGGATCGCCTGCCCAAGGACGATGGTCATCCGGCTGCCCACCGGGCTCTGCGAGGGCAGGCCGGCCAGCGAGTCGGCCCGCAGCACGCGCACCGAGGCGGGGTCACGGCCCAGCTCGCGCCCCGTCAGGTTGGCCACGAGGGTCTCATGGCCCTGGCCGGCGGAGGACACCGAGATCACGGCGGTGACGCCGCCGCCTCCGTCCACCCGTAGCCGGCACGCCTCGGGGAAGGTGGTCTTGTCGTTGGCCGGGTTCATGATGTTCTCGAAGATGGCGTTGCCGCCGCCGGGCTCCAGGCAGCAGGCGACCCCGAGGCCGGCCAGCATCCCCTGGGCGCGCAGGGCGTCGCGCTCGGCTTCCAGCGCGCTCAGGTCCGCCAGCGCCACCGCCTTGTCGAGAACGGCGGGGTAGTCGCCCGAGTCGTACTCGGTGCCGCTCGGGATGCGGTAGGGGAACTCATCGGGCTGGATGAAGTTCCGCCGCCGGACGGCGAGCCGGTCCATTCCCAGGCGGCGGGCCACGGCGTCCACGGCCGCCTCGATGGCGAAGTTCGTGGGCGCCTGGCCAAAGCCGCGCACCGCCACCTGGCCGGTCTTGTTGGTGGTGACGGCGGTCGCGCGGTAGCTCGCGCTCGGTATGCGGTAGGGGCCGACGATCGCGCCGATGGGCTTTGCCAGCTGCAGGGGCGCGCGACCGGGGTACGCTCCCTGGTCGTCGATCGCCCAGATGTCGAGGTTCGTGAAGGCGCCGTCGGAGCGGTAGCTCAGCTCGACGTTGAAGATGCGGTCAGGACCGTGGAAGTCGCCGCCGTGCATGTTCTCCGTGCGGTCCTCGATCAGCTTGACCGGCGCGCCGGCGATCCGGGCGAGGTACCCGGCGAGGACCGCGTGCTTGATGCCCCGCTTCACCCCGTAGGAGCCGCCGACGTCGACGTCGAAATGGACGCGCACGGCGTTGGACGGCAGCCGCAGCGCCGTGGCGATCTGGTCGGGGAACTGCGGCATCTGGACCGATGCCCAGACGTCGAGCAGCTCGCGGCCCGGGTCCCAGCTGGCCACGACGCCGAACGTCTCGAGCGGGACGGTCGAGTTGCGGTTCCAGCGCACCCGCAGCCGCACAGAACCGTCGGCCCTGGCCCGGTTCGCCTCGACCTCGCCCCACGCGAAAGCGCGGTCGTAAACGACGTTGCCGAACTGCTCGCCGTGCACCCTGGGCGCGGCCGGGTCCATGGCCGCCTCGGGGTCGAGTACCGGCTTGCCCGGCTCGTAGTCGACCGCCACCATCTCGGCCGCGTCCTCGGCGACGGCCCGGGAGGTCGCGATCACCGCGGCGACCCACTCGCCGGCGTAGCGGACCTCGTCGACGGCGAGCGGCCGCCAGTGCACGCTCGGGGTCTGCAGGTACTGCCGGAGCGGCTCGGTCGCCGCGGCCAGCTCCGCGCCGGTGACCACGGCCACGACCCCGTCGAGCGCGAGCGCCTCCGCCGCGTCGATGGAAATGATCCGCGCCCGCGCGTGCGGGCTGGTGACCAGCCCCACGTGCAGCGTGCCGCGAGGTTCCACGTCGGCGACGAACGTGCCCGCTCCGCGCACGAACCGGCTGTCCTCACGGACCGGCAGCCTGGCGGCGCCCGCCGCGCCCGCCCCGCCCGCCGCCGCGCCCGCCCCGCCCGCCGCCGCGCCCGCCGCGCCCGCCGCCGCGGCGCCGGCGGCGCGCCGCCGTGCCAGGTCGGTCACCGCCTCCCTGATCTGCGTGTAGCCGGTGCACCGGCAGATGTTGCCGCCGAGCGCCTCGTCGATCTGTTCCTTGTCCGGCTCGGGCACCGCGTCGAGCAGCGCGGTGACGGCGAGCACCATGCCCGGCGTGCAGTACCCGCACTGCAGGGCGTGGTGATCGCAGAATGCCTGCTGCACGTCGCTCAGCGCGGCGCCGGGGCCGCCCACCCCCTCGATCGTGGTGACGCGGTGGCCGTCCGCCTGGGCCGCCAGCATGATGCACGAGCGAACCGGCTCCCCGTCGAGCAGGACCGTGCAGCAGCCGCATGCGCCCTGCTCGCAGCCGAGGTGCAGGCCCGTGAGGCCGAGCTGGTCGCGCAGCATGTCGGCGAGCGTGGTGCGGCCGTCCACGGCGACCGTGGCCGGCCGGTCGTTGATTGTTACGGCGATGTCGTGGCGGAAGGGCATGGTGCTCCAGGATCCGTGGGGGTTGTTCTCAGCGGGGAAGGCCGGCCTAGAAGAGGAAGTCGCCCACCACGCCGGTGAAGGCGGCGGGATTGTCGAGACTGGACAGGTGCCCGGCGTCCGTGAGCACGTGCAGGCGCGCCCCCGCGATGCCCGCGGCCAGCTGCTCGCTGAGCGCCCTGGGGGTCTTGGCGTCGAGTTCCCCCCAGATCACCAGGGTGGGCGCCGAGACGGCGGGAAGAGATGCGGCCAGCTTGGCGGTGAAGCAGACGCCGGCCGACCCCGCGTAAGCCGGCCCGGACATCCGCGCGATGGCGGCGGTGACGACCTCGGCCGCCCGCGGTCCCGCCTTGCCGGTGAGCGTCGTGGCCGCGTACTCCGCCGCGTATCCCGCCATGCCGAGTTCGGCGGGCCGGCTGGTCATGTGCCCGACCCGGGCGGCCGCGGTGTCCGGGTCCAGCTCGGCGAAGGTGTCGGCGAGCACCAGGCGCCCGACCCGCTCGGGGTGGCGCCCGGCGTAGGCGAGAGCCTGGACGCCGCCCATCGACAGGCCCACCAGGTGGCACCGCCGCACGCCGGCGGCGGCCAGCACCAGGTCCAGGTCATCGATCCAGTCGCCCACCGAGCGCAGCGGCCGCCAGGCCGAGGCGCCGTGGCCACGGCTGTCCGGTGCCAGCACCCGCGCCGTGCCTGACCACGCGGCCAGTTGCGCGGACCAAAGGCTCGCGTCGGTCCCGAGGCTGTGCAGCAGCACCACCGCCTCAGGGGCGTCGGGAGCGCCCGGGTCGAGACCAGTGTCGAGAAAGGCGAGCCGCGCGCCGTCGTCCGCCACCGCCCAGCGCTGGCGGGCCGCCGTCACGGCGCCGCGCCGACCGCCAGCGGCTCGACGCAGCCGAGGTCGGAAGAGATCGCGCGGCCCGCCGCGGCCACCTCGTCCCGCAGCGCCTCGAACCGGTCCTGGCCGAAGCGGATCTCCGGCAGGCACACGCCCACCGACG
>Ga0335075_10017322_pt1 | contig 10712 bp, 16 predicted proteins | sample Lox_Sample_24_FD_206723 | JGI IMG/M metagenome (GOLD analysis project Ga0335075, IMG submission 206723) | Soil microbial communities from Loxahatchee National Wildlife Refuge, Florida, United States - Lox_Sample_2.4 | ecosystem: Environmental > Terrestrial > Soil > Wetlands | place: USA... | reverse complement strand
GTTCGATCGCCGAAAGGATGCGTGTGACTGGATCGTCGCTCACGGTACTGGCTTAGCTCCGACTCGGGCGAACGGCAGGAGATACTCAGCGCGACCGACAGGGCGACGTCAACCGCGCCTTTGCGGAACCGGCCGCCACACGTCACGCGCCGACTCGCCCTCGCGCAAGCTCACGTAGGAGACCTGGCGCAGTAGATTGTCGAGCGCTAGGTGAGACATTTGACCTCCACCACCAATCCTAGCTCGCAATTACCAGCGCCGGATCGCGTGCGGCCCAGCCCAGCCTGCGCTAACCGCGACGAGTTGGCGCCGAATATCGCCGGGCGCACATGCTGGTCGGCGTCCAGCCGGGAAGCATCCTGACGTCCCGGTCATGAGCGGGCATGTCCCGGTCGCAATCACTCCGGCCCGTCAGCTGCTGACCGAAGCCGAGTTCAGACGTGCCGCCCGAGATCGAATGGTCCGCCAGCCTCACCAACCCCAGCACTCAGCGCGCTCACGAGGAAGCAGTGAAGGACTTGATGCGCTTCACCGGCATCGCCAAGCCGGATGAGTTTAGCATCGGGACCCAAGCGCATCATCGCCTAGCGCAGTGGACTCCGGCGGCGCTGGCTTGGCGGCAGCTTCGGAAGCTGATGGCGGCCCTCAAACGCGGCGACGTGGTGATCATCCCGGCGGTTGACCGGCTCTGGCGGGACGCGACCGACCTACTGGTTGTCGCCCACGAGATGAAGTCGTGCTGTCTTCGGTCGGCGAGGGAAGCCGAGGTTATCAAAGGGCGAACACATACACGGCGCGATGCCGGTGGGTGTCGCCGACGGCTTCTTCGCGGGCGCCACGGCGCATGCGGGGACGGGTCGGTCCTGTCGTCTTCGACGACGTGAGCAAGGGGGAGCCGATCGGTGGTCATTGGTTCACCCAAGCGCCTTTCTGGCAGGTCCCATTCGAGCCGGTCATCGCACAGATATACACGGGAGGCCTGCTCGCCGCGGGTACGATGACGAAGCGGTCAAGCAGCTCGCCAACGACGAGAGCCGCGACGACAAGAGAATCGTGGTAGAGCGGATCCAGCCGCATGACCGCCCAGTTGGCGATATCCGCGTCGTGCCGGGCGTCGTGCTCGTCACCCGTCATCGGCGGCGGGGCATTCCTGGTGTCCATCACGACACGCGATAGCGCCGCGGCCTGAAGCTGGCGTCTGATCCGCTTCGGTGGCAGCGCGATCACGATAGGTGGGTTGTCCGTCCGCACGGTTGGGATATGCGGCACACGGCGCTGTCCGGGCGCGTGGCGCAGCCGGCTACGGATGACCGGCGGCGCCTAATCCGAAAATGCGAAGGTCCGCGAATTGGGCTACAGGCACAAACGCTCCAAGCATCCCCGCAGATTCAGACGGTGCGCCGCCGCGCCAACGCAAGTCCGATCAGGCCAGCGCCCAATATGCTGATCGAGATCGGCTCCGGGACAATGGCCTTGAATGCGGCGACAACGTTGGAACCGCCGAGCGTGCCACTATTATCAGTGAAGGTTACCGTTAGCGTGCCGGCAGTGTTGTCCAACCCAGTGGCCGACGCGATCCCATTATAGGTAACGTTCAGGAAAGTAGCATTCTGGGTTACGATCATGCCGCTGCTGGCGGTGAAATCGATAGGGCCGGTGAAGCTCAGGGCGCTGAGACTTGTAAGATCAAATGTCGTTCCCGGAAACACGGTAAACAGCGGGACCGTGATGTTTCCTGTTTCTGCGACGAGGTCGAAGCTCGCTACAGTGATCGACGTGGTATTGCCGACATTGGTGCCGTTGTTCAGCGTGATGCCGATGTCGTTCAGCGCCGCCGTCCCATTTATCGGCGTGGCCTGGGCCCCGCCGGGCACCGCAGCTGCGGCGACTGAGGTGACTGCCGCCGCCATGGCCGCCCGCAGCAATGTGGGAACCGACATGGTCATAGTCATCTTCTCCGAATTGGCGTCTCAGACTACCCGAGGCTTCCATCTGATGTCCAGAGCATTAATTAGCTGTCATCGTCAAAGCAAGATCAAGATATTGTGAAAATGCCGTGCAGGCCACGTAGGCCGCTGCCGACCATCAGCCCCAGCGACATCACGACTGATCCGCCGCTCGTACACTCCGTGTCCAAGCTCGTCCTTCCCCTACAGGTTTGTCCACACTGTCGTTGCCTTCTATGTGACCACAGGGTTCGTTGTGCTGGGCGTGGAGGCCTATACGCTCAGGCGCGGCCCGTTTCACGACGAGGGCGAGGTCATGATGGTGACTGCCCCGCGCAGTGTTAGGCGTGCTCGTGCCGCTACAGATGTTCATCGGCGATCAACAGGCCCTCAATACGCTTCGCTACCAGCTGGCCAAGTTGGCTGGGATCGGGGCACTCTGCAACAACGGTTCCGAGGTGCCCGCTGGTTCCGCTGACCCTGTTCGCGCTTCCCGATCAAAGCCGATAGCGAAACGACTATCCGCTTGAGCTGCCCTGTCTCGGCAGTCTCATTCTGACGGCCAGAGATACGAAACGCGCTCGCGGAGGCCACCGGGGCCAGCCCCGAAGAGAACCCGCGAGCACAGGGTGGGTGCTGGGGGTCGGCCGAAAGCGTGTCGGGTGAGATCCTACAGGGGGCCCCGTGCCGGGCCGACTGCGTCACCCAGGTAGACCATGATCCCGCCGCTGCTCCCGGGCTATCCAACTCCCTGGGATCTGCCGATCGATCCCAGTCAGCCATCCCCACGTTCTACCCGCGAAGATGCTCCAGACTTGGGCGCCATAGGTATCCGTCAGCGCCACCTTGCTCTCACCAGCTTGGTGACGCCTGACGATCTCCAAGACATCCGCCTCAGTGAGGACAGCGCGCGCGTGGCGGGAGCCCCTCGCGTGTCCCTCGCCTGATCCACGACGATGCATGCCTCACGCTCCTGATCCGCCATGTTGGCGCCACGTGTAGCCCACCGTAGGTTGCAAGGTCGATGATGACCGCCCACACGGTTGCGTGTCGAACCTCAAAGGGAGCCCGCTCGCGTCAGGTGCAGAACTCGCAGCAGTTAGAGGTCATAGATGCGGTAATGGGGCCGTCCACGGAAAGGCTTCCGGTGTTGGGTGGCTGTCCCTCACAGTGATGTTGTTGAACGCGGGTCCGAGCGGTTCGGCATCCAAGCATCGAGGAGAGACAAGCCGTGGAGTATTTTGACGCAATTGACGCGTCTCTGGAGCTGAGCAGTGTATGCATAGTGGATTCGACCGGACAGGTTGTTCACGAGGCGAAGGCGGCGAGCGAGCCAAAGGCACTGGTTGCCTTCTTTCGCGTAACCGGCCTGGCGTTCACACGAATTGGTTTGGAAGCGGGACCACTGTCGCAATAGCTGCACGCAGGGCTGACGGAAGCAGGGCTACCGACGACCCTGATCGAGACGCGGTACGTGAAGGCGGCACTGAAGGCGATGACAGTAAAAACCGATCGCAACGATGCGCGCGCGGAGTGTCTGGAAAGTGGGGGATGAGGACGATTGCGATACGACCTAACCGACCGTTGCCGGTTGGGGATCGTGGATGGAGTGGATCGTTCGCTTGGTGGAGATGGGAACCGATGAGCCGGAACAGAGCGTCGACGTGCTGGAGATCGGACAATTCCGCGAGCTTGGTGAGATCGCGAATCTTGGGCTGACATTGGCCGAGGCGAAGTAGCTTCTGGGCCGTGTGCAGCAAGCTGTTGCCACCGCCCAGGCATGCCGTTCTTCGGCCGGATTGCTCATTCTGCGGCGGCGCCTGCCACATCAAAGACTGGCGGGCCCCTCAGGTTGCCACTCTGTTCGGCACGGTGGCGGTACGGCTCCCACGGTCCGGGCTGCAGACCGACTTCACCACTTCCCTGCTCATCACGTTCACGGACACCGCGTCCGAGCCGCTGAGCGCGCCGATCCCGGTCGACGGCGGCGCTAAGTATTTCGACTTCACCGACACGACTGCCATCACCAGCGTAACCATCACCGACAACCCGACCGCCAATGGGACTGATGCCTGGGGCATCGACGATACCAGCTTCGGCGTGTCGCGGGTGCCGGTGCCAGAGCCGGCCTCGCTGGCATTGCTCGGTGCGGGCCTCATTGGTCTTGGGCTAAGCCGCCGCCGCAAGTCTGCCTGACCTCACGCTATAGAACACAAGCTCGGCGGCGCCTTCGGGCGCCGCTATTGTTTTCACAGCCTGAACACCACAGGTGGCGACACGAGAAAACGGCCTGCTGCGCTGCCACCGAGGAATTCCCCAACGTAGTCTTCGCCCAGCTGCCCAGCCGGATCAGGCGCGAGGCCGTGGCGCCCGCGCTAGCCGCGCGATCGTTGCCAACCATAGGTTGCGTCGCCCACGGCGTGTGGCCGTACGCTCACGAATTACCGGCTCGATAGCGCTGATCTGACGTTGCTGTCACGTTGCGGCTGTACTCGTGTGAGGCCCGCTTGCTGGGCGTTGAACCTCCGCTTGATCGGGCAGGCGCAGTCGGCCCCGAGCCGCTAAGAAAAAGCCGGCTGCGCCACTCGCACCTGGCGGGAGTCCCTCCGAAGCGCTCAATAAAAGCTGGCACCGCAGGTATCCATTGTCTCAAGAGCATCAGAGGGACGCTGAGCTCACAACCGACCGTCGACGGCCGGGAAGGGTGCACACCAGAAACCCGCACCTGATCCAGCTTTTCCGCAATCCGTGGTCCCCTGAGGATGTCGGTCAGCGCGCATCTCCAGCTCCCAGCGAGACCGACGAGCATGACCCGCTAGCTGCCGCGAAAGGCTTAGTTCTCGCTGTGCCCATCAGTCTCGTCCTTTGGGCGGTCGTTGGCTTTAGTATTTGGTATTTCTTTTGGTAGCTAGCTGCGTGCGGCCGAAACGAAAGGGCCCGTCCCGAAGGACGGCCCTGGTTGTGTGCGCTCCTTGACGGCTTCGAGCCTAGCAGCCCCGGCGTCCGCCGCAGAGTCACTCCCAAGCTACCAAACAAAACGGGCCGCCCCAGCGGAGCGGCCCAGGTCAACCCTATGAACAAGTTGGGCGTAGCCTAGCGCCGCGCTGCCGTGTCGGCAAGCGCGGCAGGATCAGCCGGCGTCCGGCCCGGCGGCAGGATCAGAGTGCCGGCGGGTCGTCTGGCGAATACAGGCCGAGGCGCTGAGCATCCCGATTGTCCTGAGCGGAATAACCGCCGCTGTGGTCGCGTCCGTGCTTGAGCCCGAGTCATTTTTCTCACACATGTCCCCAATGGGGTCGGGTGCGGCGCGGCCAGCACATTCCTCTGCCGCGCCGCCGTCGCTCGTGCGGCGCGTGGCGGGGGACGAACCCGGTCCCTTGGTCATGAAAATCCCGGCCGCACATGCAGAGGTCATGGGCGTCCAAGCTCGCCGGCGGCCGGCGCTTTGCCTGTCCCGGGCACCACCGCCCTGCCAGACGATCACCGCAGGAACTCGCCCCCTTGGTTTTGGGTGGATTTCTGTCGGGAACGCGGATGCCGGACATTCGGCTCAAGGCAGGGACTGGCCCGAAAGCTGCGCGTCTCCTTTTCGGGGCACAACGCAGGAGAGCGGACGCAGTCGTCTGGTTGATACGCTGCCTGCTATCGGTTCGACGCGGCCCGACGTACTTGATCAAGATGAATCGTTGTACTCTACATCTCAGGTGGCTCCGCGGTCGCTGAACTTCGACAGCCACTATTTGGGCACATAGATGCCAGTAGGGGCCATTCACCCCAACATCTAGGTCCAGTGAATGACTGACGATGGCAGCGAGTGCAGTTGTGGCAAGATGATCTCACCAGTGCCCCGGCCAAAACTCAAAACCAGCCCTGTCAGCGTGTTGGATTCCTCCAGATCAGGTTGCAGCACCGAGCTGATCTGCAGAATGTCGTGCCGGATCGAGAAATCGTTGATTGTCAGCGCTCCGTCGCCGGGTCCAAAAACGAAGGTATCAGCGCCGAAGCCGGCGTTTGCGTTCACCGGACCGGTGTTGATGAAGCTCATCACGTCATTGCCGGTCCCTGCATAAATAGCAGCCTGCGTGATGCCGGCGTAGCCGTCCAGCGTGAAGTGGTCGTCGCCACTGCCTGCGGTAAACCGCACGGTATTAGCACCAGTGGCGCCGCCGGCACCCTGCGCATTGAACGTGACGTCGTAGTTACCAGAGCCGAGCCTAATCGTGCCGCGTTCAGCGGCATTGATCGTCAGCGTGCTCGCCATTCCGGCCACGGTGGAGGCGCCGCTGAGTTCGGCATCCGTCTCCAGAAAATTGTAGAACTGGAAGGATCGGCCAGTGGTATCGGCAAGGCTGACGGTGTCGACCAGCCCCCAACTTGCCGTCGCGATGCCGACACCTGAGCTATTGACCCACAGATAGACATTGTCGTTGAGGCCGGTCTGGTTGATGTACCAATTCTGCGATCCCGTGGCGATCGCCGGCATCGTCAGCTGATCGCCAGCCGTGTCGGTGAAGTTCAACACGCTGTTCGGTGCATTCGCCTCGACGACCACGCGGTCCGATCCGTCCTGCACCACCAGCGGCGTGGGCGAGGTCGTCCACGCCGATGCGGCACCGAAATACTGTGCCCAGGCTGCTGCTTCCTGTGGCTTGTCGGCGCTCGCCGAAGAGAAGTCCCAGTTGCCATCGCCGACCGCAGCATCCCAGATGTTAACGAAAGCGACGGGTGGCGCCCCAGGTTGCGCGAGCTCCGAGGCGAGCCATGCCGGAAAAGCAGGATCGTCGGTGGGGCCATAGGTGGGATTGCCGCCGGCCCCCGTCTCCGGGATTGCGATCGGTTTGCCAGTGGCGTCAGCGAGCTGGATGGCATCCTGCACGCTCCAGCCAGCACCCGACTGTCCTGCCGGGTCAGACTGAGTCGCGCCGGGATAGCTCCAGTAGTGCACCCGATTGAGTGGGTTGGAAAACCATTGAGAAAGGCTGGAATCAGTCATCCCGTTGTTGTCCGCCCAGTCATAGAGATCGAGCGGCGCGACCGGGCTGTACATATCGGTGCCGATGACATCGACGTATTGGTTGCCCGGGTACGCGCTCAACACCTGCTGGCTACTCTCGCTCAGGCTGCTTGCGACCGGGTTCCAGACGATCTTGACGTCGACCCCATCGTGCGCGCCTTCGGCTTTCAGCAGAGTAGATAGATGCCGAAACGCAGCGACCCACTCGGCGATACTGGACGCACTGTCACCCATGTACCACGGCTGATAGCCGCTGACATTCATCTCATAGCCGAGGCGCAAATAGAGGGTGGAAAAACCCTCCGACGCCCAGCCATCGACGATGCCCTTGTAGTCGGCGTCATACGTACCAGCGACGATGGCCTCAAAGAACTGGTCTGGATCAGCCCAGGAGGTGCTATCGCCCATCGGCACGCCGATCACCGGCGTCAGGTCGCGTGCATCCGGCGACAGGGACCACGACCAGGCCGTCCAGCCCGCATTGCTGGGCCACTCGCTGGGGTCTTGCGTGTAATCGGTGAACGCATCCATGAACTGCGGAGGCGCCCCCATCGTGCTCACGAAACTATCGAATTGCGTCTCGAATGCGGCCTCGGCAACAGGGTCATTCCCGTTTGGGTTGCCGGCGTAAACGCCGAGCGGAAACTCCGTCGTCGCCATCGATGATGTCCGTGCGTAGAGGAATCAGCATGACAGCTCGGTTGTGCACTGCGAAGTCACGAAAACGCGGGGTCATGCCGTGCGCTAACTTTGTAGCTGGCCGCGCCCAGTATTGACGGATCGGAGTCCATTGAGCCGAAAATTAGACGCGGCGAGCTGACCGTTGAAGATTATTCAAGCAAAATTCGACAAGCTGGAGCGTTGGAGCACCTCCCCCCACCAATCGTCCTCACTCCCGCTTCCCGCATACTGCCAGGGCGATCCGGCAACCGATTCTGAAGGCGCAAATTTGTCCCTGGACGGAGGCGGGAGACCGGTCGTACCCGTGGACGGCATTCGGCGTGCGATTTCCCGGCGAGCCGTCCTATCGCCAATACGGATAACTATCATTCGGCTACCGTCCTCTTGATGCCAACCTCGTATGTGGCAACATGAAGTCCAGCGAGATTCAGGGTCGGCGCCCGCCAAGGCCGACGCCCCGGAAGCGGACATTCCTCTGCGCTGCTTTGTCGGCGGGGATGGGGGAAACCGGTCATTCCCCGACCCACTAAGTTAAGGATGGTCGGAAGCCCAGACTTCCCAAGCAAAGCAGTGCGACGACTTGCCCACCACGCCTGTTACGGTAGAGCAACCGACCTGGGCGGCTGATCCGGACGAGACAGAACGCATAGACCCTAGCAACAGACGAGTAGCTGAGGGCGGGCCCCACATATTAGAATCTGTTCGTAACCAGGACATTACTAAATGCTCTTTGGTCTAGAGGGTTAAGTTGTCATTCTTTGCTCGCGCCGATCGTGCATATCCTGGAGGTAGGCAGTCGGTGTCGTGCCGAACGAAGCCCTAAAAGCCCCTATAAAGCTCGACGGCGTCTCGTAACCTACCGCGCAGGCAACGTTGCTGACACTATCCCCGTGAGCCAGCCGTTCCAATGCGGTAATCATCCGATGCCGCACACGCCATCTGCCGAAAGACATCCGTGCCTCGGAGGCGAAAAGGCGTTCGATCGTCCTGTGGCTCGCACCTGCCGCTGACGCTAACTCGGCGAGCTACCTTCGGTCCGCCGCTCTGAGCATGGCGGCGACCCGCTCGGCTCTTGGGTCGCTCAACTCGGGTAGCTCCAGCGGTGCCTGCTCGTGCACTTCGAGTTGCTCGAGAAGAACCTGCGCGAGACGCGAAGAGCGAGAGGCAGGCAGGTAGTCCCAAGGCTGCTCTGAACAGACGCTGAGCAGTTCACGGATGAGTGGGGAGACGCTCACGACGTTACAACCGGTCCAATGTGGGGCGCCGGGGGCGTCCGCCGGGGACAGACCACGATGGATTGAGGCTTGGTCGCCGGCGACCATTGGTAGTTGTAGCAAGCGGTAGAACTGTAAGTGACTGATGTTGGCGTAGGTTGAACTGGCGGCACTCGCGTGCCGTCACCGACGCGGACGGAGGGCAGTCGCATACCGTCGCTGCTGCGGCGTCCCGAATCCGAATGCGCTCGGGCTCTTCTGACTCGTACCCACGAATAGAAGTTCCGATCGTTTCTTCTAGAGCAGGATGATTTTAGACGGAAGCATATCCTGAGTTTCTGAAGTAGTTGGCGCATTCCGCTGCGGTGAAGCCGTGGAGGAGGTTGCCGATCGCCAGGCTGACCGCTGTTTGGGTGCGGGCGGCAGGCTTGCGCAGCAGGTGCTTAAGCTTGGCGAAGACCTGCTCGATAGGGTTGAGATTTGGGGAGTATTTCGGCAGCAACAGCAACTTGACACCGGCCCGGCGGAGCGCCTGGCGAACCTCGCGGCGTTTATGGCTTTGCAGGTTGTCTGCGATGACCAGATCGCCGGGATGCAAGCTCGGCACCAGCACCCGTTCGACGTAGAGCAGGAAACGGTCGCCATTGATTGGGCAATCGAGCAACTAGGGCGCTTCGATCCGATCGTGCCGCAACGCGGCAATGAAGGTCATGGTGTTCCAGTGAACATAGGGCACTTTGGCGAGCAACCGCTGGCCCAGCGGCGACCAACCAGGCAAGGGCGCCATATTGGTCTTGGTCCAGGTCTCGTCGAAAAACGCCAGGCGCTTGGAGTGGGCCCCTGGAGCCGGACAGAGTGGCGGGGTCCCATTTGCGTGCCGATTCACAAATTCCCGACTGAAGGTCACGCGGCATTGGCAACATTGCGCTGCGCGGGTCGCCTAAGCTTTCGGGGGTGCTATCAGGGTGCCAAAACCCAGAGTTATCCGCAGCTTAGTCGTAGCAGCGTTTGTCGCCGCATGTCTCGCATCGAGCGGGACCCTTCGCCCAGCGTGGGGGAGGCGGTTTCGGCGGCGGCGGGTTCCACGGCGGCTTCGGCGGATTCCGCGGCGGTTGCTTCAATTGCGGCTTCCGCGGTGGCTTTGCCTTCGGGGGCTGGGGTTGGCCGGGCTGGAGCACGCCATTCCCATACGCTGGTGGCGGGCTCCCCATACGCTGGCGGGTGGCGCGTCGTGCCGCCAACGACCTCCGCACCCACGTCTGTCGTTCCTCCGGGGCAGTCCTGCTACGTCGGCGCCTATGTTTGCCCCATGGACCGCGCCGTTCCTTCCGGCAGCGCGTGCTACTGTCTGTCTAATAATCGCACGCGTGTTCCCGGCCGAACCGATTGACCTTGCTTACGCCCCACAGGCCTTCAGGCATACGACAACGACGTTTGCCTCAAGCGGCGGCGGGGGGGGTGCTGGCCAAACGCCCTGGCATCGTCATCGCACTGCCGCCGAAGCGCACCAGACGAACTCCAGCAGCGCGGCGACGCGGCCGATCGGCTCCGGCACGAGATCAGGCGGGCGGTGGCGAAGCAGCGGAAGCGGTAACGACTGGGCGCACGGGAATAGCGCCCCATCCGGTAACGTCTGACTAGGCGACCCGATCGGCGATAGCTGGGCAACAATCCATATGCGATCCAGACCTAAGCCGCCTTCGTGGTTACCCCTGACTATCGAGCACCGCGGGCACGTCTACGAGGGACGGTACGCGGTCGTGGGCCAGATGCTGCGGGTGCAATCAGCGTTCGGCGGCAAAGCAACCCTTATCAGTGCGACTTCGCCCGCTGTCCTCGCCGCAATGCTCTTGCGCG
>Ga0335075_10017320_pt1 | contig 10715 bp, 6 predicted proteins | sample Lox_Sample_24_FD_206723 | JGI IMG/M metagenome (GOLD analysis project Ga0335075, IMG submission 206723) | Soil microbial communities from Loxahatchee National Wildlife Refuge, Florida, United States - Lox_Sample_2.4 | ecosystem: Environmental > Terrestrial > Soil > Wetlands | place: USA: Florida... | reverse complement strand
CTTATATTCTGACAATTCGCAGGGTAGCGCATGTCCGACGGCATTGATATGTCCACTCGACGGCGGGACGGCCGTGCCCAACTGGCGGCGCGCCCACTGAGCCGAGGTATATACTTTTTCCCATGCCTCGCCCTCTCCCGATGCTGCTTGCTCGCCTGCTCATCGCCGTCGCCGTCCCGGCGGTAGCCCTCGCGGTCCCGCAGGATACTTCCGTGAGCCGGTTGCTCGCCTGCCGGCACATCGCGGCGGATGCCGCGCGGCTGGCCTGCTTCGATCGGACTTCCGCTGTCATGGCCCGTGCCCCTGCGTCCGCCCTCCGCCCGCCCGCCGTCCCGGCGCCCTCGGCGCCCGCCCCGACCCAGGCCATGAAGCAAGCTCTTGATCCGCAGCGCACGTTCGGACTCCCTCATGCCGCCATCGTCCAGCGCGAAGCCGCGGCGGCGGGCCTCCAGGTCAAAGAGGCGCCGAACATCACTGCGCACATCACCGGACTCGGACAGGATCCGGATGGTCGGACCATCTTCTCGCTGGACAACGGACAGGTCTGGGTGCAACTGGTCCCCGACGGCACGGATCTCTACGCGAAGCGGGGCGAGGCCGTCCGCATCTCCCGCGGGTGGCTGGAGTCGTACTGGCTCGAGACGGCCTCCCACCACGGATGCAAAGTCACCCGCCTGCGATGAGCCGCAGCGAGCCGGTTGGCCGTAAGACCTGCGGGCGCCGGACGCAGATCGGCGGACAGGAGATGCGGCCGGCATGAATGCGGCCGGCAGCGCTGCTGAGCTGGCGCAGGGCCACGCCCTGCAGCGTCAGGGACGTCTGGCGGAGGCGGCAGCCGTGTTCCAGCGGGTGATCGCCCGTGAGCCACGCAATGGCGATGCGCTGCACCTGCTCGGCGTGACGCTGGGACAAATGGGCCGTCCGCAGGAAGCCGTGCGACTGCTCGGCGCAGCCGCCGAAGTACGTCCCTCCAACCCCTACATCCACTGCAATTTCGGCAACGCGTTGAGCGGCGTCGGACGGTACGCGGAAGCGGCAAACGCCTTCGAGCGGGCTGCGAGCCTGAAGCCCGATCTGCTCGCCGCCCACCGCGGGCACGCGGTGGCGGAGCTCTCGCAGCGCCGCTATGAGCAAGCGCTGACCAGCATCGATCGCGCGCTGGCGCTGCAACCGCGCGATGCGGTGATGATCGCGAATCGTGGCAACGCCTTGCGCGCGCTCGGACGCTACGCGGACGCGCTTGCAAGCTACGATGAGTCAATTTCCCTCGCCGCAAATGACGGCGACGTCCATCACAGCCGTGCGTTGGCGCTTCTGGCCCTGGAACGTCACGAGGAGGCGCTTGCGAGCCTCACTCGTGCACATGCACTGGCTCCAGACCGGTTCGGCATCCATTTTCACCGTGGCGTGGCGCTCTCGCTGCTGCACCGTCATGCCGAGGCGTTGGCGAGCTTCGATCAGACCCTACGGCTGGATCCCGACTCGGCGGAAGCGCTCAGCAATCGCGGAGTCGAGCTCGGACACCTCGGCCGCTTCGACGAAGCACTGCTGGCGTTCGCGCGGGCGGCGGCGGTGAAACCCGACTACATCGACTCGTACGTCAACGCCGCCAACACGCTGGTGGCGGGCGGCCGCCGGCGCGAGGCGCTGGAGCAGTTCGACCGGGCGCTGCGACTGCAGCCGGATCATGCGCCGACGCTGTGGAGCAAATCCCTCCTCAAGCTCGCACTCGAGGAGTACGAGGAAGGCTGGCCGCTGTACGAATCGCGACTGCGGCTCGAGCACCTGCGCGAATACCGGCGCAGCTTTTCCGCGCCTCGCTGGACGGGAAAGCAGGACATCGCCGGCAAGCGGATCCTGATCCACGCCGAGCAGGGACTGGGCGATGCGCTGCAGTTCTGTCGCTATCTGCCGCTGCTGGAAGCAAGAGGCGCAGAGGTCGTTTTCGAGGCGCCCGCGGCGCTCCTCGGACTGATGCGGTCGTTGCCGTTCCGCGGCGCTCTCATCGCTCAGGGCGAGCCGCCGCCGGCCGAGCTCGACTTTTACTGTCCACTCCTCAGTCTGCCGCTGGCCTTCGATGCGCGCGCCGACACGATCCCGGCGAAGGTGCCCTACCTCAGGGCCGAGGATCCGGCGGTAGCCTCGTGGCGGCAGCGGCTGGCGGCCCTGCCGGGCCTCAAGGTCGGTCTCAACTGGCAGGGCGGCGCGGTCGCCGAACGGCAGGCCTGGATCCGGGGCCGCTCATTCGCGCTCGACAGCGCCGCACCTCTGGCGCAGGTTTCGGGGATCAGCCTGATATCACTGCAGAAGGGACCGGCGGCCGGCCAGCGCTGCGAAGTGGCGTTCGGCAGCGCGATTGCCGAACTCACGGATCCCGACGATACCGGTGCCGGCGCGCTGACGGAGACCGCGGCCCTGATATCGGCACTGGACCTGGTCATCACCTCGGACACATCCGTGGCACATCTCGCCGGCGCATTGGCGGCTCCCGTCTGGGTGGTCCTGCACTCGGTGCCCGACTGGCGCTGGCTGCTGGAGCGCGCCGACAGTCCCTGGTATCCCTCCATGCGGCTCTTCCGCCAGCGAGCAGCCGGTGACTGGCACGAGCTGTTCGAGCGTATCGCGCGCGAGCTCGGGGAGCTGGCCAGCCGCAGCTAATGGCTGGCCGTGGGGGACGTGTACGAGTGGATGTCGCTGAACGGGTCCCCGTTATTGCGGGCGCTCGAGACATAAAGATCGTGATGGCGGAAGTCGAAGCCGAGAGCGTTCACCGTCCCGAGCACGTCCATCCCTACGATGATCGCCGGGATCTTGTCGAGCTTCCACAGCTTGAAGATATAGAAGTTGCCATAGATGAGATCGACGCCTGCCACCTGCAGCGGTCCGACCGTGATCACCGGCGCCGCCACGATCTGCCCGGACTCGATGTCGTGAGTTGCGCCGTAGACGGAGGTCACCGGCTCGAGGTGTCCGGGATCGTTGCGTACCCGCAGCGCCTTGTGCAGGGCAGGATTGCCAAGCGTTCGCTCCGAGCCGGTATCGATGATCGCCAGCACCCGCACGTCCCCGACATAAGCCACCGCGGTCATGAGGCCGCCGTCGACCACTTCCGTATGGACACGCGAGTAGCTGAAGCGCACTCGCGGATCGAGCCTGTCGCTGAGCACGACGCGATTGTGCTGGAAGTCTACGAGGAGGGTCTGATCCGTGAGGCCCGCCACGCCCAGTATTCCGTCCGCGCCCGCCATGACGGGAGCCCACAGCACGGGCATCGGTGTGTGTTGGATATTCAGGGTGCCGGCATTGAGCGTGTCGATGGTCACGGCGGGTACCGGCGCCGCGCCGGTGATCCCTTCCAGCTCGAGCGCCGGGCGCTTGCTCAACTTCAGGCCGAGGGTTTCCACCAGCGAGGGGCCCACCGAAGAGCGGCTGGCGCCGGTATCGATCACGAAGCGGAACGGCCCCTGGCCGTTGATCATGACGGGAGCCACCACGCGGCCGATGTGGTCGAGCGTGGTCGGGCAGGCGAGCAGGGAGTCGTATTCCTCGACCGCTTTGGACGGAGCGGTCCTCGTGGTCAGGTTGGGCGGGGTGATCGAGTCGGCAACAGCAGTGCCCAGTCCCGCGAGCAGCACGCTCTGCAGGCACACCGCCGGCCACCAGCGCCGGCGCAGCGGCGATGCCCTAATGATTGGCACATCCATTAGGATACTCCTTCATGAACATGCCAGCCCCTGCGGAAGCTAAAATTCGTGAGCTGCTTGGCGCTGCCGAGCGCGCCGACCTGCAGGGTCAGCCGGCGGATGCCGCAAGACTTCTGTCGCAGGCCCTCTCCCTGGGACCGGACAATGCGGCGGTGCTCGGGGCTCACGGCCTGCATTTCCTGCGGACCCGCGATCCGGCACAGGCCCGGCACTGGCTCGAGCGCGCCGTCGCCGCCGACACAACCAATGCGGGGATGTACCTCAACCTCGCCACCAGCCTGCGCGAGCTGAAGGACACCGAAGCGGAATCGAAAGCGTTGGAGCGGGCGCTGGAGCTGCAACCGCATTTCACGCTGGCGCTGATCCAGAAGGGCTCGCTGCTGGAGCTGCTGGGCAAGGGCAAGCAAGCGGCGCGCACCTATCATCGCGCGTTGCTGTCAGTGCGGCCGGATACTCCGCTGCCAAAGTCCTGGCAGCCGATCATCGAGCATGCCAGGCGCACCGTCTTGGCGAACCTGAGCGAGCTGGACGCCTGGTTGAAGGATCGCTTGCAGGAGGTGCGTGCCAGGCATGCCACCGAACGACAGGACCGTGTCGACGACTGTCTCGGCGCGCTCGTCGGCAGGAACCGCATCTACGTGCAGCAGCCGACCTACTCCCACTTTCCGCGGCTGCCCGCCATACAGTTCTACGAGCGCGAGGAGTTTCCGTGGGTGGCCGCCATCGAGCAAGCTACAGAAGACGTCCGCGCCGAGCTGGAGGGGCTGCTCGCGGACTCGCGCGAGAAATTCGCGCCCTATCTCAACCACTCCGCCGATGAGCCGCTCAACCAATGGAAGGAGCTCAACCAGTCCCGCCGCTGGAGCGCGCTCTTCCTCTACAAGGACGGGGAACGGCAGGAAACGAACGCCGCGCGCTGCCCGAAAACGCTGGCGGCGCTGGAGGAGGCGCCGATCGTGCGCATCCCGCACCGCGGGCCGACCCAGTTGTTTTCCCTGCTCGAGCCCCGGACCCGCATCCCGCCGCATACCGGCACTACCAACACGCGACTCACCGTGCATCTGCCCCTCATCGTCCCGCCCAACTGCGGCTTCAGGGTCGGCACGCAGACTCGTGAGTGGCAGCCGGGCAAGCTTCTCATCTTCGACGACACGATCGAGCACGAGGCCTGGAACGACAGCGACGTCGAGCGGGTCATCCTGATCTTCGACATCTGGAACCCGCTGATGACGGCCGCGGAGCGTGACCTGATGACGGTGGCCACGGCCGCGATCGCCGACTTCTACGCCGAGTGAAGGCGCCGGGTCACTCTTGCCGTGGGCGCACGTCGAAGGCGATGCAGAGCCGAGCTTCATCGCTGTAGATGGGATTGGTACCGTGCCACGTGTACGAAGGGAAGAGCACCAGGCGGCCGGGCTTGGGCTGCACGTAACGCTCGGCAATCATTCCCGGTATGGGGTGACGGGGCTCGCCGAATTTGATCCAGCCTGACTTCAGCGCCTGATCTTCGGTCTCATTCGGAACCTCCACGTAGTAGGCCGAGCTCAGCATCCCCTCGGGATGCACGTGGTTGACGTGGAAACCGTTGCGCTTCAGCAGCACCGACCATGCGCCCGTGAACCGGCTGACGCCATGATTCGCCCGCGACAGAGGGTGTTCCGCCGGCATGCCCAGCGTGCGGCGGTAGTCCTCGATCGGCGTCTCGAAGCTCTTCATGATGGCGCGAATGATGGGGTCAGGATCCGTCAGCAGACTGCGGGAGGTCTGCGTCCCATTGCGCAGCGTCTGATCCAGCGGCTGCCGGCTGAAAAGATGCCGCTCGCGCAGGACGCTGGCCAGATCGCGATTGAACTGCGTAATGGAAGACCAGCCCGCCGGCGGCTCGATGTCGTACACCCGCACCATCCGCTCGTAATCGCACAGCTCGTGATACCGGGGCATGCCCAGCATTCGTGAGGCGAGCGCCTCGAAGGCGAGCCACATCTGGGCTTGCGGCAGCCGGGTGAGCTGCGCCTGAATGAAAGGCAGCGCCTCTTCGGCCCTGCCGCGCGCGAGCAGGATGGTCACGACGTTGATCAGTACCCCCTGTGCCTCCGGACGCGCGGCCGCGGCTTCGAGAGCGTAGATCTCAGCCTCATCCAACCTGCCCTGATCGAACAGGATCCCGGCGAGGGTGGACTGGACGGCGGGGATCGGCTTGCGCGCGAGCAGGTCGCGGGTGAGAGTCTCCGCCTCGATGAGCGTTCCCGACCGCCACAGCAGCTCACCCAGAAGCAGCTGCAGCGGCACGTTGTCACGATTTGATTTGACGGCGGTCACCAGCGAACGGGCGAAAGCCGGATCGCCGCGCATGAAGCGCACGTTCGCCAGGGTCGAATGCGCCTCCAGATTGAGGGGCTGCAGCTGCACGCCACGCGCAAAGCTTTTCTCGGCCTCGTCCAGATCACCGGCATTGAGCGCCGCGGTACCCCGGTTGTAGGCCGCCTCGTAGCCGTCCGAGCCGAGCTTTCGAGCCGCCTCTATCGCCTCGAGCGCCTCCGGCCGATCCTGGGCCACCAGCACCGCACCCAGGTTGTGCTGGGCGACTTTGTTCAGCGGGTCGAGGGCGACGGCGCGCCGGTGGGCGCTCTCGGCCTCCGGCAACCGGTCGAGATTGGCCAGGGCAAGGCCGAGGATGTCCCACGCCTCGGCGTCTCCCTCGTCGCCGGAGAGGAGAAGCCGGCAGTGCGCCTCGGCCTCCGAATAGCGCTTCAGATCATTGAGGGTGAGGGCCAGGCCTCGCCGTGCCGGACGGTGCGTGGGAAGCAGATCCAGCGCCCGCTCATAGGCTGCCGCTGCCGCCGCATATTTCTCCCGCTTTCGCAGTAGATTGCCGAGGTTCGCGTGAAATTCTCCCTGGTTCGGCTCCAGTTCGATACTGAATCGCAGCCAGCGCTCGCCTTCCGACCAGTCCCCGCTGTCTTTGAGGGCCAGCCCCATGAGCTGGGCGGCGATCGCATTTCGGGGCTCGCGGGCCAGGATGGCGCCGCACACCGCGGCGGCGGGCAGGGGTTGCGCGCTCCTCAGCAGGCTGACGGCACGCTCAACGGTGGGAACCTCAGTGTCGGGCATACGCCATTATGACCTCTAAGACGACGCTCGGGATGTAGCGCGCCAGCAACGCACAGGCCGCAAACGGCCGTGGCGCCACCGCCACAGATGCTCCCGTTTGGTGCCGGTGGATGCAAATTGCACTCCAAAGCAGCGCGTCCCCGGAATGAAATGCGATGAAGCGAATGTCGGCTTTCCGCAAATAGGCTTTACAGCGTCAAAACCAACGCCGTATTCTTCGCGCATGGGTCGCTTGTGGCGCCTAGGCACCATTTGCGTCGCAGAACTATATCTACAGGTTTCGGGAGCAATCTGATGTCGAAGAATACGCTTTTGCGGCGAGCCGTCCGTCTCGCCCTGGCCAATGCTGCAGCGGCATCGGTGGCCTTGCCGTTCGCGGCCATGGCCGACGACGCGACTGGGCCCGCCGCGCCTCAAGCCGCCCCGGCGAGCGCCACGCAACCTGCCCTGCAGGAAGTGGTAGTGACCGGATCGCGCATCGTCCAGCCGGGACTGAAGTCGATCAGCCCGGTCACCGCGATCAGCGCGAAGGAGATTGCATCGCAAGGCACCACCTCAGTCGAAGACATCCTCAACAACCTGCCGCAGGTCATGGCCGACCAGGGCAGCATGTCTTCCAACGGCGCCACCGGAACGGCGACCGTCGACCTGCGCGGCCTCGGCCCGCAGCGCACCCTGGTGCTGATCAACGGCCGGCGCCTCATGCCCGGCGACCCCGATAACTCCGCGGTCGTCGCAGGTCCTGCCGACCTCAACAACATCCCGATCGCCTTGGTCGAGCGCGTGGACGTGCTGACCGGTGGCGCTTCGGCCGTCTACGGCGCCGACGCCGTCGCCGGCGTCGTAAACTTCGTGATGAACGACCACTTCCAGGGATTCGAGATCGACGCCAACGGCTCGGGCAACTGGCACAACCAGCACAGCTATTTCGGCCAGTTCGCGCCGGCTGCGGGCTTCGGCTCGGCGCCCGGCACGACGTTCGACGGGATCAGCAAGGACGTCACCTTCATCATGGGCAGCAACTTTGCCGATGGCAAAGGCAACGCGACCGCCTATGTGACCTACCGCCTGCAGAACGCGCTTCTCGAGTCGCAACGTGATTTCAGCCGTTGCACCCTGAGTGGGCCCTCCTGCAGCGGATCGAGCACCTCGGCGACCGGCCGGTTCTTTGCGGCCGGATTTCTCCCCAGCAACCCGTCCGCACCCAGCTTCTTCGACCCTCCCTTCCTGACCGAGTCGGGCGGAAACCTGGTTCCCTGGACCAGCGCGGACGCCTTCAACTACGGGGCGCTCAACTACTATCAACGGCCTGATCAGCGCTGGAACGCCGGCTCCTTCGTTCATTACAACATCGACGACAACCACCAGGTGTACTCGGAGTTCATGTTCATGAACGACGAGACGGACGCCCAGATCGCCCCCAGCGGCGCCTTCATCGGCAGCGGACTCGGTATCAATCCGACCACCGGCAACCCGGATGGCGACTGGACCGTGAACTGCAACAACCCACTCCTGTCCAATCAGGAAGCGACCACCTTGGGATGCTCGCCGGCGATGATCGCCGCCACGGGCGTGTCCCCCGCCGATGAAGTGCAGGTTCTCTTCGGCCGCCGCAACGTCGAAGGCGGCAACCGCAGCGACTATCTGACGCACACCTCCTTCCGCTTCGTGCTCGGCAGTCAGGGCCAGCTCACGGACAACCTCTCGTACAACATCTACGCGCAGGAGGGCTATACGCTCCGCAGCGAGGAGTACCTGAACGACGTCTCGAAAACCCGGCTCTCGGACTCCCTGCTGGCGGTAACCAATGCGGCGGGACAGGTTGTTTGCGCCAGCGGCAACGCCGGCTGCGTACCTTACAACATCTGGGGCACGGGCCCGGTCTCCCCCGGGGCGGTAGCCTACTTCACCGTACCCGGCCTGATCGAAGGCAACACGGAAGAGCGCGTTTACCATGTGGACTTCACGTCCGACATGACCAACTACGTGAAGCTGCCGACGGCGAACGAGGGACTGGGACTGAACTTCGGCGCGGAGTATCGCGAGGAGTTCATGGTGCTGAAGCCGGATCAGGAGTTCATCACCGCCGACCTCGCCGGCCAGGGCAGCGCCACGCTGCCGCTGAACGCCGGCTATGGGGTCAAGGAAGGCTTCATCGAGGGTCGCCTGCCGCTCGTCCAGGACAAGCCCTTCGCGAAGGAAGTCTCGCTCGATCTCGGCTACCGCTATTCGAAGTACGACGTCGGCTACACGACCAATACGTACAAGTTCGAGGCGGACTGGTCGCCGGTCTCGAGCTTCCGCCTCCGCGGCGGCTACAACCGCGCGGTGCGCGCACCCAACATCGCGGAGCTCTTTGCGGAAAAGTTCGTGGCCTTGGACGGCTCGAGCGATCCCTGCGCCAGCTCGTCCGGATCTCCCGCGTCGGTGGCGCATGGAGCGACTGCCGCGCAGTGCGCGCGCAGCGGCCTCAGCCCCGTCCTGTACGGCACCAACGGCACACCCGGCAACCCGGCCAGTCAGTACAACGGCTTGATTGGCGGCAACTCGAAGCTCAAGCCTGAGGTTGCCGATACGTATACGTTCGGCATCGTTCTCACGCCGACCGCGCTGCCCGCCTTCAATGCGACGGTCGATGTCTTCGACATCAAGATCAAGGACCTGATCAGCAGCTACGGCGCGAACCTGATCGTCAACCAGTGCGTGTTCGACGACAACCCGCAGTTCTGCTCCATGGTGCACCGCGACTCTTCGGGCTCACTGTGGTTCTCGACTTCGGGCTATGTCGATGACCCGCTGCTCAACCTGGGATATGAGAAGACCAGCGGCGTCGACGTCTCGGCGAACTACAACCAGAACATCGGCTGGCTGGGTGCCCTCAACTTCAGCGTGATCGGCACCTACACGGCATCGTTCGACACGGAGCCGTACCCGGGCTCGGGCGACTACAATTGCGCCGGCTACTTTGGCGGCACCTGCGGAAATCCGCTGCCCAAGTGGCGGCACACCATGACGGTGGGCTGGGCGACCCCGTGGCATGGCGTCGGTCTCGAGGCGCGCTGGCGCCATATCGGCAACACCGAGGTAGACCTGGCGAATCCGTCGCCGCTGCTGTCGGGCACGGTGGACAAGAACTGGCAGTACACCGGCAGCCGCGACTATCTGGACCTGATCGGTTCGGACCAGATCTTCAGCGGTGTGATGCTGCAGATCGGCGTCAACAACGTGTTCGACAAGGATCCGCCGATCCTGCCGACGGCGGACCTGCCGCCGCCCTTCGACAACGGCAATACCTATCCGCAGGTGTACGACACGCTCGGACGCTACGTGTTCGCCAACGTGAAACTGGATTTCTGAGACCACTTACTTCCGGCAATCTGCCAGAGCGGGCCTTCGGGCCCGCTTTTTTTTGGGTCCCCGAATTCGCGGGCGGGCGGTTGCCGGCGGCCTGCAGCCGGCATACCTTTGCAGGACCATGCACTCGACCCGGCCCCGAACCCTTCCATCGCAGCTGCGGCAGGGAGCAAGCCTGCTCGCCCGCGGCCAGCTCGACGCGGCCGGTGAGGTGGTGCGCGCCTACCTGCGGCAACACGGCCCCGATGTCGATGGCATGCGCCTGCTGGCGCAGATCGCCGTGAGGAGCGAGTCTCTCGACGATGCGGAGTTGCTGCTGGAAGAGGTGCTCGAAAGGGCGCCGGATTATCACGAGGCCCGCGCCGAGCTTGCCGCCGTTCTCGGCCAGCGCCGCCGTTATCTCCCGGCCGTCACCCATGTCCGCCGGCTGCTGCGGATCAATCCCCGCAATCCGCACTGGCGGCTGCTGTATGCAAAGGCCTGCGACGGCTTGGGCGAGTTCGACGAGGCACTGCGGGTCTACAGGCTGCTGCTCGAGGAGCGCCC
>Ga0335075_10017319_pt1 | contig 10715 bp, 9 predicted proteins | sample Lox_Sample_24_FD_206723 | JGI IMG/M metagenome (GOLD analysis project Ga0335075, IMG submission 206723) | Soil microbial communities from Loxahatchee National Wildlife Refuge, Florida, United States - Lox_Sample_2.4 | ecosystem: Environmental > Terrestrial > Soil > Wetlands | place: USA: Florida... | reverse complement strand
CGAGCTGCTGCCCGTCGCCGAGCGCGCGCAGGCAGTCGCCCAGGTCCTCGATGTCCGCCTGTTTCGATTCGTCCACGAGCACATCGCGCGGGTTGGTTTTCGCCGGGTCATTGCCGAGCTGCGAGACAAAGCCGGTTTTCGAGATATTGAAGTGCCGACGGCGTTTGTTCACTTCCTTGCGCGCCGCCGCGGGCGGCAAAGGCATCCATTCGCAGACCGCCATGAAGTTGGCCGGGATTTTCAGCAATTTGTCGAGCGCCAGAGGCCGCGTTTCACCGATGGCCTCCTTCATGGTCAGGATGCGAACATAGTCGTCCCCGACGTGAAGGTGGTCGCGTTCCGGCTCCAGCAAGGAATTGACGATTTGATCGCAAAGGAATTGCGAGTGTTTCGGCTCTCCGGCGATGCGCCAGTCGTCGTAGTTCACAAGGCGCCGGAAGAAACGGAACTGGCCCTTCGAGTCCAACACTTCGATCTGGACGAAGTCGGAAAGCTGATGCACGAAAGCCTGCACGCTTTGTTCAAGCCGCGCCAGGTCGCGCTCGATCTGGGTCCGCAGCAAAATCTTCATGCCATGGTTCGAGAACTGTGCCTTCAACTCGTTCAGGCCGCCGGCCGGATCGTGGAAGAGGCGCTGAAGTGCGACGCCCACACCGGACTTCGACCGCGCGCCTTCGAGCAAAATGCAGTAGTAAATCTCGATCTCGAAGAGCCGGTCTGCTTTTTCGTGGAAGAGCTGCTGGCGGCGGTCCCGGCCAGTCTGCACAATGGGACTGTCGTAGTCGGCAAACGGAATCTCCGGGTTGTTGGTCTTGAAGAGATACTGGTAGACATGGAAACCTGGCCCGAAGTTTTTGAGCGCCGCTTCAAGGCGCTTCACGGCATATTCCTGTTCGCCATAGTCGAGGCTTTCGTAATCGACGCCCCTGACGCGCAGCACCATGCCGAGATCGCCGCTCTTGGTCAGAAACGCCGTCTCGTTCCAGAAGCCGTACAGATTGACGTGGTCACAGAAGGCGGCGGCATCCTTCCACGATTTGAGGAGCTTATCGAGGCGTAGCATCACCGCACCTCCACACGCGGAATCGTGTGCTTGGCCGGGTCGTAGCGGGTCTTGTACCTCTCCGATCGGGCGAGAATCTTCAGGAATGCCGGATCGGTGTTCGTCACCCAGTGGCCGAAGGCGAAGCCCCCGAGGAACACGGCGAGTCCGGCCAGCAGGCTGTTGAAGAGATTGAAGGCGCCGACCGCCCCGACGCAGACGAAATAGAACAGCGTTCTCTCGACGCCCAAGTAGGTGAGGGGCTTGTGCAGGCTCTTATAAACCCGGTTCCGTCTGCGATTTGTCGCGTCGGTCTGCATGGCAAGCCCTCACATTTCAGCAACTTGATCGGCAGTCATTGCTGGTTCAGGACGGTCCGCAGTCAGATGCCCCAGAGCCAGCTGAGGACGTTGGCGGCGAGCACGGCGATGCCGGTCCCGGCCACAATGCCTGCGAGATTGCGCTTCGCGCCCGGATCGCCGTGGGCGAACTGATAGCCTCCGATCACAATAGCGATCAGGCTGGCGACTTTGGCGACAGTGCCGGTAAACAAGGTCTGCAGCGCGGTGAACCCGGTATCGAACGGCGAACCGCTCTGGGCGAGCGCCATTGCGGGGAAGAGAACAAGCAGGAAGAACAGGGTGATGGATTGGCGGATTTGGCGCAGCCATCGCCATGAGGCGAACTGGCGCCGCGGGCTGGGCGGGGGAAGAGCAATCATCGGGCACCTCCAGCGGCCCGTGCTGGGCCGTGTTATGCCGAAACTCTGCTCCGCAATGTCCGCTCGCGTCCAATGACAAACGCTACGTTTGTGATGACGCCAGTGCATCACTTCGCGAGCGATTCAAAGGCAAAAGTAGCGCTCGCCGCTTTTCTGCCGTCGAAAATAGCCTTTCGCGCTATTTTCGATTACCATAGAAGTCGAAAATAACGTGATCCGCAGTTTTCGTTCTGCCGCTATGAGCAGGAACCTAAACATTCCCGGTAAGAAGGTCGCGCAAGGCGCGTATTCAGCCTTTGTTCCTGCACCCCTGCCGCCTGCACTCGAATGGTCGCCGCGCCTTGTCGGCGTCCTCTCCGAGGCGGATCGGCTCATCGGCAGGCTTGCCGGGGAGGGTGGGCGATTGCCTAATCCTCACGTTCTAATGCGTCCTTTTGTGCGGCGTGAGGCTGTTCTGTCCAGCAAGATCGAAGGCACACAAGCCACCCTCGGTGAATTGCTGGCCGCCGAAGCGGGCGCGGTCGTCGAACGCAGCCCGGAGGATCTCCGAGAAGTCGGGAATTATGTGGTAGCCCTCGAACACGGTATCCTCCGCCTCAGGAAAATCCCGCTTTCCGTCCGCCTGATCCGGGAGTTACACGAAAAGCTGATGGAAGGCGTGAGAGGACAGCACGCCGCACCAGGGTTGTTCCGGAAAACGCAGAACTGGATCGGCAAGCCCGGCAGTACGCCGGCAACAGCAACCTTCATTCCGCCTCCTCCCGGCGAAGTAGAGGCGTGCCTCGCGGCCTGGGAGAAATTCGTTCACGAGTCCAATCTCCCCCCGCTGGTGACCATTGCGCTTGCCCATTATCAATTCGAGGCCATCCATCCGTTTCTTGACGGTAACGGCCGTGTGGGGCGGCTGCTCATCACGCTGTTCCTGATCGAAAGGAAGATTCTTCCGACTCCGCTCCTTTACCTTTCTGCATTCTTTGAAGCCTCCCGGCGCGACTATTACGACGGTCTTCGCGGTGTGAGCGAACGAGGCGCCTGGGAGGACTGGTTGGAATATTTTCTGCAAGGGATTGCCCGCATGTCGGAAGACGCGCTGAACCGTGCGACTCGCATCAACGATCTGTTGGCAGAGTGGCGAGGCCAACTAGCCGGACGCTCGACCAATACCCCGCTGCGCGTACTCGATCTGCTGGCTGCCAATCCCTTCCTCACCATCACTGGCGCCGCCGGCCAGCTCAAGCTCGCCTTTACCACCGCACAGCGTGCAATCGAGCGCCTGGAGGAAAACGGCATTGTTCAAACGGTCTCAGACGCGAAGCGTGACCGAGTTTACTGCGCACAGGCGATCCTCGAAATCCTGGAAGAGCCTGCTCACATTATTCCGCCGAATGCGGGATGATCGGGATCTCAGCAATGCGGAAGACTCGACAGGCGGAAACGGCATTGCACTCAAGGGTGAAGTCTCGCCGCCTACGCTACCATGTCAAAGCCTGTTAGCCACCCGCCCGAATCGTCCCCCCTTTGCATCGACTGCAATCCCTCATCCGCCGGGTGTCTTCGGTACGGTCACACGCCTTCTGCGACCGAGCATCGCCACTATTGCGCTCACCACGAGCACGGAGACTGCCAAATTTGCGCCAGTTATTGCGTATACCGTTGGATCCGTACCTGAACTCAATTTCCCATAAATCACTCTTCCCAAGAGTTCCAGGGGTCCTCCGAGGTAACCAGCACGCACGTATTCGTTTGTCGTTAGCAACAGTCCTATCGACAAGGCACCGGTTATCGAGCCAGCCACAGCCGGCACAACCACCCACCACACAACTACAATCCTCCTGCCTCCGCTCAACTCCCATGCAGCCATTAACTGATTTCGGGTCACGCGCGACATTCCCAGTAGTATGACAGCTGTACAGAACGGCAATACCCACAAAACATCTGCTACAGCCAAAATCACTCCCGAAGAAGACTCAATGCCGACAAGTTCGAAACAGTGGCTCAGCGCGATAGAGTAGGCAGCAGCTGGAACTGATGCGACCCCAAAACCGAGCACGAGCAGCGTGCATAGCCGCAAAGGTTTCCACCAATTTAGCGCCGACAAAAATGCAACAAAACACGCAACCGCCGTGACGCCAGCGGAAAGCCAAAGTGTATTTCCCCACGCCATACCATCAATTTCATGTGGAAGGAGGATGTACCACTTAAAGGTTGGCGTAGATACCCAACGACCTGCGTAGACCTGCCGCGAGTTTAACGATAGAAATAGAACGCTGAGCAACGGGCAGAGTACAAAAAGCAATCCGATCACCAAAAAGCAAATTAATAGCAATCTCCACGCTCTTTGCACGACGGGATCAGAATAATGGCGGCCTCTCATCATCGAACCCTCCCACGCGCCACCCTCCCCACCAGCGACCTGTGCAATACCTGAACCAAGGGAAGCAACCCCGTCGCTATAACGATAATGGCCGCTGCAATCGTACAGATCCCGAACACGGCGGGTATTTTCCGTGCACTTTCAAGGTCGCTTACGATTAACGCAAAGCTCACTTGGTTCGCGCCGCCGAGAAACGACACTTCTGCCGATGAACCGACAGCAATAACCATGCAGGCAACCCAGCCCAACACAACCCCTGGCAACGAAAGAGGGATAACAATTCGCCACATCTCAGTATGGACCCGCAATCCCAAATCGCGCACCAATTGCCAGACAGTCGGTGGAACTGATGCTAGGCTCCCGGTAATTGCGAAAACACCAAATGCCATCGTGCTTGCAATTAACGCAAGTGACACTCCAGTCTCATTATAAATAATGCTATCGGGGCGAAAACCTGACATGCGCAGTGCAGTAAGGAGATTGTCTAGTACTCCGTGGTTACTTAATACTGTGGTCCAACCAAACGCTCTTGTCGCATCGCTAGATAGCAAAGGAAGAGTGAACAGTGCCAAGCAGAGCATTCGGAGCTGAGGCCGTAAGATACGAATCAGGGCAAAAGATATCGGTATGGCAACCAGTATATCGATCGTCGCGACCCTGCATGCACGCATGAAGATCTGCTCATACATGGCGACTCGGTATGGTTCAATTAGGTCACGATATCCAGATAATGATATGGCCGTCGACCAACGTCCATCGAGACTAAGATTGGTAAAACTTTGAACTGCAACCACTAGAAAAGGTGCGATTCCACAGGCACAAATCAAACCAAAGGGGAGAAGAAACTGAATTCCGAACGGGCTACTTCTTCGACGACGCGCGGAAGCTGGCTGTCCAGGCGATTCGAGCCTCGGTCTATCAATACAATCACTTCCGGTGACATCACCGTCAGCAATACTACCTGTTGCCATGCGACAGCTCCTAGATAGCTCGTAGCTTGCTCCACCATTCCTCATAGAGACGAAATTCCTTCGGTCGTACATTCTGCCAGAAAATTGACCCTTTCATTGTCTGAAACTTCTTCTCGACGTTCGCGAGGATTTCTTTTTGATGGACAGGATCGAATTCGCTGGGGTGCGCAGACGCATATTGGATCCCAGCGTCGTTCGGAACCACGTAGCCACGAATCTTAGCAAGAGAGCAGCCGTAATAGCCACTCATCTCCCAATTAGCAAACGTGTGTGCGGTATCGACGAGGCCTCGCGATGCAGCGCCAACGTGAAGGAGAAGATCATTGGACCATCCCTCGTACCCTTCACGCGGGACCGCATAGCGCGCGTCTACACCTTTGGCGCGCGCTGCGTATACGATCGGCTCCCAACCAGTCATCACGTACACTTCCTCGTTAAGAATCAGGCTTAGACCATGTTCCCACCCGTTCCAAAATGTACGAAATTGGCCATCTTTCTTCTTGCCTATTAAGAATTCCATGACCGCGCCTAGTTCGTCCGGAGTAAGATTGCCGGGGTCATCAATCCGTTGTAGAGAGTTCTCCTTTAGATAGATCGCCGTAAAGATAACGGAATTTATCCACGCGTCCTCCATGGCTGTCCTGCCTTTTAGTCGCTTGTCGAAGATCGCGGCGTAGGAGTCCACTGTCCCAACGTATTTGGGAAGATAAATCATCGAATCCGCATTGATTACGATTGGAAGTCCAAATTGTTTGCCCTGCGATTTGGTGTATGGGATATTTCGCGCCCATTCCCAAAGCGAGCTCCAGTTGGAAAGTTTGGTCGTATCCCAAGGCAGAATCGTGCCGGCGGCTGCAAGTTCCCGCTCGGCACCGCCTTGCAGTCCGCCTAAGTCATAGTCGTGTGCTGCACTTCCGGCAATCATTTGGGTAATGACGGGACCTGTGTCATTGTTGTTGTCTTGGAAATCGAGGACGATTCCAGTGTCGTGTGTGAGGCGATTCCATCCAACCTTTCCGATATCGAGGGTTCCCGTGCCGTACATTCTGAGAGTAGAGACGTTGGGCGAGTGTCGACACCCCAGTGACCCGTAGGTCGAAGCTGCCGTGACTCCCGAAAGACCAAGCAGTCGCAAGAAGCGACGGCGCGAGATGTTTGAGTCGAAAGGCCGCGTACGGCTCTGCGTTGTCATCCTTTTTACCCCCTTATGCAAGATCATCTGGCACGAGCATCAATTTCGTTCGAGGAATTCTTATCGTCATCCGTCGGCCTGTGACAGCCTTTGAGAGGCCAATACGGGGTACGCTTATTGAGATTCGCGCCCCACCATCAGTAAATGCTTCGAGATGCCATCCCGATGCACGTTGGTGGGAATCAATAATCGTAACATCGCATCCAAATGCCTCGTCGCCCGGTGCCGACCCCAATTCCACTGATTCGGGTCGAAACAGAAGTACTGACGGCCCGGAAGTGGGTGCATTTGCGAAACCCGCGACGGCAACTACGAAGTTCCCCGACTTGTCCTTGAAGTTCCCATCATTCGCAATTACACCCCTGATAAGGTTAAAATCACCGAGAAGAGACGCGGCCCTTGCGCTCGTCGGCGCATCCAGAGCCGTTCTCGCCGAACCTTCATAGAGGACGCGCCCCCCGTCTATAACCGCGACCCGATCACACACTGCCAAAACGAACTCTCGGTCATGACTCGCCATTATGAGCGATGTGACCCATCCAGTCTGAACTGCTGTGCGCAGAATCCAGATGAGGGCTTCCCTTTGATACGCATCCAGCGCGGCTGTGGGTTCATCGAGCAAGAGAATCGATGGGCGTAGTGCGAGCGCACGGGCGATAGCCACACGCTGGCGGTAGCCACCACTTAATGTGTCTGGCCGATGCAGCATCAAAGAGTCCTCTATGCCCAGCCGCTTCAACCACTCGCGTGCGATCTCACGAGATTGCGCGCGGGATCGTCGACGCTTATGCCGAATGCCGAAGGCAACATTTGACAATGCGCTCATATGGGGAAAGAGAGCACAGTCTTGGAATACGGTAGCCGTTGGTCTCACGCCAGGCGGAGCACCAGAGATATCCACTCCGCCCCAGGCGATGGTTCCTTGCTTGTTCCGGATGTGGCCAGCTATTAGTTGGAGGGTAGTCGTCTTACCGGATCCGTTACTCCCTATCACTCCATAACATGTCCCAGGTGGGATCACGAGACTCACTTCAACAAGTCCAAAGGTGCCCTTGGGATAGTTATATGTAATATGACTCAACTCAAGTTGCGGCCTGACGGGGACGTACTTCAGCGGTCGTTGCGCAAGAGACTCGAGCTCCGGATAGCGCATTGCGTAGATTGCCTTGCAAATGTCCATTTCCTCCAGCCCTGGACCGTATTCGACGGTCGCCAGGTTGTCGATCCCTGCAGTGAGTTTCATGGCGATTTCGTCTATAAGGTACTGAGATAGCCGCTCTAAACTAGTCGATCCGCGCCAACGATGTATACCTTTGCGATTCAAAAGAGGCTGCAGGTTCCGATATGTTTGATTCAGCACGTGGCGCCGGAAGCTTGGGTTCGTTTCATAGATCCTGAGCAGTGCACGTCTGGAATCACGATAAGTAGGTGAGGATGCGAGCTGTGATAATAAATAGGTCGTAATACCCGCTTTTCTCCAATTACGATGGACGTGGTCAAGGAGTTCTTCTGCTTTTTGGAGTACACTGTCGGCAGCTGCAGCCTGTTCGATGTCATTCAGCTCAATTAAATTTGTGTGTTCCTGACTGTCAAGAATCACGACAGTGCAAGAACCACACTGCGACGTGGCCGTCACTAGCAGAAGGTCAATAAAGTCAGGGGACATTACGCGTGCCCCTATACTGACGAAGATAATTCCACGTGAACTATTCTGACTCATTGACGGCGTCTCTCGGGAACATAGTTGTGGCGCGAGTGATGCGCATAAACTTGCCAAGACTGATGTGGCCGGCCCGCCTCTCGATATGCTTGCCAGCTCTGATCATCGTTAATCTGAACTGCGCCCCGCGCCAGCAATTGCGTGATTTGCTCAGGTGAGAGGCCGCGTATGCCCGCGATATTTGCATCGAACCAGCTACGAACACCCATAAGACCTTGTGCATCTGCAAAGTTGGCGTCGCGGAGGTCACAAAAAGAAAAGCTCGCACCATCGAGGCTGGCGGAGGAAAAGTCCGCGTGTCGTGCGTTAGCGTAATTGAGCGTGGCGTTGGAGAGAGTTGCTCGACCGAGATGGGCGTTTTGTAGCGACGAGAATTCTAAATCGGCTCGCGAAAGGAACGCCCCATACGCATCAAGGCTATCAAGAACAGCATTTTCAAAGATCGCCTCTTCAAGGTGAGCCTGTTCAAGATTTGCAGCGCTAAGGTCAGCTTGGACAAAAGTACAGCGCGAACAACGTACTTCAGAAAGGTGGCCGTGCGAAAGTCTGGCAAACTTGAAGCTTGCACCCTCTAGGAGTGCAGCCGTCAGGTACGTGTCCTGGAGGGTTGCATTGTCGAAGCGTGAGAAGCGTGCATCGCTGTGAGAGAGATCTGCTCCATCGAGCCGAGCTGCCGAAAGGTCGGCATGGGAGATGCGAGCAAATTCAATGTTCGCGGATGCCAGATCGGCACCTCGTAGATCCGCGCTGATTAGATCAAATTGCTGAAGGTCAAGAGATTCCATCTTGACGCCTTCAAAGATGGTCGACGGGGACTCGGCGAACTCGCTTAGATGTGAAGAAGGGTTCCAAATCCATACCAACTCTTCTCGTGGATCTCCGCGTGTGGACGGTAAGACTGCATCATACCAACCAGATTCTCCGATGCGTCCAAGTGCGCTTATCGCTGCTTGAACTTCAACCGGCGTCCATTGTTTGTTGGTCGAATTAAGATTCGACACGTAGAGGCGTAGAGCATTCTGCAAACTGCGATGATGGAGGGGAACCGTAGTTTGCTGCATCCCCGCAAGAATGCGTAAACAATCCAGTATGTGGGGAGGACTTGCCTCGGGAACCCGGAGTGTCATGACCTCGGGAAAGCGCTGGATGGCGCCAAGACGAACTTGGAGTGACGGATCGTCGAGGTCATGGAGGAATTGATAATAGGACCGTTCGGCCTCGGTGCGGACCTGGTCAACGCGAGATTCGTTATACGTCATCAAGCCAATCGGGATCGCCCATAAAACGGCAAGGCCCACGATCATTTCACCAAAGAGTCTCCAACCCTTCGGCGCACGAAGCTCAATGTAAAGGTCTTTAAGCCAAACAATAGGAATGGAGGTACTAAGAACGTAACTCAAACGAAGAAGAAACAGGGAAATACGGTGAATGCTTCTACTAGCAACTGAGTTGCGATGAGCGTTGTCCACTTGTAATCGGGATTTCGCCATACCGGCACCGCTCTCTAAGAAGATAAGAACCAAAGCCATTGACCCGACTTGAACAGCGCGATTTTCGAGGACAGTGAGATTCCAGTGCTGTGCAACCTCATCGTCGGTTGTCGCCGATAGACTTCTCTGCTTACGGTCCGTAGAGTACGGAATTGGAGGAGGACAGTATTATCGCAGATTGCTGCAAATGCTGAGCCCGCAAAGTGTTAAAAATAATGTGGTTGGCGAAAGTGTAGCGAAAATAGCTGGTAGGCTTAGGGCCCACTTGTTCTCGCACCTGCGGATAGTCGTGCAATTTGACTTTCGCTCGCGCGACCAGCAAGGCACGGATGCGGCGAATAATGGGCATACTCGCCGCAGTACCTGCGTAGATTAGTTGTTGGAGCTGGCGGCGAATAGTCGCTATGTTCTCTGCAAATGGTGCGGGGAATAGAGCGCCGTTTTGATTCCCGCGAACGGCCAGAATGGCCTGGCTTTCGCTGGGACGCCGAGAGTATTTCCCAGCGCCTGGGTGAGCTGCGGCACCCGCAGGGACGCCTGATTGGCCTTGTGGAGGGGTTCGGCTTTCAGCTTCGAGCGGAAGCCCTTTTGGAGAACTTAATCGAGGATGTTCTCAAATCGAGCGAGGTTGAGGGGAGAAGCTAGATAGGGACCAAGTGCGCTTCAAGATCACGCGCCGGCTCGGAATCGATATCGGCCGCGTGACGTCAGTGGACCGTTACATCGGGAAGGAGCGTGTTCATTATGAAAGTCCAGTAGCTGTCCACCTTCGTGGGAACAAGAAGTTCCCCGACTGGTTTCAAAAAGAGAGTTCGACGGTGTCACGCTGAGCTGACTGGACCATGCGGCACCGTGTGTCCCACCTGAACTTCAGCTTCGGTTCGCCTATCCGAACAGCCGCATCTATCGCGGTGCGTTCGCTCCAATCTTTCAGGGACGCCGCACGAGGTTCTGCCCCCGAACACATGACCGCTTACTAGCCATTTCCAAGCGTGGCTCGTAAACGGCGGCTGCCTTTTCCATCAGTGGTCACCTGTGACATTCCATTGTCGTCTTTGAGCAAAAATACCACTGATTCTTACTAGCCATTTTTACTAGCCACACGCTCAAAATCACCAAAAAGTGTGCAATTTTGGCCACATCTGCGCACTCCTGACAACGACCTCATTGATGTATGTATGTCTTTGATTTTTATGGATTTATTT
>Ga0335075_10017317_pt1 | contig 10716 bp, 13 predicted proteins | sample Lox_Sample_24_FD_206723 | JGI IMG/M metagenome (GOLD analysis project Ga0335075, IMG submission 206723) | Soil microbial communities from Loxahatchee National Wildlife Refuge, Florida, United States - Lox_Sample_2.4 | ecosystem: Environmental > Terrestrial > Soil > Wetlands | place: USA... | reverse complement strand
CTTTGCTGTACCACAGATTTGATACGGTAATGTCCAGGCCGAGCCCACGCCGACATCGACATCCCAGAGAGGAGCTGGAAAAAGGGTCCCTGTTCCTTGCCCGAGCTGGGCCGTCTAGCTACTTATGTAGGCTATGACCCATGTGTGTCAATCTGTTTATGCTAGAGATGGTATCCACACCCCAACAGTTCCGCGATTGTGTTTCTGAGCAGTTTACTAGGTGTCCAACATGGGGTCTTCAGGCGCCTAATGACGCCTTCCCGCGAAGATCCACTAGGTCAAAGAAACGAAACAGACCTCTATCCAAAGAACATTCATCCCGTGTGCATATAAGAGGAACGCGATGGCATGTTAATTGTGCTTATCACTACATGCAAAAATCACTACAAAAAACATTTCTATTCTCCATCCATCCCAAGTAGCCCTCAACGTCCCAAAAATGCGATGCTCTCTTTGAGGAACGGAAGTCTCTCCACTCTTCCCGAATTTAAAAGACAAGAGCGAGAAGATAACAATCACGGTATATTCCGACTGAGTGCGTCATTCAGCTTGAAATACCCCGGCTGCAGCGTCTGGAACACTCCATCAGGGTCATACTTGTTGGCAATGCTCACCAATTTGGCGTGGTTCGCGGCGCCGTAGCTTGGCACTACGGACTGAAACTGGCTGCCGTAATTCATGTAGAGGAATGGATTATCCAGGCCAGATGCTTTAGCCTTCGCGACGGATTTGTTCACAATGTTCTAGCAGGCGGTGAGGATGGCGTGGTCGTCCGATGCATTCTCCCACATGATGGCCAGGTTGAGGAGGATGAGTGGGCCGTCGGCGACGGAGACTCCAAGCGTGTTGCCACCGTACTTGGTCATGTGCGACAGCTGGCCCGTCGTGATTACTTGCGGCACGGCGTCAGGGAGGAGACCCGCGCGTTTTTGATCAGGATGATCTCCGACATGAACTCGTTGACGATGTAGGTGGCGAGGCCGAGGTCGAGTTTGAACGTCGCGGTCCAGAAGGTTTCACACAAATCGCTGGGGTTGGTTTCATTCAATTCGAGCGTGATGTTGGCTAGGCTCTGCATTACAAGTGTATTGGAGAGATATGGGAGTGAGAGGAGCTTGTTGAAGATCGGGGGATTGGGCTGGGGAAGTGCGTATTCCAGGTTGGCGATGACTAAGAATTGGCCCTGGGCGTAGACATATGCGAGGATCAGGGCAGTGTTTGGGTCGCTGGGAGCGTTGTTGCCATAGCCGACATAGGCATTGAGGATGGCGTCGCTTTGCGTAATGTTGTAGAGCAGTGAGCCGCCCTACATCAGACCTTGCGGGTAGGTGTAGAGATCGAAACGCGTCACGATGCCGAAGTTGTTACCGCCGCCGCGCAGGGGCGCAGTATAAGTCTGGATATGAGCTTTGGTTGACCTCAATGATTGCGCTGGTTGCCGTCACGACCTGCGGGGCCTGAGTAAGCGCATCGAAACATCGGGAGAGCAACAATGGGACACCTCGTAGTTGCTTACATGGTCACAAGCCCAGCCGTAATTCCCAGAGAAGAATGATATTCCACCTGTCGGATGGTTTGGTCAGCGTTCGAGTGGCCACTTGAATGAGTCAAGATTTAGGTCCCTTACCTCCCAAAGTCAGGCCATCGACACCGATAGCCGCAACACGGCCACCAATCACCGTGAGGTCTTCAGGCTCGAGAGCTGAGCATACATCGAACCAAGTGTTTCCCAGACTAATTGACGCAGTATTCTTGTTCAAAGACAGGCTAACCTCATTCATCTTCGCAAAGTTGATCGTGATGCCGCCTTGAATGTTCGACGCGCCCGCAAATGGGGCATGACCGTCACTCTTGACTTCAAACGGGTATTTTGTGAGACGTGACAAGAGTGAGGCGACGGCGACTTCGACCGAGCTGGAGGGCAGGAAGACACAATATGGGTCGACCTCGGCTTGCTGGTTGGACCAGTAGCCCGATTCTAATAGGTTGTACGAGGAGCTGCCTCGTAACGAGACGCTACCCGAGTAGAGTAGGGATAGAGTAGGGAGAGGGTCGAGCACTGGCAGCAGCTTTGGGGATGAGTATGGCGGGGACAAGGCTCGGTTAGGAGATGCTGCTCACAGAGAATGAGCAGCTTTTAGAAAGACTTGTCGAGGTATTCGCAGAACTGCTGTCACTAGAACCGTAGCCCGAGGCGTTCACTCCACACGCCGCAAGCGTGGCTGCGGCGTTAAATTTACCTGTATTAGACACGCTTTGTGCAAGAGCGAATTTACCCAAGAGTAGGAATGCTCCAATGGGAAGGAAAGGTTGAAGCCTCATCACGACGACAAGGTCTCGACGAGCGACTTAGAAATGGGGTAGAAGGGTAGGAGGAGAGAGGCTACATACGGTCCAAGCGCCAGAGGATCTCACAGTCGTTGATATTGTCAGATCCTGCCGAGATCAAGTCCACACTAGAAGCTACTGTGTACGTGCACAACCGCACCGTCCACATGGAAGATGACTACTGGTCGTGGGAGGGCAGTATAGCCCCATAGTAACGTTAATCTTCGTGCAAGAACTTCAAAGGCACACACCAGTGGAGAAGGGCAGATTTTGCTGGAATACAACGGCGGCTCTAGGCCAGGGTTGGTGCATGACAAGATGGCTCCTATAGGCTGCCGTTAAACTCACAGGGCCGATATGCAGTTGAGATACAAGGCACAAAGAAATGGTTTCCTTTGGGCGGGAGGCGATGATTGACTTATGTGCCTATGGGGTCACTCCAGGTCCCACTGCAGGATCCATCAAGGAGGATTGTCATTGCACTCGAGTGCGGCTTGACAGGATTCGGTATCCCGAGCGCCACGAGTGAGTGGCTACCTGTACACATTAAGATCCATTCAAGGACTAGCCAGGGCAGGGCCTCGACCCTGAAGGTATGTGGAGACTGACTAACCTTTTCTAGTTATTAGGATATAAGAGTTTGTTGGAGTGCGGTCTCGACAGGGATTAGTCAGCATCGCTGGTTTCGCTCAGGCGCTAATCAGCCTCACTACCCTCTTCCTCAGGCTCCTCATCTTTTGCTCAGTCATGTTCTTCCACTCTTTCCTTTGAGCCAATCATGCACTTCCTTACTCGGTCGTCCTGTCGTGGCCTTCTCGTCAAGTTTAGACGACGATGCTCAGGGCGCCCAGTTCCTGGCACATAGGATCCCCGAACCGGATCCTCTCTAAAAGGGAACCATGTTATGCTTTCCCTGAAGTTCACAGCTTGGCACTCGTACAGCCTACTGCCACGAGCCAAGCAATCAAGTCCTCCGACTAGAATCACAATGATGAACAGGCTTGGTAGGCTTGGCATGGCACAAGGGATATTTCTCATTGGATATAATGCATTCTCCGTTAAACTCATGTTCCCTTATGTGGCTGATCGGAGTCAAGTCTTCCAAGATCCCACCTAAAGATGGCGGGAATACTGTGCAATGCCACGATGTTCTGCATTGAATATTGTGAAGGGGATAAGGGTATGCCAAAAGGTTGGTTGTAGGATTGGGAGGGAATAGCAACGATGGGAAGGCAGAGCCCAGAGACACGTTTTGGTAGACAGCTTTCTTGTTTTCTATCTGTAATTCTTGGAGTGTACACAAAGTCGTGACGGGTTTGGCAGAGAACATAGCGTCCATTTTGTTCTTTGCGAAACGCATAGAAAAGCCATCAGGAGCACGCACAAAAGAGGCTAGTACCGGCCGCTACGCGAGCCTGGCTATGAAGCACACCTTCCTCTTTTGTCCAGTACAATGCCATACAAGTGCAACGGGAGATTTCATCTCCTTTTCCTTTGTACATGTCCTCAAAGGCTAGAGGATGGTTGTGCGAGAGAATGACAATGTTCGATGAGGGGTAGAAACCCCCTTCCAACTTTAGCTGTAGTTGAATCTTGACCGTCCCTTATGTAGACCAACTCAACTACTTGCCTGTCATCTTCTTGGCCATTGCAGTAGGGAAAAGAAGTTAGATGCAGCCCTGATCACATGATGGGGGATGAACGGCGGGTTTTGAAGGGAATCAGAGGTGGCCTTAGCCGCACCTGCGGCTGCTCAGGGATTAGAAACGTCTTCCTAGACATGAAAGATATACCCTATCGGGAGGACAAAGGGATGGACTGAAGGACGTTCTGCTACAGGAGCCTATGCATCATCAGGGGCCGCTCGTCACAGGTAGACACATTGCGTGCCTTTTTTGCCATAGGGTTGTGAGGCCTGCGGCAGGAGAGGGTGATGAGACGTGCCAGGGCCGTCAGCCGCGAGGCCTTGTAGTTTCTTCTTGCCAGTAGGGTGCCTCTGTAGCAAGGTTGGTGTCTGTCCATTTGTCTGTCTGTCTTGTTCGGGGGATTTCTCAGCTGGAATTTTCGCCTTTGTACAAGTATTGTTTGAGTCTGTCGTTTTGTCATAAGTTGGGCGACTACGAGCAAACTTGCGCTTGTAAATCTTGAGGATTAGGGGTCGAGGTTGCAAGGGGATGGCTGATGGAGGAGGGAAAATTGGGGAGTAGCCCTATGTCGATTTGATGCGACATGCGCACCTGTTGGAGCTGGGTGGCTTGAGGGAGAAACGAGGACGGACTCAGCCTCAGCGCCAGCAAGAGCGCAGAGAGTATTCTGAACGATTTCAAGGTGTGGGGGCGGTGAGGGAGTGGAATTGGTGGAATGGTAAGTTGAGTCGAAGCGGAAGAGGGTTTTGTGCTGCAATCTTGCGAAATGACTGACGAACAAAATTAGTTCATAAACCACAAATCTTGGTAAAGCAAAGAAATCTTCTCTAGGAGGATCAGAGGCATGAAATGAGTGTCCTTGATTACACGTAGCTTCAAGTCCAAAGTGCTTCCATATATATTCCAATACCTCTTGCCCATCGCAGGCTGTTTATCATTCCTTTGTGTTCTTCCTCACCTCTGGGTCCGTCATACCTGCTTGCTATTGATAGCAGTGCCAACAAAGACAACTTGCACGGCGGCGAATGCTGTCGTCGCTGCGAAGCAGTCGATTCTTTTCGCCTTCGCGACGACAGAGAGGACGACGCTGAAGAGAAGGCAAAAGGCTACAATTGCGGCCATGCGGGCGAGCTGACTTTGGATAAAGTACAAAGCAAAGATAGACATGGTAGGAAGAAGAGAGGAAAGGATAGTGCTGATAGCGTTCACGGTTGCTGCTAGCTTGCCGTCTGAATAATGGATGATAGGTATTTGCACCGACGCTTCGGCGAGAGAGATAGGGTCATGCAGGTGTCGGCCGATCTTATTGTGATACAGGCGAAGTAGGTGTGAGTCTATCCATCTGGATAGCCCATCCATTTTTTCGTAGCGGCCCGTCAGGGACGTAAGATCGACCTCGTTTTGTTCTGACCAAATGGTATTTTCTAGGTCGCGGGGGAAGCCATCGGCGCCACAATTGCTATCGAGTACCTCGCGAAGATTAGCCAGGTCCAGTTTATTTGCGGATGGGAGTTCGCAGAGCTGCTTATACTGAAGGAGAGCGGTTCCTTGTTTATAGACGACGAGAAGTTAGCACAAACATCTTGCCAATTAGAATAGTGCGAGACGGCGACTGACTGTAAGCGCTGAGCTTGTGGCCCAGCTCGACCTGCTTTTCCCATTGCAGGCCCTTTTCGCGGGAGGGGTGCGGAGGACCCTTCAGCGAGGCAATGCAGAACTCGAATTCTGCTTTTTCTGGGTCCCCACTTGCTCGATCGTCCGCGATGATGGATTCAAGGTTGCTTTCCAAGTAAAGGATCTCTCCTTGAAGACGCAAGAGGTCACGAGCGTTGGAGGCCAGAAAGCGTCTAAATATTGCAAAGTCCGGGTGGAGGCTCATGAGGGACGCGAGCAAGTGATAGTTCATCGAGGGGCTTACGCTGGGGGCGGCGGTGGCAGCCATGCTGATGGTGACGGCTGAATAGGTCTAAGTTCGGTAGCGCCAAAAAGGGAGGGAAAGGGCCAGGGATGCCGCCGTGAGACTGAGGCACATCCTGACGAGCCGCACAGCACACAGGGACGTGCAATCGCAAGGGAGATCCACTTATCTGTTGCTCTTGCGCATCATTGCCCATCTAGGCTTCACAAACCCTTGGCAGGCGGCCAAGAGAGAGGCAGTCAGGGTGGCCAGCTGCCTGCCAGCGCAAAAGCCATCTGGCTGGCTGGCCTCCGTCGATTGGCAATTCGGGTCACCTTGCAGATGGTTACCTGTGGGTTCACGCACCAGGTCGCCAGTGGGCACGGCTCATAGGCCAGATACAAAGTACTTGCATATGCACGCGGTCGAAAGCATGAGAGGTGTGATGCGCTTGGGCCATCGCTGCGAATCAAGAGCTGCCAAATACAACGACCCCGGATCCTCGATATGCGGGATTTCTTGTGCTGGCGAAAGATTAAAAGGCACAGCAGCAGCCCAACCTGCAACCTGACGAACTGCACTTCTCTCTTTTCTCTTCTGCTGCACCTCGTACGCTCCGCGTCCTCGAGTCCCCATCGCTTGCTGCTGACAAATCACTATCTCCAAAGTCGTCTTGGCTCATACCTTGGTTTTATCGCGGCGCCAGACGACAATAGTGATAAGCGCTGCTAATGAAGGTAACGAACACTCGGAGCAGCACACACAAGCTCAAGAGGCTCTTTAATGTCTTGCTTAGGAGGAAAAGGAAATTTCGAATATTTCTTGTCCCTCTTGCTGGCTGACTTGATGAAGCGTGTTGCTGCGAACGTCAGCCAGTTGGAGCGAGCGGAGATTTTGCTGGCTTCCCGATTTGGATTCAACCCACGCCCAAGCAATTTGGCAGCGATGAGCTGGCCAATTAAGTTGGACTTGATTCTCTCTCCTTTTTGGTCAGGGCATCGCCATCGTCCGTCAACGTCTTGATTGATTCTGTTTCATGCGCCATCAATCTCGCTCTCCGGAGCATAGCTCTAGCCATGAATGAGCACCCTTCGGACCGTTCGGTTTAGGCGGCGTAATGGCCATCCGTGGAGCACAAATTTTGAACCAGCAAGCAACGGATTATGCAAGATACCTCAACGATAACTGGATCTGTCTGTGGCGTTAGTTAAGGAATAAAAGATCGAGCGTTCAGAGATTAACAATCCCTAATCAATGAGCTTGCTGCTACAGCAACGAGTGGAGCTAATAAGAGCCTCTAATGCGACCTTCCCGGGTTTTGGGGGACGGACTTGTGACATCAGTTTGATTTTGCGAGTTGCTTAAGGCCCTTGCTTTTTCTATTCGTCTGTGCCATTTTTGGGAGATGTCAGATCATGACAAGCACTGGATGAACGTGCTCTGCTGGTAGATGAGTCCAGAAAGGCACTCATGGGTCAATCCCACCCTTGAAATACCCCAATTGCGTCTTCAACAAGCTTTTGCTTCTCCGCCCGATCACGGGAGTGGATCCCCGTTGGCAGCTTCAGCCTGCCCACCGTGATTCTCTCTGTTTCCAGCCTGCTCTTTGGCTAGTCGTTCGGAACGGGGATGAGAGTTCCATGAGCCCTATAGTCGCGCTAACGGCAACCTCTAGTGCACAAAGCATTTTTGACACTGGTGATCGAAATGTCGTTGCTTTCAAGGCAACTGTGCTATTGACGTGCACCTTACAGGTCCCTTCTTCTCCTCTGTTCTCAAGAAACGCCGAGATTCGTCTCCAGGAGGTTGCGATGGCCCCTTTCCACTCCCCTATCGGCGGAACTGTAGGGCACAATAACATTGGCCGATCCCTCACGCGTCTGCCAAGTCACGAACCAAGCCCCTTAGGCACATCAGACGAAGACCCAGCACCGCTCAACACCGGCCAAACCTCGAATCCTCAAGCAGAATGCAGAGCCCTACCTCATTCTTCTCGCGGCACTACCGTCTCGCATTCCTCTCTCGGACATCGCGACGCGAATGAGCAACCTACTCCAACAACAGCACCCGGGCAGTCATATGCAGGCATGGCCAAACCTCCTCCTCTCGAATCAGGCCCTGGGATGTCGCGTTCTCCCCAACACACATCACCGAACTCCGACGCGGAAACGGCACATCAAGATCTAACAAGGCTGGTCGACCAACCGGCTTCCCTTGACACTCGAGCCAGCGCGTACAGCTCTGAGAACGGAGATTCGTCCCCCTGTTCCGATGGAGACGATGCACACTCGTATGATACACTGCTGATCTCCGATGATGAGAGTGATGCCGAAGACACACACCATTATATCATGCTCGGCGCGTGGAACTATGCCTTGCGTCAACCCACGTTTTTATTCGGCATGTGTGACACTGGGGCGGCTGTAAGCGTGCTATCGTATGCAAAAGCGCGCCTTGTTGCCCCTGATGGCATCGGTGACGACGTCACTCACCTCAAAGCCCGGACCTTGGACATCCCCGGCGGCACGGTCACGGTGCACGGCCCGATACGGGTTACGTTCTGGTTGGGAGATGAAGGCAACCGCATGCGGTACAATGCCCCATTTTATGTCCTTCCGCGCAGCTGTGAAGCAGGCCGCTTCGACTCGCTGTTGAATAAAAAGGTCGTCCAGACACTGGGAGTGGTCACGATTCAACGCCATCCCGCCGCGGAGCGAGGGACGCGGAGCGCAAGTCGCGGAAGTGATGGACAAGCCACAGTGGCGGGCTCGTCCTCGGCAGACTGATCGCCAAGCAGCTACTTGTGTACCTATGGAGTGGCTGTGACGAGCCTGTGGTGATTGGGTCTCCAGGTGGAAAAAAGGGGCGGTGGGCAGAGAGACAGTGTTAATCTACGTTTCGTTGTTTCATTGGGTAATGCTTCGCTAGACATACAGCTAGACAGACATAGAGAATTTCGTAGATCATGACTAACACTTCAAGACGACCACTCCCTGACACGCCTCTGACAGGTGACAGCAACAGCGACCTCGCACTACTTTCTCTCCCTCCTTCGAGCCAAACTCGTAACCGGCTCACTTCTCGCCTCGCGCCCGACCACTATAGGCATCAGCGTCATCGGTGCAAAGGCCCCCAATAGATAGCCCCTGATCTCAACTGTGACCTCTTTCGCGACCATCTCGTGGATTGGCCACCCACCCCCCCTTTACACCTTCACCGCTGTTCACGACCCTGCCCAAGGCTGAGAGCGAAAACATGCTCTGCTCGAGTGCTGGCGCAATATATCCAGCTGGTGCCGTGTCATTGGCTCCCTTGGAGTCTTGATATCCCTGGAGAATAGGCAGATGCAGGCTAGATGGGCAAAGGGGACAGGGTAAGTAGTAAGGTGGTTGAGGCTTAGGGAAGGCGACCGCTGCGCTGGCAGCGACTGTTTGGCTTTGCTTTGGAGGAGAAGAACGATAGCCCGTCGAAAGGGAAGGAGAGGAGGGAAAGAAGAAGGGACATGATGAGTCCCCCATGCTTGCATGGCCTGCTTTGCTGGCAGAGGGATCTGGAGTCGGTGAAGAAATAGGTATATAAAATGGTAAGGAGAGTATATATGCTCTGCTTTTGTTGAGTTGCGAGTGTGCATGTGCCTGCTTTTGTAGGAATATCATACTTTCTCTGGGAGGAACAGATAAGCTATTGTGGCATTATTTCTTCTTCAAGATGTTGCTTGACTGCCTCGCATCTTGCACGAGGTGCTGGACCCCAAGACGGGTGAAAAGTACCGCCGACACAAGGGAGAGCGCTCCCATTGTCCTCGACCTGATACCTGAGCAAGTGGCTCCGGAGGCCGCCCAGGGCTCGCCCCAAGTCCCTACCGCAATTGACGCTAATGGCCCAGAGCCGCCGTACCAGACCAACCTCAGCTTTTGCACCATCACGGGCAAGGTTGAAACCCTTCTCGTTACTATTGACCAGAGCATGTCAGTCAATGTCGTCACCAACAAGTGCCTCGCAAGACTAGGCTTCAAGCCTCTACAACATGGGATGCCCTCCAGATTGAGCGGGCTCGCAAGTCAGGCATTTCCTGGACACTATGGATGGCAGAAGCTGAGCTTGTTTGCCCCCTCAGGCCACCGGGGCCTCTCTTCCGACGTCGACTTCCTCGTCGTCGGCGATGACTATCATTGTGATTTGCTGCTTGGCTGCGAGTTCAAGCGGCTCACACTCAAGCCGAGACCGGGGATCTATCCCAACTACTTGATTCCGCCAGGTAAAGTCCCACATATAAATCCCCTCCTCCCTTTTTTGGGAGCGCTTTGGCAAGAATAGTAAAGCATCGCATGCTGACCATAGTCTTTCTTTGCAGAAGATAAGGAGAAGCAGGAGAAAGATAAGCAGGAAAGGCAGGCACGAGAAGCTCAGAAAGCAGCCGCGCGGAAACGGGAGTATGAAAAGCAGCTTGCGCAGCTGAGAAAAGAAGATCCGAAATCAGGCGGCGGCGCTGGTGAGGGAACTTCGGCGTGAGAACAATCCTGCCAAGACCATATGACGGCTACGTTAACGTTTCATGGAATACGCACGCGGTTGTGAAGGGGTTAGAATGGATGCGTTTCTTTTCCTTTGTGTCTTTCATTGTTTACAGTTAGTCGTTCATTATGTTCTGGCGGTGTACGACGTCACGTGATATTGGCGGCGGAACAACTCTCGTTCGTGCGATAGATAGCAGAGATATATCTTAGCCCTTCGTTTTCGGATAATGCCTCATTGATTCGTCATTGCAAGAAGTCAAGCACCCAATGAAAGTTCCTTAGGTCCCGCCGCAGTGGCGTCGAAAATAAGGCTATTAAGACCCAGGAA
>Ga0335075_10017316_pt1 | contig 10717 bp, 12 predicted proteins | sample Lox_Sample_24_FD_206723 | JGI IMG/M metagenome (GOLD analysis project Ga0335075, IMG submission 206723) | Soil microbial communities from Loxahatchee National Wildlife Refuge, Florida, United States - Lox_Sample_2.4 | ecosystem: Environmental > Terrestrial > Soil > Wetlands | place: USA... | reverse complement strand
TGAGCCGCCACTTCCGCCAGCAGGTGACAGTCCAGATCGAGGACGATTCGTGGGAGCGGATACCTGACCGGCTGGGCATCGACCCGGCCCGGCACGCGGAGTCGGTCGAGCTTGTTGACGCGCTGCGTGCCGCCGTCGCCGGGGCGCTCACCGGCCGGCAGCGCCGGGTGTTCGTGGCGCTGGTCGTCGACGGAGTTCCCGTCGATGCGCTGGCTGCCGAACTCGGGTCGACGCGCAACGCGATATACAAGGTGATGTTCGATGCGAGACAGAAGGTACGCGCACATCTCGTAGCTCACGGGTACCTGCGTGAGCATGGACCACGCGTTTCAGGCAACCACTGCTTAGGCCACAGATACGCCCGTGGGTCACGGGTTTTCGGTGACTGCGGCCAGCAGGCCGCGGAAGTCTTCGCCGCATGGGCCGCACGCGGCCAGGTGGGCTGCTACGCCCGGATACCGGCTGGCGGGGTCTCGGCCCTCCACGACGAGATCCACGTATATGTGCAGCACCTGTATCGCCCGGTCGCAGCCGACGTCGGCTGGGTCGGTGCGCAAGAACGCATCTAGCGCCGCCCAGGCGTCTGTCACGGTTCTCGCCTCCTTTCCTGCAGGTAACCGTTGGCGACGAGGAACGCTCGGATCTTACGGCGGGCATCGAACACCGCCTTGTAAACCGCGTTCCGGTTCACGCCCAGGCGCGCAACCACCGAGTCCAGCGGTACCTCATTGAGTACCACAGCGACGAACAGCCGCCGTTGATGGGCGGTAAGCGTTTCGTTGATGGCCACCCGAAGCGCGGCGATCATTTCGGCGTACTCTGCGTGCCCGCCGGGATCGATGCCGAACCGGGCCGGCAGCTGTTCCCAGTCCTCGCTGTCCAGGCTGGCTGCCGGGTGTTGTCGCCAATAGTGTCGGCCGAGCTTGCCGGACACCTCGAGTATTACGAATCGGCATGCCCACGTGGTGAAGCGGCTCTCCCCGCGGAATGTGTGCAGTTTTGCGAGGATGGCCAGCATCGCATCCGCGGCGGCTTGATGGGCCAGATCGTCTAGTTCCGGGCCGCCGATCCCACTCAGCGTCTCCCGGCGGCGCAGCTCGCGGGTCGCGACCCGGACAAGCAGGTCATGCAGCCGAGCCAAGCCGGCCGCACGCTCGTTGCCGTCGCCTGACAGAGCGCTGATCCACTCGGCAGACACGGCGTCGAGCGTCGGCGCCTGCTGTTCAGACGTCTCCACCGCCTCAGGCTATGCGCGCCGCGCCACCGCGAGAAGTCGCGTTCCCGTTGGAAGTTGACATGGCGGCACCAGCGCGTGCCATCCCATCCGTCAGCAAAGTTAGAAAGTCGGACGATGTGAAGATTCTCGGAAGCCTCGAGCCTGTAGGTGGGCGAGCCCCGTCCATCGCCGAGAAAGGAGCGAAGATGACCACCTTCAATACGGTGTCAGCGCTCGGTCTGAACGTCTTCTACCGGGAAGCTGGCGACCCGGAAGCGCCGAAACTGCTGCTCCTGGGAGGATTCCCGGCGTCGTCGCACCAGTTCAGGAACCTGATCCCAGCGCTGGCTGATCGTTTCCACGTCGTGTCGTTCGACTACCCGGGATTCGGCAACACGGAGATGCCTGACCCTGCCACCTGGGAGTACACCTTCGACCAGCTGGCCCACGTGGTCGAGGCGGCCATGGAGGCCATCGGCTTCACCGGAACGATGGGCATCTACATGCAGGACTACGGTGGTCCGATCGGCAATCGGCTGATCGCCTGGCACCCCGACTGGCTGGGCTGGCAGGTCATCCAGAACGCTAATAGCTACGAAGAGGGCTTCACGGAAGTCTGGGACGGCCTCCGCCACGTTCTGTGGGCCAACCGGAATGCGGAAACCGAAGCACCACTGGAGGCGTTCCTCCAACCGGACACGGTTAAGGCGATCTACACCACCGGCCACCGCGATCTGTCCAAGATCAGCCCGGACAACTGGAATATGGACCTGTTCTTCCTTGCGCGACCCCACGCCCACCGGGTGCAGCTCGATCTGTTCTACGACTACCGGACCAACGCCGCCCTGTACACCGTCTGGCAGGAACGTCTTCGCGCAACGCAACCGAAAACCATCATCTTCTGGGGACAGGGAGATATCTTCTTCACCCCCGAGGGCGGCGAAGCCTACCTTCGGGACCTGCCGAACGCACCGTTGATCCGCCTCGAATCGGGGCACTTCGCCGTCGAGGATTCCCTGGATGAGATCGCCGAGGGAATCAAGGACTTTTACGGCAAGCAGGTCGGCTGACCATTCAATCCGAGGAGGTTGTGTGCTGGCGCAGGTACCGCACCAGGCCGACGACATCTTCGGGCACGAGGCGGCCGATGGCGCCGCTTGAGTACACGCTGACGACCACATTCCCGGCAGGGTCCAGTACGAAGCCGGTGGACTGCAGGTACAGCGGATCTTCGTTAACGAACGCGCCGGTCTTGTCGGCGATCGCCGCGGCATCGGCGCTGTGGCCCAGCGGGAAGGTCAGGCTGTGCTTGGCGATGAACTCCGCGGTGGTTTCCTCGTCGTCGACCCACAGCGCGGCCACCCGAATGCCGGTCCGGGACAAGGAGTCGCTGGCCCGCTGGAACGCGCCAAGCTGGGCGGCGCAGTAGGGGCACCATGCTCCCCGGTTGAACAGCACTACCCCGAACTGGCCCGCGAGCCAGCCGGGAACCGGGATCCGCTGCCCGCCGGGAACAGTGAGGGTCAGCGAAGGGAACGCGTCGCCGGGGTGTAGCAGGGCCATGGCCGGTCTCCTTGGTCATGTCGATTCCGTGAACCTGTCTGTTCGGGTTAGCGCCAGCCGGTGACAGCCGTCTTACCGGCACTCGCGCGAAATATGACGACAGCCGCAAGGACTTCGACCGGGCTGAGCGTAAGACCGAGGCGCGCCCGGATGCTAACCGAATCGAAGCGGAAATCGTGACGAAGCAGAAAAGGAGAAATACGATGCATCGTCTCCAGAGCCGAAGTCTGGCCGTCGCGCTCAGCGGCGCCGCCGTCGGCGGGCTCGTCTTGGCGGGCGCGGCAAGCGCGTCGGCCGCGCCGCTGTCGGACGGCGGCAGCGCGCACGGGTGGGTGTACACCAGCACCAACTCGGCTGCCGGAAACCAGGTCTTGGTCTTCGCCCGCAGCGGCAACGGAACCCTGACCCCCGCAGGGGCCTACAACACCGGAGGGACCGGCACCGTCGCCAATTACGGGCAGGGCGCTGTCACGCTGTCACCGGACCGCCAGACGCTGCTGGTGGTCGACGCCGGGTCTAACCAGGTCTCGGACTTCGCGGTTCTGCCCAACGGCGCACTGCGGCTGCGAAACGTGGTGGCCAGCGGCGGCACCAGCCCGACCAGCGTCGCGATCCGGGGCGGCCTGGCCGAGGTGCTGAACTCCGGAGGCACGGCCAACGTGGCCGGGTTCTTCGCGACGCCGGCCGGCCTGGTGGCCATCCCCGGCGGCAGCCAGCCGCTGAGCGCGGGCGCGTCCAGCCCTGAGGACGTCGCCATCAGCCCAGGGGACAGGCACGTGGTGGTGACCGAGAAGGTGTCCGACACGATCGACACCTTCGCGGTCGGCTTCGGCGGGGCACTGGGGCCGGCTGTGACCAGCCCGTCTGACTCGCAGTTGTCGTTCGCCGGGGTGTTCACCCCGTCCGGCCAGCTGCTCGTGGCCGACGACGGCGCGAACGACACCTCGGCGGTCTCCCCCTACCGGGTCGCGCCCGGCGGCGTCCTGAACGCCACGCAGGCCGCCGTGTCAGACGGCCAGACCGCCGCGTGCTGGATCACAGAGGGCCGGGACGGCGAGGTGTTCGTGGACAACGCTGGCAGTGGGACGATCTCCAGCTACCAGGTGTCGTTCACGGGGCACGTGACCTTCGTGGGTAACACCAGTGCCGGCACCGGGGTGAAGCCGCTGGACAACGCGGTCTCCTCCGACGGCCAGAACCTGTACCTCGTCAACGGCAACCAGAGCGAGCTGGTTGAGTTCAGCGTTGGCCCCAGCGCCCAGCTCACCGCTATCGGGACGGCGGCCCTGCCCGCCGGATCGGAGGGCGTGGCCGCGAGCTAAGCCTCAGCGGAGAAGTGCGTTAGCAGGCGGGGACGCGCGGCCCCGCCTGCTAACGCTGCCAACGACAGACCGGGTCGGTCTGGTTTGATCGGTCTCGACTGGTCCGCGGCCCTACTCGTAGCGGCCGTCAAAGCGGTCACTGGCTCCGGCCTGGGTAAAGCTGAGCCCGCTGACCGCTCCCTCCTCGACGATCCAGCGGAGAACGTACGTGGCGCGGTAGTCAGGCGGCCAGAACGAGCTGAACTCCCCGTCCTGCACTATCGACCACTCACCCCGCGTCGATCTGCCGTGCTCGACGTAGGTCGTCTTGCCGTCCGCGGTGAAGGTCTGCGTGGCACCGTCCCCGAAGACCAAAACGGCCGCGGTCAGGGCGTCTTGCATGTCCTTCGCGAGTACAAGGTCGCCGTTGGCGACCTTCAGATAGTCCAATGGGCGGGGCATTGTCCCCTCCTGCTTGTCGGCCCGGATGTCAGGAGTGCTGCTGGTTGGCGGTGATCGCCCGGTCGAGGAGGGCGGGGTCGGCGAGGGTGGCGGGGTGGGCGAGCATGAACGTCACGTCGTTGACCGCTTGGGCCACGACCTCGTCGACGGGGGCGGCCTGGAGCAGTTGCTCCAGTGCCCACCGCTGGCGGCTGATCTCTTCCGGGACATGGGCACCGGTCAGGGCGTCGAGGCGGGCGGCGTCGCCACCGGCGGACAGAGTCCACGCAGCATCGACCACGATCTGTTCCAGCTCGAAGAAGGCGGTGGCCGGGCGGCCGGGCGCCGGTTCGGTGCGCAGGTACTGCGCCAGGCAGGAGGCGTGCAGCGCGGCCGCGGACATGCCTTGGGCGTAGATCGGGTTGAAGGAGGCGACCGCGTCGCCGACGCTGACCAGGCCTGCGGGGAAGTGGCCCTGGCCGCGGAAGTCGCGTCGCCTGCTGTCGGCCTGGTGGTAGGTGAAGATCTCGCCGGTCACCTCGTCTCGGGCGGCCTCCGCGAAACCCGGCGGGAGCTTCGCGCAGGTGTCCCGGAACGCCTTCAGTGTGCGGCCGGGGCGACTGTCGTCGTAGCCCATCAGGAGCACCAGCCACTGCTCGTGCTCGATCGCGCCGAGCCCGGCCACTGCTACGCAGTCGATCGGGTATGGCGGCTGGAAGAGGGCCACCGCGGCGGTCAGCGCGTAGGGCCCGGTTCGCTTGAACAGGGCGCTGGCGTAGTTGATCGAGGTCGCCAGCCGTTGAAGTGGCGGAACGTCGTAGCCGTCGCCGTCGAGCCAGTCCGCCAGCCGGCTGCCACGGCCCATGGCGTCGACCACGAAGTCGGCGGGCTGCACATGAGCCGCGTCGCCGGATCGGTACCGCACCGCGGTCACCTGTCCGTCGCGGTACTCCAGCCCGCTGACCTGTGACCGCCGTGTCGCGACGTTGGGCAGGGCCAGGACGCGGGCGCGGATCCGCGACTCCAGCAGCGGCCTGCTCGCGGTCAGCAGCGGCTGCTCGTGGACCTGGGACCGGCCGTCGGTGTACTGGACGAACTGACCTGGGCCAGACAGCACCGCTCCGCGGTCCTGCAGGTCCCGGGTTAGCCCAGGCAGCCAGTGCTCCAGCCACCGCCGGCCGCCTGGAAGCAGCACATGGACCTGCCGGTCCTGCGGCACGCCTGCGCGGGACCGGCCGTCGACGTTAACCGCGTCCCGCTCGATCACCATAACCTGGCGGGCATGATCGGCCAGCACGCGGGCGGCCAGCAGCCCGGCAATGCTGCCGCCCAGCACACAGGCAGTATCGAACCAGATGGCCGGCCGCTCGGCGGGCCTGGCTTCCGCCAGCCGCGCGAACGCGGCAACCGCAGCAGATGGCACACATTCCCCTTCGGCCTGAAGCGGGAGAGGTAAGCCTCTCTTGTTTCCGCCAAGCCTGGCTGCTGTCCGTCCCCCGCACATCGTCAAGACGGACAGCACCCCCGCTAGGGCACGAGAACTAGTGCCTGGCCGTTGAGCCGCTCCAGGTGCACAACGGGGCCAGAAGAGCTTCCACTAGCGAAATCGAAAGCCACGACATGGTGCTCCCCGACGCAGTACAGGAGACCGTCAGGCCCGAACCTCAGCCCCCGCGGCCTGCGAAACCCGACGGAGCGCTCCGGTGCGAATACACGCACTAGTTCCCCGGTGAGCGGGTCGTATTCGCGGACGCTCGACGCAGCATCGGGGGCGCCGAAGGGCCATTCGCTGGCGACCACGATGTTCCCGTTGGGGGCTAGCTTCAGGTCGAGCGGGCTCAGTTCCGGGTCGGTAACCAGCTGAGGCGTGAGCAGCGTTCCGCCACGGTCGAACACCACGATGGTGTTGTCACCTTGTCCGGATGGGGCGACGCCCGAGGAGAGGTAGATCCGGCCGTCGCGCCCGAAGCCGAACCCGCGCGGGAATGGGACGACACCCGCGGGCAGCAGGAATTCTCCTTCCCCGTCAAGGGCAGCAGGCATCGCACGTATCGTCCGCTGGCGGCGCACGGTGAGGTAGTAACGCCCATCGGGACCGAACTCGGCGCCGCCTGGGTCCAGCCCGGGTATCGGCCCCGAGTCGCGCACGACCTGGCCATGGAGATCGAGCGCCAGCACGCGATCGTTCCCGCTGTTGACATAGACGAGCTCGCCCGACGGGTCAACCGACAGCCCGCGCGGATCGGCGATCCGCGGGTCGCGGGTGAACGGTCCGGCGAAGTCACCCTCCGGAGCGAAGCGGAGGATCGCGCCGTAGCCGTTGCCGTTGGCTCCGCTGCCGCTGGTCACAAGGATGTGCATCGAGATCGCCTTTCGCCCGCGGGCAAGCCATCACTGAATCATCTCGCCGACCTTAGCCCGGCGGCTGGTGCGGGCCATGCTGGCGCAGCCCCAGCATGTCCGCGAGCGCAGGGATGTCGCCGTGCCCGGCCGGCGCGAGGTGCGGGAATTCGGGCACCACCGGATAGGGCGAGACGGTCACGCCGAGTCGACGGCCGACCACCGCCGACAGGGTGGTTCCGAACGCGTCGTCGTCCAGGCCGCGCCCGTTCCCCGTGCCTGGCGCGAAGCGCGCCGGCTGGCCGGGCCGGTACCGCAGCAGGTCGGGAAGGAACGCGGCCAGCAGCGTCGCGGCGTGCTCGTCGGGGTTGCCGGCTTGGCTAGCTTCTGCCACACGCCTGGCGGTCCGCCGCACGACGTCGCCGAACGCCGCAATGTCGCCGGCCGGCGAACCGGCGTTGAGTGCCTCGGTGTCCGGGCCGGGCCGCGGGAAGAAAAACGACCGCAGCAACGGGTGGGCCGCCCGGCTGACCTGTCGCTGGGGAGCGTGCCCGAACAGGCTTATCCGCGCCCACAGGGCGACATCGGCGCCACCGAACGCGACATCGGGGACCTGCAGGGCGATGGCGGTGACGTTCCGGCCAGCCAGCAGGTTGCCGGGTGTCCCGGCGAACAACTCGGGACGGTACTGGTTCTCGGCCAGCGCGTGATTGAACGCGAACAGTGCGACGGCGTCGCCCCAGAACGGGTCCTGCGCCAGGCCGGACCACGCTGATCCGCCATTGCTCAGCGCGAAGGTTTCCCCAGTATGGCCCACGCCAAGTGAGGTGCCCTCCACACCGGAACGGCTGGGCGCGCCGACGGCGTAGCGGACCCGCATCTCCTGGCCTCCGTCAGCATCTGGCTCACCGAAGCTCATCCGGAACGCCCGGTCTTCGCGCGTGCCGCCATCGCTCGCGATGACGAACTCGTACAGCGCATCGGGCCGGAACGTGGCCGGGTTGGACCTGCCGGCGTCCGGGTTGACGGTGAGCACTAGCGTCGATGCGCCCGGCGCCTCAGGAAACACGTACACGTCGCACAAGTTGAGCCGGCCGTCCTCGATCGCTGTCGGACTGTCGAAATGGTGGGACACGCCGGTCTAGCCCTGCCGCTCGGCATGGCCGCCGAATTCGCTGCGCATCGCGGAGAGGATCTTGTCGGTGAACTCCCCGGCGCCGCGCGATTCGAACCGCTCATACAGCGACGTGGTGATGACGGGGGCGGGAACCCCCTCGTCCACCGAGGCGAGCACCGTCCACCGGCCCTCCCCGGAGTCCGAGACGCGCCCCGCGAACCCGTCCAGGTCCGGCGAGCGCGCGAACGCGTCAGCGGCCAGGTCAATCAGCCATGACCTGACCACCGATCCGCGCCGCCATACTTCCGCCACCTCGGCGACGTCGATGTCGTACTGGTACGCCTCCGGGTCACGCAGCGGGGTGGTCTCGGCGTCCGCGACCTTGTCTTTCTTGCCGGCATTGGCGTGCTTGATGACGGACAGCCCTTCGGCGATCGCGGCCATCATCCCGTACTCGATCCCGTTGTGGACCATCTTCACGAAGTGTCCGGCGCCGTGCGGGCCGCAGTACAGGTAGCCGTCGGGGGCGGTGCCGTCGGTCCTGGTCCGGCCCGGTGTGGGCCCGGCGCTATCGGCCCCGGGAGCCAGCGACTTGAAGATGGGGTCGAGCCGTCGCACGGCCTCGGCCTGGCCGCCGATCATCAGGCAGAAACCGCGCTCTAGCCCCCACACCCCGCCGCTGGTGCCCACGTCGACATGGTGGACACCCGTCGGCTGCAGCGCCTTCGCGCGGGCGATGTCGTCGCGGTAGTAGGAGTTGCCGCCGTCGATCACGATGTCGTCGGCATCGAGCAGCGGGACTAGCTGGTCAAGCGCGGACTGCACGGCGCCCGCCGGGATCATGATCCAGATGTTCCGCGGCCGGTCCAGCAGGCGGACGAACTCCGCGTAAACGCTGGCTCCGTTCGCGCCCTCGGCCTTCAGCGCCCGCACCACGTCGGGGTTGCGGTCGAACGTGACGCACCGGTGCCCGTCACGCACCAGCCGCCGGACCATGTTGGCCCCCATGCGGCCCAGCCCTACCATGCCAAGCTGCATGGGCCTGTCGGTCGTCATGTTCCCCTCCTCGCCGGCCCGCCGGTCACGTAGCAGCCCAGTGTGGCCGGGCAAGCTGCGCCGTACATCGTCAAGGCGGGTAACGTATCCGCCCGCCCTGCCCGGCGATGACGCGATAGCCGGGCCTCGTTCGGGGTCTCCACGTGCTTTCCCGACAAATGGTGGGTGAGCACGCGGCGGCTCTCGGAACGGCGCACCAGCCACGCGGCGAGCGCCGCGCCCGCGATCGGCGCCAGCAGGTAGCTGATCAGGAAGCGGTACTGGCCCGCGAAGATCGCCGGGCCGAATTCCCGCGCCGGGCTGAGGCTCGCGCCGGTGATCGCTCCCAGGCCGGTGATCGCCGCCCCGACCAGGATGCCGGAGAGCCACGGCACCAGCCTGGTCAGCTCGTGCACGGACAGGAACAAGGCCACCAGCACCACGATCACCGCCATGCACGCGCCCTCGGCGGGGAAAAGCGCCGCGTTCGTCCAGCCGGGAGCCGGCCGCAGCACCGCGTACGCCACCGGCGCGCGGGCCACGGGCGGCCCCCAGACGACCCGCGCGAGCAGCACGCCGAGCAGCGAGCCGGCGAGCTGCGCGACCGTGTAGGGAATGACGGCGCGGCGGGAGAACACGCCGAGCCACCACATGCCGAAGGAGATGGCGGGATTCATGTGCCCCCCGGAGGCCTTGCCCAGCGGGGACAGGACCAGCGCGGGGATCAGCAGCGCGACGGCAAGGCCGACGAACAGCAGCTCCACATGGATGGCCGGCGCCGCCCGCGACACTGCCGACGGGCCGATGAACCACCGGACGAAGCTGGTGACGCAGAAGAGCAGGGCCGTGGTCAGCGCCGCCTCGTACGCGCTGTGCGCCGCAGTCAGCCGCCAGGACGGCGGCGCTGCCCGTCCCGCATCCGGATCCGGTGGCGCCGAGGTGTCAGTGCTCACGTGCCAAGGCTCCGCCGCGTGCAGCCTTGGCACATCGTCATATGCGATGGCGTCGGCGAGACGGCCAGCCGATCAGAGTCTGGCAGGCGGGGTTAATATCGCCGGATGAGCGATGGGCTGTTCGTTCCTGAAGACTTCGCGGTCCCAGACGGGCTCATAGCCGCGGAATTCCGGCTGGCCCCGCTCGGGCCGCAGCACAATGAGGCCGATTACGCCGCCTGGACGGCCAGCATTGACCACATCCGGGCAACGCCTGGGTTCCCTAACGGCAGCTGGCCGCACGAAATGCCCTTGAGCGACAACCTCCGCGACCTGGAGCGGCACGCACAAGACTTCGCCGGGCGCCGCGGGTTCACCTATACCGTGCTCAGCGCCGGCGCCGGGGACGTTATCGGCTGCGTGTACATCTACCCGGTCCGCGACCGTGAGCCCGGCGGCGCCGAGGGCCAGCGGCCCGCTTCCGTCCGGTCCTGGGTACGCGCCGACTGCGCCGCGCTCGACCCGGTCCTGCATGACGCGGTCCTCGCGTGGCTGGAACGCGACTGGCCATTCGATTCGATCCAGTACGCGCCGCGGAACTGACCCGCGCCCTACCCGTCTTGACGATGTGCGGTTGATTGCAGCGCGGCGACACTCGAGCCACCCCGTTCTGGTGCCGAGGAGTTCTCACATGCCGATGACTGAGCCCGCGTACTTCACCGCGTTCAAGAATTTCGTGTTCACCCGGACGCCACCGGGTGTGCTGACGCTA
>Ga0335075_10017315_pt1 | contig 10717 bp, 9 predicted proteins | sample Lox_Sample_24_FD_206723 | JGI IMG/M metagenome (GOLD analysis project Ga0335075, IMG submission 206723) | Soil microbial communities from Loxahatchee National Wildlife Refuge, Florida, United States - Lox_Sample_2.4 | ecosystem: Environmental > Terrestrial > Soil > Wetlands | place: USA: Florida... | reverse complement strand
CGCCCTCGCGGCGGCGCGCGCGGCCGGTGGCGACGAGCCGACCGTCGCGGTCGTGCTCGGCGACCGACCGGTCTCCCTTCGCGTCGACCGGACACCGCGGGAGGCCGCGCAGGAGCTCTACACCGAGGCGAAGCGACTCCAGACGAAGCTCGCGGGCGCCCGCGCCGCCCTCGCCGAGACCGAGGCGAAGGCCGCTTTGCCGGCGCAGCGATCGTCCGCTGCGGTGCCCGGCATCACCGGGGACGGGGATGCGCATCGGAAGCCCCACTGGTTCGAAAGATTCCGCTGGTTCCTGAGCTCCGAGGGCGCCGTGGTGATCGCCGGACGCGACGCTTCGTCGAACGACCTGATCGTCCGCCGGAACATGAAGGACGGCGACCACTACGTCCATGCCGACCTCCACGGCGCGGCGAGCGTGATCGTCAAGCACCCGTCGCCGGGCGACGCGCCGGTGACCGAAGTGACCCTTCGCGAGGCCGGTCAGTGGGCGGTCGCGTTCTCCAAGGCGTGGCGGGCCGGGCTCGCTTCTGCCTCCGCCTTTTGGGTGACCCCCGAACAGGTCTCCAAGGCGGGAGCGAGCGGGGAATTCGTCGCCCGCGGCTCGTGGGCGATCCACGGGACGAAGCACGTCATGCGCGACCTGCCCACCGAGATCGCGCTCGGAACGGTCGATTACCGGCGGGAAACGCTCTGGACGGCCGCCCCGCCCTCCGCCGTCGCGGCACGGGGGACGGTCCGGGTGGTCCTCGTTCCCGGCCCGGAACGGGACCGAGCCGCCCTCGAGGTGGAGCTCGCGGCCGAGCTCGGCCTCACCCGGACCCGGCTCCAGTCGCTGCTCCCAGCGGGAGGCATCGCGCGCCGACGCGCGTAGAGGCGCTGCACCTCCCCCGCCGTGAACCGATCCCCGAACCGTCTCCAGGTGTGTCCGCGGGCCCGAAGCCCGACGACCACGATCGCGGCCCCTTCGATCTCGATCTCGTCCCCGACCGACACCGGGGTCTCCGGCGCGGTGGGCCACCGTGTCGCGACGGTCCGGGCGCCCCCGACGATCGATACCGGGACGGCCGTAGCCCCGGCGGGGGTCGCCCAGACCGTGGCCGTCTCGGTGGTGGTGGCGCTGGCGACGGACTCGCCGTCGTGCGTGTCGATGCGTCGGATCTCGAGCTCTCCCCCGCCGCCGGGGAGCCCCGAGCCGACCTGAAGGCGGCGTCCGGCCGGCAGCGGTACTCTTCGCCGGGAGGAGTGGGCCCCCTCGGAAACGATGAGGGCGACCTCTACCTCGCTCGGCGCGACCTGGACGAACGGGTGGGTCCATCGGCACTCCTGGCACCGCGCCACTCCCGAGAGCCGCGACCGCGTGCCGTCACCGCCTCGATCCCAGCGGAGCACCCGGTGCGGAGTGGTCCTTCCGCAGTTCTCGCAGGGAAGCGCGGCCGATCGGACCCGGGCCGCGGTGGTCCCGGGCCGAGCGGACTCTTCCCCCGGTGCGTCCTCGCCCATCGCACAGGACGACCTCCCTGCCGAGCCTTGAGCGTTCCGGGTCTCCCTCCGCTCGCCGCCGCGCGACGACCGGGGCGGTCGGGGAAGATATGTATCCTCTTGCGCCGGTGCCCGGCGGAGGAGACCCCCGCGGTGCGGAACGTGGTTCGAACGGCCGCGCCGCCCCGCCCGGGGGTCGTCTCGTCGTGACGCCGGTCCGCCGCTCGCCGCCCACGATCGGCATCGTGGGGATCGGCTACATGGGGATCGCCACGGGACTTGCGTTCGCTCGCCACGGCCGGCGGGTCTTCGCGTACGATGTCAATCCCCAAGTGCGCGCCTCGGTCGCCCGGGGCGAGAGCCCCTATCGGGAGCCGGGGCTCTCCGAACTCCTAAGATCCGAGCGACGTCGGGGCCGATTCTCGCCCGTGGGGTCGATGGACGAGCTCGTGGCGAAGGCGGAGTGCATCTTCCTCTGCGTCCCGACGCCGCCGAGGCGACGAGGCTCGGTCGACCTTCGACCCCTCCGGGCGGCCGCCCGTCAACTCGGAACGGCGCTCCGCGCGGTGGACGGCTATCGGGTCGTGGTCGTGAAGAGCACGGTCGTTCCCGGCACCACCCAAGAGGTCGTTACCCCGACACTCCGTCGTTCGAGCCACAAGTCGGCCCGGCAGCTCGGCATCGCCGTGAACCCCGAGTTTCTATCGGAAGGACGAATGGTTCGGGACGCGCTCGCTCCGGCCCGGATCGTACTCGGCGTCGCCGACCGCCCGAGCGGCCGCCGGCTCCGCGCGGCCTACGCCGGGTTCGCCGCTCCCGTCCTCGAACTGTCGCTCGCGGAAGCCGAGCTGGTGAAGCACGCGTCCAACGGGTTCCTCGCGCTCAAGGTCTCCTACGCGAACGAGCTCTCTCGATGGACCGAACGGCTCGGGGGGAACGTGGACGCGGTGGCCGCGGCGATGGGCGCCGACCCGCGGATCGGCCCGGCATTCCTCCGTGCCGGGCCCGGTTTCGGGGGGAGCTGTTTCGAAAAGGACCTGCGCGCGTTCGCCCGGCGGGCCGAGCAACTCGGGATCCCTTCCCACGCCCCTCGGGCGGTGCTCGCGATCAACGCTGCGCAGACGGAACACGCGGTCGACCTGATCCGTGCCGCCGTCCCGTCGCTCCGGGGGAAGAAGGTCGCCGTGCTCGGACTCGCGTTCAAGGCGGGGACCGACGACGTCCGAGAGTCGCGCGCCTTCCCCGTGATCGACCAACTCGTCGCGAGCGGGGCGCGAGTGCGCGCGCACGACCCCGCGGCGCGGGAGAATTTCGAGCGGGAGTGGCGCCGCCGGGCGCGGGGAGCTCCCGGCGCGGTCACATTTACTCGCTCGGTCCCGGAGGCGCTCCGGGGCGCCGACCTCGCGGTGGTTCAGGTCGATTGGCCGGAGTACCGACGATGGCCGTCGAGCTGGACCCGCGCGATGCGCCGACCGCTGCTCGTCGACCTTCGCCGCGGGATCCCCCGTTCGACCGCCTCGCGCGCCGCCCTCGGCGTGGTGGCGCTAGGGGTCGGACGGGCCGCCCCCCCGGAGAGTTCGTCCGGAGCCGGCGGCACGCGACGGAGGTCGGGATGAAGGTCGTGATCCCCGCCGCCGGGCTCGGCACTCGATTCCTCCCCACGACGAAGAGCCAGCCAAAGGAGATGTTGCCCGTCGTCGACCGGCCCATCATCCAGTACGTGGTCGAAGAGGCCGTGGCCTCGGGCGCGGACGACATCCTGATCGTCACCGGGCGGGGGAAGCGCGCGCTCGAGGACCACTTCGACCACAGCCCGGAGTTCGACTCGGCGCCGCGGACCCCCGAAATGGAGCATCTCGCCGAGCTGGTCCGCGCGGCACGGATCCATTTCGTCCGGCAGCGCGAACCGCGGGGGCTCGCGGACGCGATCGGGCTCGCGCGCTTTCACACCGGCAGCGAGCCGTTCGGGGTGCTTCTCGGGGACACGATCAACGTCTGCGAGCCTCCCCTGCTGCGGCAGCTTTGGGACCGGTACCGGAAGCTCCACGCGACCGTCCTCGCGGTCGAGGAGGTCGCGACGGAGAAGGTTCGGGACTACGGGATCGTGGAAGGCGACCTCGTCGGCCCGGGCCTCTACCGTGCGCGGCGCCTGCTCGAGAAGCCGGAGCCGAGCGCGACCGCGAGCCGGCTCGGGATCACCGGGGCGTACGTGTTCACGCCCGAGATCTACGCGGCGATCGACCGGACGGTTCCCGGGGCCCGGGGGGAACTGCAGATCACGGACGCGCTTCAGATACTGGCCCGGCGCCGACCGGTTTATGCATCGACCTTCCGCGGCGAGCGCTACGATATCGGAGATCGCTACCTCTGGCTCCGCACGAACCTCGAGTTCGCCTTTGCGATCCCGGAGCATCGGGCGCGGTTGCGGCCGGTGATGGAACGACTCCTGGGCCGGACTCCCGCGAGTCGCCGCCCTCCCCCGCGACGCGCGTCCCCCCGGACGTCCCGGAGGCGACATGCCCGGTAGCGAGACCCTGGCGCGGGTCGCCATCGTCACGGGCGCGAGTCGGGGCCTGGGCCGCGCGGTCGCCCACGACCTTGCCTCTCTCGGGTTCCGCGTCCTCACGGCCTCGACCGGGGCCACGGCCCCGGGCGTGGGCGAGCGAGCTCACGTGCCGACCGACGTGACCGATCCGGCGTCGGTCGACCGGCTGGTCACGACGGCCCTCCGTGAGACGGGACGCGTCGACGTGGTCGTGAACAACGCGGGTTTCGCGAACCCCGCGGCGGCGCTGGCGGACACCCCCGACGAGGTCGTTCGCCGGAACTTCGCGGTAAACGCCCTCGGCCCTTTCTACCTCCTCCGGCGGGTGTTGCCGGCCATGATCGCTTCGCCCGCGGGCGGGACGATCGTGAACATCGCCTCGCGCGCCGGAGTGACCCCGATTCCTCAGCTCGCAGCGTACTCCGCGAGCAAGTCGGCGCTCGTCTCTCTGACTCTCGCCCTCGCGAAGGAGCGCCCCGACGGAAAGCTGTTCGCCGTCTCGGTCTGTCCGGGTGGGATGAACACCGAGATGCGGGCGACGGTCTACGGGGCGAGCGATGCCCGAGCGCAGCTCGACCCGCAGCAGGTCGCCGATGTGGTCGTCGAACTCGCGGACCGCCGTACTGTGGCCGGCCGGGCGGTTCCGTCCGGTGCGGCGATCCTGATCAGTCGGGAGTCGGGGACGCGAGTGCTGGAATGGGCCCTCGACGAGCGCGGCCTCGCCGGATTCGGCCCCGAGCGCCGCGCCAACCGCTAAGAACCACGCGCGAGTGGCAGGGTCGTTCATGACGGTGGAACACTCCCCCCTCGCCCGGGGGTCCCCCTGCCGCGTCTGCGGCCGGTCGGACGGGGTCCGAGGGTTCCTCGCGTTGGGAGCCCTTCCGCTCGGCAACGCGTTCATCCCCGCCTCCGAGATCCCTGCCGAGCAGGAATTCCCGCTGACGATGGGCGTGTGCGAGGACTGCCATCTGATCCAGATCGTCGATCCGGCGCCCGCGGAGGCCACGAACCGCGTCTATCGGAACTACTCCTACGTTCCGACAGGGGCGACGCTCGCCCGGCACTACCGCGAGCTCGCCGACGAGATCGTCCACGTCTCCGAGGCGGGCGCCGGTGCGCTCTTCCTCGACATCGGCAGCAACGACGGACTTCTCCTGCGGTCGATCCAGGCGGTCGCGGATCGCGCCCGAGTGGTAGGGGTCGAGCCGTCCCCCCGCATCGCCGAGATCGCCCGGGCCCACGGGGTCCCCACGATCGACGGGTTCTTCGACCCGGCGGCGGCCGCCGACGTGCTCGCGCGATTGGGAACCGTCGACGTGGTCAGCGCGACCCAGGTGCTGCAGCACGTCCGGGACCCGGTCGGCTTGCTTTCGTTGGTCCGAGGGATGCTCGGTCCCACGGGCGTGCTCGTCCTCGAGGGGCGCGCGTACTTTCCCGACGTGGCGGAGAAGGTCTCTTTCGACACGTTCTACCACGAGCTGCTCTACTGCTTCACCCTGCATTCGCTGGAGCGCCTTCTCGCGCTCGCGGGGTTCGTCGTCTTCCACGCGGAGCGCTCGGAGGTCTACGGGGGGTCCCTGCGGGTGTTCGCGCAGCCGCGCGAGACCGGCCGGCGTGCCGTGCGTCCGTCGGTCGAGCAGCTCCGCGCCTTCGAGCTGAGCGCCGGGGTCACCCGCTTCGCGGCGTACGAGGAGTTCGCGCGCCGGGTCGAGGGCGTCCGCGCGCGCCTCCGCTCCACCGTGGCAGAGATCACGTCGCGGGGGGGCTCGATCGCGGGCTACGGGGCCCCTTCCACGGGGACGACCCTCCTCAGCTACTGCGGGCTTGGCGGGGAGACCGTCCGGTACATCGTGGACGATAATCCGCTGAAGCAGGGGCTCGTGACCCCGGGGACTCACGTGCCGATCACCCCGTCCTCGGCCCTGACCGAACGCCCCCCCGACTACGTGCTGCTGATCGCCTGGCGACTGCGCGAGGAGATCGTCGGACGGCTCGCGCCGTTCCGGGGCGACCGGATCAAGGGGATCATCGTTCCCCTGCCGAACCCCGAGATCGTGAGCTGAACGGAGGGCGATCGATGACGAACGTCGCGGTAACCGGGGCGGGAGGGTTCATCGGGAGCCACTTGGTCGACGCCCTGCTTGCGCGCGGGGAGACGGTCCTCGCCCTCGACGTGGGCCGGAAGCGGCCGCCCAATCTCGAAGAAGCGTCCCAGCGCCAAGGGTTCACGTATCGCACCTGCGACGTGACGCTCGAGAGCTCGGTGCGCCGGGCGTTCTCGGGGCGCCCGGAGGCGGTGGTTCACGCGGCCGCCACCGTGGGGGTCGAGTCCTACCACACCCACCCCATGGAGACGGTCGAGTCGAGCGTCATCGGTACCCGGACGGTCCTGCGGGCGGCGATGGAGCCCCCGCTACGGTTCGTCTACCTCAGTTCGAGCGAAGTGTTCGGGCGGAACCCCGCGATCCCCTGGACCGAGACCTCGGACCGGGTCCTCGGCGATCCGTCGTTGCACCGGTGGAGCTACGCGTCGAGCAAGGGACTCTGCGAGCACCTGGTGAACGGCGCCCACGCCGAATTCGGCCTCCCGACCGTGATCGCGCGGCCGTTCAACATCTACGGGCCGCGCCAACGACCCGCGTTCGTCGTCCCGATCACGATCCACCGGATACTCCAGGGCCTGCCGCCGGTGATCTACGGAGACGGGAAGCAGACGCGGTGCTTCACGTTCGTCGCGGATCTGATCGACGGGCTCTTGCGATGCCTCGACGCGCCCGCGGCCGTCGGCCAGACGTTCAATCTCGGCAACCCGAAGGAACGGACCATCGACGAAACGATGCGTCTGATCCTCTCGGCGTGCGGTTCGCCGCTCGAGCCGACGCACGCCGATCCCGTCTCGGTCTTCGGGCCGGGGTTCGAGGAGATCCCGCGCCGGGTGCCCGAGGTAAGCAAAGCTCGTCGGCTCCTCGAGTGGACTCCCCGTACGGAGCTGCCGGAGGGGCTGGCTGCGACGGTCGCTTGGGCTCGCTCTCATCCGGAGTGGGGCCGGCGACCGCGGCGGCCTCGGCGTCCGGACCCGAACGCTCTCCCGTCGAGCTAGCGTCGAGCTTCCGGCGAGCGGGCTGCGCCCCGAGCGAGGAGGGCCCCCCATGCTATTTTGAGGCGGGGATCATCCGGACCCGCCGTGTCCGTTCTCCCTTCGCCCGGCCGCCCTCGCGTTCGGGAGCGAGCCCCCTCCGCCCGAGCGTCAGCGCGCGCGGAGGAGGTCCGGTCTCCCTCATGACCACTCGGGTCGCCGTCGTACGGGGCGTCGAGCGGGTGCTCCCGGGGGAGCTCGGTGTCTACTCGGAACTCCCCAAGTACGGCTACGAGGTCCGGCTCGTTTGCTCGACCCGATCCTCCATCACCGAGGCGGAGGCGCGAATGCCGATCCGCCGCTGCCCCCCGCCCGCCCTCGCCGGACGTCTGACGCGGACGGTCCCGGGAGGTTTCCTCGTCGGGCTGGTCTCCCCGTACCGATACTACCACCAGTACCTCCGCGGTTTCTCCGCTGCGGTCCGCGACGCGAACATTCTCTGCCCGGTGGACCTGGGGCATCCGTCAAGCTACCAGTCGATCCTCGAGCGGGCCCGGGGGAAGCGCGTTTCCGTCCACTGCTGGGAGGACATCCCGTTCAACTGGCCGCACAACCGGCCGCTGGCCGAGCACTTCGAGGCGGTCCTGGATGCCGCGGACCACTTCCTGGCCTACACGCGGGACGCCGAACGCGCGCTGCGGGCGATGGGGGTGCGTTCGGAGCGCGTCTCCCAGATGAACCTCGGCCTCGACCTCAACTACTGGAAGCCCGCGAGCGCCCCGCCACCGCCCTCCGACGTGCTGCGGGTGTTGTTCGTCGGGCGGCTGCACTGGAGCAAGGGAGTGCACACGGTGATCGAAGCGATCGACCAGGTCCGGAGTCCGGTGGAGGTCACCGTCGTGGGCGCGGGTCCCGAGGACGCCCGCTTGCACTGGTTGGTCGAACAGCGGCGGCGACGCGGGAACACGACCGCCGCACGGTCGATACGGTTCCTGGGACCCCGGTACGGCGACGAACTCCTCCGGCTCCGCCAGTCGATGGACGTCCAGGTCGTGCCCTCGATCCCCACGCCGCAGTGGCGGGAGCAGATGAACCACTCGCTGCTCGAGGGACTCGCGTGCGGCCTGCCCGCGATCGTGACCCACAGCGGCGCCCTCACCGAGCCCGTGACGGACGGCGACAACGGCTGGGTCGTCCCCCCCGATCACCCGGGGGAGCTCGCCGCGGCGTTCGAGCGCGCCGCCGCCGACCCGGCGGATCGGGTGCGCCGGAGCCAGTCGGCCCGCCGCCGGATGGAAGCGGAGTACGAGCTGGTCCGGCAGGGGCGCGCGCTCGCCGAGATCCTTCGGACGAAGGTCCTTCCGCCGTAGCGGGGCCTCCCTCCGATCAAGAGGAGGCGGGCGAGTGGAGCGCGGAATTGTAGATCCCGAGCAGCCGGTCGAGGTGACGCTCCGTGGAGAACTCCTCGCGGACCCAATCGCGCCCTGCGGCCGCCGTCCGGCGGGCCTCCTCGTAGTTCGCGATCGTCTGGCCGAGCGCTTCCGCGAGCGCGGCGGCGTCGCCCGCCGGCGTCACCGTCCCGAACTTGCCGACCGTCTCGGGCAACCCGCCGGAGTTGCTGACGACGACGGGCACCCCGTGTCCGAGCGCCTCGACCGAGGTGTTCCCCAGGTTCTCCCACGGGAGGGACGGAACGACGACGAGGTGGACCTCATCGAACCACCGGTCGATGTCGGGGGTCCAGCCGTTCACCGTGACCCCGGGCAGGGGGGGGATCGGGAACGGCCCCGCCCCCGTGAGCCGGAGCCGAACCTCCGGTCGGGTCGCCCGCAGGGTTCGGAACGCGTCGAGCAGCACCGCAAGGCCCTTCTGCGGCTCGAACCGGCCCAGGAAGCCGATGGTGAACGGGCCCTCGGGGCGGCGGGCGGGGGAGTCCGGGAACGGAAACATCGGTCGGAGCAGCTCGGTCGGTCGGTAGTCGAGACCCTCGAAGATCGATCTCGTGGCGTGGCTGACGCAGAGGTAGGCGCGAACCCGGGGCCGGACGAAGCGGTCGAAGTAGTACCGCTTCGCAAGATTGCCGGGAAGCCCGAGCCCCACGGCGCACCCGGTCAGCTGGCATCGCGGGAGTATGCCCCCCGGGCACTGGGCGCCGTCGGGGAGCGTCAGCGTCGAGATGGGGCAAACGAGGTCGGCGTCGTGGGCCGTGAAAACCAGCGGCTCGGGCCGCGCGCCGAGCCACGGACCCAGCGCCGAAAACCCCGCCCGAAACCGGTGCAGATGGATGACGTCCGGCCGGAACTCGGCGGCGACGTGGTCCAGCCATCGCGTCAACCCTCTTTCGAGGGGGACTTCGGCGATCGCTTGCCCCATCAGGGTTCGCGGCAGACGGAACGACCGCACGGGTTCGAGGGCCGGGGGCACCGGGTCGGTGACCACCGCCGCCACCTCGTTCGGATGGCCCCGGGCCGCGAGCGCCCGGGAGACCCGGGAGATGTAGACCTGCGCGCCGCCGAACGACGGACCGTCCCAACCGTCGATGCGCAGGATCCTCACGCGGCCGCCGCCTCCTGCCGGAGACCGACCCGAAGGGTCCGTACCGCCGACACCGCCGTCATTCGAGTCCGAGGTACGAGTCACCGAGGGCGAACTTAAGGACTCGTCGACCTCCGCCCCCGCTCCATTCCGTCGAGGGACGCGCCCTCGAGGGCCCGTCGCCCGTTCGCGCTCCCGGCAGGAGACCCAGCGGTCTCACCGCGGCTTTGGGGGGGTCCGCGCTCGACTTGGACCCCGGACCAGGACGATCGGCGCGGGGGGAGCGCGACGAGGAACCGTTCGACGGTCGGATGCAGTAGCTGGGCCGAACCTCCGACCATCGCTGCCGGGCCTCCGCGCCAAAGGTTTTAGGCGAGTCTCCCCGGTGCGAAGTTCGGGCGCCTTCGGTGCGGGTCGTTCTCGCGGTCTTTCGCTACGTCCCGGCCCTCGGCGGAGCCACCCGACATGTCCAGCTGCTCGCCGAAGGGATGGCGGCGGCCGGTCACTCGGTGACGGTCGTGACCCAGTCGGAGCCGAACACCCCTCGGGAGGAAGCCATCCGGGGCGTCCGGGTACTCCGACTCGGTATGCGCAAGGTCGCGGGTTACCGCGTGCCGCGGGGATATCGGCGAGCCCTTCGGGCGCTGGATGCGGATGTGTTCCAGCTGAACGGCAACCGGATCTGGTGCGTCGATTTCTATCTGCCGTTCGCCCGTTCCTTCGAGTGGCCCCAGGCCATCATGCCGATGGGATTCTACCATTACTGGATGCGCCGGGGGTTCGTCCGGTGGCTGTACTATCAGCGGTATCTTCCCGGTCGTTTGCAGGCGTTCGACGGGTACGTCGCGCTCACCCCCGGAGAAAAGGGCCAGGTCGTCGGCTGGGGGTACCCCGCCGAGCGAGCGCGGGTGATCCCGGTCGGCATCGACCTCGCCGAGTTCGCGTCGCCGTCGCCGCTCAGGGATGCCGAGCGAGCGTCGTGGTCGTTGAACACCCCGCACGTCGCCGTGTATGTTGGCGGCCTCTACGACAACAAGCGCGTCGATCGGCTGGTACGTGCGGTCGCGGCGACCCGGGGAGAG
>Ga0335075_10017314_pt1 | contig 10717 bp, 8 predicted proteins | sample Lox_Sample_24_FD_206723 | JGI IMG/M metagenome (GOLD analysis project Ga0335075, IMG submission 206723) | Soil microbial communities from Loxahatchee National Wildlife Refuge, Florida, United States - Lox_Sample_2.4 | ecosystem: Environmental > Terrestrial > Soil > Wetlands | place: USA: Florida... | reverse complement strand
CATTGCTAAGATCGATCCAACGCAGACGGGCGCAAATTCCCTTGTTTATCTCACTTTTCTAGGCGGCAGCACGGACCAGGCTGGCGGGCTGATTGCGGTCGATACTGCGGGCGACGTGGCGATCACGGGCACCACGTCGTCGGACTTTCCCGTGACGGACAGCAGCACGCGGACTGCTGGGACGAACGACACGGTTGTCAGCGAGATCGATCCCACAGGAAGCAAGCTGCTCTATTCGATGATGTTCGGGGGCAGCGGCGCGGAATCACAGGAAAATGCGGGCGGGATCGCGCTCGACTCGAACGGAGATATATCTTTGTAGCATCCGATACGAATTCGACGGACCTGCCTGTGACTACGGGCGCGTACGCGACCAGCTACACAAGCCCGGTCAGCGACGGATTTCTTGCCATCATTCAGCCGAGCGCGACGCCGGCACTAACGTACTGCACTTATCTCGGGCTCAACGGGCAAATCGGCGTTGGCGGCATCGTCGTGGACACGTCGGGCAACGCTTATATCGCGGGCTCTACTTCGGATCCGAACGCGGATTTTCCACTGAAGAATGCGGCGCAGCCCTTTTTCGGCGGCGGGGCATTTGATGCGTTCGTGATGAAGATCGCCCCAACCGGAAACGGCGCGCAGGATTTGGTTTATGCCACGCTGCTGGGCGGAAATAATTCGGATAAGGCGTTTGCGGTAACGCTGGATTCCGCAAATCCTCCGAACGCTTACGTTACTGGTACGACGAGTTCAACAAATTTCCCGACGAATGCCACAGTAGCTCCATATCAGGCAGCGCTTCCTTCGAATGCAACTTCCTTAACTTCGGACGCGTTTGTCAGTGTGATCGCGCAGAATGCCACGACTGGAGCGACGTCGCTGGCGTATTCGAGTTATTTAGGCGGGTCGCAGACGGACGCCGGATACGGGATCGAAGCCGCGCAGCCATACGCGGTCTTTGTGGCTGGCACGGCGAACTCGTGGGACTTTCCCTGGCGAGACAATTTTCAGCCCTTCAACGGATACGGCAACGCTTTCGTAGTCAAACTCGACACGACCACGCCTGGGACAGCGGGACTGATCTATTCGACGCCGCTAGGGGGCACGTCACCGGCTGGCGTGCAAGCGGGAACACAAGCGAGCGGAATCGCCGTTATCCCAGCGGGCACGGCGGGATGCGAGCCAGCCGATGCGACTTCCGACTGCGTATGGGTAACGGGTCAAACGACATCTGCTGATTTTGCGAATGCCGGAAATCCGGGAAACGGTTTGCAGCAAATCTGTGCGAGTTGCCAGGAATCGACTGTCACGTCCGACGCGTTAGTCGCCGAGATTCAAGAGAATGCGACGCAGCAACTCCCCAGCCTTTACTTTGCGGGGCCCGGCATTCCATTGAACTTCGGGACGCAGGCGATCGGAGCGACGAACGCACCATTGCAGTTTGCCGCGATCAAGAATGGTGGCGAAGCGACGCTGAACGTTGCGAATATCGGGATCATCGGACCGAACAGCAATGATTTCGCCCTGAGCAACTGGACCAGTTGCGAGAATGCATCCATTTCGCCGGGCGGGCTGTGTTCTTTCGAAGTGGGCTTCGTTCCCAGTATTGCGGGCGCGGAAGAGGCCTTCGTTCAAGTCACGTCAAACGCGCCGGGCAGTCCTCAAGTGCTAGAGGTGGTCGGCACAGGAGCGGGTCTCGGCGCGCTTCCAGGCAGCCTGAAATTCGCGCAGCAGGTCGTAGGCGCGATGAGTGCGCCACAGAGCGTAACGCTGACGAACACATCGAGTGTCCAACTCTTTATCGACTCTATCGCAGAAGGCGGTGCCGACCCCGCTATGTTTGTCTTTGCAAGCAATGCGCAGCAATGCGTTGCCAGCGCTGCTGCGATATTGCAGGAAGCATCGTGCCTGGTCGACATGACATTCGATCCAACGACTGCGGGCACATTTACCGCGGAAGTAGACATCCAGTACCACCTGAGTGGTGAGGCGGAGCAGCAACAGACGATTACCCTTTCGGGGACGGCTGTTGCTGCGGCGCCAGTTGCGGTGGTATTGCCGGCTACGCTGAACTTTGGCACCGTCACGATCGGCCAGACCTCAGCCACCCAGATTGTTACGCTCTTTAATACCGGCAACGTGGCCCTCGACATGACTGGATTTAACCTGACGGGCACGAATGCCAGTGATTTCGCCATCGTGAACGCGGGAAGCGCGCCTTGCCCGACCGGCAACGGAACTGTCGCGATGAATGCGTCGTGTACTGTACGCGTGCAGTTTGCGCCTCAGACAGCAGGCATCAAGTCTGCAACGCTGAGTTTTGCCGACGATGCCGTGGGCAGCCCACAGACAATGGCCCTGGCGGGCACAGCACCGGCTCCCGCCGCCATTCAAATCACGCCGACCGCGTTGACGTTCGCGTCGCAAGCAGTGGGAACGAAAAGCACCGCACAACTGGTGACGATCGCGAATACGGGCGGGACCGCACTCGCTGTGAACGGTATTTCACTGAGTGGAACCAATGCCGGGGATTTCACGGAAACGAATAATTGTCCGCCGAGCCTTGCGGCAAATGCGAATTGTGCGACGAGCATTGTCTTCGAGCCAACGGCGCCGGGAACCCGGAACGCATCGCTCACGGTCGCGGACAACGGAGGCGGCAGCCCGCAGCAAATTGGGTTGAGTGGGACGGCCACGCAGGCGGGCGTAACGCTTTCTACATCGTCGATTAATTTTGGAAATGAGGCCGTTGGCGTTGCGAGTGCGGCCATCACTGTGACGGTCACCAATTCGGGCAACGGCCCGCTGGTGATCAGTGCGCTGGCGTTGTCGGGCGCAAACGCGAGTGATTTCAGCGAGACCGACAATTGCAGTGGAACCGGAACGGGCGTCGCAGCCGGTGGGACATGCGCGATTCAGATCGTCTTCAAGCCTGAATGCGGACCGGTGGCCAGCGCGACGCGAGTCGCAACGTTGAGTTTGGCCGATGATGCTCCGGGGAGCCCGCAGACTGTTGCTGTGACTGGAACAGGGACCGGCCCGTTCTGCTTCATGGTGCCGTCCGGAGCATCGACGTCCGCGAGTGTTTTGCCGGGCGAAACTGGAACGTTCGCACTGCAAGCGGAGGCGGCGAATGCTTTCACTGGAAACGTGAACCTCGCGTGCGTCGGCGCTCCGGCAAATAGCACGTGCACGATCGCGCCAACAACGGTCAACATCGGTGGAAGCGAGATCGCCGCGCTGCAAGTGAGCATCGCGACATCAGCTGGAACGACGAACAGCTTCACGTCACCTCGCGGCCGGCCGAACGGCGCGCCGCACGGGCTCCAGTTGTATGGCTGGGCCTTGCTGGCGCTGCTGAGTACCCTGATTCTGCTGGTCGCATGTTTGCAGATTTACTGGAAGGAAAAACCGCATGACGAGCGCCGACTTGCGCCGATGCACCGATTCGGTCTGATCGGGTTTGGGGCGACCCTTTGCGTCGCGTTCGTGGTGAGCAGCATGATTGTTGGCTGCGGCGGAGGGGGTAGCGCACCGGCCAGCACGGACCCACCAACGCCGGCGGGGACATATACGCTCACGGTGTCGGGAACGACGAGTAGCGGCGCGTCACAGTCCATCACCCTCACGTTGACGGTGCAGTAGGCAATTTACGTAATTCCGGAGAGGTTCCTTCCTGCGGCAGGCAGGCTTCGTCCAAAAACCGGACTCAGAATGCCAGCCTGTGGACTCGGCTGCCCCACATTTCTGATGTACGTAGCCGGCTCAGAGCGCCTTTGACAGAATGATTCCGTAGCATTCGATTGGAACGCGGAGCGGACGCGGCGGATGAAACTCCTCCCTGCGTACCTGCGTGTAGCCAAACTTTTCGTAAAACGGCAGGAGTTCTCGGCGTGGGCTGAGGACACGAAGATCCATCCAGCGGCACCCTCGATTCCGACAATGGTTCTCGGCTGCTTCGACCATTACGCGACCGAGACCAGTTCCCTGCTTCGGAGGATCGACAGAGAGCATTCCGAGGTATCCGCGCTCGCCGCGAATCTCGATGTAAACACATGCCGCAATCTGGTTTGACTCGTCTTCCGCGACAAGGAATTCGCCCTTCTGCATCATTTCCGTCAGATTCGTGATATCAGTGCGGGTGCCTTCGATGAAGTCTTCCACCACAAACGCAGCATTCACGACGCCGACTATCGCGGGAATGTCGTTGCCAGTTGCCACGCGAATGCGCGGGGCCGGTTTGAACCGTGCTACTCCCAACGAAACACCTTTGCCGAAAGCGCAGTGCAAAGCACGAACACGAGGGCGAGCGCTGCCAGATCACCAATGTGAGCTGACCATGCGTCGCCCTTCCAGATTCCCTCGAGCAACGACACGGCATAAGTGAGCGGCACAACCCGTGCCACCGCACGAAGGCCCGGAGGCATTAACGCGATCGGCACGAAGACTCCGGAGATGCCAAGCATCGGGTAGAGGATTGCCCCGCTGATCGGTTGGGCAAAACGGGCGGTGGGGACGATGCTCGCGATGAGAAAGCCCATCGCCAGGATGCTCCAAGTGGCAATCAGTAGCGCGATCGTAAAGCGAAACAACGGCACGTGGACGCCAATCGGATAGTAGCGCCTCCCCGCCAGCACCATCAGCGCCAGGGTAGCTGCGGTGATCAGCAGTTTCACGATGACGTGTGCCGTTAGGATGGTCTGCGGCCGTAGAGGAGTAGCCCGCAGCCGTTTAAGAATGCCGCCCTCGCGGTAAATCGAAATTATCGTGACCAAAGACTGTACCGCGCTGATGGCGATCAGCATGGACGCAAGAGCCGGAAGGCCAACGCCGATGAAGGTGCTGCTGGCGAGCGCTTTGGGCGTCATTCCGCCGCCAAAGATGCGGCCTACGATGATGAACACGAGAACGGGCACGCCAATGGTCCCAAAGGCGCCAAGAGGCTCCCGCAGGAAAACTTTTGTTTCGATCCAGATCAGTTTCCAGAGTCCGCGCAGCATGATCGTCAAGCCAGTCGAGCCCAACTGCAAGTCGCTTGTCCAACCGGTCGCCCTAATCTCGAATCGAATGACCAGTCAATCTGATAAATACATCCTCTAGATTTGGCAGAATCGTCCGAAAATTCGTGACCCGAACCCGACTCTCGGCAAGACAGCGAATCACTTCGGTCACTAGATCGTCGCCGCGTCCCCGAATCGTAAAGTGCAAACCATTGCGTTCGACCGCTTCGACACGAGGGATTGCTTGAAAGCGCTCGGCGGCATCCGGGTCGTCCGTGGCAAGAACAACCGTTCGCTCAGGACAGTGCCGGTTCACGAGGCCCCCGGGGGTGTCCATGTCGATGATGCGGCCGTGCTCGATTATCGCCACCCGATCGCACAATCGCTCGGCCTCTTCCATAAGGTGCGTCGTCAGGAAGACAGTCTTCCCGCGATCGCGGATGGCCCGCACCAAGTCCCAAATCGCACGGCGCGCTTGCGGATCGAGTCCAGTGGTCAACTCGTCGAGAAAGACGATCTCCGGATCGTTGATCAGGGCCAGGGCTATGAACAAGCGTTGTTTCTGGCCGCCCGAAAGGGTCATAAACCACGCGTTTCGTTTGTCCGCCAGGCCAAGCTGATCGAGCAAGCGTGTGCCGTCGCTTGCATTCTTTCGATAGAGCGACACCCAAAGGTCGACTGCTTCCCACACCTTGATGCGCTTCTGCAGCTGCGCCTCTTGGAGCTGAACGCCAATACGGTCCTGCAGCTTGTAAACGTCGCGAAACGGATCAAGCCCGAGCACCGAAACCGTTCCTCGGTCAGGAGTGCGCAGGCCCTCGATACACTCCATCGTGGTGGTCTTTCCCGCGCCGTTCGGCCCGATCAGCCCAAATATCTCGCCCTGCTGGACATCGAACGATACTTCGTCGACGGCAACAGTTGAGCCGTACGTCTTGCGCACGCCGGACACTTGGATGACTGGGTGCATTCCGGTTGAAGAATCCTGGTTTGTGGAGCCGAATCGGGATGAAGTTTATACCACGAACGAGCCGCGGGGACCGTCGGGCTCTGATTGCCGTTAATTCTGGGGCGGGCCGAAATAATATGCGGGTCGCGCGCGAACGGTGAGTTTCGGGCGCGAAACGACGACGTCGATCGAATGGTATCCGATCGATCGCGGTGCGTTTGGCCTGTAGGTAAGCACGTACTGCGCATGCAGTTCGCTGCCGATGCGGTCGAGGGCTTCGAGGAGCGCCGAATTGCGCATTGCACGATAGTCGATTCCGCCCGTGGCAGCGGCGGCTACTTCGAGTTCGTGGTGCTTGATTTCATCCGTTCCGCGCTCAAGCAGCCACAGTGCAGGCGTGGCGAGATTGATACAGGGAACTCCCCCGCCGCCTGGCAGGCGCTGAATGCACGGTTCGTCGCTCGTGATCGGCGGTAGGTGAGGCAGTTTTAACGGGATGGGCACGTCGCTGAGTCGACGCACATCAGCCGCAGTACTGCTTGGCCCAATGACATAGATCGAAATGTTGGCGTGTTCGGCATCGCGAAGCACGGGCGCAAGCTTCGCTGTGCTTGCGTCGTCCTGCGATTCACCAACGATCAGCATAATCCGCCGCCAAGTTGCAGATTGTGCGCTGAGCAGTTGCACTGCTTTCGCCATTCCGTCGTACAAACTCATTTCTGGCGCTTCGAATTTGGTTTCCCCGATGGCCTTGGCAATGGCGTCGTGGTCTGTGGTGAACGGCTGGCGAACCTTCACGTTCGAATCGTACGTGATCACCGACGCTTCGCCGTCCAAAGCCATCACGGTTTGGGTAAAGGTGCTACCCATGTCGTGGATGATTGGGATGTAAGCGTGAATGCGCGAACTTGTTTCGATGAGTAAGGCGACTGCGAGCGGATCGCCACCCAGCTCCCAGTGATCTATAGTTTGGGGCGCACCGTCGTCGTAGACATGGAAGTCCTTTTGCACCAGGTCGAGAACGAACTCACCGGTCTTGTCGGTGACTGTGACAGGGACTGTGATCTCGTTCGTCACTATCCGAATTTGATCGTTGGCTGGCGGTTTTTCGGCGGCCGGGAGATTCGGTTTGGTCTGCGCCAGCGCGCGTGTAGCTAACAGAACGACAGTTAGCGCGACGCATGCGCTGGATCTCGCGGCTAAATTGACTCGCCCCATCGCTTTGCCCGTTTGACCTCAGATTCTCGAGATTGGTTGTGCGCAAGCGCCGCAGACGATCGCCCGATTAGGCGTCGCTGTGCGTTACTCATGTCGAGGTGAAGTTGGACTATGCTGCGGCCCGCTCGCGTTGTGGCCAGACGGCCGTGACCGCCAGCCCAACGGCGATCCCTAAGGAAACCTCAATGAACCGATGTAGAGCGACGATCCAGGCGGGTTCCGTGCGGGCTACGAGCATTACGATCGACAGCGTGATTCCCGCGAATCGGTAGCTGCTTTTTCCCATCCCGAGCACGGCACAAATCAGTCCAAGCACAAAGATGCTCACTCCATAAGCGTAGATGTTCGAACCGAAGTATGGCGTGATCAGCGCACCGGCTGCCGCGCCTAGAACAGTCCCGACAAAGCGCTGACCCGACACAGTCAGGGCTGCTCCTAGCGTGGATTGCATTACCACGATAGCGGTGAGGGGCGCCCAGTAGGCCTCGGGCAGGCGCAGCACGCGGCCAATGATCAGCGAAACAAGTGCGGTGATCGTAGTTCGCGCGCACTGTGCGAGCCAGTCTTCGTTGAGACGTGGGGTGAACCACCTTCGCGGCTGCGGCATCATTGCCTCCTCTGTGCGGGGACGCTCGGTAGTCGAAATGTGTCCCTTTCCATAGGCCCAGCTCCTTACCGCCCATGCTTCCGTTGTAGAATGCCGCGATTCGGAGGCATATCATGAACTCTCGCACTAGCTTCGCGCCGCAACGACTGTTGCAGATCCTGTTTCTCGCGGTGTCGCCGGCCTGTCTGCCAGCTTGCGTCAGCTTCGCACAAACAACTTCTTCCAGTGCGTCAGCCACGCAAACCTACGCCGAAGCTCGCGCGAACGCGAACAAAATTGGAAACGAACTGGTGGCGCGCGGGATTCCAGGCGTGGCAGTCGCGGTGGCTGTCGACGGCCACCTGGTGTATGCCGAGGGGTTCGGCTATGCGGACCTGGAAGAGCGTGTACCTGTCTGGCCCACGACCAAGTTTCGCATCGGTAGCATTTCAAAGAGCCTAACCGCGACCGCGCTCGTGCAACTCGTCGAGCAGGGCAAGATCGATCTGGATGCGCCGGTTCAGAAATACGTCCCATCATTCCCGGACAAAGGGGCGAAGATCACTCCGCGCCTGCTGGCCGGACACCTGGCCGGTATACGACATTACAAAGGGGACGAGTTCCAGATCGCGCAGCATTACAATTCCGTCCTCGATGGCCTGAAGATTTTCGAAAATGATCCGCTTGTCGCTCCGCCCGGTACTGGATTTCATTATTCGAGCTACGGTTACGACTTGCTGAGCGCCGTTATCGAGTCGGCATCCGGCGAGAACTTCCTCGTCTATATGCAGCGCCATGTGTTCACACCGCTGGGTTTGGTTGACACGACGGCCGATCAGAATCGATCGATTATTGAACAGCGATCGCGCTTTTACGAGCGAGAGGACGACGGCTCGACAGACAACTCTCCCTATGTTGACAACAGTTATAAATGGGCAGGCGGTGGTTTCCTTTCCACACCAGAAGACCTGGTGCGCTTCGGTTCGGCGCTGCTCCATCCCGGATTTCTTGCGGAAAGTTCGCTGCGGCTGCTTTTCACTTCGCAAAAAACCATTTCGGGTCAGGAGACCGACTACGGAATGGGCTGGTTCATCCAAAAATCCGAAACCGGCCAGCGAATATACCAACACAGCGGCGGCTCCGTCGGGGGAACATCACAATTGATCATCTATCCTGATACAGGCGTAGTTGTTGCCCTGACTACAAATCTCAGTCAAGGGCTCTGGAAGATGCAGGATGTCGAGGCTATAGCGGAGCCGTTCGCGTCCAGGTAGCTCTTTTGCCACCGAATCCCGAGGTCGGATTCCCTCGTTAGCAATCGCTTGTCACGTGATGGCGCGTGGGTATACGCTCCGAGGCATGAGGCAGGGCCAGGCGGGATCCCCCTCAACTTCCTCGGCTTGGATCAGCGCGGCGGCGCTTTTTCTGGACGCGTGCCTGCTGATTCGCGACATCTTTCTCTACGCGATCCCTGGCGGCCTGTTTTTCGCGATCGGACTTGTTTCGCGGCGCATCACGCTTGCGCAGGTGAACGCGCTTTTCGCTCCGTATCATCCGCCGACGTGGGCGCTGGGGCTTCTGCTGATCGCCGCGTGCTACCTGGCTGGGTATCTGCTGTTCGCCATCGTGTCTCTGAGGACGGAATTCTGGCAGCTGGTGCATTGGCGCAATAGCGAGTGGCTCGCGAAATATCCTGCGCAGGTAACCGCGCGCGATCTGGTGGTTCGGCATTACTTTCCCGACCTGTTTCGCGACATGGATCGGCGCGAAGCCAGTTTACGATTCGTCTTTTCCAGTATCGCCGCGTTGCTGATTGGCTGGCTGATCTTCGTGGAGTTCCAGCCGCCCTTTGCAGACGTCGTCATAGGGGCCGCTATTCTGGTTTTTCTCGCGACGCTTACCTGGATGACACAGGTCGGCCGTACCCGCGCGTCAATTCACGCTGCCGGGAGCGAGATCGAAGCTCGCGAGAAATCCGCGCAAGAGGCCGAAGCGATCATTCAGCCGACACCGGACGAGTTGCGGTTCGTGATCGACTCAATCTTTAGGGCTGCGGAACTCACGTCTCAAAAGCGGCGCTCGTTTGAGACTGAAGGACAGCCGCACGCCGCCGATACCACGCCTTCCGGAAACGGGTCCGCAGAACAGCAGAGGCCCTCCTCACGGTCCACGCCGACATTTGGTCTGAAGCTTTAGAAACGGGCCGACAGAGCGGCGACTTCGAACAGCGCGTTAACGCTTACGATCGGCGAGCCCTTACCGGTGATTCGTCGTTTGCTTGCAGAGAACCGGAAGAAAAGTTGATCAGGAATCGCCGGAGGAGTCCGACACTCAGTACATCGCGCCCGATTTGGGCTGGCTGGTCGATGCTGACGATGGCTCGTTGTAGTACCCGTCGCGAGCCTGGACGATCTGGTCCTTGTCTTTGGTCGTGACGGTAATTTTGCGATATCCGGCTATTTCGGCATTCGGCACGAGATATCCCATCACGTATTGGTCTCGCAGTTCCTGGGTGATCTGGGTATAGATTTTGTCGACCGTCTCTTTCTTCGAAACCTCGAAAAGCTGCCCACCGGTCTCCTTCGAGATGCGGTCGAGGATTTTCTTTCCATCGGTGCGCTGTTCCTGCGGATAACGGCGCTGACCACCGCCATAGGGTCCGCCGCCACCGCCTCCACCGTAGCCAGGGCCACCATATCCCGGGCCGCCCATGCGCCATCCTCCATGATGTCCGCCAAAGTTCTGCGACGGTTCCTCGCCTTTGAAGTAAATCGAATAAATGACGGTATTGGCTCGCTGCGCGGCCTCGATCGAGCTGGCGAGACTTTCCATGCTGCCGCGATCGACTCCGTCGGAAAGGACGATCAGCGCTTTGCGACCGGGCTGCTTCTTCATCAACTCGTCGGAGGCGAGGAAGATGGCATCGTAAAGATGGGTTCCACCTCCGCGATGATATCCGCG
>Ga0335075_10017313_pt1 | contig 10717 bp, 12 predicted proteins | sample Lox_Sample_24_FD_206723 | JGI IMG/M metagenome (GOLD analysis project Ga0335075, IMG submission 206723) | Soil microbial communities from Loxahatchee National Wildlife Refuge, Florida, United States - Lox_Sample_2.4 | ecosystem: Environmental > Terrestrial > Soil > Wetlands | place: USA... | reverse complement strand
GTCTCCCGACGCACTACCAACCCGCTGAATGACCGACCTACGCGGCTGCGCTCCCCATGTCATTGCGAGGAGCGAAGCGACGAAGCAACCTCGGTCGAGTGGCGTTCAAATGAGCGTGCGCCGCGCGACCGAGGTTGCTTCGTCGCTTCGCTCGTCGCAATGACATGCGGGCGGCAGCCACGAGTCAGCCATTTGGCGGTCTGGTATTAGAGGAAATTCTTTCCGACCGAGATTGCTTCGTCGCACGCTCCTCGAAATGACATTGTCGCTATGCTTCCCGCAATGACATTGCCGCTACGCTCCCCGCAATGACGTTCAGACCCCCAACAGCACGGCCGCGAGCGCTGCCGGCGCCGTCACATTCGGACTGTGGCTCGTGTCCATCTCCTGGAATCTCCAATCCGGGTCATGACGGAAACGGTCGGCGAACTGCCGGAACACGTCCGGACCATCCTTCTTCGTGCAATGGATATAGCTCCGCGGAAACCGCGGCTTCACGCCGGCAACCCACAGCTTCTGGCTGAAACAACGCGCCGGCATATGCCGCCGCCGCGGCAGGTTCCAGGCGAGATCGGCGTCCGAGGTATCCCCCGCCGGCGGATTCGGCGGCAGCAGCCAGCCTTCCACAGCGGCGACTTCCCGCCCCGTCAGATCATTCAGCGATTGCCCATTGGTGGGCACAAAAGCGTCCAGATACACGAGGTGCCGGACCCGCTCCGGCACACGATCCGCGACGCCGGTCACCACCATGCCGCCATAGCTATGCCCAACCAGGATGAAATCCGACAATGCCTCGTATTCGATCACGTTCAGGATGTCCTGGATATGCGTCTCCAGGTCCACCATCGGATGCGCCAGGTGTGCACGCTCGCCCAGCCCGGTGTAGGTGGGTGTGAACACCTCGTGGCCTGCGTTTCGCAGCAACGTGCGGATCTTCTTCCACGACCACCCGCCCGACCAGGCGCCGTGGCAGATCAGGTAGGTGGCCATGCGTGCACGCTTCCTTCCGCGGCGAGACTCTGCCTCAGCGTTGGTGGCGCGCGGCGGAGGCGGATCCCTTTGCCATCGCCGCCGTCACTTTGTCAGGGTTGGTGAACGCGAGGTATTCGCTGGCATATGCGGGCGGCAGGATTTCCACCATCGTCTCGTTCTCGACCCACACTTCGATCACATGGAACGGACCGCGATTGCAGTCGAAGCACTGCCATCCGGCGCGCTGTGCGATCGCTTGCACGGCATCGGGGTCGGTCGACACGCTCAGGGCAAAATGGGTCGGGCCATAGCGGCGCCCGTCCGTCTTGACGAAGCTGCCGCCAACGCTCCCGCCGGGCTGTAACTCTGTTCCCGCCGGATAGACCTCCACGCCCGACCCATGCTCGTCGAGTTGCAGTGCGAAGAAACTGCCGGGGTTCGGCGGAAACGGCACCGCGGTGCCACCCATCAGTTCGGCAAGTACACCGGCTGCCTGCTTCGGATCTCGCGCGGCGATCGACAGATGATGGATCATGATCTCCTCCTCCTTGGTCTGGTTGCCGTATGATTAGCATGGCCGAAGTCCAGGTTCCAACGACCGTCCATTGGGGTTCCGCCCAGGCATCTCTATCTACCAGGCGCAACCGCCAACTGTCATGGCGATGAGCGCAACGACAAGGCACGCTCGTTCGATAAAGCGCCCGGACCGTTCGTGCGCCCTCTCGGCCGGGATTGCCGCGCCGCGGCGCGCCTCGCAATGACGCCGTACTCTCGGAGGACCAGGAATGCGCGTGATTGTGGTAGGTGCGGGAGTCCTCGGCGCCAGCACGGCCTGGCATCTTGCGCGCGCCGGGGCGGACGTTGTCGTGTGCGACGGCGCGCATCAGGGCCGGGCGACTGCAGCGGGCGCCGGCATCATTTGCCCATGGGTGTCGGATGCCAGCGACCGGCCGTTTTACCAACTCTACACCGCGGGCGGCCGGTATTACCAAACGCTTGTCCCACTGCTGGAGGAAGACGGCGAAACGGACCTTGGCTTCCGCCGCAACGGCGCGTTGATCGTCGCCGACGATCCTGACGAAATCGCCACATACGTCGACGTCCTGCGCCAACGTCGGGCACAGACTCCAGAGATGGGCCAGGTGGAGCAACTCTCGCCGCGGGGCACGCGCGACTTGTTCCCGCCGCTGCGCGACGACTTGGCGGGCGCCTACGTCACCGGCGGCGCGCGTGTCGACGGCCGGCGGTTGACGGCGGCATTGCTGCGCGCGGCGCAACGCCGCGGCGCGGCCATGCGGCAGGGCGAGGCGACGCTCGACATGAACGGCGATGCGGTCACAGGCGTCCGCCTCAACGGAGAACGCATCACCGCCGACACCGTCATCGTTACGGCCGGTGTGTGGGCGCCGTCCTTGCTCGCCCGCATGGGGATCGCGCTGCCGGTCCATCCGCAGCGCGGCCAGATCATGCACCTGCGTCTTCCCAACCAGAACACCGACGATTGGCCGGTCATCCTGCCGCCCGGCAGTCATTACCTGCTGGCATTCGAAGACTCGAAGATTGTCGCGGGTGCGACGCGAGAGACCGATGCCGGCCTCGATTATCGTGTCACCGCCGCCGGCCAGGCCGAAATTCTGCTCGAGGCGCTCCGCATTGCGCCAGGTCTCGGGAACGCAACGGTGGTCGAAACCCGGGTCGGATTCCGCCCGGCCACATCGGACGGCCGCCCATTGCTCGGCGCCGTGTCACCCGGCGCGCGGCTGCTGGTCGGCAATGGGCTGGGGGCAGCCGGGCTGACAATCGGCCCCTTCGCAGGACGGCAGTTGGCAAGGCTTGCGCTTGGCGAATCGGCGGAGCTCGATCTCCAGCCGTTCGACCCGTTGCGGGATATGCGCGCTGGCTGGCGCGGTACGGCGCTGCGTTGAGTCAGGCGCGTTGAGTCAGGCGCGTTGAGTCAGGCGCGATGAGTCATCTGCGTTGAGTCAAAGGCAGCGAGCTGCACAATGGGGAATTCGTGCTATCGCGTTTCGCCTCATCGCGAACCGCGTGATCGCAATCCATGTCATTGCGAGAAGCGCAGCGACGAAGCAATCTCGTTCGGCGCGGTACTCGATCCGTCCGTGCGCCTTCTCGACCGGGATTGCTTCGTCGCTGCGCTTCTTGCAATGACACTGGGCGCGCCGCAGCGACATCCGAACGTCGCGCCGCCACCCTCACGCCCGCTCGCCAGCCAGCGCCAAAGCCCGCGCATATACGAGCTTCCGCGGCAGCCCCGTCGCAGCGGCCACCAGCGCGGCGGCATCCTTCACGCTTCCCGCCGCGAGTGCCGTCCGCAATTGCTCGTCCAGTCCCGTCAGATCGGTCTCCTCCTCCGCCGGCGGCCCGACCAGCACCGTTATTTCCCCACGCACCTGCTCTCCTTCGGCCCACGCCGCCAATTCCGGCAAAGTGCCCCGCCGCACCTCTTCGAACCGCTTGGTCAGCTCGCGCGCCACCGCCGCCGGCCGATCGCCGAACGCCGCTGCCAGGTCCGCCAGCATTTCCCCCAGCCGATGCGGCGCCTCGTGCCAGATCAGCGTCGCTGCCAGCCCCGCATGCTCTTGCCCCCGCACGCGCCCGAACGCCGCCTGCCGCGCTGCCGCCCGTGGCGGCGGAAACCCCAAGAACAGAAAAGGCACGGGCGGCAGGCCGGACAGCACCAAGGCGGTGAGGGCGGCGTTCGGCCCGGGCACCGCGGTCACCGGCAGGCCCGCCGCGATCACGGCCCGAACCAATCGGAATCCCGGATCGGACAGCAGCGGCGTCCCCGCATCCGATACCAACCCCACACGCTTTCCCGCGCGCAGCAGCGCCAGCACCGCGGGGATGCGCGCATCCTCGTTATGCTCATGCAGCGCTTCGGTCCGCACCCGCACATTCAGTGCCGATAACAGCACCGCCGTGTGGCGCGTGTCCTCGCACAGCAGCCGGTCGCAACCCGCCAGCATGTCACGGGCGCGTGCCGATACATCGCCGAGGTTGCCGATCGGCGTAGAAACCAGCACAAGACCGCCGGGGACGGGTTCGGCGTCCGGCGGGTCAACAGGAGGAGCGGCGCATGCGTCGTCGGGCATTTTTGCTCCTTGGGCCTCTGGTTCTGGCCGGGTGCGAGATGACAGGCGGATACTACCCCAGCGGCGGGGCCGCCGGCGCTCCGATTGGTTTGGCGCCGGGCCAGCCAATGCCGCAAGCCGCGCCGCGCAGCGCGCGGGTTGCAATCCTGGTGCCGTTGACAGGCCAGTACGCCAACATCGGTCAGGCGCTGCTGCAAGCGGCCCAGCTTGCGCTGGCGGTGCCGGGCGCGCCCCAACTCGATGTGAAGGACACCGGCGGCACGCCGGCGGGCGCGGCCGCCGCGGCTCATGCTGCCATCGCCGACGGCGCCGGCATCATCATCGGTCCGCTGCTATCCAGCGAGACCGCGGCAGTGGCGCCAATCGCCCGCGGGGCCGGCGTGCCGGTGCTGGCCTTCACCAACGATCCGTCGCAGGCGCAGCCTGGCGTATGGACCATGGGCATCACGCCCGGCCAGCAGGTGCGCCGGCTGGTCGCGGCAGTGCAGGCGCAGGGCCGCACCCAGATCGCGGCGCTGCTGCCGGACAGCGAGTTCGGCCATGTGATGGGCCAGGCGCTGGGCCAGGCGACGCAGGCCGATGGCCTGCCGCCGCCGCAGATCATGTACCACGAGCCGGGGATGGACTCGATCAACACCACCACGCGCGAGTTGGCGGACTATGCCGATCGTCGCGGCCCGATCGACGCACAAATTCGGAAGGCGAGGGAACTGGACACGGCGGAGGGGCGCCGGCAGGCGGCGGATCTCGCCAAGACACCCATCCCGCCGCCGAGCTTCACCGCTCTGTTGCTCGCCGACACCGGCGAGGCCCTGGCCGAGGTCGCCGCCATGCTCCCCTATTACGACGTGAACCGCTCGCAGGTGCAGATACTCGGGCCGTCGCTATGGGCATCGCCCGCCAGTGGGTCGGGGCAGATGGATGGCGCCTGGTTCGCGGCGCCGGACCCCGCGGCGCGGGCGGGCCTGGAGCAAAGCTATGCGGCGAAATACGGCATGTCCCCACCAACGATCGCCGACGTGGCATTCGATGCAGCGTCGATCGCCCGGGTGGTGGGGGCGAGCGGCGGATATTCGGTATCGGCGCTGGCGCAGCCGGCGGGGTTCATCGGCTCCGACGGCTGGCTGGCGTTGTTGCCGGACGGGCAGGTGCGGCGCGGCTTGGCAGTGTTCCAGGTGGCGCCGGGCGGGCCGCAGATGATCGCGCCGGCGCCGCAATCGGCGGCGGTGCCGGGGAGCTGATCACGCCATCGCCACAAAACCTCGCGCGTGATGCCGTCGGTCGGCAGCTCGACGTTGAAATCGATACGCAGGCCGACGTGACGCCTGGCCAGGCGAAGATAGGTCAGCAGTTGCGCTTCGTGCAGCGGCAGGACTCTTTAGACCGACCTGAGTTCAAGGACCGCTTGGCCGTTCACGATAATGTCGGCGATGTAACCGCAGTTCGGAACGACGCCATCGTAGTGCACGGGCAGCGGTGCCTGGTGGTCAAATGGCATTCCCGCCTGTGCAAGCTCGTGGCAGAAGCATCGCTGCTAAACTCTTTGTAGCAGACCCGGGCTGAGCCGGCGATGGACGCGGATTGGCAGGCCGATGATCCGGCAAAGATCACACACATGCGAGGGCTGGCAGGCGGGTCGCAGCTAGGGTGGGCCGGTGGTCGAAGGACATTGGACTGCGCCGGACTTGACCCGTTCGGGCGCCTGATCCTGACCGGACGCGGTGGTCTATTGCTTCGGCAACCCCATGACTGCCGCGTCCACCGCATCGCCCAGCCGCGCAACGATCGTGTCGATATCCGCCGCCGTCGCGATATAGGGTGGCGCGATCACGACGTGGTCGCCGCGCTTGCCGTCGATCGTGCCGCCCATCGGGTAGATCGCAACGCCGCGCGCCAGGGCCTCGCGCTTCACCCGCTCGTTCAGCTTCAGCGTCGGGTCGAATTCCTGCTTCGTCGCACGGTCGGTGACGAACTCCAGCGCCCAGAACAAGCCGCGGCCGCGGATGTCGCCGACATGGCGGTGGTTGCCGAAGCGCTCGGTCAGAGCGGTTTCCAGCCGCGCGCCCATCGTGCGCACATTCGCGAGCAAGTTGTCGTCCCGGATGATGCGCTGCACCTCCAGGGCGGCGGCGCAGGCGACCGGATGCGCCTGGTAGGTATGGCCGTGCATGAAGCCGCCGGAGCCGGCGTTGATTGCGTCCACGATCCTGCGGCCGATCAGGACGCCGCCGATCGGCTGGTAACCGCCGCCCAATCCCTTCGCCACCACCTGCAGGTCCGGCGCGATCGCCTCCTGCTCCCAGGCGTGCATGGTGCCGGTGCGGCCCATGCCGCACATCACCTCGTCGAGGATCAGCAGCGCTCCGTGACGATCGCAGATCGCGCGGACACGCTGGAAATAGCCGGGGAGCGCGGTGACGCAGCCGGTGGTGGCGCCGACCACCGTTTCCGCCAGCACCGCGGCGACCGTTTCGGGACCGAGGCGCTGGAACTCGGCTTCCAACTCGTCGGCCAGGCGATCGACGTAGTGCGCGTCCGTTTCGGTGTCGCGTTTGAAGCGGTAGGCGAAGCAGGGGGAGACCAGGCTGAACGCGGAGGACAGGATCGGTTCGTACAGCGCGCGGCGCATCATGTTGCCGCCGGCGGCGAGCGCACCGAGCGTGTTGCCGTGATAACCCTGGCGGCGGGCGATGAAATGCACGCGGTGGGGCTGGCCGATCTCCACGAAATACTGGCGTGCGAGCTTCAACGACGCCTCGGTGCCTTCCGAGCCGGAAGAGCAGAAGTAGGCGTGCGAGAGAGCGCCGGGCTCGCCGTCTAATACGATGTGGGCGAGGTCTTCGGCGGGCTGGCTGCTGAACGTGCCGGTGTGGGCGTAGGCCATGGTCGCAGCCTGGCGCCCGATGGCCTCGGCGATGCGGCGGTTGCCGTGGCCGAGGCAGGCGACGGCGGCGCCGCCGGATGCGTCGATAATGGCGCGGCCGTCTTCAGTGTGGAGGTAGATGCCGTCGCCGCGCGTGGCGACGGGGGGCTGGCCGCCGGAGCGGTGGAGGACGCGGGAGTTGGTCATGGGTGCGATGGAGCCGCGCCGGGCGGTGGTTGGTCAAGTTGTACGAGAAGGGTGCGGACCTTGGCAGCGAACGGCGGGAGGGCAGTTTGCACGGTGTTCCAGGTTCGCCCGAGATCGACATTGAAATAGCCGTGCGTCAGGGCATTCCGCATCTCGTACGGCCTGGTCCACGGCACTTCCGGATGCGAGGCTGCGAATTCCCCATGATGACGCAATACGTTACGGCATGCTTCGCCAATCACTTCAAGATTGCGGATCACCGCGTCCTGGATCAGCGGCGATCGTTTGAAGTCGTCTTCGGTCAGGCCAGCAATGTAGTTGTGAATGCGCGTGGCTGCCTCGACGGCGTGGCGCAGGTAGTCGGGAAGCCGCAGCGGTTTTGGCCGTGACGGCATCAGACCGGGACGGCTTCCGCCAACACTTCCTGGCGGAAGTGTTCCGGTAGCGCATGCGGTGTCGCGACATCGACAGTGATGCCGAGTAACTCGCGGAGCTCCGAGCGGATCGCGCCGACGTCGAACAAGGTCATACCGTCCTCGGGATCCACCAGCAGATCGAGATCGCTGTCATCGGTATCCTCGCCATACAGCACTGACCCGAACACGCGCGGATTCCGCGCGCGGTGGGCAGCGACGATCCAGCGGATCGCCTCGCGGTGCTGGTCGAGAAGGACTGAGGGTCTCATGGAATCTGGCCGGTTGAACCGTGGTGTATACTCCATCCGAGACGCGGGACGAAGCCGGACGGTCGTCGCGTGACCGGCGCCGGCGCGGTATACGGGCACTGCGCCGAATCGGACGAACGGGACGGCGGGGCTGAGGCGTCGGCCAAATCCCCCGGATGCCGACGCGGAACTTGCGCAGCGCCTGATGCAATCCCGAACAAACTCACCAGGGGACGATAGCAGGGTGCTGTGGCAACGAGCCCACAGCGTTATCTGGGTGCCAGTCTTACCATAACCGGACTCAGCCCAGCACCTGCCGCGCGGCCGCTTCAATCGCCGCGCGGTCGCCGGCCGCGATCCGCTTTTCGTCCACCAGTGCACCGCCGATGCCGACGAACGCCGCGCCCGCCGCCAGGTAGCTGGCGACGTCGCCCGGTCCGACGCCGCCGGTGGGACAGAACGCCACATCCGGGAATACGCTCGCGAGCGCGCGGATGTGTGCCGGCCCGCCTGCCGACGACGCGGGAAACACCTTCACGACGTCCGCGCCGGCTGCCAACGCGGCACGCACTTCGGTGGGCGTCAGCGCGCCGAGCATCAGCACCGCGCCGGCCGCCGCGCAAGGCGCGGCCAAGGTCGCATCGACCCAGGGCGCGACGATGAAGCGCGCCCCGGCCGCGAGGCAGGCTTCGGCGGTAGCCCTGTCCGGCACCGTGCCGGCGCCCACCAGCAGCTTCGGGTCGGATGCCAGTTCCCGTATCAGGGCCGGCGCATCGGGCACCGTCATCGTGATCTCGAAAATGGCCAGGCCCGCGTCACGCAGCCATTGAACGACGGTCGCGGCATGCCGCGTGGTGTGGGTGCGCACGACGGGTACCGCGCGGGCGGTGCGGAAACGATCGAGCAGGTGAATCCCGGGCATGGCGGGTGCTCAATCGCCGGTAATCGCCGTGCCGCGGTTCCCGATCATTGCCAGCAGTTCCCGCCGCGTGCTCGCGTCCTCACGGAAGGCGCCCAACATGCGGCTGGTGACCATCGTGACCCCGGGCTTGTGAACGCCGCGCGTGGTCATGCACTGGTGCGCTGCCTCTATCACCACGGCGACGCCACGCGGCTCCAGCACCTCCTGGATCGTATTGGCGATCTGGGCCGTCATCTTCTCCTGGATCTGGAAGCGCTTGGCATAGGCTTCCACCAGGCGTGCCAGCTTGCTGATACCGACCACGCGGCGATGCGGCAGGTACGCCACGTGCGCGCGGCCGATGATCGGCACCATGTGGTGCTCGCAATAGCTTTCCAGCCTGATGTCGCGCAGCAGGACGATCTCGTCGTAGCCGTCGGTTTCCTCGAAGGTGCGTGCCAGCAGAGCGACCGGGTCAACCGCGTAGCCGGCGAAGAACTCTTCGTAGGACCGCACCACGCGATCCGGCGTGCCGAGCAAGCCTTCGCGTGCCGGATCGTCGCCGGCCCAGCGCAGCAGGACGCGGACAGCTTCCTCGGCCTCTTCGCGCGACGGCCGTTCCGCGGCAGAGGCCGCTTCGGTCTGCGTATAACTGGGTTTCGGCGTGGCGACGTTCATCGCCTGGCTCCTCCGGTCAATTCTGTCGCGCCGGGCGAAGGCCGGCGGCTGATGGGCGACGCAAGCAGCGGCCGCCTGTCGGATGTGGTATCCGGGACGAGCCTCACAACCCCGTGCTGCGGACCTCGCTAGTGCACCCTACCGCCCTGATGCGGGCTGTCCAGGCTGAAGGCCGGGATCGAGGCGTCGAAATTCTCGCCCGATGACGGGACCACCATGTGATACGCACCGACCATGAAGCCGGACGGCGTATCGAGCGGCGTGCCGGAGGTGTATTCAAAACATTCGCCCGGTTCCAGCACCGGTTGCTCCCCGACGACCCCTGCGCCGTGCACATGCTGCGTGCGCCCGCGCGCGTCGGTGATCTGCCAGGTACGGCGGAGAAGCTGCACGGTCTCACGCCCGTTGTTCTCAATCTTCACGCGATAGGCCCAGACGAAATGGTTGTCGTCCGGATGCGACTGATCCTCGAGGTAATAGGACCGCACGGAAATGCGGACGCCGCGCGTGGTGCGCACGTAGCCCTCGCGGCCTTCCCCGCGCGGCGGGCGCCTCGCGGACGCATCGTCCCCCCGCGCGTCGCCCCGCGGCGAGCGCGCGCCTGGCCGGTTCGTCCTGCTTTCGTCGTTTTGCATGGCAACGACCGCCTTCCTGCGCGTTGTGGGCATCGCAGCGGATTCAAGGCCGAATGCCTGCGATTGTCCAGTAGGGCGGCCACGCGCATGCGGTTCGGCGTTGCGTTGCGTGCGTTTCCAGCGGGCGCGGCGCATTCGGATCGTTGGCGCACAGGCGGCTGCCGTTGCGAGGTCCGAGGGGGTCGACGCGGTCGCCGTGCGTGCGCGCTCTCGATCCTGCGTGCGCGCGCACGATCGAGGTTGCTTCGGCGCTATGCGCCTAACAAGAAAGAAGGGAGGATTTTGCTCCGACCTCCACCAGACGAAGGAAATTCTTTCATCCAGTCGCGGGTCGGCCGCTAGGCCGGTGGGCAACTCGCAATGACATGCGGGTGCCGTGACTCGCCCTGCTATAGACACTGCGCAGTGCCATCGCGGACGCTAGGCATTGCCGTCGCGGAGGCTGGGCACTACCATCGCCATGCCTCGAGCGCGTCCAACAACGCGTCCACCATCAGCCTCGGCAAGGCGCGCAGCAGACCACGCCGCTTTGGGGCGAAGCGCCGGATTACCGCCTTCTAACAAGAAAGAAGGGAGGATTTTGCTCCGACCTCCACCAGACGAAGGAAATTCTTTCATCCAGTCGCGGGTCGGCCGCTAGGCCGGTGGGCAACTCGCAATGACATGCGGGTGCCGTGACTCGCC
>Ga0335075_10017312_pt1 | contig 10718 bp, 8 predicted proteins | sample Lox_Sample_24_FD_206723 | JGI IMG/M metagenome (GOLD analysis project Ga0335075, IMG submission 206723) | Soil microbial communities from Loxahatchee National Wildlife Refuge, Florida, United States - Lox_Sample_2.4 | ecosystem: Environmental > Terrestrial > Soil > Wetlands | place: USA: Florida... | reverse complement strand
TTTCAAATTGTCTTCCTCCGCTCATTTGTTTCGCCGCTGCACCCGTCTGTTTCGTTTACGATGAAACCTACGTTGAATCCAAACCTCGAGTTTCGACCCTTTATCCTTGCCGGTGGCAGCGGCACGCGTTTTTGGCCGCGCAGTCGCAGGACCCATCCCAAACAAATGCTCGCGCTGAATGGCGACTGCAGCATGCTGCAGCAAACCGTGAGCCGGCTGATGCCGCTGGCCGACAGCCAGCACATCTGGATCCTGACGAATGAATGGTTGATGTCGGCGGTGGAGAAGCAATTGCCCGACATTCCTCCAGCGCAGATCCTGGCGGAGCCTGTGGCCCGGAACACTGCCCCAGCCGCGGGATTGGCTGCATTTCTTCTGGAGCGCCAGTCGCCCAATGCAGTGCTGGGCCTGTTTCCAGCCGACCACACGATTCAGGATTCTGAAGGCTTCTTGCAAGTGCTGCTGGCGGGCAGTGAGCTAGCGGCGGCGGGTGAAAACATCATCGTGCTGGGAGTGAAACCGAGCCGTCCGGAAACGGGTTACGGCTACATCGAGACTGGTGAAGCGCTGAATGATACGGCGTCCCGGGTTCGTCGATTTACGGAAAAGCCGAACCTGGAGCGTGCCAATGAATTTGTGGCCGCTGGAAATTATTTCTGGAACAGCGGCATGTTTCTGGCGACGGCGCGCACCCTTGCCAATGCTGTTCGCGAACACCTGCCGGAGACCGCTCCTTACCTGGAAGAAATTGCGCAGGCATTTGGTACGTCCGAGTTCGCATCGAAGTTTTCAGACCTGTATCCACGGTGCGAAAACATCAGCATCGATTACGCCATCATCGAACCACGCTCCGCAAAAGGTGAGCATCATTCAAACCTGTATTGCCTGCGCGCCGATTTTGGATGGAACGACCTGGGATCGTGGGCCGCGTTATATGACCATAAAATGCTGCACGGCCAGAATGTGCGGCACGGCGACAACGTAATGGACACAACGGCAGAAAGCGTCTTGGAAGCCAGCGGCAACTACGTCTACGCCCCCGAAAAACACGTGGCGCTGGTCGGCGTAGAAAACCTGGTGGTGGTGGATGCTGGCGACGTTCTGCTGATCACCACGCGCGCTGGATGCCAGGATGTTGGCAAGCTGGTGAAGCAACTGCAGCAAGAAAAACAAGACAAACTGATCTGATCGACTTTTCGAATGGAAACTGTGACGGCCACTGACGATTCCCATGCATGCGCTGTAAAGTTCGGCACCGATGGCTGGCGCGGCGTCATTGCAGAAGACTTTACGTTCGCCAATCTTCGCGTGGCTGCCAGCGCGATTGCGAATTACATTTTGACGCAGGAAGATCCATCGCGCGGCGTCTGCATCGGCTACGACACGCGATTTGGCTCGCCCAGCTTCGCGCAGGCCGCGGCGGAGGTTGTCGCTTCCGCCGGGATTCCGGTGCGATTGGCCAGCGGCATCACGCCCACGCCTGCATTGTCATTAGCGGTGCGCGACAGCAGTTCTGCCGGCGGCATCATGATCACCTCCAGCCACAATCCCTTCCAATGGAATGGAGTCAAATTCAAAGCCAGCTATGGCGGGTCGGGCAAACCCTCGATGATCGCGGCCATCGAGTCCGATCTGGGCAAGCCACTTGCACGTGCGTCTATGGCCGCCAACATCGAGCGCGTGGATTTCCTTCCTGCCTACATCGAGAAGATCGCTGGATTTGTGGACCTGGAAAAGATCGCAGCCAGCGGGTTCAAACTCGCGATCGATTCCATGTACGGAGCGGGCGGCGGGATTCTGGCGGGAATTTTCTCTCGCCTCGATATTCCTTGCGTGGAGATTCATCGAGAACCGAATCCTCTGTTTCCTGGGATCAATCCGGAGCCGATCCTGCCGCATCTTCGTCAACTGCAACAAGTCGTAGTCGAACACCATTGCCAGGCCGGATTCGCCACGGATGGAGACGCGGACCGCATTGGCGCGGTGGATGAAAATGGCAATGTCGTCGATGCCCACAAAATTTTTGCCATCCTGCTGCGCTGGCTGATTGAACGCAAACAGTGGCCCGGAGAAGTCGTGCGGACATTCAACACCACCCGCATGGTGGACCGCATCTGCGCGCGCCATAGTCGCAAATTGCACGAAACCGGCATCGGCTTCAAATACATCTGCGACCTGATGCTGTCCCGCGAAATCTTAATTGGTGGCGAGGAATCAGGCGGCATTGGAACCGCGCGGCACCTGCCGGAGCGCGATGGTTTGCTGAACGCGCTGCTGCTGGCCAATGTGATGGCGGACGAAAATAAATCCCTGGGCGAGCTGGTCGCGGATTTACAGCAGGAATACGGCGAACATTTTTACGACCGGATCGATATGCACATCAGCGACGACATAAAAAACAACGCGATCTCCCGGGCGCGCGCGGGAGTGAAATCCTTTGCCGGAATGGAAGTGGAGCGAGTGGAAACTTTGGACGGAATGAAATTCTTTTTGCGCAATCCTGAGGCAAAAACCAAACCCAGGGCGGCGGAAAGCTGGCTGCTGCTGCGCGCCTCCGGCACAGAACCCCTGCTTCGCATCTATGCGGAATCCTGCTCACCAGGAGCCGTGCAGCGCTTGCTGCAAGCGGGTCGTGAGTTTACGCTGCAATCCAGCGGCGGGTCCAGATGAAGGTTGAGCTGCAGGTCCGGGGCCTGCTTTTTGATATGGACGGAGTGCTGATGAGCTCGATCGGCTCGGTCGAACGCAGCTGGCAGCGGTACGCCGAATCGCGCGGCCTCGATCCGGATTACGCCATCCACTTGGCGCACGGTCGGCGGGCCATTGAGACAGTTCGCACCCTGCGGCCGGACCTGGATGATGCTACCGAGCTTCGCTACATTGAAGATTTGGAAGTGGAAGATAACGAAGGGTTGGTGGTGTTGCCGGGCGTAAAAGAATTGCTGGCCGCTCTGCCGGAAGGCTCCTGGGCAGTGGTCACCTCTGCCACGGAACGGTTGGCGCGGAGCCGCATGGCTCATGCGGGTATCATCATTCCAAAACACTTTGTTACGGCGGAAACCGTACAGCAAGGCAAGCCACATCCGGAACCGTACCGGCATGGTGCCGCGCTCTTGGGTGCCGCACCTGCGGATTGCCTGGTGGTGGAAGACGCTCCCGCTGGAGTTGGGTCCGGGAGGGCTGCCGGGTGTCCAGTGCTGGCGGTCTTAACAACCTATCCTGCCGAAACCTTGATGGACGCCAACTGGAGAGTTCCAACCTTGGCCGGTGTTCGCGCAAATCCCGATCCATCCGGTCGCATTCACCTGCAATTCGATTCCGCGGATTGACGACTATCTCGGGCCGCCGCACGTTGGAAAATCCAGCGACCGAAATTTTCGCTGCGAGTGAATATTCACAATTTTCTTGGGTTTCCTCGCCCTGCAACGGGAGTATCATGAAGTTGTCAGCAGCTTTTCGGCCATCGAAAAGCGTTGCGACGGACTTCTTTCCTCCCGGAGTTCCTTCAATTCGATCCGCAGATCGAATTCACTTTCTCCGGCAAGCAGTGAGAAAGAGAGATCATCTTCATCACTGCATATTGAGTTTTTTTAAGCCAACCCTTTTCTGCCGGGTGGGTTCTTACCAAAGTAAGTAACCGAGGCGAGCACCATGAATATGACATGCGCAAATAAGGATTGCAGCGCGGAATTAAAATATCTGCGCGGCGGCCGTCTATTTCTGATGGAGCGTAAGCCCTCGGCCCAGACGATTTCCCCAGAGGCAATCGCTGGCGCCAATAACTCCAAGGGCGGTGCGTTTCAGATCCCTGCGATGTCAGCGTCTGCGCAGAGCAAGCCCCCCGTTGTGATACGGCGCTACTTCTGGTTATGCGAACGCTGCTCGCAAATCTATACGATCCGCCGTTGGACTGATAATGGAATCGAACTGGCTCCACGCTCGAAGTGTGTCCAAATCGCGAGGTCCGTACTACCGCATGAGTGGACATTGCCGGGCCTGGTCGGCTGACTCGATTCAACCCTACCCCTCCCCCAGCACCACTCTTTTAGTTTTCAGGATTCTTCCAGGCTTCTGCGTGCGGCTGTGAACTTTCAGCGGCGCGCAGCTGTTTGCCTGCATTCCACGCTTTGACATATTTCCAGTGGATGTAGACCGAGTGATTGAAGTGCAGCACGAATCCTTCCAACCCATCGAGAAATCCCAGGCGAAAAATGTAGTTCTTCAGGAAGGTTGCGATCGGGTTCAGGATCACATTCCAGATAAACGCGCCGACAGAGGAACTCGTTCTTCCTTTTTCGAATAGCTCACGTGTGCTGTGTGAGCTGTAGCGATTCATATGCTCCAGGTACAGCTCGAGCTTCGGGTAGGCATAGTGCAGCAGATCGTTTTTTAAGGTACCCTTCGGACCGGCATACTCCGGCGTGCCGTGCGGTTCCGCGCCCGCCATGCGCGCCGTGCCTCGCTTGAACAAGCGCAGCTTGTGATCAGGATAAAAACCGCCATGACGAATCCATCGCCCCAGAAAAAGATTTACGCGCGGCTGCCAATACGCTTCAAAGCGAGGATTTTCCAGCACCTGACGAATTTCATTCGCCAGCTCCGGCGTTACCACCTCATCGGCGTCCAATAGATAAATCCAATCGCTGGTGCAGGCATCGATCGCCAAGGTTTTTTGCGGATTGAAACCCTGAAAATCTCTGTTGAAGGAATGCTTCGCGCCGTAACTGCGAGCAATCTCCGGCGTGCGATCCGTCGATCCGGAATCGACGATCACAATCTCATCCGCCCAGCGCACGCTCTCCAGCGTTCGGGGCAAGTTCGCCTCTTCATTGCGGGCGATCATGGCGACAGAAAGTGTGGGGCGCATAGGGATGAGTGTATTGCATTTCGGCGTGCGGCAGAGTTAGGGATCGTTGCCTCAAACTCCGCGAACAGCCGGGGAGAGCAGTTCCCACTTCGCGTTGCAGCGCGAGGAGTAGGCGGCAATCTGCGCTGCATAGGTTTCCGCGACATTGTTTCCAGCGTAAAAATCGCGGTACCAGTCGACAGTCATTTGCAGCGCCTCGGCAAGATCGAGCACCGGCGTCCACGCCAATTCTTTCGCGGCTTTGGAGCAGTCGAGCCGCAGCATCGGTACCTCCTGCGGATGTTGGCTCGGCTGAACCTCCCACTTCGCCTCCGCGCCCCATGCGGCCGCCATCTTCTCGACGATCCACTCGACCGATCGCACCTCGCTGGCCCCAGGCCCAAAGTTCCACGCACCGGAATAGCGCGCCGGCTCTTCGTAGAGCGCCTCGGCCAGCAATAAATAGCCGCGCAAAGTCTCCAGCACAAACTGCCACGGCCGCTTTGCGGTTGGATTGCGCAACACCACCGGCTTGCCTGCCGCGAAGCTGCGAATCATATCGGGAACCAGACGGTCCTTTCCCCAGTCACCGCCGCCCAGCATATTCCCAGCCCGCGCTGAAGCCACGCCGACGAGGCGCCCACCCGCGCCATCGCCGCTGAAAAACGAATCGCGAAAAGAACGGACGACCATTTCCATGCAGGCTTTGCTGCTGCTGTATGGATCGTTGCCGCCCAGACGATCCACTTCACGATAGGCCCAATCCCAATCCTGATTTTCGTAACATTTGTCGGTCGTGACTACGATGACAGCGCGCACCGAATCGCACTGGCGCACCCCTTCCAACAGCGTCGCCGTCCCAATGACATTGGCCTGGTAGGTTCCGATGGGATCCTCGAGCGCCTTGCGAACAAAAGGCTGCGCTGCCATGTGGATCACCACGTCAGGTCGGTTGGCGATCAGCGCAGGATACAGTTTGTCCGAATCGCAAATATCTCCGCGAAAGGTTTGCATCGGGACCGCAAACTTGCCTTCCTTCGCTGCAGCAGCTGAAGAGGTCGAGTAGCCGAACACCTCCGCCCCTAAAGACTGCAGCCACAGCGATAGCCAGACCCCTTTAAATCCGCTATGCCCGGTGATGAAGACGCGTTTTCCGCGCCAGAATTTATCTGCCAATGCAGCCATGCTTCAATACCTTTCCAATCTGGAGCCGGAACCGGCGTATCGTTCTGCAGTGTATTCCATGGGGAACATCGAGTGCGAACCTTTAACCGTGTTGACAAGACTCAAGCGCGCGAATCACCTTGAGCGCGTTCGCCAGCGTGGCGGCCCCGACCTCGCGTTCGAATCCCTGCTGCATCCGGTCGAATGCCGCAATCACGCGCAGCGCGCATCTTTTCCCCGTCGGCTTCAGCGTCAGCAGATATCCTCGCGCATCGGCGGGATCGATTTTTCGTTGCAGCAGCCCCTTGGCTTCCAGCGATGAGACAGCATGACTGATGTTGCCGCGCGTGGTGGCAAAAGTGGCGGCCAGATGGGACGGCTTGATGGGGCGGGGAGCTTCAAAGAAGATAGCCGCCAGGACAAGACCTTCCATAAATCCCAGATCATCGGCAGCAAAAGCTTCGGCCGCGGCCGCGTCAAAGCGCAGGGCCGCACGCTTGACCGTGAACATGGGACTCTCGCGGAGGAAGGCTTCAATTCGCATGATGGGCAAGAATAGTTTACAGCATCAACTATTTAGATCAAGACAAAAGTATCATTGTGCGGTCACCGAAATTGCTGAATGATGATGCAGAGGTTTCCACTTGATCGTCTCGCTTGTGTTTTGTGCTCGATGCATTTCTGCTCCGGAGTTGCCCGCTTGATCGGTACACGCTGGCTCGCGGCCTTGTTCCTATGCGGCAGTGCCCTCTGCGGCTTTGCCCAGCAAAACTCTTCCCTCCCCGACGCGCCTTCGGCCGCAGCGAACACCACGCCGCCAAAGAAACCTAAGCTGGAAACAGTACGCACCACAGTTACGGTTCTCGGCGCGCCCGATCCCATTTCGCTGGGTGAGTCTGCGCGCTCCGTTGTCGTGATGGACACGCAGGAGCACCCTCTAGCCTACGACACCGTGGAGGATTATCTGCGTACCGACTCCTCCGTGCAGATCAATCAGCGCGGGTCCGGTGGCTATCCAGCGGATCTGTCGATTCGCGGAACATCGTTTGAGCAGACCCTGGTGTTGCTCGATGGATTCCGCGTGAACGATGCGGAAACAGCGCACAACAATCTGGATTTGCCCGTGCCACTCGATGCCATGACGAACATCGAAGTGCTGCATGGAGCTGGATCGACTCTGTACGGCGCGGATGCGCTGGGCGGCGTGGCGGATTTTCTTACCGCGCGTCCCGCAGCCAGTTCGTTATGGGTGTCGGGCGGTGGCGGCAGCTTCGGAGAAAATCAGCAAACCTTCGTCGGCAATTATGCCCGCCGCAACTGGGCGGAGCAGATTGCCGGGCATCGCGATTTCTCCTCCGGCTTTATGTACGATCGCGACTATCGCAATGAAGATTTAAGCACGGAAACTTGGATGAAGTCGCCGCTGGGAACCAGCGATGTCCTGCTGGCAGGAAGCGACACGCCGTTCGGTGCCAACAATTTCTATGGCAACTATCCTTCGTGGGAGCGGACGAAAGGTTGGTTCGCCTCCATCCGCCAGGGCTTGGGAGCAGTGACGGATGGCGGCTTTGCCTATCGCAGGCACACCGATAATTTCGTGCTGTTCCGCGACGATCCAGCCATCTATGCGAATAACCACATCGACTCCAGCTGGCAAGCGCTGTTGCGCCGCAAGACTGTGTGGAACGGGGCCAACGGCCTTTACTATGGGCTCGACTTCGACGGCGATTCCATCGATAGCAACAATCTCGGCAAGCACGCGCGCAATTGGGGCTCAGGCTATGTCGACTTCGATGTTCGCTCGTGGAAGCGCGCCACCTTGTCTGTGGGTGCACGCGAAGAAATCATCAGCGGTGGATATTATGTCTTCAGTCCCGCAATCGCGTCGTCGTATTGGATTCATCCGGACCTGAAAGCGCGCGCATCGATCGGCTACGGATTTCGACTGCCGACCTACACCGATCTCTATTACAGCGATCCGACCACCGTGGGGAATGCGAACCTGAAGCCAGAGTCGGCGTGGGACTACGAAGGCGGTTTCGACTGGTATCCGCGGCGCTCGCTCGCGGCTTCGGTTACTGGATTTTATTCGCCGCAGAGCAACTTCATCGACTACGTCCGTACCTCACCGACGGCCATGTGGCATGCGACCAACCTGAATGGATTCTCCTTCGCCGGCATGGAAGCCTCGTTGACCTGGCAGGCCGGTCACGGCCAGCAGGTGAACCTTGCCTACACCTGGCTGCACGGCGCGCAAAGCGTGCTCAACGGACTGCAGTCGGAATATCTCTTCAATTATCCGATCAACAATGCGGTGTTCAACTGGTACTCCAATATTGGGCGCTGGGTGATGGTCAACACGCGCGTCGGCGTGCAGCAACGGTTTGAACAGACCGCGTATCCGGTGTGGGATGTCTCCGTGGTGCATGAACACGGGCGATTCCAGCCCTTTGTGCAGATGACAAACCTCAGCAACACGGGCTACGACGAGATTCCCGGAGTGCCTATGCCCGGGCGCGCCTTCATCGGCGGCATCAAAATCTGGATCTTCGAGCCCCGCTAATCACGGACCCATACGTCGGCTGCATCCGCTTCGGTACACTAAAAGAAGCGGCGACTCGGTGCGAAATCGCTGATAGTTTCGGCGCATCGCAAGCAACTTGATCTCGAATCACGCCAGCACAGCGTACGTAGTTTTTATTCAGGTGAGGCTTTGAAGAAGACAGCTTTAATCTCTGGAATTACCGGCCAGGATGGATCGTACCTTGCCGAATTTTTATTGCGCAAGGGATATGAAGTGCACGGCATCAAGCGCCGGACTTCGCTCTTCAACACCGACCGCATCGATCACCTGTATGAAGATCCGCATGTCCATCATCGAAACTTCATCCTGCATTATGGTGACCTGACCGATTCGTCCAGCCTGGTCCATATTGTGCAGAAGGTGCAGCCGGACGAGGTCTACAACCTGGGCGCGCAGAGCCACGTCGCGGTTTCCTTCGAGCAGCCGGAATACACCGCCGACGTCGACGCCATGGGAACGTTGCGCCTGCTGGAAGCGATCCGCATCCTTGGGTTAGAAAAGAAAACGCGCTTCTACCAGGCCTCCACTTCAGAGCTCTATGGGCTGGTCCAGCAAGTTCCGCAGACAGAGAAAACGCCGTTTTATCCGCGCTCACCGTACGCTGTCGCCAAGCTCTACGCCTATTGGATTACAGTCAACTATCGCGAGTCGTACGGCATGTACGCCTGCAATGGAATTCTGTTCAACCACGAGTCGCCCACCCGCGGCGAGACATTTGTCACCCGCAAAATTACTCGTGCACTCGCTCGCATTAAAGTCGGCCTGCAGGATTGCCTCTATCTCGGCAACATGAATGCGCTGCGCGATTGGGGTCATGCGCGCGACTATGTTGAAGTGCAGTGGTTGATCCTGCAACAGGAGAAGCCGGAGGATTTTGTCATCGCCACCGGTCAGCAACACAGCGTGCGCGAGTTTGTGTCGATTGCCGCTCAGGATCTGGGCATGAAGCTTACCTGGACCGGGACCGGCCCCGACGAAAAAGCGCTCGACGAAAACGGTCAGGTAATTGTCGCTGTCGACCCACGATATTTTCGTCCTGCGGAGGTCGAAACATTGCTGGGTGACGCGACCTATGCCAAAGAACGTCTCGGATGGAAGCCGCGCATCGGTTTTGAAGAACTCGTGCGGGAAATGGTGCAGACCGATCTGGAAGAAGCCAAGCGCGACGCTCTGGTGCGCAAGCACGGATTCCGCTCCTTCGAGCGCAAGGAATAACGAACTCCGGATAGCGTTGCACCCGCGGGCCGTTTGCCGGTAGACTCGGGATGGCTGCAGGCGATTGACGCAGAAGGCCGCCCAGAGCGGATTTTCCGATGGTTTTCTCCTACGGAATTGCGTGGTAATTTTGCGTAGATGATGGACTGTCCAGCACGAAATGCGAAAGTGGCGGAATTGGCAGACGCACCAGACTTAGGATCTGGCGGGTAAAACCGTGGGGGTTCAAGTCCCCCCTTTCGCACCAACCATTCACAGCAGATCAGAAATGCATGCTTTATCGCCCTATCTACTGGGCCCAATGATTTGCCCACTGTCCGCTCGCGACAAGCTGCTGATTGGCTCCCAGCACTACGCCGGTTGCTGGGGAAAGTGGGTGGTATGACTCCAGCGTTTGTCCTTCCGCAGTTCGAGTACCCAATCTGCCACAATATCCAGGGTCTACTCAGAATGTGATGCGTCAAACACCACCTGGTCCTGCCACCACAGCCGTTCGAAGAACGTGCCGGCCAGGTTCAGATGGGAGGGCTCGGACGAGGCCGGCCGCGCTGACTCCAGAATGTCATGGATGGTGCGATGGCCGTCAATGCCATCCAACAAATGTTTTTCTTCGGCGGTGATCGGTAGAAACAGGTCGCGGTAAGTGTGCGTCTGGTTGATGAGCACGGCTGCGGCGCCACGCGGCAGACGCTCTTGAATCGTGAGAGTGTCTGGCATGCGCAGCGGAACGTAGCGCAGCCATGCGTCACCTGAAAAATGGATTGGAACCACATCCGCAGGTCGATCGTTGCGATAGGCGACTACGCTATGGCGCAGCATGGTGCCGCGAAAAAGCTCCGCCGCCGCGAATTGTTCCATGGGAGAAAGTCGCGCCATGTGCGAAGCCTGCGGCAGCTTTGCGAGCACGCC
>Ga0335075_10017311_pt1 | contig 10718 bp, 6 predicted proteins | sample Lox_Sample_24_FD_206723 | JGI IMG/M metagenome (GOLD analysis project Ga0335075, IMG submission 206723) | Soil microbial communities from Loxahatchee National Wildlife Refuge, Florida, United States - Lox_Sample_2.4 | ecosystem: Environmental > Terrestrial > Soil > Wetlands | place: USA: Florida... | reverse complement strand
CCGCGTCCGATCAGGCGCAGTCGCAGGTCAACTACTACTCAGAGGACGGCATCCTCCAGCAGTGGGGCTACCTGCAGGACAACAACTACGTGATGGTCGGCGACCCCGAGGACGCGATCATCTCCGACTACTACACGTTCGGTGCCCGCGACTTCAACACCAAGCAGGCGCTGGCCGACATGCTCACGCAGGCCACCACGACCAACGACGTGCGGCCCGGCGAGGGGCTTGAGCAGAAGTACGGCTACCTGCCCGAGGACGGCACGTACAACCCCTGCTGCAACTTCCACGGCGTCATCGCCAGCCAGCTGGAGGACGACAACGCGGACTTCGCCCTGTCGACCTTCGCGCAAGACCTCGGCGACACCAGCGACGCGGCCATGCTGAAGGCGCGGTCCAACAACTGGGAGAACGTGTTCGACCCGGACAACGACCTGCTGACGGCCCGGTATGAGAACGGGCAGTTCGAGCAGGGCGTTACCCCGCTCACCCAGCAGAACGGCGAGCCGGACTACGTCGAGGGCGACGCCTACGAGTACCTGTGGGACACGCCGGACGACTACCAAACGCTGTTCAACCTGCTCGGCGGCCCGTCCAAGGTCAACCCGGCGCTGACGACCTATCTGTCCCAGCCGAACGGGTTCGGCATGTACGACGAGATCTCCAACGAGTTCGACCTCGGCGAGCAGTTCGGGCCCGACTACTCCGGCGACCCCGCCGAGACCCAGGCGGCGGTGCGCAACATCGAGAACACCGTCTACCTGCCCGGGCCGAGCGGCCTTGCCAACAACGACGACCTCGGCGCGGAGAGCTCTTCCTTCCTCTGGCAGGAGATGGGCCTGTACCCGGAGAACCCGGGCGACGGCACCCTGCTGCTGAACAGCCCGGCGTTCCCGCACGTGCAGATCGACCTCACCAACGGCAACACGATCTCGATCAACGCGCCCGACGCGACGAACGAGTACTACGTAAGCTCGCTGAAGATCAACGGCACGCCGGACCAGAAGCTCTACACCAGCTACAGCGACCTGAGCAACGGCGCCACCCTGGACTGGACGCTCAGCCCGACGGCGACCGACTGGGGCAGCGCCCCGCAGGACGCGCCCCCGTCCAACACCTCCGGCACCTCGGCGACGGTCGGTTACCTGGCTAACCAGACCGCCACCGTCGCGCCCGGTAACTCCACCACGGTCACCATCGGCGCGGACAACGCCACAAGCCGCCCGCAGAAGGTCAAGGTGAGCATCGCGGCACCGTCCGGGGTCACGATCACGCCGAGTTCGGCCACGATCGAGGTTCCGCCGAACGCAGAGGGCACCGCCAAGCTGACGGTGGCGGCGGACGCGAGTACCACGCAGAACTTCTACTCCGCGCCCGTCACCCTGACCACGGAAAGCACCGGTGCGACCCAGTCGCTGAGCCAGACCATCCTGGTCGCCGCTCCCGGCAGCCTGCTTTCCACGTTCAACAACAACGGCATCTCCGACGACAGCAACCCGAACACGGCCAACTTCGACGGCGACGGGTTCAGCTACTCGGCGGAGGAGCTGGCGGCCGACGGGTTCACCCCGGGACAGAGCACCACGGTGAACGGCGTGAACTTCACATGGCCGCTGCCGTCGCCCGGCTACCCGGACAACACCGTCCCCGACGGGCAGCAGGTCACGGTGGACGCGCCGACGGGAACGCAGACACTCGCGTTCCTCGGATCGGCCACCAACGGCCCGACGTCCGGACTCGTCACGCTGAATTATTCCGACGGCAGCACGCAGCAGTACTGGCTCGGCCTGTCCGACTGGACGTTGAACGCCGGCTCCAGCACACCGTCGTACGGCAACCAGGAGGCTGCGGTCACCACGTACCGCAACTGCAACGGGTGCACCAGCCCGCAGAGCGTGGATACCTACATCTTCGAGACAGGGATCCCGGTCAATCCGGACAAGACGCTGACCAGCGTGACCCTGCCCAACGGCACGGCCAACGGCGAGGAGCACATCTTCTCCATCGGCACGTCCACGACGGCCATGACCGGGCCGGTCGTCATCTCGCTCAGCGCCACCAGCGCGTCGGCGGGCCAGCAGGTGACGATCAACGGCACCGGTTTCGGTGCCTCGCAGGGCAACGGTTACGTGGCCTTCAGCGACAACGGCACCAACTGGGGCGCCCCGGGCAACGCCGCGACCTTCACCGTCGACTCGTGGAGCAACACGGCGATCACGTTCACCGTGCCGACACCGAGCGGGTCGAGCAACCAGTACAGCGTCTGGGCCGGCACCCCGGCGTCGGTGATGGTCGTCGACAACTCGGGTGACGTCTCCGACGGCGCCTATCTAGGGATAACGCCGACCAGCAACCCAGCCGACTACTACGACAACGTGGGCATTTCCAACGACGGCGACACCACGTGTGACGCCAACTACGACGGCGACGGGTACAGCTACTCGGCGGAGGCACTGGCTGCGGCCGGGCTGACACCGGGCGGCAGCGTCAGCGCCGACGGGCTCACGTTCACCTGGCCCAACGTCGCGTCCTGCACGGATGACAACATCCTCGCCGCGGGACAGACGATGCTGGTCAGTGGAACCGCCGGGGCGAGCGAGCTCGGCCTGCTCGAGTCGTCATCGAACGGCCCAGCCTCCGGCACGATCACGATCAACTACACAGATGGCACATCCAGCACCGAGCCCGTGACGGCCAGCGACTGGGCGAACGGTCCCGGGCCCGACGAAACCGCGGTGGCCACGATGAGCTACCGCAACTCCGACGGCGGCGGCAACCAGCAGATCACGATGTACGTCTACGCCACCACGGTGCCGATCGACTCGTCGAAGACAGTCGCCTCGGTCACCTTCCCTGATGTAGGCACCACGATCACCGGCGGCACCGCCGCCATGCACATCTGGGCGGTTACCACCGGCTGACACCGCCAGCCACCGAGCCCGCCCGCCGGTACCATACCGGCGGGCGGGTTCTTGCTACTCTCAGTGAAACTACCGAGGAGTCCCGATCGAGCGCTCGCGCCCCACCATGAAGGACGTGGCGGTCGCCGCCCGCGTCAGCCTGAAGACGGTCTCGCGTGTCGTCAACGGCGAGCCCGGCGTCACCCCGCTCACCGAGCAGCGGGTGCGTGACGCAATCCAGACGCTCGGTTTCCGCCGCAACGACAGCGCGCGCCTGCTGCGCACTGGGCAGGCCGCGACCGTGGGGCTCGTGCTGGAGGACATCGGCGACCCTTTCTACTCCGCGCTGTCCCGCGGCGTGGAGAGCGTCGCGCGCGCACGGGGATCGCTGCTGCTCAGCGGGTCCAGCGACGCCGATCCCGGCACCGAGCACATGCTCGCCCTCACCCTCTGCGCGCGCCGCGTCGACGGCCTCATCATCGTCCCGACCAATAGCGACCACGGGTTCCTGGCGCCGGAGATGAAGGCCGGCGTGCCCGTGGTGTTCGCGGACCGCCCGGCTGGCCAGATTGACGCCGATACCGTGCTCAGCGACAACACCGGCGGGGCCAGCATGGGCACGGCCCACCTCATCGCGGGCGGCCACCGCAGGATCGGCTACATTGGCGACAACCCCGGCATCTTCACCGCGCGTGAGCGCTACCAGGGGTACCGGTCAGCGATGTCCGCCGCGGACCTGCCGGTCGCGGACTCCTGGGTGGCGATGGGGGCGCCGACCGCCGCGAGCGTCCAGGAGGCGCTGGAGCGCATGCTCGCGGACCCGGAACCGGTCACCGCCATCTTCTGCGGCAACAACCGGATCTCCGTACTCGCCTTGCATGTCCTCGCGGCGCTGCGGCGAACCGTTGCCATGGTCGGCTTCGACGACTTCGAGCTCGCCGACCTGCTTGGCGTCACGGTGATTGCGCAAGATACCGCGGAACTGGGACGCCAGGCCGCGGAGCTGCTCTTCCAGCGGCTGGACGGCGACAAGTCCCCGACGCACCGCATCGTAATCCCAACCCGCATGCTGGGCCGCGGCTCCGGCGAGTTGCGCCCGGCGTGAACCTCACGATGACGCTCACGGAACTGGCGCAGGTCGGCCTGAATCGCAAGCAGCCGGCCAGTTCAGGCGGCTGAGCTGCGGCCGAACCCCGCGTGCAGATCCGGCGGCGGTTCGGTCTCGTCGGCCAGGATTCTCCGGTACTGACTGCGGAGCCACGCGCTGGGCTCCAGACCAAGCTCTTCCATCATGAGCTGGTGGCCGGCCCGGTACACCGTCAGCGCGTCAGCCCGGCAGCCCAGCCCGTGGAGCGCCAGCATCAGCAGTCCGCGGAGCCGTTCCCGCAGCGGATAGCTGATCAGCAACGCGGACAGCTCGGTGACCATCGTGCCCCAGCGGGCAAGGGCGAGATCGGCTTCCGCCTTCGTCTCGGCCGCGAGCAGCCGACGCTCCTCCAAGACCCCGGCCGTCGCACGGATGAGCGGAGCGCTGACGTCCGCGAATGCCGCGCCGCGCCATAGCGCGAGCGCGTCGCCGAGCAGGGCCGAGGCGATGTCCGGCTGCCCGGCTTCGGCGGCTTTGCCGCCCCGGGCGGCGAGCGCGTCGAATTTGGCCAGGTCCGTCTCCATGCCTTCCCTGGACAGCATGTATCCGGGCGGAATGGTCAGCAAAGAGCTGTTAGCGTCGCGCACGCCGCAGCCGATCGCCTGGCGAATCGCGCATACATGTGCCTGAACCTTGGTGCGCGCGTTAGCTGGCGGCCTATCGCCCCATAGCGCCAGGGCGAGACGATCAACTGGCACGATTTTCCCGTGCTCCGCTGCCAGGGATGCGACAACTACCCGCTGGCCGTTTCCGGCCAGCGGGACCTGCCTGCCGTGATCAACGATCTCAATGGGACCAAGGATGTTGATTAGCATCGCGCCTTCCCTCTCCGGAGGCTCGTGCTCCCAACGTGCTTCCGAGTATCAGCGATCCGGGTAATGCTCCCGTAGCGTTTGCGTAGGGCCGTGCCACGCGGCCGCTCCTTCGAGCATCACCGCGCATCCACGTATTACTTAATTGATGTGCCGAATGACTTGGATTTGGATCCAGAACCGCTAATCTTCCGTAGCCCTCCGGAACTGCCGAATAACTTTGACGGGAGATTTCTTATTATTATATTAACGGCTGGCCAGGTTATTTGCTCCGCATAGTCCGGATGGCATTCTTCGAAATGCGAGCGGGGTCACCGCGGGAGAAGGGATCATTCCGCCGTTACGCGGCCCCCGGACATTCACTGCTGTGAGGGAGATCGCCTGAGATGGGTACTAGGACGAAGGGGTACGCCGCGACGACGCGACGTGCTACGAAACGAGGCGTGCAGGGCGGCCGCCACCGTCAGCACCCCGCGGCGGCCGACGCGCGGCCCGTGACCGCTGGTAAGGGGAAGGCCAAGATAGTCGCGGCCGGCATCATCGGGACCACGGCTCTGGCTATACCACTAGGCGCGCACTGGGGCGCGTCCGGCGCCATCGCGGCGCCCCAGGGAACGGCGCGCCTGACCGCCGACCAGGTGCTGCGGGCCAACGGCACTCAGTTCCGCGGCTACACCATCGGGCGGCCGATGACCGGTCGCAAGATGACCCAGCAGCACCGGCAGCCGCAGCACAAGGAAGCGTCACGCCACAACGCCGCCGGAACGGGCATAACACTCACCGCCGATGTCGTGCAAAACTCTTCGGTCGGCACCGCGCAGCCCGCTTCGAGCGTGACCGATCTCACGCAGACCCCAGCGGTCCAGGCCACGGGAAGCATGTCCGAGACGGCGATCGGAACCGTGGTGAACCCCGGCGGCCCGATGATCCCGGCCGATCCCGGTAACAACGGGGGGCATTTGCACGAAGGTTCCAAGACGCAGCACGATTTCCCGCGCCAGGGCGAGGGCCAGCGGCAAGGAGGCCCACGGGACCGCGGCCGCCACAATGAAGGGCAGCAGAACGGAAGCCAGCAGAACGGGAGGCAGCAGAACGGAGGCCGTCAGGGCGGAGGCCGTCAGGGCGGAGGCCGGCAGCCGGGTCACGGCCAGTTCGAGCGGCCCGTGCATCCAGTCCCGACCGTTACCGGTCAGCCTGGCACCCCAAAGGTGCCGCCGCCGATGATGTGCCCGCTGGAAACGGAGACGGCCGTCTTGCCATCCTGCCACAGCGGTGTGTTCCAGACCAATGCTCAGTCTCCGGCGGCGAGCCAGCAGACCCAGGTCGCGCCGGTATCCGCGGTCTCCGGCAACCAGGTCGCCTCGTCCGCGCCCACTGGCACCGTCGCGGCTGACCCGACGGGAACCGGCACCACCGGTACAGCGGCGGGTACTCCTGCGGAAACCACCACCACAGCCAGCACTGGAACGCCCGCGGCCGCGCAGTCCGTGCCCGTCTACGACGCAAACGGCAACCTTGTGGGCAACGCGGTAAGCGACACCGCGACCGGCACGGTCGTGCTGGTCGGCCCCAGCGGGAACGTGCTCGGAACCGTCGAAAACGATCAGGCATCCGGTGATGTCGTGCTCGTGGGTGCTGACGGCGCTGTGGAAGGAAGCTTCGGCATCAACCCGGCGAACAACGCCGTGACCCTGGTCACCGCGACGCCCTCAACGAACTCGTCCGCTGGCGCCACGACCGCTGGCACGACCGCCACTGCTACCTCGGCCGCCACCGGGACGGCAACCACGTCAAGCACGACGTCCGCCACTCCCAATGACGTGACCGTGCCGCTCGACGACGCCAACGGCAACGTCATCGGCGAGGTGGAGATCAACCTGACGACGGGGAGCGTCACGCTCCTCGGGACGCCGACTTCGACCGCGTCAGCCTCGACCAAGCCCGCGACCGGCACGGTGACCACGGCTGCCACGACGACAGGTACCACGACGACGACAGGTACCACGACGACGAAGCCGACCACCGGCGCGACGACGACCAAGTCCGCTACCGGCACGACAACGGCTACCGGTACCACGACCAAGACCACTACCCAGATTGTCCCAGTGCAGGCGCAGAACACCCAGAACCCGCTGGCTCAGCTGCTCAGCCCGGCGCTCCAGGGACTCTCGCACCTCCTGCAGGGCAGCCAGCAGGGGGCCGGCCAGCAGATGACCTCGCCGACCGATCCCACGAACAACAGCCAGCAGAACCAGCAGAACCAGGCACAGAGCCAGACCAGCATGCAGAGCAAGCAGAACCAGCAGAGCCAGCCGACTCAGACGAGCCAGCCAACCCAGACGAGCCAGCCGACCCAGACGAGCCAGCCGCCCTTCTCTGGCGGCGGCGGGTTCTCTGGTGGCGGGTTCAGCGGGTTCAGCGGCTTCTCTGGTGGCGGGTTCAGCTAAGCCACATAACCAGGGTCCTGGCTTCGGCCAGGACACAGAAAGGGGATCAAGATGGAACGGCCAGCAGTGCGGGCGCTAGGCGCGATACCGCCGGGAGGCCCGCTGGCGTCCCTGCGGCAACTGACCGGGCTGGCGCAGACGCGCCTGCCGGAGTCTGGAGCCGGGCATCCGGGCATGGTCAAGCCGGTATTCGTCGTCTGTGGCGCGCGTTCGGGCTCGACCTTGCTGCGGTTCGTGCTTGACGCGCACCCAGATCTGGCGTGTCCCCCGGAGACGCTGTTGCCGGGGTTGTGCGCACAGATGTCCAGTGTCGGGTCACTGCTGGCCGGGACACCGCTTTCGGGACCGAAGGCCGATCAGGATGTACCCGACACCGTGCTTGCCGATATCAGGCAGGCAGTGGGATCGCTGGTCGGCCCGTACCTGCAGCGGCGGGGGAAGCGGCGGTATTGCGATAAGTCCCTGGGAACCGCTCAGCACGCGTCGCTGCTGGCGCGGGTATGGCCCGACGCGAAATTCATCTGCGTATACCGCCACCCGATGGACGTGATCGCCTCAGGGATCGAGGCATGCCCATGGGGCCTGAACGGTTACGGCTTTGATTCATATATCGCGGGAAACCCGGGTAACGCCGTGCTGGCACTCGCGCGTTTCTGGTCCGACACCGCCTCGGCGATCTTGTCGGTCGAGGAACGTTTTCCCAATCGTTGTCACCGAGTCCGCTATGAGGACTTCGTGGCCGACCCGGAGAGCGTCGCGGACCAGATCTTCCGTTTCCTCGGGGTCGCGCCGGTCCCGGGCATCACCCAGGGTTGCTTCACCCCGGACCGGGAGCGGCAGGGTCCGGCCGACTACAAGATCTGGCACACCTCGCGCGTGAGCACCGACTCGGTAGGCCGTGGCTGGTCCATCCCGGCCGGAATGATAAGCCAGCCGGTGAAGACCACGATCAATAACCTTGTCGCCAAACTCGGTTACATACCGGTCGATGACGCCTGGGGAGCCGCGGCCAACTCACCCGACCCGCGAGCGGTCACGGCTGACGGTCACCCGATCAGCGGCTCCGCCGCCGCACCCGAGCCCGATGACCAGCAGGCCGTGGACATATCGGCGACGTGCGAGCTCGTCGGCGCCCGTCTGCAGGCCGGGCTGTTTCGGCTCGGTGGGGATTTCGCACGCCGCTGGGGGGCGCGCTCGTCGGAATCGTTCCTGATCACCGCTACTCCGCCAGGGAATCCCGGCTCGACCGCCGGATGGCGTGTCGACCTAGCCACCAGGAGCCTCAGCCTTACCGGCGCTGAAGCCAGCGATGTGTCCTGGCAAGTCACGGGCCCAGCCGGCACCTGGGAGCAAATCCTGGCGGGTAACGCCAACCTCAACGTGGCCTTGCGCCGACGGGAATTGAGGTACGCCGACACAGGCCAGAGCGGCAACGTCACCGTGGCCAGGATCTCCATGCTCGCCGACCTGCTGGCCATCACCACCTGGCAGCAAGCGGCCCAGCCTGCCCCCTCCGTCGGCCAGCCGCCGCCAAGGCGCCGACTTCCCAACTATGTCCCGTTGGGCGTGGTCCCTAGCTAACCGCGCCCGCTGTCAGCACTTATGAAGGGGAGATTCAGCCATGACCGCAAGCAGCAGGAAAACCGCCCAGCCGAAAGGCGGGGCCGCACGCAGGCGGCACGAGCGACCGCAGGAGACGCTCGCGGAGCGGGCCGCCGGACCCGGGCAGGCCCGCGCGAAGGTCGTCGTCGCCGGACTTATCGGGACGGCGACACTGGCCGTGCCCGCGGCGGCCGCGTGGGCATCGGCGCCCCAGGGCAATACCGCGGCTCCGCACACCGAGCCAGCCGCGCGCAGCACCGGCGCGACCCAACGGCACAGCAGTTCGCCGACCACGGCCACCATGACCGCGGTCACCACGGCCAGTTCGGGAACGGGCGGGTCGGCAGCGAACACCCAGCTCGCGGGGGGATTTCTTCCCAAGCAAGGGCCGTCCGGGAATCCCATTATGCAGCAACCAGGGTATTCCGATTTCACGCTTCCCTCGGGGTTTCAGATGAACCTTTCGGACGGAAGCTCCGCTTTCGTGACCCAGGAAGGTGTTCTCCGGATCACGTCACCCGGTGGTACCACAACCCGCGACTACGCTCCTGGTTCGGTCTTCAATCTTCCCGACGGCAGCGGCAGGATCGTGGTCCCGGACAATCAATCCAACAACGATCCGACAGACCAGAATTCGGAAACAAAAACGGCTTCCGCTGACGGTTTCGGCATGGCTCAGGGAAATTCGGATGATAGTGACGGGGTGAATCAGACAGACCCAGTCGACAACACGGGGACCGACGGCACAACGATGGCCGTCACCCCGGATCAGCCTCTCCAGGAGCCTGGCCCGACTCAGTCGCCGTTGTCGTCGCTGATGTCACCGACCGATCCGACCCAGCCGGGCACGTCGGGATCCGAAGCGTCGACGGGGATTAGCGGGCTGTCTCCGGCGAAGGCACTGGAGGGGTTGCCGGAGCTATCGCAGCTCCAGCCCCAGCAACAAGCTGCCCAGCAGGCGGCTCAGCCAACCTCCAGCGGCCAGGCGACCAACGGAACCGGCGATGCCTACACGAGTAGCGGCGGCCAGCCGACGAGCGCGACCGGTACTGCCAATTCTGGTAATTACGGCAGCACATACGCTTATACGAGCGCCGCTGCCCCCGGTACCAGCGGTACCGCGGCGAGCGCCAACACCGCATACACGGGCGGGTACAGCGCCACGGCAGGCGTGTCCGGCAACGCCGGTTACACGAGCGGCGTCAGCGCCGGCTACACGAGCGGCGGCGGCTACACGAGCGGCGGATCTACCTCATAGATATTCGCGCCAGGCCCGTTTGAACCGCGGATCAGGATTCTCTCAGCCTTGGCAGCGGCTATCACGCCCCTGCGGGCAGGACCGCCGGGCCGATGATCATCCGCTGGATTTCCGGCGTGCCCTCGAAGATCGTGAAGATCTTCGCGGAGAGACCAGAACCATCGGCATACCCTGCAGCTACGCTCACCTGCGTAAACATCGACACACAGGGCTTCCGGTCGCCCCTGCGTATGGGGGTACCGCTGCCCTTTCTGGTACCAGGTCTTTCTACCTGGCAGGGTCGCTGTCGTTTACTGCTGTCCCGCGGGCCGCAGCAGCACTTTGTTGATGGCTAGCCGCCGCGGCCGGGAGAGAACGAAGGCGATGATCTCGGCGACGTCCCGCGGTGACCTCGGCCTGGTCGTAGAGCTTCTGGACGCCTTCCTTCGTGTCGGCGTGCGTGATGTGGGTCGGAAGCTCGGTGGCGACAACGCCGGGCTCGATGAGCGTGACGCGGATGCCGGGCAGCAGTTCTTGGCGCAGCGATTCGCCCACCCGTTCATTCCCCACTTG
>Ga0335075_10017310_pt1 | contig 10719 bp, 7 predicted proteins | sample Lox_Sample_24_FD_206723 | JGI IMG/M metagenome (GOLD analysis project Ga0335075, IMG submission 206723) | Soil microbial communities from Loxahatchee National Wildlife Refuge, Florida, United States - Lox_Sample_2.4 | ecosystem: Environmental > Terrestrial > Soil > Wetlands | place: USA: Florida... | reverse complement strand
AGTCGGTCGCTTCGCGCGCCTCGACGATCAGGTTGCGGACGCCCAGGTTCTCGATGAACGCCATCACCTGCTGCTGCGCGCCGGCGCCAATCGAGAGCATCGCGACGACGGCCGCGACGCCGCAGATCATGCCGAGCATCGTCAGCAGCGAGCGCAACTTGTGGGCGACGAGATTCTCGAGGCCCATCCGGATGTCCGGACCGAGCCGCATCGTCCAGTTGAAACGGCGGCGTCCGGCCGCGGCAGCGTGCGCGTTCATCGGGCCCCTCCGGCGGTGGTGGCGGCCGGCGTCGGCGACGGTCCGTCCTCGGATTCGACCACGGCGGGATCGCGCAGCGCGACGCGCGCCCCCTCGGTCAGCCCGTCGACGATGACGCGCGACTGCGTGCGGGTGACGACCTTGACCTTGGTCGGGACGAAACGGCCATCGCGTTCGAGGAAGACCGTTGGCGTGCCGTCGCGATCGAACACCGCCTGGCGCGGCAGCGACAGCGCATTCTTCACTGGCGTGCCCTCGATCCGGATGCGCGCGGTGCGGCCGGCCTCGACGCCTTCAGGCATCGCCGGCACGGCGAACGTCACGTCGAACTCACGTTGCGTCGTGGCGCGGAAGAAGCCACCCCGATCGGCCATGCCTGCCACGGCGGCCACGGTGGCCTCGACCGGCGCGCGCGTGCTGCCGTCGAGCCGCACCTCGGCCTTCTGCTTGGCCGACACCGTGGTCGCGAGGGCTTCGGGCACCCGGGCGCGGATCTGGATTGCGGCCGGGTCGAGCACCATCAACACCGGGCGTCCCGGGAACACGACGTCGCCTTCACGGTAGTCGGGCAAGGACATGCCGGTGAAGAAGAAGCCGCCACTCGCATCCTGGTTCTGTCGAACGGCGACGATGCCGTCGAACGGGGCCTTGACCGTCATCTGATCGATGGCGAGCCGGGCACGGTCGCGCGACAGCATGGCCTTCTGCCGCTTCTCTTCGGCCACCGCGCGCGACGCGGCACTGGTGCGGACGCGCGACTGCACGTCCTCCTCGATCTGGGAGAGCTTGCGGCGCGTTTCGTCGAGCGTGAGCTCGTTCTTGCGCGCATCCACCTCCGACAACAGCTCGTTGGTGGTGACGTCGAGTTCGGCCTTGCGGACGTCGAAGCGCGCCTTGAGCAGGTTCACCTCGTCCTGTGCCGCCTGCACCTGCCGGTCGGCGTCGAGCTTCTCCAGTTCGAGGCCCGCCTCCAGTACTTCGCTCTCGCTGATCTCCAGCGTGAACTCCTGCTCGGCGGTGTCGAAGCGCATGACGATGTCGCCGGCCTTGACGCGGCTGCCGGTGGGGGAGAGCTGCACCAGGCGGAGGTTGCCGCCAACGGCGGGCGCCGTGACCAGCTGCGACCGCGTGGCGACGAATTCGCCGGCCGTGTGCACGTCGGAACTTACATCGCCACGCGTCACCACCACGGTCGGCACATCGTCGCCGCCAGCGCCCCGGCTGCAGGCAGCCGGAAGCAGGGCGACGCCGAGCCCGGTGATGATCGCCAGCCCGCGGCGCATCATCGCGTCACCTCGACGGCCGGCAGGGCCTCGGCTTCCGCGGGTGGAGTGATGGCGACGCGCTCACCGGCGCGCAACCCTCCGGCGATCGCCGTGACGTCGTCGTTGCGATAGGCAACGCTGACATATCGCGGCTCGATGCCACTGCCGCTGACGACGTAGGCCACCGTGCGGCCACCGCGCGGGAAGAGGGCCCGCGACGGCACCAGCACCTGCTTTTCGTGTCGCCCGACCGAGACGCGGGCGACGGCGCTCATGCCGGGCCGCAGCCGCGCTTCGGTGCCGGTGAGTTCGAGCACCAGTTCGAACCCGCGCTTGGGCGGCCAGCCTCCCTGCAGGTCGGTCTTGGCGATCGTTCCGATCGAGACGAGCTTGGCGGGCAGTTCAGCGTCGCCGATGGCGTCGATGCGGACGGTGGCCGTCTGCCCGAGTGCGAGCCGACTGCGATCCACTTCGTCGACCATCGCCGTCATCCGGGCCGAGGCCAGATCAGGGATCTCGGCGATCTGGGCCCCGGACCAGGCCGAGTCACCGACCTGAAACGGTCGGCTCCCTTGTCCGAACTGGCCGGCCCGCCAGTTGTCGAGGATGACCATGACGCCATCGGTGGGCGCCTTGATGACGAGGGCACTGAGGCCGCGCGACGTGCGGCCGACCTCGGCGTGCGCGCGTTCCAGCTTGCCTTCGAGTCCACCGACCGTGGCACGCGTGGCGGCCCGGCCGCTGTCGAGGACCGTGTCGGTTTCGGTCAGTTTCTGCTGCTTGTCGGACAGGCCCAGCTTGGCTTTCTGCTCGTCGAACCGCGACTGCAACTCGCCGGCCTTCACGTCGAGCCGGGCGCGTTCGACGTCGAACTCCGCCGTCACGCGCCCGGTCGTGAACTCCTCGAGCTTCAGGCGGCCTTCGGCCTGCGCCTTGGCGATCTCGGCCTGCGAGGCCCGCAGGTCCGAGTTCTTCTCGTCGAGCCGCTGCTTCAGTGACGTGGCGTCGAAGGCGATGACCACGTCTCCCCGCTTCACCTTGGCGCCGTTGGCGGCCAGTTCGAGAATCCGGAGGTCGCCGGCGTCGGACGGTGCGGTGAGCGACTGCGAGCGCAGGGCCTTGATCTCGCCGCGGATCGTCGCGCGGTCGTCGAAGGTGCCCTGCGTCACTTCCACGGTTTCCAGGCTCTCGGTGCTGCTGGCGCGACCGAGCGTCCGCCAGGCACCGCCCATCACGAGCGCGAGCACGGCGACGATGGCGAACGTGCGACGGGACGGACGACGGACGGTCACGAGCGGCTGCCTCCGGCGATCTCGACACGGTCGCCCGCCGAGACGCCCTTGGTGATGACGGCGTCGGACGTCGTCAACCCCCCGAGCGTGATGGCCCGCCACTGGCCGTCGACGAGCACGCCAGGCGCCCCGTCACGCCATCGGACGGCGCCGCGCGGCACGGTGAGCGCCTGCGTCCAGGCCCCGAGCCTGACGTCTACCGCGGCCGACAGGTCGGGCGTCAGGACGGCGTCGCGGCCCTCCACCGAGAAGGTCGCGAGCACGCTTCGGACCTTCTCCGACATGCCCGGGGTGGCAACAGGGGAGAGGCGCTCGAGCTTGCCCCGATACTTGCGCGTCGGATACGCGTCGAGCGTGATGTCGGCCGGCAGTCCCACCTGCATGAGCGCCAGATCCGACTGGTTCAGCTTGACCCGAACCCGCATCGCACCATCGGCGACGACGTCGATGAGGCCGAGACCTGTCCGGACCTCCTCGCCCTCCTGCGGCTCGCCCATGCGGCCGCCCTTCCAGATCGACCGGAGCACGACCAGGCCGTCCAACGGTGCGCGAATGGACAAGCGCTCGGCGTTGGCCTCGGCATGGTCCCAGGCGCGCTTGGCGCGGTCGCGCCGGACTTCCAGGGTGCGCACTTCGGCCCGCGCCGCGGTCTGCTTGAGCGCATAGGTCTTCTTCAGCTGCGCAAACTCCGCCTCGGCGCCTTCCCGCAGCAGCAGGTTCTTCTCGGCTTCGATCTTGGGGAGCAGCGGATTCTTGTCGACTTCGAGACGAGCGAGCGCCAGGGCGTTCTCGGCGGTCTTGAGCGCCGTGTCGTCCTTGGCCCGCTGTTCACTTTGCTCGGCCTGCTTCCGCTTCACCTGTTCGTCGAGGTCGCGGTACTCGGCCTTCTTCTCGAGCGCGAGGTTCAACTGCGCCTGGCGGTCGAATTCCACCACCAGGTCCCCAGTCTTCACCCGGCTGCCGTTGGGCACCAGGCGCGTGACCACCAGGGCGTTGATGTTCTGCCCGAGGATGCGGGGGACGACGATGGCGACGGCGTTCTGCGCTTCGACGGTGCCGTGCAGCCGCAGGGTGTGGGTGACGTCCTTCAGCGCGACGGGCACCTTCTCCCCTGGCGCGCCCGGTTCACCGGCGCTCGCGGAGACAGGCGTGGCCGGGCCGGCGGCGCAACCGGCGGCACCGAGGGCGAGCAGGCAAGCAAGTGCGAATCTCACGGATTGCCGCATTAGACGGAAGGACGGACGCAAAGGTTGGATCGTTAGCCGGTCCGGCGCCAGCAGGTGTCGACATGGTCGTCCACCAGCCCCGCCGCCTGCATGAACGCATAGCAAATGGTCGGCCCCACGAAGGTCGCGCCGGCCTGTTTGAGGGCCTTGCTCATGGCCTCGGCCTGCGGCGTCTGCGTCGGGATGTCGCGCATCGTCGGCCGCCTGCCCACCAGGGGCTGCCCGTCGACGAACTGCCACAGGAACGCGTCGAGCGAGCCGTGCCGATCCTGGAGGTCCAGGACGGCCCGGGCGGTCCGGATGGCGCCGGCGACCTTGAGCCGATTTCTCACGATGCCTGGATTGGACACCAACCGCGCGACATCGGCGTCGCCCCACCCCGCCACCCGCGAAATATCGAAGCCCTCGAAGGCCTCCCGGTAGGACTGCCGCTTCCGCAGGACGGTGATCCAGCTGAGGCCGGCCTGCGCGCCCTCGAGGATCAGCTGCTCGAACAATGCCCGATCGTCGTGCTCGGGCACGCCCCATTCGTCATCGTGGTAGGCGGTGTACAGCGGGTCGGTCCCGCACCAGGGGCAGCGCTCGCGCATGCGCCGCAGTGTAGACACAGCTGATTGCAGATTTTCAGGAAGTTCGGAATTTCATCACCACCGCCAAGGGGCGACACGCCAGTGGTCGACGTGTGGCGGTGTGCGTGAAATTCTGAAGTTCGAAATTCTGAAATTGCGGGCGGGGGACTTACTGCGTGCGCGGCGCCCTGAGCGTCTTGACGAATGTCTGCAGCAGGTTCCGGTCGAAGTGCGGGGCCAGGTGGGTGGACATCAGATGCAGGGCGTCCACCGGCTTCATCGCCCGCTGGTAGCTGCGGTCGCTGGTCATCGCGTCGTAGACGTCGGCGATGGCGGCGATGCGGCCGAACAGGTGGATGTGCTGCGAGTCGAGGTTGCGAGGGTACCCGTTGCCGGTCAGCCGTTCGTGGTGCTGCGACACGACGACCATGCCGAGCGCGCCCATCCGTCCGTCGGCCTGGAGGATGTGTTCACCGCGGGAGACGTGCGTGCGCATCAGCGTCATCTCCTCCTCGGTGTAGGCCCCGGGCTTGACGATCAGCTCGCGCGGCAGCTCGCTCTTCCCGATGTCGTGCAGCAGGCCGCCGAGCGCCAGGTCGCGCAGGTCGCCCGGGTTGTTGACGCCGACCGCGTGCGCCAGGCCCGTTGCAAAGACGCTGACGTTCATCGAGTGGCGGACGGTGTCGTAGTCGCGGGCCATCAGCGCCGCCATGTGCGCCATGGCATCGCGGTCCCGCACCAGCAGCTGCACGGTCTGCTGGGCGACGCGCCGCGTCCGCGGCAACGCCTCGGTGTGACGCGGGTCCACCATCACCGCTTCGAGCGTGGTCTGCGCCGCCGACTGCAGCAGTTCGACCTTGCGCGGCGTCGCGATCTGCGGGTTGCTGAGCAGGGTTTCGAGGTGACGCTCGACGTACTGTTCGTACCGGCGTCGCTCGTCGCCCTTCAGCCACAACGTCTCGACCCGGTTGGCGAGCAGTCGCTGGTGGTGGCCCGTCGTGAATTCGAGGTCCGGCCCGCGGAACAGCACGAAGTGACCCGGGGACGTCTGGAGATAGAGGTGGAAATCGACCACCGAATCCAGCACGAGGCCGTCGAGGTGCACCGGGATGTAGATCGGGCGGACGTGGCCGAACGCCGCCCGCACGGACCCGTCGGGTCCTTCGGGCACGGCAAACGACGCGCGCGCGGGGGCGGCCACGTCACTGCTGAGGGCAAGCTTCATGCCTGTGCTGGGGCGTCGAAGGCCGAGCGTCCTGCCGGACGACACGGCTACGGCGATACGGAACTGTCGCGGTGTTTACGAATCCGTCAGTGAACTGGGCGGGAATGGCCCGTCACCTCTGCGCGGTTGGCGCACACGACGCGGGCGAGGGCAGGCGGCCCACGGCGCACATTTGATAGCGTGACGGCATGACGACGAGCGAGGCGCCGGCCCGGTCCGGCGCGCATCCAGCCGATCACCTGCCGCACCTGCCGGAACCGGACTTCTCCCGACCGCTGCTGGAGGTCTCGCCGGAGCACCGCGCGCGCCTGCTGCACATCCTGGGCGTCATGTACGGCGCGGCGGTGGCCGAGGAGCAGTATCCGGAACTCGAGCGGCTGCTGCGCGTCTACCACGCCCACAAGCCGCCCGCCCTGGCGGTCCACGACGCCGAGTTCGTTCCGGCCGAGCGCTTCTCGCAGCAGGACGTCGTGCTCATCACCTACGGTGACCTGCTGACGGCGCCCGGACGGCGGCCGCTGCAGGTGCTGGCGGCCTTCCTGCGCCGCTTCATGAAGGGCGCGATCAACACCGTCCACATCCTGCCGTTCTTCCCGTATTCGTCCGATCGCGGCTTCTCGATCATCGACTACGAGGAAGTCGATCCGCGCCTCGGCTCGTGGGAGGACATCGCCGATCTGGCCGGCGAGTTCCGGCTGATGTTCGACGGCGTGTTCAACCACGCCTCGGCCAAGAGCCGCTGGTTCCAGAACTTCCTGAACGGCCGGCCCGGCTACGAGGACTTCTTCGTCGCCTTCTCGACCCGCGATGCGATCTCGGCCGACTACCTGCGCCTGATCCTGCGGCCACGCACGTCCGACCTGCTGACGCCGTTCCGCACGATCAACGGCACGCGCTATGTGTGGACGACGTTCAGCGCCGATCAGGTCGACCTCAACTTCCGCAATCCGCGCGTGCTGCTGCGCGTCGTCGAAATCCTGCTGCAGTACGTGCAGCGGGGCGCCGACCTGGTGCGTCTCGATGCGGTCACCTACATCTGGCGTGAGCTCGGGACCAGCTGCGCGCACCTGCGGGAGACCCACGCGCTGGTGCAGTTGTTCCGCGCCATCCTCGACGTGGTGTCGCCACGCGTCGCGCTGATCACCGAGACCAACGTTCCGCACGTCGACAACATCAGCTACTTCGGCAACGGCGCTGACGAGGCGCAGATGGTCTACAACTTCGCGCTGCCGCCGCTCGTCCTGCACACGTTCCACACGGGGTCGTGCGAGACGCTGGCGAGCTGGGCCCGGACGCTGGTGCCGATTTCGGACACGGCCACCTACTTCAATTTCCTGTCGTCGCACGATGGGATCGGGTTGCTCGGCGCGCGCGGCATCCTCAGCGAGGATCAGGTTGCCGCCCTCGTCGACCGCACCGTCGACCACGGCGGCTTCGTGTCGTATCGCTCCAACGGCGACGGCACGCAGAGCCCCTACGAACTCAACATCACCTGGTACAGCGCCCTGAACCGAGACGGGGGCGGCGAGCCGCAGGCGCTGCAGGTGGCCCGCTTCCTCGCGGCCCGCGCCATCGCGCTGGCCCTGCGCGGGGTGCCCGGCATCTACCTGCCGACGTTGTTCGGCGCCCGCAACGATACCGAAGCCGTGTTGGGAGGCGCCGAGAAGCGCAGCATCAACCGTCGGACGTACGACGAGGCCTCGTTGATGCGGTTGCTCGACGACCGGGGCAGCTGGGTGGCTCAGGTCGCTCGCGGCATGCGCCGGCTGATCCGCCGGCGGATCGAACAGCCGGCCTTCCATCCCAACGCCACGCAGGAGGTGCTCGACCTGGGCCCCGGCGTGTTCGCGCTCGTCCGCGAACGGCCCGGCGTGCAGAAGCTGCTGGCGCTGACCAACGTCACCGCCGACACCGTCCGCGTGCAGGTGCCCATCGAGGCACTGGGCGGCGCCCGGCTGTGGCGCGACGTACTCTCCAAGGCTCGCTACCAGTTCGACGGCGGGACGCTGTCGGTCCGTCTCAAGCCCTACGGCGTGGCCTGGCTGACGGCGACGCCGGACGCGACCGTGGTGTAATCGGATGATGACGCGATCGTGGCTCGTGCTCGTGCTGATGGCCACGGCGGCCACGCTGTCGGCGCAACTCAAGGCGCCGTCGTTCCTCGCGCCGGCCGCACTCGAGCCCACGCTCGTCACACCCCACCTCGACGCGCGCGCCGCCGGCGACGTCATCGTCGATGCGGGCGGTGCCGCCACGCTCGTCATCCTCGTCACGCCGAAGCCGAAGATGCACGTCTATTCGGCTGACGTCGAGGGGTACGTGCCGTTCACGGTCACCGTCGCGCCGTCGCCGGGCGTCAAGCCCGGCAAGGTCGCGCACGCGCGATCGGAGTTGTACGTGTTCCCGCCCACCGGCGAGTCGTCGCGGGCCTACATGAAGCCCTTCAAGGTGAGTGTCCCGCTGACGGTCTCGGCCGAAGGGCGGGCCCAGGCCCGGAAGGGCACGCCGGGCGTCGTCACGCTGCGCTACCAGGCGTGCGACGACGCGGTTTGCTACCGGCCGACGACGGGCAGCTTCACGTACACGATCAGGTAGACCGTCCCGGCCTTCGTCATTCGGCTTTAGGGACGTCGAGCACACGCGACCTCCGCGTTGCGAACGCGGCGGTTCGATGGCGATGGCGCGGGATTCTGGTGAACCCCGTACCCGGTACCCGGTACCCGGTACCCGGTTCCCAATTCCCGGTTCCCGCGCCTAGTGCACTTCGGTGGGGCGCGCCGGCACGTACACGCTCATGTCGGCGTCGCCGAAGCTGGCGCCGACGATGCGCGCCACTTCGACGCGGGCATCGTTGAAGCAGGCGCCGCCCGAGTGACGTTCGAGCGTAGCCGGCGCCAGGGCGTTGGCCGTCTCGCCGTTCATCGTGCTCTGGCGCCAGAGGCCCTTGGCCAGGCTGACGACGCCGCGCGCGATCTGCGGCGTCAGGTGGGCGAGGCAGTGGACGTCGCCGAGCTTGTTGAACACGCGCACGGGGTCGCCTTCCTGGATGCCGCGCGACTCCGCGTCGTCGGGATGCATCTGCAGGCGGGCGATGTTGCGCCGCAGCTGGCCGAACGTCGAACTAACGGTCTTTTCGCTGGCCGGCGAGATCAGCGCCAGCGGGAAGTCCGGCGACGCCGGATCGGCTTCGTAGCTGTAGAGCGGGCCTGACTGCGCCAGCAGTTCCGGATAGAGATGGATGCGGCCGTCGGGCGTGTTGGGATGCACGTCGACCATCTGCACCGGACGGGCGCCGGACGGCGGCGGTGTCGCGCGCTGTTCCATGACGGCCGTGGCCAATGCCTCTGGCAAGCCAGCGTTGACGCGCAGCAACGTGTCGGTCTCGTCCTCGATGTCGCCAACGCCCAGGCGCGCCGCCAGTTCGTTGAAGACCACGACGTTCGGGCGCGATTCACCGACCGGTTCGATCACCGGCTTGACGAGCTGCAGGGCATAGTTGCCGTAGCCGCGCGCGATGTCGTAGTGCTCGAGGAACGTCGTCGCCGGCAGGATGACATCGGCGTAGCGGGCTGTGTCCGTGCGCACCTGGTCGTAGACCACCGTGAACAGATCCTCGCGTTGCAGCCCCTGCAGGATGCGGTTCTGATCGGGCGAGGTCACGAGTGCGTTGCTGTTGTAGACGAACAGCACCGTCACCGGCGGCGTCGTCGCGCCCGTGAGCACCTCACCGAGCTGGTTCATGTTGACCAGGCGTGTGGAGGTCTCGGGCACGGTTCGCCAGCGCTCCGCATCGATGCCGAACGTGGCGCTGTTGCTCATCGTGTAGCCGCCACCACGGACACCGAACGCATTGACGAGCGCCGGCAGGGCGAGCACCGCCATCACGGCCTCGGTGCCGTTGCGATTGCGCTCGAGGCCCCAGCCACAGCGGACGACCGACGGGCGAATCGTCGCGTAGCGCTCGACGAACAGCTCGATGGCTCCCGCCGGAAGCCCCGTGATGGCCGCGGCGCGATCGAGCGTCCAGGGCTCGACGCGGCTGCGGAACTCGTCGAGGCCCGTGGCGTGCGCGGCGAGGAACGCCTGATCCACGGCCCCACGCTCGAACAACTCACGAGCCACGGCCAGCGCCAGCACGAGGTCCGTGCCCGGCCTGATAGGCAGGTGCAGGTCGGCCTGGCGTGCCAGGGCGGTCGCGCGCGGGTCGATCACGACCAGTTGGGCGCCGGCGTCGCGCGCCTGCTTGATGAACGGCACGATGTGGATGCCCGAGGCCGACGGATTGGCCCCCCACACGACAATCAGCTTCGCCGCCGCGTAGTCCTCGTAAGCCACCCCGCCCATCTTTCCGTACATGGACTGCGCCGCCATGCCGGTCGGGGCTGCGCAAACCGTGCGCGCAAGTCGCGACGTGCCGAGCGCGCGCCACAGGTCGGCGTCGGTCGTCAGGTGCGTCAGCAGGCCATTGGACCCGCCGTAGGAGTAGGGGAGGATCGCCTCGCCGCCGTGGGTGTCGATCGCCGTCCGCATCTTGTCGGCGATGAGCGACATCGCCTCTTCCCACGTCGCCTTGCGGAACTTGCCGAGGCCCTTGGCGCCGTCACGAATCTCCGGCGTCAGCAGCCGGTGGTCGCCATACAGGTGATCGGTGAATCGGCGGACCTTGCCGCAGATGAACATGCCCGTCGTGGCGCTGGCGGGGCCGGCGTCCATCTTCACCACGCGGCCCTCGTCGACACTCACTGACAGGCTGCAGCAGTCCGGGCAGTCGAGCGGGCAGGCCGTCTCCACTACGTTGGGGTTCCGTCGGCTGGAGTTGGCTGGCACTGCCGGTATTCTGGCACAGCATGCCCGACCGTTTTCCCGCCTCGGCAGCGGCTGTT
>Ga0335075_10017309_pt1 | contig 10719 bp, 6 predicted proteins | sample Lox_Sample_24_FD_206723 | JGI IMG/M metagenome (GOLD analysis project Ga0335075, IMG submission 206723) | Soil microbial communities from Loxahatchee National Wildlife Refuge, Florida, United States - Lox_Sample_2.4 | ecosystem: Environmental > Terrestrial > Soil > Wetlands | place: USA: Florida... | reverse complement strand
ACTGCTTAGGCGCTGCTCAATGACATATCGGCAGGTCAAGTCATGATCACGATGTGTCCGAGGGGGGACTTGAACGCCCGTTCGGGTGATACATCACCACATCGGTGATCTATCACCACTACAATCTAACACAGCCAGGGCCGGCCGGGCGCCGTTTCACGGGCGGAATATCAGCGGCAGCACCAGCCCTCCGGCCGTTCCGGGTGCCTGGCCTGCGGAAACGGCAAGGACGGCGAGCCGGGATGGAGCCGCGGGCCAGGGCGCGGCTGAGGCGGCCACGTGACGAGGCTTGCTCATCAGGAAGCATGGCGACGGCCTCCGGCTGCTGCCCGGCAGTTCCCGCGCCGCGGTCGCGGCCTGGGAAGCGGGCCTCAATGACCTTGCCACCGAGTTGAACCCCCATAAAACCGAGTTGAACCCCCATAAGGCAGTCCCCGGCGGTTAGCCGTGCCGGAGCCTTCCGAAGCAGCGCCGTTCCGCGCACGGCGCATCGCTCACCGGCACGCAGCTGGCATGGGTAGGGCCGGCGGTCACGTCGCCTGCGGTCCGCGGCACCCGTGACGCACCGCCACCGCCGCTGGCGTAGCTTGCGCGCGTACCCGCCGCTATGCGCAGACCTCGAACTGGGGTTCTGCAGGGTGGTGGTAGCCCATAACGAGCTGATCTGTTCGCGGCATGGACGGCTGTCATCTTAGTCCGCAGCTGAGGGATTGAACGCGCACGTCCGCCCGGTTGACTCCTGGCGGCCGGTCAGGCCAGCCGCACGGCGCTGGCGCCGTCGGGCAGCGCACGCTGGAGTTGCAGGCGGGAGCTGATCTCGAGTTTGGTGAAGACCTTGCGCAGGTGCCATTCGATCGTCCGGACGGACAGGAACAGCTGGGCGGCGATCTCGGGGTTGGACAGGCCGTCGCGGGCCAGGCGGGCGATCTGGGCCTCTTGGGGGGTGAGCATGTCGCGCGCTTCGATGGTGCGCTGGCGGGCGGTCTCGCCGGTGGCCGCCAGCTCGCCGCGGGCCCGCTCGGCGAATGCCTCCATGCCGATCGCGTCGAACATGTCGTGGGCGGTGCGTAGCTGTGCGCGGGCGTCGGCTCGGCGTCCCTGGCGGCGCAGCCACTCTCCGTAGAGCAGGTGCGCCCGGGCGAGCTCGGGTCGAAGGGGTGTGCGGCCCAGTCGTTCGGTCGCCTCCCGATAGGAGGTCTCGGCGTCCTCGCCGTCGCTAAGCAGCGCCCGGGACCGCGCGTAGATCCCCAGCCCCGAGTCGGTCTGGCCGATGCTGGTGGCCGCGGCCAGCCGGTCGAGCGCGTCGGCGGCCACCCGGGCCTGCCCGGTTCTGCTGGCCGCCTCAATCAGCTCGGGAAGGGCAAACGCCGAGATATGCAATCCGGGCGCCTGCTCGCTGGCCTGCCGGGCCTCTTCCAGGGCCTTTTCGTAGCGGCCGAGACCGTTGTACAGGATTGCCGATCCCAGCTGGCACCACTGGGCCCCTGCACCCTGCCGGGCAGCTTGCGCGTCCTTCGCCACGACCTCGATCAGCCGCGTGGCCTCGGCTTCCGCCCCCCGGAAGCCGGCGAGAATTACGGCCGTGTACCGCGCGAAGCGGGTCCCTGTGGCCTCCGCGATCGCATCGGCCTCCACGATCAGCGACGCAGCTGTCGCAAACTGGCCGCACCAAGTCGCAGACACCCCCAGCGTGTCCACATAGACCATAAGGTGGGCGAGCAGGCCCGCCTCGCGGGCGGACTGGAGCTGCCGGAGGGCAATCGACTGCCAGTTCTCCACGTCCCACAGCACGCACGCGGCGATCGTGGCCACCCAGCCCCAGCGCAGTCCCTCCTCCACCGCGATCTCCTCCTCGGCGAAGACGCGTGCCGCCTGCCGCAACATCGGTGCCGCCGCGGCGCCTCCGTCGGTGACCAGGACGGCCAAGCCGTCCAGCAGCAGATCGTGCGGAGCCGGCGGGTCCGGGGGCGGCGGGGCGGACCGGGCGGCCCGGGACACGTCGTGCAGGTTGCCGGCTTGGGCGAACTGGCCAGCGTAAAAAGCGGCCAGCCACGCGTCCAGGTAGGTCTGGCGGGCGAGCCCGCCATCCAGCGGCTCGAACTGCCGGGCCGCCTGCAGCAGCAGTACCGGAGCTTCGCCGAGCGCGCTCGCGAACAACGCGACCTGCCCGCGCAGCAGGCCGGCCCGGGCCCGCTGGAGGTCATCGAGCGGCCCGGCCTCCGCCGCGGCCACCAGCTCCAGAGCCGCGTCGAACCCGCCCGCCTGCAGATTCGCGTACGCGGCCACAAGCGCCCGCGCGGCCCGCGGCCCGGGTTGGGTCGTGAGCGCGGCCGCGCGCTGCAAGAACGCCGCTGCCGCGGCCATGCCGCCGCGGGCCTGGGCCCGGCCCGCTGACCGCTCGAGTTCGGCGGCGACCTGCTCATCGGGTCCGGCCGCGGCCGCGGCCAGGTGCCAGGCCCGCCGGTCCGGATCCAGGTCGCGGTCGGTCACCTCGGCCAGCGCCAGGTGCGCCGCCCGGCGGTCCGGCAGCGCGGCCGACCGATACACCGCCGACCGCACCAGCGGATGCCGGAACCGCACCCGCGTCCCGAACTCTGCCAGCCCGTCCGCCTCGGCGGCCTCGGCCGCCGAGGCCGGTATGCCGAGTCGCCCGGCTGCCGCCCGGACCAGCACCGGGTCGCCGACCGGTTCGGCCGCGGCGACCAGCAGCAACGACCGCGTGTCAGCGGGCAGCGCCTCCAGTCGGCGCCGGTAGCTCTGCTCGATCCGCGCCGGTACCGCCTGCCTGCCCGCCAGCCCGAACCCGCCCGCCAGCTGCGCCGGGCTCAGCCCGCGCGGCAACTCCAGCAGCGCCAGCGGGTTGCCCTGGGTCTCGGCCAGGATGCGATCCTGCACCTGCCCATCGAGCCGGACCCGGACTACCGAGCGCAACAGCCCGCGCGCATCCTCCTCCGGCAGGCCCCGGACCTCCAGCTCCGGAAGCCCTGCAAGCTCCTGGCCAGGGTCACGCGTGACGAATATCAGCCCGACGGGGTCGGCCAGCAGCCGCCGCGCCACGAACGCCAGCACCTGCGCGGAGGCTCGGTCCAGCCAGTGCGCGTCATCGACCAGGCACAGCAGCGGCCGGTCTTCCGCCGCCTCCGACAGCAACGTCAGCACCGCCAGCCCGACCAGGAACCGGTCCGGGGCCGCGCCCTCCCGCAGCCCGAACGCGACCGCCAGCGCGTCGCGCTGCGGACCCGGCAGGCCCTCCAGCCGGTCCAGCAGCGGCACGCACAGCAGATGCAGGCCGGCGAAGGCCAGCTCCATCTCGGACTCCACCCCCACAGCCCAGATCACCCGCATATCCGACGCCGACCGGACCAGGTACTCCAGCAGCGCCGACTTGCCCACCCCCGCCTCGCCCCGCACCACCAGCGCCCGCCCGCGCCCCGACCGCAGATTCCCCAGAAGCCCATCAAGCGTCGCGCGCTCCCGCTGACGGTCCACCAGCGCCGGGGCCGGCTCGGATCGCGTGTGCATGCCCACCACCGCTCACAGGGAAACCGCACGGCACCCCGCCCACCGCAACCAAGTCAGCCGACGCGTGATCCTTCTCCACGTTGGCGTGTCGAGAGCGCCTGGGCAGACCAACGGCGCGCCGGTGCGCCACCGCCGTCTCCAGCCAACCTAACGAGAACATCAGGTAGAAGCCATAGCTGCGCCACCCAGCGTGCATCGCTGGCCCGGCCCGCACCCGCCAGCCCGACCGGACCGTCCTGAGGCCCGGTAAGCCAACCCGCATCGCCCGATACCCGAACCAAGGGTGCTGCATAACACGGCAATCTGCACTTGGCCGCCTTCGCCCAGCAACACCATGCCGTTGAGCGCCGAATCGGCGATCCGCGCGGCAGCGCTCTCCGTGACTTCGGTGTCGATTACGTTCGGTGAGCTTACCTTCGGCCCGACACACCGAGATCGGGCAGCCCGTAATGGGCCCCACTGGAACGTGCAGGCTCGGATTGTTCGAGACGCCGATGGATGGCATTGCGGAGTTGACCGGTGAAGCGCGTACCTTTGACTACTACGGCGTTTCTGGACAATCGCGCTATGCGCGGGAGGGCCATGGCTGGGGAAGTTGCGACGCTTGTTGCTGATGCGACGCCGTACGTGACGGCTGCCGTGGGTGCATACGGCGGAGCAGTGCTGGCGAAGGTGCGGGATGACGCCGCCGACGCGACGGTTGGGGTGGGACGGCGGTTGCTACAGCGGGTATTCGGCCAACGGACAGCGGATGAGCCGCTGCCGCCGCCGCTTGCTGCCCTGGCCACTGATGTCGGCGATGCTGATGCGCTCGGCATGGTGCGGTGGGCGATGCGACAGGCTCTTGAGGGCGACGCCGCGATGCTCGAAGAGGTTAAGTCGATGCTCGCATCAGCTCAAGGTGTAGTCGTCACGCAGAACGTTCGCGCAGGACGGGATGCATATGTCGCCGGCCGGGACATGACCATCAACCGCTCCGGCGAATAGGGCTGGCGGCGTGGTAGCCAGAGGCCAGGCCGACCATGGCGCACCGATTTCTCAGGCAGTGCACGCTGGGCGGGACGCGAAGGTCGCTGGTCGTGATCTGATAGTCAACCACTACGGGCTGGGGCCGACGGCCGGAGTGTTCCGGCTCGAAGAATTTTCCCGCGAGATACCTGCTTCCCAGGTCGACCCGCAGCGGTTCGGGCTGAGCTCTCTTCTGCGGGCCGCCGGCCGGGTGGTGCCCTTTACCGGCCGGACGGCGGAACTGTCACAGCTTCGGTCGTGGCGAGACGCGCCTGACCCGCTTTCGGTGACCCTCGTCTTCGGGCCGGGCGGTCAGGGTAAGACCAGGCTGGCCTCGGAGTTCGCAGATGAGTCGCAAATGGCCGGGTGGGCAGTCGCGCAGGCGCGGCATCAGTCCGATCCGCAGCCGCGGCTGCCTCTGGCCGGAGATCCACGGGACGACCAGGCTGGAGTGCTGGTCGTGGTGGACTACGCCGAGCGGTGGCCACGCCTGGAGTTGGAACAGCTCTTCCAGCTCCGCATGCTCAGCAGGACACGACAGGCCCGTGTCCTGCTGCTCGCCCGCCCAGCGGGCTACTGGTGGAAAGCGCTGGCGAATCCGCTCATGAAGCTCGGCGCCACGGCCGCCGAGCTCCCCCTCGGGCCACTTGCCGACTCGGTAGCGCAGCGAAAGACAGCCTTCACGGCGGCCCGGAACCGTTTCGCCGAGATCCTCGGCGTCGCGGGCGTCTCACGCCTGCAGCCAGCTGGCTCACTGGCTGATGAGGCCTACGATCTGGCGCTCACGCTGCACATGGCGGCGCTTGTCGCGGTCGACGCGCACCGGCAGAAGTCATCAGCTCCCGGCAAGCCGAGCGAGCTGTCCAGGTATCTCCTTCAGCGGGAGTACGACCACTGGCAGACGATGACCGACAACCGGCGTATCACAACATCGCCGCGGACGATGGCACGCCTGGCTGCGCTCGCGACGCTGACCCAGTCGCTATCCCATGGCGATGCTGCGGATCTGCTTGTCTCGACCGGGCTCGCAGGTGACCGAGCCGAAGCCCAGGCCTTGCTGGATGATTACGGGTCTTGCTATCCGTCCGCGGGTGACTTCGGCCAGGTCTTCCAGCCGCTCCAGCCGGACCGGCTGGGCGAGGACTTCATCGCTGACCTGCTGCCGGGCCCCGATCCGGGTCCGGCGGACGGCGACCCGTGGATGGCTGGGATTCCTGCCCGTCTGTTGAACCCGCCCGCAGGGGCGGCGTTGCCTGACTATGGCCCTGCGGTGCTTTCGGTGCTGATCGAAACGGGTCGGCGATGGAAGCACGTCCGGCAGAGTTACCTAGTTCCCCTGCTTCTCGAGCAGCCCAGGCTCGCGCTGGCTGCTGGAGGGGCTGCACTTGTGACCCTCGCAGGGTATGGCGACCTTGACCTGCTGACGGCGCTTCAGGACATCTTGCCTAAACAGCGTCACGTCGAGCTGGACAGCGGAATCGCGGCCCTGACTCAGCGGCTCACCGACTTCGGCCTGGCCCAGACCACCGACGATGCCAAACGGGCACGGCTGTATGACGAACTGGCGGGCCGCCTCAGCAACGGCGGCCTTTACCGGGACGCCTTGTCCGCGACTCAGGAAGCCATCGCCATCCACCGCCGCCTGGCGCGGGCCGATCCGGCTGCACAGGAGCCGATGCTGGCAAATTCGCTGGGCAATCTAGGTATCGACCTATGGACTCTGGGCCGGTCGGGGGAAGCACTCGATGCCATGACCGAGGCAGTGACGCTCTACCGGCGTCGTGCGGCCGCCGAGCCCGACGCGTATGAGGAGGATCTCGCCGCCGAATTGAACAACCTCGCCGGCTCCCTGGTCGCCCTCGAACGGTACGCTGACGCCCTCGCCCCCGCCACCGAGGCGATCGCCATCTTCAGGCAGCGAGCCACCAGCGACTCCCGCATGCTGAACGAACTCGGCTCTTGCCTGCGCAACCTCGCGATAATCCAGAACGGGCTCGGCCAGCCAGAAGAAGCCCTGTCGGCCGCCCAGGAAGCGGTAGAGAATTACCGTCGGCTCGCCCTCATCCAGCCCGAGACGTACCAAGTCGAACTCGCCGATTCGCTGCGAAGCCTCGGTAACCGCCTGTCGAAGCTGCAACAATATGATCAGGCGTTGCTCGCTGCCGAAGAGGGCGTCATGATCTTCCGCCGCCTGGCCGCAGCCAACCCCGCGTCGCAGGAACAGAACCTCGCGTTCGGGCTGCACGGCCTGGCGACACGCCTGTGGGACACAGGGCAGCGGGAACGGTCGCTCGCCGTCAGCGACGAAGCCATACAGCTCCAGCGTCAGCTGGCAGAAGATAACCCGCGTGCGAATCAGCGCGCTCTGGGCATTGCCTTGAACAGCTTCGCCAGCCGACTGCTGGAGTTTTCCAGGCCATCTGAAGCGCTGGTCATTTCAGAGGAAGCAGCGGAAATCTGGCAGTGGCTTGCCGGTGCCACCCCAGATACCTCCAATTCGCAACTGGAACGCGCTAACACGATCCGCAACCACGCCCTCTCCGCGCTGCCGCACAACGCTTGACGCCAAGTGATCGATTCTGTTCGAGAAGCGAGCGCGCGATCCGCCGATCTGCGTGGGTAACGTGTCGTGCGGCTTGATCATAAATGCCGCGCTGATCGGGGCCATCTGGACGTTCCCGTCGGTTGCGGGGCTAGCGAGAATCGTGTGGCTGGATCGGCGGCGCGGATACCCGCTGCGCGGCTCACAACACGCTGCGGCGGCCGACTCCCGGCGTTCGAGGCGTGCCGGTCAGGGCCGATGCGGTGAAACCGAGCAGAAGAAGGACGAAGAAGCTGCCGTAGTACGTGTCGAAGAAGGCGACGGCCAGTCCAGGCAACACGACGATTGCGCTGACAACCCAGGCGATCACCTTCCGGTTGACCGGTCTGGCGCGCACTGGCGCGGCGGGCTGGCGTGACGGCGGAGTGGCCGCTGCCCCGGCCGGGATGCCCGCAGTGGCGCCGGCGAGTTCGGCGTAGATCCTCGACTCAAGCGCCTGGCCCGTTCGCCTGGTCATCTCCTCCTTACTCAGCCGGCCCTGCACGAACGCGGTCTTCAGGGCATCAATCACCCGCTCGCGGTCCGCGTCGGAGGCTCGCAGGTGACTGCCATCGGCCGCCCATCCGGCGCCGGGATCCTGCGGTCCCATCGCAAGGACACCTCCCGCCGGCACAACTGGCAAAGCCTGAGGATTGTGTCTACGGCGATCACGCCTGCTGTCGTAGCTTGCCCTTTCATGATAAGCGTGGCCCAGCCGGGCACGCAGGTAGCCCGCGCCGCCCCGACCCTGCACGCCTGAGCCAGCGCGGGCCACCGGTCGCTGCGGCGAGATCACCCGCCAGGACATTCTCGACGCCCTGCCCGCCCGGGCCAACCAGCACCGGCGGGCGCTCACCGCCCTGCGGCCGCAGTCCGGTCCCTTAAGGGCCGCCGCGTCATCTTCGCCGATCCGACCGAGCGGCTGGCACGACCGGCTGCATAACGGTCAGCCGCTGCCGGTGAACCTGGACACCGTGCGGGAGGCCATCCACTGCAGCCAGCCCGCACCGGCGGCGCTTGCCGCGCTAGTCGCCTTCCACGCCCTGCGCAGTAGCCAGCTCGCCAGCCTTGGGCTCTGCGACGTCCGCGACGGGCGCCTTCACCTGGACGGGCGGATCATCCCGCTTGCCGCGCTCATCCGCGACCGGCTGACGGCCTGGCCCGCCGAGCGCGCGCGCATCCCCGCCGTTCCGGTCGGCTGCAGGGTAGCCAAGGTCCCGGCCTGGACGCGACGCCGAACCGGGTGATCTGTACCCGACTGCCCGCGCGGCGAATGTCCGGATCTGCCGAATAGAGGACGCGGCGTCCTCGTACGATTATGCACTGGCATGCATATCGCCAATATCGATCCAGATCCTGCCAATTCAGTCCTCTCGTCGGCGTGGGGAGCAGGCCGAACGCCGATCATTCGCTTAAGCGCTGATGCGTAGTGCCACCGATTGGGCCGCTCAGGACAGTTGCCCTCACCGGCGGTCCGCGGTTGGATAACGATCCCGCATGACCTCCTGTCCGCGGGTGGCCAGCGCGCCGAGCGCGTGGTCCAGCACCCGGGCGCGCGGCAAGGTCCGGGCCAGTGCGTCGATCTGGCCCAGCGCGCCGGGACCGGACTGCTGACTGAGCTGGCGTTCCAGGTCCTGCTCGAGGTCGCGGTATCGGACTACGTCCGCGCCGGTCAAGGTCGGCGCGGACGGCGCGTGCCGGGCGGCGGCGAGCAGCAGAGCGGCGGTCTCCGGCTGGCCGGATGCGGCCAGCAGTTCGGCGCCGATCCGCAGCGCGGTCCACAGGTACGGCCAGTCCCCGTTCCGGGAGCCTGTTCCAGCAGTGCGGGGAACACGGCGAGTGCCTCGTCATGCCGTTTAAGCCGGGTGAGCGCCGAGACCAGGGCGATGAGCGCCACCGTGACCACCTGGTCGGCACCGATGGCGGCGGCCTCGTCGGCGGCTGCGCGCAGCAGTCCGATGGCTGCCTGCTGGTTTTCCAGCAGCGCGGTTTCGCCGGCCGCATAGGAAGCGAACGCACGGATTGCGCCCGAGCCCGACGCCGCCGCGGCCAGGCGTGCCTGGGCGGCGTGCCGCTGCGCCGCCTGCGGGTCCCCGCTGTAGCACGCCATCAGCGCGAGGCTGGCGAAACCTGAGGCCCGGTAAGCAGCGGGCGCGTCTTCTTCGGCGGCGAGCCGCTCCCAGTACCGGGTGGAAGCGGGAAGATCGCCCTGGCGGAGGGCAGCGACGCCAAGAGCCACTAGCGCGAGGTACCGCTCCGCCGGGTCAGCAGCGAGTCGCAGCGCCTCGGTCCCCAGATCGTTCGCTAGCGCGACGTCGCCGCTCTCATCGGCGGCCATTGCGCCCGCTCCCAGCGCCAGCGCCGCAGCGGGCGACGCGCGCACAGCCGGATCGGCGGCCGCCTCGGCGGTCAATTGCACGAGGGCGGGTGTTGGACGCCAGTGACCGCACTGCCATATCGCCCCCGTGATCCGGCCGGCCAGGCACGCCAGCTCTGGGCTGCCGACCGGCTCGGCATGGCTGGCGTCCAGCGCCCAGCGGGCGGCTGCGGCCAGGTCCGCGCGGTGCTGGGCCAGCCAGGCAAGCGCGTCGGCGCAGCCGGGGCCGGCTGTCTCGCGGCCTGCGGACTCGGCGGCCCCTGCTGCCCAACGGGCATGGGCGAGCCGGGTCACGTCCGCGAGTCCGGCGTCGGCCAGCTTCTCGGCGGCGAACGCCCGCACGATCATGAGCAGCCGGTACCGCGGCCCCAGCCCGTCCTCGCGGTACGCCACCAGCGAAGAATCGACGAGCTGCGCGAGCGCGGACGCCGCGGAGTCCGCGCCTGATGGCTCGCCGGCCGGCCCGGTCAGCCGCTCAGCCAGGTGTCCGGCCACCTGCTCGGCCGCGTCGAGGTCGAAGTCGCCGTGGAAGACCGACAGCGCGGCCAGCAGCCAGCGTGCCGCGGGGCGCAGGAGCCCGTAGGACCAGGCGACAACCGCGCGCAGCGGCTCGTGCCGGGGATCTCCGTCGCCGCCAAGCAGGTCGAGGCTGTCGCCTAGCCGGTCGCGGAGCGGGCCCAGGCCCAGCGTGGCCGCCCGGGTGGCCGCCAGTTCAAGCGCCAGCGGCAGCCCGTCGAGCTGGCGGCAGATGTCGGCGATGATTCGGACTGCATCGGGCGTCAGGGTGGCCGACGGACGTACCCGCCGGACCCGGTCGGCGAACAGCTGGACCGCGTCGGGCATCCCGGCCAGGCCGGCGTCCGGTTGCCCGGGCGATGTCGGCGGGCTGGGCAGCGGGAGCGGCCCCAGCGGCAGCACCTGCTCGGTGGCCAGCCCGAGGCGGTGCCGACTGGTCGCTACGACCCGGATGCCGGGGCTGCCCGCGAGTATCTCCCGTACCAGCGCCCGGACCTCGTCGCGTAGGTGCTCGCAGTTGTCGAAAATCAGCAAGCACCTGGCGATGCTCAGGTATTCCACGATGGCCGCGCCAGCCGGCACCGTGGAGTGAAGGCCGAGCGCCGCCGCTACCGCCTCGTCGGCCTGCCCGGCGGTGACGGAGGCGAGTTCGACAACGGTCGGGGGAAGGCCGAGCCGGCCGCTCAGGTCGCGCAGTGCCTCGGCTACCAGCCGG
>Ga0335075_10017307_pt1 | contig 10719 bp, 6 predicted proteins | sample Lox_Sample_24_FD_206723 | JGI IMG/M metagenome (GOLD analysis project Ga0335075, IMG submission 206723) | Soil microbial communities from Loxahatchee National Wildlife Refuge, Florida, United States - Lox_Sample_2.4 | ecosystem: Environmental > Terrestrial > Soil > Wetlands | place: USA: Florida... | reverse complement strand
GAGCTCGAGCTCGCCCTCATAAGTCTCGGCTCCGAGCTTCAAGACGTCCCTCACGCGCGCCTGCGTCACGTCGCTGGCGACGCTCAAATCGGATTCGTGGGATTCCACCAGAAGCCCCTCCGCCACCGAGCTGAAGGCTCCGGCATCGACGGCTGTCTTGGCGTGAGCAATGGCGTGCGCGGGAAATGAGGCGAGCCGATACGCGAGTGCTTCGACGAACGGCGTCAGCTCATTCGCGGGCAGCGCGCGATTGATGTAGCCGTAACGCTCCGCCAGCTCCGCCGGGAAATCGTTGCAACCGAGCAGCACCTCCAGCGCACGACCCCGTCCCATGAGGCGGGGCAATCTCTGCGTGGCGCCGCCACCGGGGACGAGCCCCACCGCCACCTCCGGATGGCCGAAGATCGCTTTGCCAATGGCAGCGAAGCACATGTCCATCGCGAGCGCGATCTCGCTCCCGCCACCCCGAGCGCGCCCCTCGATCTTGGCGATGCTCACCTTGGGCATGTTCCTGAACCGCTCGCCGATCGCCTGCGTGAGGCGAAAGCTGCGTGTGCGCGATACCCTCTTCGGAGCATTTCCCACCCGGCCCAAGCCGGAGTGGGCAATGAAGAAATCAGGTAGTGCGCTCTGCAGCACCACGACGCGTACGCTATCGTCGGCCTCGAGCTCTCTGCCGAGCCTGTCCAATTCCTGCGATAGAGCTTCGTCGAGAAGGTTTATCGGTGGATGATCGATGCTGACGAACGCGACTCCGGATTCAAACTGGAACCGGAAGCACTTGTAATCGGAATATGGCATGGGATGGCTCCACGACGATCGGGTGCGCCCTCAGAGCGGCTCCGGGCGGCTCAGCTCCTCGAGCAGAAAAATGAACGACTCGTAAGGCCGCCCGGTCGCGTGCCGAAGGCCCATCTCGCAGGTTCGGTTGGCCGAGATGTAGGCCTCGGCCGGGCGAGCGTCCAGAACGGCCTTGATCTCGCGGGTCGCCGAGACGACGATTTCCGGATGCAGGAGGCCTCGATCCCCTGCCGTACCGCAGCACGTCGTGCCGATCGGCACCTCGACGTCATCGGCCAAATGCGCCGCGATATCCTTCAGCGACTTCGCCAGTTCCAAGTGCGTGATGGAACAGGTCGGATGCACCGCTATCCGCCCGAGCTTTCGCCGGATCGTGAGCTTCGGAAGGAGGTCCCGACACCACGCGATCGAGTCGATGATGCTGAGCCGCTCGTACCTGGCTTTGGTCTCGGCGTCCAGCAGCGACGCAATATCCTTGCTGAGACCGAGTGTGCATGAAGCCGCATCGACGACGATCGGTATCTTGCCGTCCTCGCTCCACCGCAACATGGCGTCGGCAACGGATTTGGCCATGAACTCGTGCCCTCGAGGGTATCCCTTGGACTTCCACGGAGTGGAGCAACATAGGCCCGCGACGTCGGGCGGGATCCACAAGGGCTTTCCCGCTCGTTCCGACAACGTAACGAAGGCCTCCGGCAGCGACGGCGACGCGGGGCCATCAGGATCGCGACCAAACATCCGGTTGATGCACGCCGGAAAATATACGGCAGCGGCGCCGTCCTTCCGGGTCGATCGCACGGCCCGAGCAGGCCGCGGCATCGGGCCGGGCACACTGGGGACCAGATCGGGGCTCGCGATTGCCCGCGCAAGTGCAGTCAGAACCGTCAAAGGCTTGACGCCCGCTAAAACAGCGACGGCACGTGCTGCGGACAAGCTCGCCCGGGATAGGCTCTCCATGGTGCGCCAGCTCCTGGCCAGTCGCAGCGCGACCCTGTCAGCGGCGGGAGTGGTCTCCATCGCGCGGAATTCGCGGATCAGAGCGCCGGTGTTGATACCTATGGGGCAGGGAATCGCGCACGTGCCGTCGCCGGCGCAGGTTTCGATTCCATCGTACTGGTACTCCTCCTGCAACCGGGCGAGCATCGCCGATCCGGGCGCCTGACGGGCCATTTCACGCCTGACCACGATCCGCTGCCTCGGCGTCATGCTGACATTGCGGCTGGGGCAAACCGGCTCGCAGAATCCGCACTCGATGCATTGCACGGAATCCGTGACGCTCTCGATCAGCGGCACCGATTTCAGGTTCTCGAGGTGGAGTTTAGCGTTGTGGGTGAGGATGACGTTCGGCCCCAGAATTCCCTTCGGGTCGGCGAGCTCCTTGATCCGCCACATCATCGCCGTGGCTTTCGCGCCCCATTCCGACTCGAGGAACGGCGCCATGTTGCGGCCGGTGCCGTGCTCGGCCTTCAGCGAGCCGTCATGCTTGCGGACGACCAGATCCACGACTTCCTTCATGAAGGCTTCGTAGCGCTTCTTGTCCTCCGGATTGCCAAAGTCGGCAATCAGCGTGAAATGGAGGTTTCCGTGCGCCGCGTGGCCGGCAACCCCCGGCATGAAGCCGTGCCTGCCGAGCAGCGCCTGCATGTCTCTGGCCCCCTGCGCGAGCCGTTCCGGGGGAAAGCAGACGTCCTCGGTTATGATCGTCGAGCCTTTGGGGCGTATTTTACCCACGAGCCCGAGCAGTCCTTCGCGCACGTGCCACGCCAGCTCGATCGCTTCCGCCACGCTCGTGAACTCCACCGCATGGATCAGATTGGCGTGCGATGCGAGCTCGATGACCTTCTCCTGCAGAGCCTCGAGCGCACGCATGTCTTCGGCACCGAACTCCACGAGAAGGGCGGCGGCCTTGGGGTCGAGCGTTTTCCAGTAGGACGGGGTGTGTGCGAAGGCCTGGCCGGCGGCGGCGAGCGCCGGGGCGACCATCAGCTCGACCGCGGATGCTCCCAGACCGACGAGGCCGGAGACGAGTCCGACGGCTTCGTCGATGCTTGGCACCGGTATCCAGGCGACACTGGTCACTTTCGGCACGGGAACGGTGCCGATCACGGCCTCGGCGACGAACGCCAGCGTTCCCTCGGATCCCACGAGAAGACGACGGAAGATCTCGAGCGGAGTCTCCCCGTCAAGCAGCGCGCAAAGCCGGTAGCCATGGGTGTTCCGTATCGAATACTTCCGCCGCACGCGCTCGGCCAACTCCCGATCCGCGAGCAGCCGTCCGCGGAGCTCCATCAGCCCGATCGCGAGGGCAGGTTCAGCTCGTTCGAATTCCGCCTCCGCGTCGGGAGCGGCAGTGTCGATAACGGCGCCGGATGGCGTTACGAACGTCATCGCCGAGACGGTCTGATATGCGTCGTTCTTGACGGTGCAGCGCATACCGCCCGAGTTGTTGGCTATCACGCCGCCGATGGTGCACGCCTGCGCGCTCGCCGGATCCGGCCCGATCCGGCGGCCGTATCGCCCGAGCATTGCGTTGACGTGACCCAGGATCGTTCCTGGGCGCGCACGCACGCGACGGCCATCGTCCTCCACCTTGGCGCCGTACCAGTGACGGCGGACGTCGATGAGGATGTCGTCCGATTGGGACTGACCGTTGAGGCTGGTTCCCGCGGCCCGAAACGTCGCATGCCTTCCCTTCTGCCGGCAATAACGAAAGAGCTTGACGATGTCATCGGTCGTTCGGGGCAGCACGACAACCTGAGGCACGAGCCGATACGGGCTCGCGTCGGAGGCATACCGTACGATATCGATGGCTCGGTGCAGGACCTTCTCTTTCCCCAGAAGGGCGATGAGGTCGGCCTTGAGGGCATCCGGCGTCCCGTCGACCACGGAGGCCGAGATTGCATCGGCCTTCGGCGGCCCCTCTGATCGCCCCATGCGAGCGGGATTCGCGGAAAATAACTTTCTGATCAAAGCAGCGCCTCCGCTTTCACCCGTCCTGGACGGGATTGCTCAAGACGCCCAATCCCTCGATCTGCACTTCGAAGACATCACCCGGCTGCATGAAAACAGGCGGTTTGCGAGCCGCTCCGATGCCGCCGGGCGTTCCCGTGATGATCAGATCGCCGGGCTCCAGACTCATCGCGACACTGATCATCTCGATCAGCGCGGGCACGCTGAAGATGAGCTGGTCAGTGCGCGCATCCTGCATCAGGCGGCCGTTCAAGCGGCCCTGAATGCGCAGCCCCGCGGCGCCGGGCGGCACGGCATCGGGTGTCACCAGCCAGGGACCGAACGCCCCGGTGGCATCGAAGTTCTTGCCCATCGTCCATTGCGGCGTGCGCAGTTGAAAATCGCGAATCGTCGCATCGTTGAAGAGGGAATAGCCCGCGACATGATCGAGAGCTCTGTCGCGTTGGATGCGGCGCCCTCCCCGGCCGATCACCACCGCGAGCTCCGCCTCATAGTCGAGCGCGGTCGATTCGCGAGGCCGCCGGATCGGCTCGGCGTGGGCGATCAGACTCGTCGCAAAGCGCGGGAAGATTTCGGGATAGGTCGGCTTCCTGAGACCGCTTTCCGCGAGATGATCATCGTAGTTGAGGCCGACACAGAGAATCTTCGGCGGCTTGGGCACCGGGGGCAGTATCCGAACCGAGCTCAGGTCGATCGCCCGCGCCTGCAGAAGTTCTCTGCCTGCGTGCAAGAGATCTGCGCCCCGCATGAGCAGCCCCGGCAAGGTGCCCGGGAAGCCGCTTTCGCGTTCCGTGAGCCCATGCCAGCCCGAGCCCTCATCCGCTGCAATCCCCGGGGCGCCTCTTTCCTCGAAATGAACGATGCGCATAGGTTTCCTCAGTGGCGGGCAGACCGGTGCCTCAGCGCCATAGATTCGTCGCGGCGAGCTCGATCAGCTCGTCGGTCCGCTCGTTCAGGATGGCCTTGACCATGTAGAGGGAGAACCCCTTCGCCATCTCGACGGTGACCGCGGGCGGCATGGCGAGCTCTGTCCGCGCGACGACGGCGTCGATCAGGACCGGGCCATCGTGTGCCAAAGCGGTAGCGATGCCCTCCTCGACCTCCCCCGGGCTCTCGATTCTGATGCCGCGGATGCCGGCGCCCTCGGCCATGGCGGCGAAGTTCGGATTGTCGAAGCCGGTGCCGAAAGGAAGGAAACCGGTCGATTTTTGCTCGAGCTCGATGAAGCCGAGCGCTCCGTTGTTGAATACGACCACCTTCACCGGCAGATCGAGCTGCTTGAGGCTGACAAAATCGCCCATCAGCATCGTGAAACCGCCGTCACCGGAGAGTGAGACCACCTGCCGGCGCGGGAAGGCTTTCTGTGCGCCAATCGCCTGTGCCATGGCATTGGCCATGGAGCCGTGCCAGAACGAGCCGACGAGGCGCCGGCGGCCGTTCATGGCGAGATACCGCGCCGCCCATACTGTCGGCAGGCCGACATCGCAGGTAAAAACGGCGTCCGGCGCGGCTTGGTCGCTGATGGCCTTGGCGATCTGCTGCGGATGGAGGGTCGCCTTCGCCGGATTCCCTCTGGCGAGATCGTCCAGCTGACGGCGCGCCTGCGCATAATGGCGCTGCGCCTTTGTCAGATGAGTCGCGTCGCGCTTCTGCTCGAGACGGGGCAACAGTGCCCGCAATGTCGCCCGCACGTCTCCGACCACTGCGAGATCGATCGCCGCGCGGCGGCCGAGATTCTCGGGCCTGATGTCGATCTGCGCGATGCGCACATCCTGCCCCTGCGGATAGAACTGCCGATAAGGAAAATCCGTGCCGAGCATGAGCAGCACGTCACAGTCGAGCATGGCGTAGTAGCCCGACGAGAACCCGATCAGGCCGGTCATCCCGACGTCGTAAGGGTTATCCCACTCGACGCACTCCTTGCCGCGCATGGCATGGACCATCGGCGCCTTCAGCCGCTCAGCCAGGGCCAACAGTTCGTCGTGGGCGTCGGCGCATCCGGAGCCGCACAGAAGAGTCACACGTTTGCCGCCGTTGAGCATTGCCAGCAGCGCATCGAGATCCGCGGGAGTCGGGGTCATCACGGGTTGGGCCGGCAGAAGGCTGGCTCGTTTGGGGAGCGGAGCGTCGGCGGCCTTCTGCAGTGCCACGTCACCGGGAATGACGATGACGGAGACACCGCGCCTGCCGACGGCCTCGCGGATCGCAATCTCGAGCGTACGCGGCATCTGCCGCGCCCCGGAGACGAGCTCACAATAGTGGCTGCACTCCTTGAACAGCGTCTCGGGATGTGTCTCCTGAAAGAAGCCGCCGCCAATCTCCGGCGATGGAATGTGCGCCGCAATCGCCAGGACAGGGACGCGGGAGCGATGACAGTCGAATAGGCCGTTGATGAGATGCAGGTTGCCGGGCCCGCAGCTGCCCGCGCAGACGGCAAGCTCGCCTGTGAGATGCGCCTCGGCTCCGGCCGCGAACGCGGCAACCTCCTCGTGGCGCACATGAACCCACTCGATCTTGCCTTGGCGCCGGATGGCATCAGTAAGACCGTTGAGGCTGTCCCCAACGATCCCATAGATCCGTTTGACGCCGGCGATGGCGAGAGTTTGCGCAAACTGATCCGCTACCGTTGCCATGTTCAGCTCCGCGAGCTCATGAAGAATCAGAATTCCGGCATTGCCGCGAGCGGCGGATCGATGTTCGTCCAGTCATCCGGCCCGTCGAGCGAATAGGTCGGTATCGGTATGGCGTCCCGGGTCGGTTGGTACATCAGCGCCTCTTCATAGGCAAAGACTTCCGCGTTCGGGCTGTCGTCCACGACGCCGGCGTACCAACCGAAGATGATCTGGTGCGCGGTCTCCTTGACGTGCCCATCGGGCAGCGCTTCGAAGAAATCCTCCACGGCCTTGGCCTGCTTTTGCTTGGCGATGGCAATGATCGCATCGAGATCCGTATCGAGTGTCGCGACCCGCGCGCTCAGAATGCCGGCCATGCGGGCGCCGATGCCAGGTGAGAGCCGATGCTGGACCAGAAGCCTCGAGGCCGTCATGAATTTCTCGGCGCTGACAGCGGCTGACGGCCCCCGTGCCACTGCAACATTTGCCATGCTGAGCATGGATGCATGGAGCGGAATCACGGCGAGCGCGCAAACGCCTGCTTTCAGCAGGCGCCGGCGTGACGTCGGTCCGCCAATCCGGGGGATGTCTTCACTCGGCGCAACGTCGCTGCCTGCAATGTCTTTACGAATCACGGGATCTCTCTCCGGAGCAGTGGCCGGCGCGCGCGCAGAATCCGGCGTCCCAGCCACCAGAGCGCCAGCACGATCACGAGAGCGGCAGCTCCTTCGCCGATCTCGACCAGAATGGCCAGCAGCGATTTCGGTCCTCGGCCGCGGCGGACTTCGCTTACCAACTGCGGCGTCACGCTGTAGTCCGCATTGCCATAGTGCCGCAGCAGGTAATTTGCCAACTGGGCTACTTCCGCGTCGCTGAAGTCGGCGATATCGGTCGCCTTGCCCCCGAAGCCGGGCATGAAAGCGAGACCATCGGCCGTCGTGCGGTCCACGCCGAACAGAATGGTCGCAACCAGGTTGCGGCCGCCGGCGGCGGCGAGTGCGGAGTTGTGGAACAGGCTCGGGAAATATCTGTCGCGCGAGCCCTCGCCGAGGAAGCCATGGCAACTTGCGCAATTCGCCGAATATATCTGCGCCCCGCCGCCTGGCAACCCCGGGTCGGAGCTCGTGCCTCCGAGGCCGCGGAATGCCGCGACCTCGCTGAATGGCCGTCCTTGCCCGAATTTCGCCTTCGCTCCGGGGCCGCCGATCGCCGGTACGCTTTGCACGTACGTCACGATGGCCTCGAGGTCATCGTCCGTGAGCCTGCTCAAGCTCATTTGCACGGCCAGCCCCATCTCACCGGCGGCCTGCGCCTTGCCGGCGACTCTGCCAAACTTGAGATAGCGAAACAGCTCGTTTGCGCTCATCGAGCCGATGCCCGCATCCACATCCGGCGTGATGTTCGGCGCATACCAGGAACCGAGCACGGCACCCGCAAATTCGCGACTGCGGTCCTGCTGCATGAAGATCGCGCGCGGCGTATGGCACTCACCACAGTGCGCCGGACCCTCGGCAAGGTACTTGCCGCGGTTCCATTCCGCGGACTTGGACGAATCGGGCGTGAAGGGCTTCGCCCGTAGGAATAGCGCGTTCCAGACCGCCATCGAGAAGCGCAAGTTGTACGGGAACGGAAGTGAGGTCGTCTTGTCCGGCGGCTCGTCCACGGCACGCACAGCACTCATAAAGTACGCGTAGAGTGCCTTGACGTCCTCGTCAGTAAGCAGACCGTAGGATGTATAAGGCATGGCCGGATAGAGGTGCGCGCCATCGGCTCGGACACCCCGCCTCAGGGCAGAGGAGAACTGCTGCAGCGTGTAATTCCCGATGCCATACCGCTTTGATGGGGTGATATTGGTTGAGTAGATCGTGCCGAGGGGCGACTCGATCGGTAGCCCGCCGGCCAGCGGCTTTCCGCCGGGCGCCGTATGGCAGGCCGCACAGTCGGAAGCGATTGCGACGTACTCACCGCGCCTTATCTGCTCAGCATCGGCAGGCGCTCCCCGAGTCAAAGTCGAATGCAGAGCCCCGATCAGCAGCAACGTACTGCACACGCGTGTGACGGCTGGAGAATTCATGATTCAACCGCTCTTCATCTGACCGACGATGGCGTCGGCGGACTTGACTGCGAGCGCAGCCATGGTCAGCGTGCTGTTGCCGGAAGCGCCAGAAGGCATCGCCGAGCCGCCCGGAAGGAAGAGATTAGGGTGGTCGTGTGCACGGCACTCCGCATCGACCACCGAGTCTTTCGGATCGTTTCCCATGATCGTGCCGCCCATGATGTGCTCGCTCTGCACGAACCCGGGGATGCGGATGATCTTCTCGGCGCCAAGTGCCTCGGCGAACCTCTTCGTGATGGGAAACGTATGCAGCTCTGCGCCCTTGCGAACGTAGTCGCCGACATCGTAGTAGACCGCGGGCTTGTTGAGGCCGAGAGTGTCCTTCCTGTCGGACAGCGTGAGGCGGTTCTGCGCGTACGGCAGGACTTCATGCTCGACGGCGATCAGCCCGCTGCAGGCCGTCGCGCGCCGGATCGCCTCATCGAGCGCCCGGCCGACGAGCTTTTGCTTGAGCGCACCGAACCCGGCGATGTCCACGGGGGAGAAATTGATGAGACTGATCTGGCCGCCGGCGTACCGTGAGCGGAATTCGCCTTGCGAGGTCGACATGATCGCGCCGGTCTGCACGGGGCCGAGACCCGTCCAGACCGGCTCCTTGAAGCCGACCATCACCAGCATCTTGGGCGTGTCCATCATGTTCCGGCCAACCTGATCGGAGCTGTTGGCGACACCGTTCGGATTCCGGTCGTTTTTCGAGCAGGACCTTCGGTGTCTCGATGCCGTTACATGCGAGCACGAAGGTCTTGCCGGTCACGCGGGTCGAGGTCTTCTCCGGCCCGTTATAGTAGTGCAGTGCCTGAACGGCATTCCTGTCGTCGGTCTCGACGCGATAAACGACCGCGTTCGGCACCACCACCCCGCCCTTTGCTTCGATGCGCAGCAGCGCGCCGTAGGCATCGTATTTGGCAGCGATCGGGCACGCCGGCATGCAGTTGTTGTTGCCCGAACAAGGTGGCCGCCCCTGGTAGGCGCGATTGTTGTTGCGTGCCTGCGCGCAGGGAATGTAGCGTAGCCCGATCGATTGCGCTGCTTCGACGCAGCGCCGCTGCCCCGAGCTGAAGGGAAACGCTTCCATCATGTAGGGCTTCGAGCGAATCGGCGGCCATTGCAGCGCCGGATCGGACGGACCTGCCGCACCGATCGCATACTCGGCGCGGACGTAGTAAGGCTCGAGCACGGAATAGTCGAATGGCCAGTCGCGGCCGACGCCAAACCTGGACTTGAGCATCATGTCTTCGGGCGTCAGCCGCCACAGCGTGCCGGCCCAATGCCAGGTAGCACCGCCCACATAACGCACATAAGTTTGCTGATATGCCCTGGCGTCTGGGCCTGACGTGAGAAGGTAGTCCTTCTCCGGATCGCCGGTGTAGCCCATTGGATGCAACGCCCAGGGCTTTGGCGGGTAGGCGCCATCCGAATTCAGAAACTTCACCGCGGGAGGCAGGTTGCGGTAGTTTTCAATGATGCGGCCGCGATCGATGCGCGGTCCGGCCTCGAGCATCAACACCGAAGCACCCGCATCCAGCAGTTGCTCGGCGATGAGGCATCCTACGATGCCGGTTCCGGCGATTACGACGTCTGCTCCCGACTTGCTGCTCATATGTGGCGACCTCCACCCCCGGTTCTGAATTACCGCCATTTACGGGTGTGTGCAAAATAAGTCAGGAATTCAGAGTCTCGAAATCCCCGGTTTGGGGGAGGAACCGTGCAATGACTCCCCCATTGAGGGGATTGGATGGCGCGATCATGCCATCCTCGGCGACATCGCGCCCGGTTCTGGATTTGAGGGCCTGCGGCTCCTCGGCGGCCGGCAGCCAGATCACAAAGTTGGTGCCAACTCCAGGCTCCGTCGTCACATCGATTGCGCCGCCCAGGTCAGCGACGATTCCGTACACAACCGCAAGGCCGAGGCCGGTGCCGCAACCAGCCGGTTTGGTGGTGAAGAATGGATCGAACATGCGCGCGATTACCGCGGGAGGGATGCCCACGCCGGTGTCGCCGACCGAGAGTTGCACGTACTCGCCGGCGGACAGTGTACCGTGCGAAAGCTCGCGACGCTCCCCGATTGCCGCACGCCCGATCCCCACCGTGAGCACGCCACTCTGCCCCATCGCGTGTAACGCGTTCGTGCAGAGGTTCATGATGACCTGATGCAGTTGGGTAGCGTCACCGACGACCGCCGGCTTTGACGCATCGAATGTCCTGCGGAGATGCACGTTC
>Ga0335075_10017305_pt1 | contig 10721 bp, 9 predicted proteins | sample Lox_Sample_24_FD_206723 | JGI IMG/M metagenome (GOLD analysis project Ga0335075, IMG submission 206723) | Soil microbial communities from Loxahatchee National Wildlife Refuge, Florida, United States - Lox_Sample_2.4 | ecosystem: Environmental > Terrestrial > Soil > Wetlands | place: USA: Florida... | reverse complement strand
CTTCCTGGGGCGGGTCACGCCGTCCAGCCGCTGCGGATCAGGTCGCGGACCTCAGCCACCCCGGCGTCCCAGACCACCTTCATGTCCGCGTCGGGCCTGGTGTAGGCGCCGCCCATCATGCCGTCCGGCAGCGCAGCGCGCACCCGCTGCGCGTCAAGCTGCGTGATCAGCTCCCGCGATACCGCGGGCCTGGGCTCGGAGGGCAGGTCAACGCCTGGCAGCCGGGTGCACGGGAAGTTCTCTACCCAGCTTGCGTGCATCTGCTCGCGGTCGAACTGGCTGGCGGCGGCTGCGGTCCGCGGCGCGTTGTACCAGCTGTGGTACAGCACCTGCACCCGGTGCGGGCGGGGCTGGGACAGCCACTCGCGGATGAACCCGGTCACCGGCGCGTTGCCGCCGTGCCCGTTGACAATCGCGATGCGGCGGAACCCCTGCGTCGCGAGACCGTCCAGGAGGTCCCGCAGCACCTCGATATAGGTGGACAGCCGCAGGCTCACGCTGCCCGGGAACGCCATCCAGTACGGAGCCATGCCGAACGGGAGCGCGGGGAGCACGGGCACGCCGAGTGGCTCGGCGGCCTCCACCGACACCCGTTCGGCCAGGATGGCATCGGTTCCCAGGGACAGGTAGCCGTGCTGCTCGGTTGAGCCTGTCGGCAGCACCACCCGGTCGTCCCGCCGCAGGTACTCCTCGATCTGCATCCAGTTCGCATCGAACACACGCACGATGAACTTGCCCTGCCTTAAGGTCAACGGGGGACGAAGTTCCTGGATCATAACGCAGCCCCCCGGTAGCGTGTGGTCGTGGGTGCGGTGGTGCCGGCCGGGGCGCTTGAGTTGCGGGTGCCGTCGCCGGTGGAGGAACTGCGTGATGAGCGGCTGGCCAGGGCGGGCGTGCGGCTGCTGCTCAAGCGGGATGATCTCATCAACCCCGATATCCCGGGTAACAAGTGGCGCAAGCTGAAGTACAACCTGGAGGCCGCGCGCCGGCAGCGTCACGGCCTGCTGCTCACGTTCGGGGGCGCGTACTCGAATCACGTCCGCGCCACCGCGGCAGCCGGCCATCACTTCGGTTTCTCGACCGTCGGGGTGATCCGCGGCGAGGAGCACCTGCCGCTCAATCCGGTGCTGGCCTACGCGGTCAGCCGGGGTATGCGGCTGACCTATATGGACCGCACCGCCTATCGCCGCAAGAACAGCAGGGAGGTGACCAGCCGCCTGCGCCAGCGGTTCGGCAGGTTCTACCTGCTGCCTGAGGGAGGCAGCAACGGACTGGCGGTGCGCGGGTGCGCGGAGATCCCGGCCGAGATCGGCGAGCAGTTCGACGTCATCTGCTGCCCGTGCGGCACAGGGGGGACCCTGGCGGGCATCGCGCAGGGGCTGGGGGAGGGGCAGCGCGCTCTGGGCTTCTCGGTGCTCAAGGGCGCCGGGTTCCTGGAGCGTGCCGTCGCGGACCTGCAGGCCCGCCCGTCCGGTAACTGGTCCCTCGAGCACGGTTTTCACTTCGGCGGCTTCGCCCGGCGCGCGCCACTGCTCGACCGGTTCATCGCCGAGTTCCACGAGCGGCACGGCCTGGACCTGAACTGGGTCTACACCGCGAAGATGATGTACGGGATCTACGCGCTCGCCGGGCAGGCCGCCCTGCCCCCTGGCACTGCCATCGTCGCCGTCATCACTGGCTGACCGCCCTTTACCAGTGGCCGAACGGCACTACTGCGGTGACAGCCACCACCGCGAACAGCACGGTCAGGTACGCGATCGACCGGCGGAAGAGACGCATGGGGGCCCGGGCATCGCTGACGGCGACACATGCCCGCAGCCGGTGCGCCTCGGCGAGGAAACACGCGCCGAGCACCGCCGCGCAGCAGCCGTACAGCCAGCCCGCGTAGGGCACCAGCGCCAGCGTGGCCGCCACCATCGCGTACGAGTAGAACACGATCTTGCGCGCCACCGTGGCCGCGGGCGCGACCACCGGCAGCATCGGCACGCCGGCCACCGCGTAGTCGTCACGGAACCTTATCGCCAGCGCCCAGAAGTGCGGCGGCGTCCAGAAGAAGACAACGCTGAACAGCGCCAGGGCGGCCAGGCTCACCCGCCCGGTCACCGCCGCCCATCCGACCAGGACGGGGAAGCAGCCGGCCGCGCCGCCGATCACGATGTTCGACGACGTGCGGCGCTTCAGCCCCAGCGTGTACACGAACACGTAGAACAGGATCGCGCCGTCGGCCAGCACCACGGCCAGCCAGTTGACGAACAACCCCAGCAGCACGGTCGACGCGACGCCCAGCACGATGCCGGAAACCAGCGCCTCGGTCGGCTCGATCACCGCCTTCGCTCCCGTTACCGCGAGCGGCCGTCGTGACGTGCGCCGCATACGTGCGTCGATGTCCCGGTCGATAAAGCAGTTCAGTGTGTTGGCGCTGGCCGCGGCCAGGGCACCGCCGGTCAGCGTGGCGGCGATGAGCCAGCCCGACGGCAGCCCGCGCCGGGCCAGCAGCATCGCCGGCAGCGTCGTCACCAGCAGCAGCTCGATGATCCGCGGCTTGGTCAGCGCGAACAGCGCCGACATGACATCGGTGGCCGAGCGTCCAGGGCCTACCCGGGCCTGGGTGGCCGCGAGCTCTCCGACCCGGGTCACCCGCCGGCCCCGGGGTCATCGCCCGGCGCGCCAGGCTCCCGGTCGCCAGCCTGGCCAGCTGGTCCTGGCGAGGGGGGCTGCTCGCCGGCGTTCCCGGAGGGCGGGGTACCCGCGGTGGCGGTCGCCCCGCGGGCCTGGCCGGCCCCGTGGGCTGCCGCGGGGCGACGGGGCGGCACCCGGCGGTGCGGGCGAACGGACAGCACCCACATGATCGACGCAACGATGGCAAACAGGCCCAGCGGGAACCAGAGCGTGAACAGCGCGCCTGCGGGCGCGTTGTCGGACGTCGGCTGAGCCAGGAGCAGTCCCGCCATCATGCCTCCAGGTGATAACGGTCAGCGTGGACCGGGCCGGGCAGGCCAGTGCCGCATGGCACGCCAGTGCCACCGCACTGGCCGGCCAGAGAGCCACAGACGGGTGCATGAGCCTGACTCAGTGCACCAGGTAGAAGAAGATCCACAGCAGCAGCCCGACCGCGGCCAGGTAGTTCCAGACCAGCGTGAAGGCGCTCAGCCTGGACTGGAAGCGCTGCACGTGGTACGTCTCGGCGAAGGTTGGCGGCTGCTCGACGAAGAAGATCTCCGGTATGCGTGCGGCAGCCACTAGCAGGATCTCCAGCCAGACCATGGCGCAGAACACGGTGACCACGAAGACCGGCGTGCCGCCGGTGAACACGCTGGCAAAGCCTGAGCTACCCGGGAAGAACGGCTCGTTCAGCAGCTGCCAGACCTGGACACCGATGGCCCCGAGCCCCAGGGCCAGCGCCAGGGTCGCTCCGATCATCCAGGGCGTCTTGTGCCCGGCCTTGAGCCGCTGCAGGGCCAGCGCCTGCACTACGGCGCTGGCCACCAGGAACGCCATGATCAGCGCTCCGGACCACTGCCGCGGCCCGGTGAAGCCGGCCGGGTACCACATGCCGTGCGAGTTCAGCGAGCGCAGATAGAAGTACGCGAACACGAATGACCCGAACAGGAACGTGAGCCCGCCCAGTGCCACCCGCGACCCGGTCCACGCCGCGTTCAGGGCTGCTTCGTGCAGGAAGCCTTGTTCCTCGGCCTCGCGGGTCAGGCCTTCGGGCGGCCGCGCCTCTGCCTCAGCCATCTCCGACCTCCGTCCGTGCCCCGGCCGGGGCGTAGGCGCGGGCGAGAACCCCGAGCGGCGGGTCCAGGTCTGCCATGGGCGGCGCTTCCGGCTTCCTCCCGTATTCGTAGGGCCCCGACAGGACCACCGGGATGTGCCGGAAGTTCTCCGGGGGCGGCGGCGAGGAGAGCTGCCATTCGAGACTGCGCGACTGCCACGGGTTGCCGGTCTCACGCGTGCGCACGATCACGGTGGACATGACGAAGTTCGCCACGAAGAGCAAGATCGATCCGCCCAGGAGGAAGGACGAGATCGAGCTCCAGTCGTTGAGCGTCTGCAGGTTCTGTGCGTACTCGAACACCCGCCGCGGCTGACCGAGCGCGCCGACCGCGAACAACGGCAGGAACGTCGAGTTGAAGAAGATGAACATGGTCCAGAACTGGATCTTGCCGAGCGTCTCGTTCAGCCTGATCCCCATCATCTTGGGCAGCCAGTAGTAGCACGCCGCCATGAACGCGAAGATCAGCCCGCCCATGATCATGTAATGGAAATGCGCCAGCACGAAGAACGAGCCGTGCACGAGAACGTCAGCGGGCACATCGGACTGGAAGACCCCGCTCACCCCGCCGAGCAGGAAGTTGAAGAAGAACGCGAAGCAGAACAGCATCGGCACCGTGAACCGGATCTTGGCCTTCCACAGGGTCCCGAGCGCGACCAGGAAGATGAACCCCGTTGGGATGGAGATCAGCTCGGTGGTCAGCATGAACAGCGGCCGCATGTCCGGATTGATCCCGCTCACGAACAGGTGGTGCTGCCAGACGAAGAAACTGAGAATCGCCACCCCTAGGGTGCCCGCGGCCGAGACGCGGTAGGCGAACAGCGGTTTTCGGCACATCACCGGCATGATCTCGGACACGACTCCGAAGCCGGGCAGAGCCAGGAGGTACACCTCTGGATGGCCGAAGAACCAGAACAGGTTCTCGTAGAGGTACGCGCTGCCGCCGAGGTTGTCGGTGAAGAATGCGGTTTGCACGGTCCGGTCGGTGATCAGCATGTACATGCCGCCGAGCAGGACCGGGGCCGCGAGAACGAACATGAAGCTGGTGGTCAGGACCCCCCAGATGAAGATCGGCATCCTGCCCCAGCGCATGCCGGGAGCCCGGTAACAAATTATCGTGCCGATAAGGTTGAATCCGGACAGAATGATCGAGATTCCCATGAGCCCGAACGCGAACGCGTAGGCGTTCGCACCCTCGGTCGACTGGATGGACAGTGGCGCGTACCCGGTCCAGCCGAACGGAAAGCCGCCCATCAGCAGCGATGACAGCAGGATCAGGAACGCAGCCGGGGTGATCCAGAAGGCCAGCGCCTCGATCCTGGGGAACGCGACCTGCTTGCTCCCGATCATGAGCGGCACCAGGTAGTTGCCGAACGGCCCGGTGATCACCGAGGTCATCAGCATCATCATCATCGTGCCGTGCTCGCCCACGATCTCGATGTAGGTCGAGGAGCTGAAGATGTGATACGTCGGCGACAGCAGCTCGGTGCGGATGGCCATCGCGAACAGGCCGGCCGTGCAGAAGTAGATGATCATCCCGACCAGGTACTGCAGCCCGACCACCTTGTGGTCGAGCGTGTAGCTGAAATAGCGGGCCAGCCCGGACCGGGCCTCTGCCTCTTCCTCCACATGCGGTATGGACCGGCCGGCCATCAGCCGGAGTATGTCGTTGAACACGCCCAGGCCTGCCAGCCAGCCCAGCGTCAGGAACACGTAGCCGAGCACGATGGACAGGTTGTTCTGGTCTGCGGTGGCGGTCTGCTGGTAGCCGGACCCGAGCGCGTTGCCCAGCCAGTGGCCGAAGAAGTAGCCGCCGGTCGCGCCGATCACCGCGGTGACGATGCTGGGCCGCTGCCACCACACGCGGGCGTGCTTGGGCTCACCTGGCGGCGGGCCTCCCGGGCGCTGTGCCCTGGCGCGCTCTATGTCGACGGACATCCGGTCACCTCTCGTCGTCGGTCTTGCGAGCCTGCGCGCACTCGCGCGGCGCGGTTACGGTTGCACTGGGACCTCGGGGCCGTAGAAGCCGCCGCCCGCGCCGGTCAGGCCGAGCTTGACCAGCACCGGGCCGAGGGTCTTGATCACGGTCGGGTCGTAGGTGGTGGCGTACGGCGGCAGCTGCCTGGTCAGGCTGGCCAATCTGACTTCAGTGGTTTTCGCCCACCGCATGAAGGCAGCCGGGGTCACTACCTGGCCGTAGTTGAACATCGCCCCGTGCCACAGCCCGCATAGCTCGGCGCACCGCACCACGAACGTGCCGAGCTGCTGCGGCCTGGCGTAGGCGATGTTGTTCACGCCCGGGTTAGCGTCCGCCTTCACCCCGAGCTGGTAGGCCCAGAAACTGTGGATGACATCCAGCGAGGTGACGTTGAACTCGATCGTCGCGCCCTTGGGCAGGACCAGTTGCGTGGTCTCGAACCCGCCGAATTGCGGATAACGGTAGGTCCACACCCACTGCTGTCCGATCGCCTGGACCTGCAGATCTACCGTGCTCGGCTTCCATATGGGACTTGCGCCCTGGCCGCCGCCCGCGCCGTTGGGCACGATCAGCTGATAGGTTCCGAACCCGAACAGGAACAGGACCAGCGCCGAGCTGATCATGATCCAGGCGGCCGACACCCGGTTGTTGCCGTGGATCGGCGGACCGTCCTCCTCGTCGCCCGGGCGGTGCCGCCACACGATCACGGCGTACAGGCCGTAGATCCAGATGAACAGGATCACCGGTGCACCGCAGATGGCCAGCACCGCCATGTCGAATTGCTGGCCCTGAGCCACGTCAGACATCCGGCCCGGCGGCAGGTGGGGATACCAGACAAACCAGATCACGAGGTCCGCGGCCAGAGAAAGCACGACCCAAAGGATGAGGAGCCGCAGCCAGTGGGTGGGTTCGCGCGCGGCGGCGGCCTCGTGGGCCCCCTCTCCGGGCGTGCTCATCTACCCAACCACCTCCATGAATCCGGTCATGAAGCCGATCGTCTGCATCGGGCCGCCGTTCCCGTCGAGGTAGCCGAGGCCGCAAGGGATCTTGCACTGCCAGAAGAAGATGCCCGGTTCCGACGGCGTCCGGATGCTGAACCGGACCACCGTGTGCGGGCTGCTCGGGGTGCATGGCGACGTGCTGCACAGGTTCTGGTTTTCCTGGTATGTCATCGGCGAGGCCACCGGCACGTTAATGTTGAGGTTCGGGATTGCGAACGTGTGCGCGACCGAGCATTCGGTCCAGGAATTGAGCAGGGACACCGGTTTGCCGTTCACGGTCATGGTGTTGCCGATAGTCCCGGTGACATCGCCCCACACCTGGTTCCGCAGCGGGGTGCAGCCGTCGTAACCGTAAATCGTGAAATTGACCCGGCTGCCCGCTGGCACCTCGAAATTGGTGGTATGGACCCACTGGTGCGTCTGCGGGCTGCGGATGAAGTAGCTCACCCAGTCAGGGTCTGTGCCGACGGTGGTCTGCGGCGCCTCCTGCATCACCACGTTGACCGAGGCGCCGGTATTCGCTGTCACGTGGGACGTGAAGTCCTCGTACGCAGGCCCTGAGCTGGACAGAAAGTAGTGCACGACGACGAAGCCAGCGATGGCGGCCACCGCGAAGAACCCGGCGACAAGCGCGGCCACGCGGAGCGGGAGAGACAACATCCACCTCGATTCTTCAGGCCGAGGCCGATGTCCCGCTCGCCGCTCCGAAGAAGATAACGGTCAGCAGGCGTCGTTGTCCCGCCTTGCGCATTTCGGCTCCTCGTGCACGTTTACATAGCGGTCTGCATAAGGCCCGTGCCGTAAGCGACCGCAGCGTGTCATAACCGGCAAACTGTGTTGGCGCAGTGCTGTACTCACGCTTCGGGCCCGCGCCGGGTATGGTCCGCCCTCAAGCGGTCAGCCTGCGTGCGCATCTTGATACCCGCTGCGGGCCGGCTAAACCCCGCCGTTTAGTCGCCGCCCCCCGCCGCTGAAATTTGCTGAGCCGACCTTAGGCTCTGAAGTCATGGGAAAAGGCAGAAGCTGGCCAAGGCCCGGGGCGAACACGGCGGCCGGGGGGCCGGGCCTGTCCGCGGCTGGCGAAGGAGCGCCAGTCGCGGCCGCGGAGCGCAGCAGCCCGGCGCATCCATTCGTGCGGCCGCGCCGGGCGGCGTGGCCGGCCCGGCGCACCCCGGTGCTGGCCTATGTCGCCGTGGCTCTCCTGCTGGCGGGCGCGGTACTGGTCGCCCGGGTTCACCATCCTTCAACCGCTGAGCGCGCCGGCGACTTTCGCGGGTTCGTCGGGGACATGCGGGCCGACATCGGGTCGTGCGCCGCAGACGTGGGGGCGTCCATGACCGCGCTCAGGGCGATCGAGAGCGGGTCCAGCCACGACGTCGGGACCGCTCAGGAGATAGCGACCTCCGGGGCCAGCGACTGCTCGCCCGCCAACGACATGCTGATCGACAATCTCATCCAGTACCAGGTGACGGAGTCGCTGGCCAGTTTCCGTCTCAGCCGGGTGGTGAACGGGCTGGTGGCCTGGGCCGCGCCGGACGCCATGCGCGTGCAGCTCGACATCGCCGCCGTGCTCGCGGCCCGCAGCCACGCGGCCCGGGCAAGCGCCGAGGCCGCGCTGCAACGAGACCTGCGGATCCTGGACGCCCAGCGGGCCGCGGTCGACTCCGTGATTGGCTCGGCCAGCGCGGCCCTTTCGGCGCACGTCGCACCGTTGCCGCTGCCCGGATAACGGTCCGATCCGGCGGCCACTTCCGGGCCGGGGCAGACCGATGTGGTCACGCAGGGTGGTGCCCGCATACTCGGTGCGGGTCATGCCACGCTGGCGCAGGATCGGTACCACGTGGTCCACGAACGCGGTGAGCTGGGCGGGCAGGACGTTCGGCATGATGGTGAACCCGTCGCAGCCGCCCGCGTCCCACCACTGCGTGATCAACTCAGCCAGGCCCTCGGGCGTGCCTGTGAAGTCCAGCCCGCCGGGCAGCGCGGACAGCTTCTGGGCCACGTCCCGGAACGTGGCGCCCGGGTCCTGCTCGGCCATCTGGTAGATCGAGGCGCCGAAACTGGTCCGCGGCGCGTCGTCGAGGAGCCGAGGAGGGAACGGCGCGTCAGGGTCGATGGCCCGGTAATCCAGCCCGGCCAGGTTGGCCAGGTTGCGCCAGCGGAACTCGCTGCTGGCTTCGGACTCAAGCTCCTGCCTCTGCGCGGCGGCCTCGGCGTCGGTCCCGCCCAGCAGGAAGGACAGGCCCGGCAGCACCCGGATGTGGTCAGGGTCGCGACCGTTCCCGGCGGCCTGGTCTCGAAGATCGTTTCGGAACGCCACCCCCGCGCCGATGTCACTCAGCGGCGTGAACACCGCGTCGGCGCAGCGGGCCGCCAGCGCGACTCCCTCCGCGGAGGAACCGGCCTGGGTCAGCAACGGGTGGCCCTGCGGTGAGCGCGGGAACGGCAGATAGCTGGCCACGTCGAAGTGGGAGCCGTGGTGCCGGGGCGGATGCAGCCGGCCGGGGTCGGCCCACTGCCCGGTCTGGCGGGACATGACCGCGGCGCCGTCCTCCCAGGCGTCCCACAACTTGAGCACGACCTCGACGAACTCGCCGGCCCGCTGGTACCGGTCGGCCCGCGGAGGGTGCGGCTGGTCGCCGAAGTTGCCCGCGGCGGCGGGCTCGACCGTGGTGACGATGTTCCAGCCCGCCCGCCCGTGGCTGAGGAAGTCCAGCGTGGCCACGCGGCGGGCCACGTCCCAGGGGTAGCTGTAGGTGGTGGACACCGTGGCGATCAGCCCGACCTGCCCGGTAGCCGCAGCCACCGCGGACAGCAGTTGCAGCGGGTCGAACCCGGCGCCGGGGAGGTACTCCGACCGGAACTCGGCCACGCCCGGGCTGTCAGGCAGGAAGATCGAGTCCAGTACCCCGCGCTCGGCGATGCGGGCCAGGTCGATGTAGTAACGCGGGTCCAGCACGTCGGCCGGGTCCTCCGGTGAGACGCGCCAGGCTGCCTCGTGGTAGCCGGAGTTGCGCAGGTAGGCGTTCAGCATCAGGTACCGGCTGGCCTCATCGGTCACAGGGCAGATCCTCGCTATCGGCAGGTCTTCTCAGCTAAAGACGCGGCGTTGGCGCGGACGATTCCTCCGATTACGATTCCACCCATCCGGAGCGGGGCGAGCCGCCGGCTGAACCAGGTGGGTCATGGCTGACGATCATGCCGACGTGCAGTCCGATCATGACGCGGTCGGCGTGCGGCCGGAGCACCTGCCCGCCACCCGGGCGTGGGGGTCGCTGCTGTCGGCGCAGGACTTCGCCGCCATTACCAGCGTGGGATTCGAACCGGCCGGGCACGTCCTGGGCGCCGGCGTCGTCCATCTCGGCTACGTCAGCCGCGGCGGCAAGTGCTCGAGCATCGGCTCATACACGGCGCAGACCGACCTGGCCTCTGCCGCCGGCGGCCCGTTCAACGCCCTGCTCAGGAAACGGTACGGCGCGCGCCACCAGGCGCTCTCACGAGCGCTCGAGGAGTGCCAGGCCGTGGGCGGCGACGGGATCGTCGGTGTGACGCTGAGCATCAGGCCATTCCCGGCTGGCGGAACCGAGTTCACCGTGCAAGGAACGGCGGTCCGTGCGCGCACCGAGATCCGCCCGGCCGCTCCGTTCAGCTCGCACCTGTCCGCGCAGGAGTTCGCCAGGCTGCTGCGCGCGGGCTGGGTCCCGACCGCGCTGGTGTTCGGCATCTCGCTGGGCGCGCGGCATGACGACAGGCGCACCCGCAGGCAGACGCGCTGGAGGGCTAATAACGAGGTACGGGGCTACAGCGAACTGGTCAAGGACACCCGCCGCGACGCGCGAAAGCAACTGGAAAAGGCGGTGGCCGGCCAGGGGGCGGACGGGGTTGTCGTCGACGAGATGGCGCTGCACATCGGCGAGCGGGAATGCCCGTCCGAAGAAGGAAGACGCGACCACGTGGCCGAAGCCGC
>Ga0335075_10017303_pt1 | contig 10721 bp, 13 predicted proteins | sample Lox_Sample_24_FD_206723 | JGI IMG/M metagenome (GOLD analysis project Ga0335075, IMG submission 206723) | Soil microbial communities from Loxahatchee National Wildlife Refuge, Florida, United States - Lox_Sample_2.4 | ecosystem: Environmental > Terrestrial > Soil > Wetlands | place: USA... | reverse complement strand
TGGTCAAGAGCGCGCGGGCGCTCGAGCCCGCCAGGCGGGTCAGGGCCGTCGTCCTCGACAAGACGGGCACCCTCACCACCGGCCTCATGACGGTCACCGCCGTCACCACCGGCGCGGCAGGGCTGAAAACGCAGGACGAAGACCAGGCGCTACTGCTCGCCGGGGCGGTCGAAGACGGCTCCGAGCACCCCATCGGCCAGGCGATCGCCCGCGAGGCCGCGGCGCGGTCCGGCGGACTGCCTCCGGTCACTGGCTTCGAGGCGCTACCGGGAGCCGGGGTAAGCGGCCAGGTGGGCAACCTCGTCGTCACGGTGGGCAGCCGCGAGCTGTTCACCGAGCTGTCCTTCGACGTGCCCGCTAAGCTGAACGACGCCGTGGACGCCGCGGAGGAGGCCGGACAGACGGCGGTCCTAGTCGGCTGGGACGGGCGGGCGGGTGCCGCTATCGTGGTCGCGGACCGGCTGCGGCCGGGCGCGGCGCAGGCGGTCGCCCGGCTGCGCGGCCTTGGCCTGCGACCGATGCTGCTCACCGGCGACAACGAGCGCGCCGCATTGGCGGTCGCCCACGAGGCCGGCATCGCGGCGGGGGATGTCATCGCCGGCGTCCGCCCCGACGCCAAGGCGGAAGTCATTCGCGGCATGCAGGCGCGGGGAGAATCCGCCGCGTTCGTCGGCGACGGTGTCAACGACGCCGCCGCTCTGGCGCAGGCGGTTCTGGGTATCGCGGTCGGCACCGGCACCGACGCGGCGATCGGCGCCGCCGACATCACCCTCGTGGGGGGTGACCCGGCAGGAATCGCCGACGCCATCGCGCTCGCCCGTGCCACCACGACCGTGATCAGGACCAACCTCGGCTGGGCATTCGGCTACAACGCCATCGCGATCCCGCTGGCCGCCCTCGGCTACCTCAACCCGCTGTTCGCCGGCGTGGCGATGTCCGCGAGCTCGCTCATCGTGGTGGCCAACAGCCTGCGGCTGTGCCGCTTCACCCCGCCGGGTCGGCCCGGTGTCGCGGTCCGTCCGTGGCGTACCGCGCCGAACCAGGCTGCCGGGCAGCCGGCAGTTGAGCCCGCCATCCCGGCGACCATCCGGCCCGGAGTGGCCCGATGACCACCCTCACCACCGGACGGCCTACTGACCAGGCAGGGAACACCCGGCCAGGCACGGACAACTGGCTGATCGGGCTGGCTCGCGCGGCGGCGGCCCCGGTGATCTGCGCGGCCGTGCTGGTCGGCCTGCTGTCCGCGTGGGTCGGCGGGCATGGCGCGGGTACCCTGGCCACGGTGCGCCTGAAGGTAACGCTGGCGGCCGTTCCGATGCGGGCGTACACGCCGCAGGCGTCGGACGCCATCCACTCGGCGGGCACCTACCTGACGATCACGAACCTCGGGGCTACCGCGGACCAGCTGATCGCCGTGCGCAGCCCGGTCGCCCGCCGCGTCGAGTTCACCGAGCGGACGGCCCTCGGTGGCAGTACGACGACCGTGCCGGTCCTCACCATCCCCGGCCACGGCACCCTGACGCTGACGCCGGTCACCGACGACGTGGTGCTGCTCGACCCAGCATGGTACGAGGGCAGCAAGACCGTACAGCTCACTCTGGTCTTCCGTCATGCCGGGCAGATTACGATCGAGGTCCCCGTCACCGACCCGGGCACCGCGTAGCAGGCATGGTTCGTTTCCTGGGAATTACTGGCGAGAAGCTGTGGGATTCCTCTCAACATGTGGGGCTGACTGTCGATTGGCGTACCCTTCTACCGTGGACGAGCTGACTTCCCTCGCTCGCGCCGCCGGGCGCGGCGACCAGCATGCGCTCGCCACCTTCGTCCAGCGGACTCAGGGTGACGTGTGGCGGTTTTGCGCGCATTTGGTCGACCCAGCCGCCGCTGACGATCTCGCACAGGAAACGTACCTGCGGGCCATCCCCGCGCTTCGCCGTTTCCGGGGAGACGCCCAGGTGCGTACCTGGCTGCTCGCCATCGCGCGGCGCGTCTGCGCCGCGGAGATCGCCGTGCGGTCCAGGGACCGGGAGCTTGGCGTCCGACTCGCCGCCGACCCGGCGGCTGGCTTCGGGCAGCCGCCGCAGCCCCCCGGCGCCCAGACGGCGGTCGACCTGCTGCTGAGCGCGCTCGACCCGGACCGGAGGGCGGCGTTCGTGCTGACTCAGCTGCTCGGCTACTCCTACGCCGAGGCCGCGGCGGTTTGCGGCTGCCCAGTTGGGACTATTCGCTCCCGCGTCGCCCGGGCCCGCGAGGACTTGGATGCGATGCTGTCGACCCGGCCCAACGCCCGCGCAGCGCAGGCGGCCATGGCCAGTGCTGAGTCGGCCGCGGACCCTGGGCCGCTGAGCTCTTGAATGCTGCTAAGGACGGCACGCCCGGCGCCTGATTCTGGGCTCGCCCGTTCGGTCGATGGGCGGTTTACCATACCTTTTTGCCATACCTTGGGGTAAACCGGTAAACGGCATGCACCTGGTGCGATGCGATCGACGGCGGAGGAATGAGATGGCTAGCCGGAGTTCGGTGCTGAGAAACCCGCGGTGGGCATGGTTGTCTTGGTGGGACCTCGCTTGGGTGGCGTTCGTCGGGATAAACCTGGCGGGCATGCAGGTGATGTCGACCTGGCAGACCGTGCCGTTCCTGGTCATCTGGGTCAGCCTGACGCTGGTCTACGGGTGGCGGCTGTGGCCGCTCCAGCCGACCCTGCTGACGGTGGCGGTGGTCACCATCGCGAGCCTCGGGATCATCGGGCTCCAGGTCATCGATGGCACGCAGGGCGGGGATTACCTCATCCTGGTCCCGATGGTCGCGGTGATGTTCCTGGTGATGGTCTGGAACGGACGGCGCCGCCTCATCGCCGTCGAGGACCGGCTGGCGGCCGTTGAGGAGGTGCAGCGGGTGTCGAAGGAGAACGTGCGGCTGCTCGAGCAGCAGCGGCTGTTCCTGTTGGACGCCTCGCACGAGCTCGGCACGCCGATCACGGTGGCGCTCGGTCACGCGGAGCTGATCGAGCAGGCGACCGCCGACGGGGACATCGACGCCGGGCTGATCGCCGACGACGCGCGCGTGGTCGTCGGTGAGCTCGGCCGGCTGCGCAAGCTGGCCGCGCGGCTGCTGCTGCTCGCCTCGGCTGACAATCCGGATTTCCTCGACGTGGCGCCGGTCGCGATCGACTCCTTGCTGATCGACGCGCTTGAGCGCTGGGGCTACACGCCCCGCCGCTGGCGCCTCGGAGAGGTCGCCGAGGCTTCGGTGACCGCTGACCGGGACAGGCTCGCGGTCGCGCTCGACGCGCTGATCGAGAACGCCGTCGCGCACACCGCCACCGAGGATCTCATCGAGCTGAGTGCCACGGTCGCCGACGGGCACGCGGTGCTCGCGGTCTCCGACTCGGGCTGCGGCATACCCGATGACGACCTGGACCGGATCTTCGACCGGTTCTCCCGGGCGCGCCCGTACCGCAGCCGGGAGTCCGGGGGGTTCGGTCTCGGCTTGCCGACGGCGCGGGCGATCGCCGAGGCGCACGGCGGCTCGGTCGGCGTCCGCAGCAAGGTCGGCGTCGGGTCCACGTTTGAGATCGTGGTGCCGGCCGCTCACTCTGAAACGGGTGTGGGAGGCTAGTTCCAACGATGTCAGAAGGGGCGAGCCTTGGCAGCGCAGTCAAGCGAGGATCCGGAACCGCAGCCGGTACTCAGCCCGCTGACCGCGGCGGCGGTTTTCCTTGTGCTGACCATCAAGCCCGGCGGCGAGCAGACGGTCCGCGACCTGCTGCCCGACCTGGCCGGGTTGCAGCGCTCGGTCGGCTTCCGGCTCCCCGAGGGCGCGCTCGCGGTGGTCGCCGCGATCGGCTCTGACGCCTGGGACCGGCTGTTCGCCGGCCCGCGTCCGCGGGAGCTGCACCCGTTCCGGGAACTGGCGGGAAGCCGCCACCAGGCCCCTGCCACACCTGGTGACCTGCTCTTCCACATCAGAGCGAACCGGATGGACCTCTGCTTCGAGTACGCCACCCAGGTGATGACGCGGCTGGCCGGCGCGGTCGAGGTCGAGGACGAGGTGCAGGGGTTCCGGTATTTCGACGAGCGGGACCTGATCGGCTTCGTGGACGGCACCGAGTCGCCTACGGGCCCGGCTGGCGTCAGCGCCGCGATCGTGGACGCGGCCGCGGACCCGGCGTTCGCCGGCGGCAGCTACGCGATCATCCAGAAGTACCTGCACGACATTCCGGCGTGGAACACGCTCAGCGTCGAGGAGCAGGAGCGGGTGATCGGGCGCTCGAAGCTCAACGACATCGAGATGCCAGACGACGTCAAGCCGGCCAACTCGCATGTCGCGGTGAACACGCTGATCGACCCGGACGGCGAGCAGCTCCAGATCGTACGGGCCAACATGCCCTTCGGCCGCCCCAGCCACGGCGAGTTCGGCACGTACTACATGAGTTACGCCGCCACGCCGTCGGTCACCGAGCAGATGCTGGAGAACATGTTCATCGGCCGGCCGCCGGGCAATACCGACCGGATACTCGACTTCTCCACCGCGCTGACCGGCGGCCTGTTCTTCGCGCCGGCCGCGGACTTTTTCGACGAACTTCCCGGGCCGCCGCTGCCCGGCGGCCCGACCCCCACCGCGGAGACCGACTCGCCCGGCGACGATTCGCCCGGCGACGGTTCGCTCGGCGACGGTTCGCTCGGCATCGGGTCCCTGAGGGGATAGCAAAGACAGCGAAAGGGTAGCGATGAACAACCTGCACCGCGAGCTCGCACCGGTTTCAGCCGCCGCCTGGGCCAGCATCGAGGATGAGGCCCGGCGCACGTTCGCGCTGCACGCGGCCGCTCGGAAGACGGTCGACGTGACCGGCCCGGACGGGCTGACGCTGGCCGGTGTCGGCACCGGGCACCGCACGCCGGTTGACCCTCCGGCAGACGGCATCAAGGCTGCCCTGCGCGCCTGGCGCCCGGTGGTCGAGCTGACGGTGCCGTTCACGCTGGAGCGGGCGGCGATCGATGACGTCGAGCGGGGTGCGCTCGACTCCGACTGGCAGCCGGTCAAGGACGCCGCCCGGCAGATCGCCTTCGCCGAGGACCGAGCGGTCTTCGACGGCTACCCGGCGGCCCAGATCACCGGCATCAGAGGCTCGTCAAGCAACCCTGGCCTGACCCTTCCGGCCGAGGTGAAGGACTACCCGGACGTGGTCAGCAAGGCGGTCAGCGAACTCCGGCTGGCGGGCGTGGCGGGCCCCTATTCGCTGCTGCTGTCCGCCGACGCGTGGACGGCGGTCAGCGAGACCTCGGACCATGGCTACCCGATCCGCGAGCACCTGGCCCGGGTGGTGGACGGCGATATCGTCTGGGCGCCCGCGATCGACGGCGCGCTGCTGCTGTCCGGCCGTGGCGGCGACTACGAGCTCCGGCTCGGCCAGGACCTGTCGATCGGCTACCTGTCGCACGACGCGGACCAGGTCCGGCTCTACTTCATCGAGTCGTTCACCTTCCTGGCCTACACGGCCGAGGCCAGCGTCCCGATCTCGGCGTAGCCCTACCCCTAGCCATAGCCCGATGTTTGTCCGTGGTTTGGGCTGCTATAGCGACCCAAACCACGGACAAATCGAAGTGCTGGCTGCTGTTTAAGGGACCAGGATGATCTTGCCGTGGTTGCGGCGGGTGTGCGCCTCCGCTGCCTTCGTGAGCGGGTAGCTGCGCCAGACCGGAACAACGAGCTCGCCGCTGGCCAGCAGGCCGGCCAGCGCGGACAGCGCCTCGGGGGCGCGGTCCGCGGGGTCGCCCCCGGTGAAGCGCACGCCGTGGGCGGCGGCGTTGATGTCGGCGATGGTGATGACCTGGGCCGGATCGCCGGCCAGCTGCACGGCATCCGCGAGCAGTCCGGCCCCGGTGGTGTCGAATACGGCGTCCACCCCGGCCGGCGCGACCGCGCGGACCCGGTCGGCCCAGCTATCCCCATAGCGGACGGCGGTCACGCCGAGCGCGCCCAGCCGCTCGAGGTCGCCCTCGGCCGCCGTCCCGATGACGGCGATGCCCTGGTGGACGGCGAGCTGGGCGGCGATGGTGCCGACGCTGCCGCCCCGAACCGAGGATCAGCAGCGTCTGGCCGGGCTTGAGGCCGAGGTGCTTCAGCGCCCGGAACGCCGCCTCGCCGACCGTCACGACGGCCGCCGCGTTTTCGAAGGACACCGTCGGGGGCTTGGCCACCGGGTGGTCGAGCAGCGCGTACTCGGCGTACCCGCCGGCCGCGGCGACACCGAAGACCTCGGCGCCGACCGTCTCGCTCGCGCCCTCGCCGGCCGCGTCGACGACGCCGGCCACATCGAAGCCCGGCAAGACGGGGAACCGGACGGGGAAGACGCCGTCCATCAGCCCGCTGCGGATCTTCGCGTCGACCGGGTTGACCGCGACCGCGCGGACCCGGATCCGGACCTGGCCAGGTCCCGGCTGCGGGACATCGGCCTGCGACACGGTCAGGACCTCGGGGCCGCCGTAGCGGGTCGGTACTCACGGAGCGGGCCGGTGTCACCAGGCAGACGCTCTACCGGCACTGGCCCGCGCGAGACGCACTGCTCGTCGACCTGATCCTGGAAGGGTCGGCGGGCGCCTACCCGGAACCGGGATATGACCCGGGGGTGGTCGCTGGGCAGTGGCTAACCAGCCTCCGCGACGCGTTTCGCGACCCGGCGCGCCGTGCGGCGGTCCTCGGCGTCACCGCTCAGGCAGACTCCGACCCTGACAGCGCCCGGGCGCTGATCCGGCTCACCGAGGACCGTCGCGGCGCGCTCAACGAGCTCCTGAAGCCGTCCGGAGTGCAGGTCGAACCCGAGGAGTACGCGCTGGTGTACGGCCCAGTGCTGGCCCGGATCCTCTTCGAGCGCGGCGAGGCCAGCAACGAGTTCATCCAGACGGTCGTGGCCCGGTGGCTCGCCGCCAGGCCGGAACCGGCGACCGGGACAGCCTGACTCGCGGCGTTATCGCCACCAGCCGCGTTCGAGTGCCTTGTCGGTGCCGCGGGTCTTGTCGAGTCCGTCCAGCGCGGCCATCTCATCCTCGGACAGGGTGAAGTCGAAGATCTGCGCGTTCTCGGCGATCCGCTCACGGTGGGTGGACTTGGGAATGACGGGGACGCCGTGCTGCAGGCACCAGCGCAGCAGCACCTGAGCCGGGGTGCGGCCGGCCCGAGCGGCGATGTCGGCTACCCGCTTGTTGCTCAGGTGGCGTCCGGTGCCGAGCGGGCTGTAGGCCTCGAGCGTGACTCCCTCGCGGCGGCACGCCTCCAGCAGCCCGCGCCGGTACTCCACCGCGCTGAACTGAATCTGGTTGGCGACCGGGGCGGCGCCGCCGGTGGCGATCACCTGGCCGAGTTCGGCCGCGCCGAAATTCGAGACGCCGATCGACCTGGTAAGACCGCGCTCCTTCGCCTGCTGCATCCCCGGCCAGGCCCACAGCGGTCCGCCCTGCGGCCAGTGCACGAGGTACAGGTCCACCTGATCGACGCCGAGCCGGCGCAGGCTCTGCTCCGCCTCGGCGACCGGGTCCCGGTGGCCCGGGTAGAACTTGGTGGTGATGAACACCCCGTCCCGGGCCACGCCGCTGTCCCGCAGCGCCTTGCCGACGCTGGCCTCGTTGCCGTAGGCCTGGGCGGTGTCGATGTGCCGGTAGCCGAGCTCGAGCGCCCAGCGCACGGCGTTTACGCACGTGGCCCCGTCGGGAACCTGCCAGACGCCGAGGCCGAGCAGCGGCAGCTCGTTCCCGTCGGCGAGCTCCACGGCACGCCCGTCCGGGGTCACCGCGCCTGCCGTCACAGCAAGGTCGCTTCCAGGGTCATCTCGGGGACGCCGGCCAGCGCCCTGCTCACCACGCAGGTCTTCTTGGCCGTCTCCGCGTACTCGGCGAAGGTCGCCTGGTCGATGCCGGGCACCCGGCCGGTGGTCACCAAGTCGATCTTCGTGATCGTCGGCGCTCCGTCCACGAACCGGAGCGTCACCGCGGCGTCGGTGTGCACCGATTCCACCGGAGACCCGGCCTGCGCGAGGGCGTTGGACAGGGCCATCGAGAAGCACGCCGCGTGGGCGGCGGCGATCAGCTGCTCGGGATTCGAGCCCGGGCCGTCCTCGAAGCGGGACTTGAAGGTGTAACCGCCGCTGATTGTGTCGCCGGCGGTGAAGGTTCCGGTGCCCGTAGGCAGGTCGCCCTTCCACTCAGCGCTTCCCTTAGCCGACATGCGCTCCTCCGTCCTGGCGGTGAGTTCCTGTGCCGAGACTATCGGCAAGCCCGCCGCGGAATCAGCGAACCCAGTCCTCAGGCGTAGACCGTCTTAAGGTTCTGGTACGCGGCGACCGCACCCGGGCCGAGCTCGCGGCCGAGGCCGCTGGACTTGAGGCCGCCCTACGGGCCGGCCGGGTCCGGCAGGTAGCCGTTGATCCCCATGGTGCCGGTGCGGACCCGCCGCACCACGTGGCGCGCCCGGTCCGGGTCCGCCGTCCACACCGAGCCGCCGAGGCCGTAATCCGACTCGTTCGCGAGGCGGATGGCGTCGTCCTCGTCGGTGTACTCGATGATCGACAGCACCGGGCCGAAGATCTCCTCCTGCGCGATCGTCGACTTGTTGTCCACGTCGGCGAAGATCGTCGGCTGCACGAACCAGTCATCCCTCGATGATCGGCGACAGCACGATCGGCATGCCGTTCTGCGTCGAGACCAGCCGCCCGATCTCCTGCGCGCGGGCCTCGAGCTCGCTGGCGAGCCGCTCGAGGGCGGCGCCGCGCTCGGTCGGCGACCAGGATGACCAGCCGGACGGGTCGTCGAAGGCCCCGCGGGCGGCGTCGACGGCGTCGACATCGGCCTGCGCCGCCTCGGGCACGGTGCCGACGCGCTCGCCGGTGGACGCGTTGTGCACCGCGATGGTGACGGCGGAACGCGGGGAGACCCACTCCCCGCCGATGAAGAACTTGTCCTGGCTGGTCGCGGACATGCGGGACCCCTTTGCGGTCTATTGACGTAGTCTCATTGAGACTACAAAGGCATGAGCGCGGGACGGCCGGCGGCCGCCCCGCGCTTTGGTTATCAGGCCGGGTAGGCCATGACGTGCGTCTCGGTGAACTCGCGGAGGCCCTCGCGGCCGAGTTCGCGGCCGACGCCGGACTGGTTGAACCCGCCGAACGGAGCACGCTCGTCCACCGCGGTCGCGTTGTGGTTGTTGAAGAAGGTGACACCGGTCCGGAGCTGGCGGCCGACCTTCATGGCGTGCTCCTCGTCGCCCGACCACACCGAGGAGCACAGGCCGGACCAGGTGGCGTTGGCCAGCCGGATCGCCTGCTCCTCGTCGTCGTAGGGGATGACCGGCAGCGCCGGGCCGAACTGCTCCTCGACGACGATGCCGAGTTCCGGGGCCGGGTCGAGGACCAGCGACGGGAGCATGTAGTTGCCCGAGGTCCAGTCGCCGGTGTACTCGCCGAAGGACTGCACGTCGGCGCCCGCTGTCCTGGCCTGGTCGAGCAGGCTCGCCACGAAGTCCCGCTGCCGCGCCGTGTTGAGCGGGCCCATCGTGGTGGCCGGGTCGAGGCCGGGGCCGATCTTCTGGCCGACCAGGGTGGCCTTGAGCCCGTCGATGACTTCGTCGTAGCGGGAACGGGGCACGTAGAGCCGCTTGAGCGCCATGCACACCTGGCCGGTGGTCATGAACGTCGCGCCGCTCATCTTCGCGAACGCTTCGGCGTCGAGGTTCGCGTCGGCGAGGACGAGGGCCGGGTCGTTGCCGCCGAGTTCGAGCGTCACGTTGGTCAGGTTCGCGGCGGCCATCGCCATGATCCGCTTGCCGCCGCCGACGGACCCGGTGAAGCAGACGTGCCTGATCCGCGGGTCGCCGACGACGATCGGGCCGACCACCTCGTCCGCGCCGGTGACCACGTTGAGCACGCCCGGCGGCAGTGCCTTCACCAGGTGCTTGAGGGTCTGCACCGACGACAGCGGCGTGGTGGGCGGCGGCTTCACGATCACCGTGTTGCCGGCCATCAACGCGGCGGGCAGCGATGCGGCCAGGATGGCGAGCGGCCAGTTGAACGGGTAGATGATCGTGACCACGCCGGCCGCCAGCTTGCTGATCGTGGTGTTGAACGGCGGTCCCTGGATGTGCTCGTCGACGTCGAGTTCCGGCGCGAACTCCGCCATCTGGTGGAAGCGGCCGGCGAAAACGGCGAGGTCGATCATCGCCTCGAAGCGGATCTTCCCGTTTTCGCGGGACAGCACGTCGATGCGCGTGTCGACGTCACTGTCGAGCGTGCTGAGTGCCTTGAGCACGATGCCGGTCCGCTCGGTCGCGGACATCGACGCCCATGCGGGCCAGGCCGCCTGCGCGGCGTCGACCGCGGCGAGCGCGTCCTCGGCCGACGCGGCGGCGGCATAGCCGATGATCGCGCCGGTCTGCGCGGGGTCGTAGACGGGGAAGGTGCCGGCGGTGCCGGGCCGTTCCTCGCCGGCGATCAGCAGCGGCGTGCTGATCGCTTCAACTGCCGTTGTCATGGAAGCGTTCCTCCTGGACTTGATATGTTCGGCGCGTCTAAAGATCAGCGCCGGCGTACCGGGCGGTCGGGCCGTCGAGCAGCATGGCCTTCGAGTCGAGGAACGGCAGCAGCCCGTCGACCCCGCCCTCGCGGCCGATGCCTGACTGCTTGAAGCCGCCGTGCCCCATGTCGAAATCCGACTTGAACCCGTTGTGGCCGATGG
>Ga0335075_10017302_pt1 | contig 10722 bp, 10 predicted proteins | sample Lox_Sample_24_FD_206723 | JGI IMG/M metagenome (GOLD analysis project Ga0335075, IMG submission 206723) | Soil microbial communities from Loxahatchee National Wildlife Refuge, Florida, United States - Lox_Sample_2.4 | ecosystem: Environmental > Terrestrial > Soil > Wetlands | place: USA... | reverse complement strand
TTTGGTGGCATTTCCACGGAGGACGGCTCCGCGGATACGGATCTCTTCATGAACAATTCCTTGGAGGACCGTTCCCATTAACACGGAACTCCTCGGGGGTTATACCTTTAGAATAGTATATATAGGGGGCCACATGTCCCACTTAAACGGGGAATCAAGGAAGTTATCATCGTCCTCAAAAATACCACCCTCGGAGGAAATTAACTTAAATCAATGCAACGTATGAAAGCCAACAGTTTAGGGTTGCTTTACACGGCAATGTAGCGGACTGGCACACCCTTTCGCTATGGGCACTATTTTGCTACTACTGGAAATATTGATTTCGTTCGGAAGATTAAAACGGTTCAAATAGTTCTTAAAATTTCGGTTGGAAATGCTTTTGAGAGCTTAAGAATATAGGAATAAGAGTCTTACATAGAAGCGTACTTTAGAATGGAAAGAAAAGTAAGGCCTTGCCCCTTGCTTCAATTCATCCAGGCTGCCTGTCGATAGCCGCTCTTCTCAGCGACTAGCATCCCTACCGTAGCAGTTGTTGCTGCCCCCAATATATCAAAGATAGCAACGTCAGCATGTAGCTCCCTCACGAACCAGTTCCGGAGCTCCACCGCAACAAGAGAGTCAACGCCATAGAGATGCATGGGCTTGTGCGCGTCCAGTTCTTCCTGCGCGATCGACAACATCTTGGACAGCTTCTTGATGAGCGCCTCAGTGACGAAAGCACCAGCTTCATCTAACGATGCCGCAGTAGCGAAGAGCGAAGCGAAATCCACGATTTGCTGGGGCTTAGAGACAGCAGCGTCGCCTGTACGATCGACCTGGACAAGATGTCGGAAGGACGGCATCCTTAGCCAATAAGCAGTATCCAAGCTTCTTTCTCTCAGGCCTGCAGAGACTCCAATGCCGACGACAGTTTGACATTTGAGTGACGTGAGCAGGTCCAGATTCGGGTCGCAATAGTAATCTAGCAGAGCATGGAGCTCTGGCTCCGTGACATGCCTGAAATCCGAGTAGGAGCTGAATCTTTCCTTAAGCTCTTTATTCTCAGCCATGATGCCTACTGAACTGAAGAAGCCCAGATCTAATGCGGTGGCTTTCTCACCAAGCGCGACCCGGTGGCGAGCTAGCTCGTCTTGGAAGGTGTTGCCAGCGGCGTAGTTGGATTGTCCTCTTGAACCGAAAATACCGGCCATTGACGAGAGCATTATGAAAAAGTCCATGCCACTCGGCAAGAGCTCATGCAAGTTCCAAGAGCCTTGAACTTTGGGCCTAGTAGCGGCCCTCCAGTCCTCGAACGACATATTCTCGAAGGTAGAGTCCTGATTGAGTAGTCAGCGATGCTGTCCACTTTTCCACGGTCAATAAGAACTAAGCGCCGGTTAATGGATCTCACCTTCAGGACCATTGATGCTTGAATGCAGCCTTTGACCGGCGGCATTGTCGATGTGCTGTTGCGTAGAACAGCTTCTAGTAATGACTTGTTCGTAATATCGCAAGCCGGCGTTGTGACATGGACACCCTGAGCCGCAAGATCCTTGACCAGCGTCTTAGATGACTCGGTCTTCGGACCTGAACGCGACAGCAGGATAAGATTCCGAGCCCCGCGCTTGACGATCCAGCGCGCTATACTTCGACCTAAGCCTCCGAGACCACCCGCAATGACATATGTGACGCTCGAATCAAAGTCCCAGGTAGGTCTTGTGTCGAGAACGGTCTAAAAATTTGATTCAATCAGTCAGTCCTAGGGCTCGAGGCCATCCTCTTCTGGATCTTATATGCTTACCAGAACAGGGTCTTCTTTGCGCATTTCAAATACTATTTTGCCGCTGGTTCTCCCACTTTGCATGGACCTGAACGCATTTTCAATGTCAGAGATCCCATAGACCTGTAGTGGCTGAGCTGTACGCAGCTTCCCTGCGACCAGTAAAGAGATGACTGTTTTCAAGGCCTTTGTCATCAGTAATGTTCGCTTGACACTTATTTCAGCAACGTCAATAGCACTGAATGTGACGTTCTTAGCGAATGGAAACATAGGAAGCTTCCCATAGCTGTAAATATCTTTCTTGCCAATTTCGAGGAATCGCCCAAAAGGTGCAATGGATTCCCAGGACGCGAGAAGGCCTTCACCCGAGAGCGAGTTCAAAACCACATCTACCCCATGGTTCGATGTCAAGCGTTTGATGCCCTTTGCAAATGACGTGTTTCTGCTGTAAAAGATTTGCTCTTCTGGAATGTTGTATAGATCTATGAGAAGCTGTTTTTTGCTTTCGGTACTGACGGTAGCAAAAACGTTAGCACCGAGGTACTGTGCCACCTGGATAGCGGCTTGACCGGTACCACCGGCTCCTGAGTGGATCAATACAGATTCACCGGGTTGTACTCTCGCAACCTCGTGCAGTGCGTGCCAGGCAGTAGTGTAATTGATTGGTAGGCTAGCGGCTTCCACGAAGGACAAGCAGTTTGGTATCTCAACAATGCACTTCCAATCAACGCGCACATAGCTTTTGCAACAGTCCGGATAGCAAGTTACAACGCGATTGCCTGGCTGAATGCCGGTACATGCTTCTCCAATTCGAGTGACTACACCTGCGAACTCGCCTCCCATGCCAGTCCGATTTAAGCGACCTAAAGCGATAAGAACGTCCCTGAAATTCAAACCGACGGCTTTAACCTCAATTTCAACCTCACCCGGGCCCAGCGGCTGGCTTTGTTCCTTGTCCTCGAGAAACTGAAGAGTATCCAGAAGTCCAGGAGATGCGATACTCAATCTCAGTGGCGGACCCTTGCCAAAGTTTTGAATTCTTGCCTGCTGCGGTAATATCTTGCTGTGTACTTCATTATTCAGGTAATTGGCCTCCACAAGGCGATTGATCTGCAGTAGTCCATCCTGCTCCACATACTCTGTCTCGAGGTCTTCCGCGGGGGAAGAGGCAGTTGCTTGCAGCACCTTTATGATCTTCTCAACCTGTAAATGGGTGCGGTGCTCTGCACTATCAAGCGCAATAGTCGTGAAGACAACTCTACCATCCTCAGCAGACAGGACTCTTGCGAGACCATCTACCATCCGAGATTTTGGCGATGCTCGTTGAGTTCCGCCTCCTTGGCTTACCCAGATGATCTTTTTCGTCGATATCAAAAGTCGCTGCACTTTGGCGAACAGCTCTTTGTTCATGTCATAGAGCACAGGCCTGTCCAGCTCGAGGATGAAAAGATACACGGTGTCGCTTGACGGGTCAGCGGTTATGGCTTGATCGATCGACCAAATTTCGACTCCAGAACCTCCTCCTACTCGCCCAGTCGCTTCCAGGCGCACTTTGAGCTGTTCCGCAAGCATCTGTTGCATAGTGGAAGAGCGTTCAAGAATGAGGGCAATCTTAGGAAACTCTGTAGGTGCCTGAGGAATATCGACTGCTGTCGAGAGGATAATACTAAACTCGTGACACCTGTCATCCTCGTAATCGTGCAGAATAAGATCAGAACCTGAAAAACCACTTTGCAAAAGCAGTTCGTCCCACTTCTCTTCGTCAACGCAAGGGCTCCACTTGCGGTACTCTTCAGAGCCTATTATTCAAACCAGTCAATATCTGGCTATATGAGCTTGATGAAAAAGTTCAACTTACTTAGCCACCATCCCTCTAGCAAGCCGAACACGAATGCAGATCTGAAAACATCCGGTTTGGTGCTCTCGAACAATGCAAGCTTGCCACCGCTGGCGATTTATCAGCTTTCGGAATTAGATCATTTTATAGGAGTGATTGGGGACGTACGGTTTGAGGAGCTTGCGGACATTCTTCAGCGTGACGGCCAGATTGGCTGTGGCATGCAAGACCTACTGACATGAGCCATGGATCCCAAAACTGAAACCCGAGAACATGAGAAAACTCACCGAGGCAGCCACAACTACATCGTATGTTCCACACTCAAAACCTTGAAGCTCGGGATCTTTTTCGATATTCAGAGCTTTGAAATTCAGTCGCTTGCCGTGATCGGTAAACAGCTCCTGTGCTGGCCCAAAGAAGGACCGTGAGATGTCTGTGTAATCATATTGTCCATACCGGGGAACTCCCAGCTCATTTTCACCATGCACAGCAAGAATTTTCATTATCTGAACAGTCATCGCACCGGTACCGGCTCCGACCTCCAGGATCTTCAGACTGGGGTTCTTGTGTGCAAGCCCATCTAAGTATCTTGCGAAACGTTTGAGAGAAGGCACAGAATTATACTTTTGTGGACATGGAAATATATTAGTAAGCGTTGCCATTTCGAGGAGAAGGAACAAAAAGCATGAGGATTCTAAATTTTTACGTACCACTTCGAAATAATGGTCCTTCACGAGATCACCTTGGAATAGAAGATTAAGGGTGTCGAGTTCGCCTGAGAGTATAGCAAGTAGATTTCGGCCCACTGTGACAAAGAATTTACCCTGCGCACATGAGCCCTCTATTCGGTCACATAGCTCATTAATGTAAGCGGTATCGTTCATACGGTGTTTCCATTCCAATGGGCTGAATGGTGACATTCCACCGTCAAGCAACCCTTTCTGTCGTACCATCCAGTCAAGGTACTTTCGTACATGCGGTTCAAGGCGCTCATGTTCTCTGCCCAGCATCGGACCAATGGCCCTTGTGATAAAAACTGTCAGGAGGAAGTCTATATCCTCAAAGAACTGAACGGGTTCCTCCGTTGCCTGAAACGCTTGTTCACAGTACATCTGGGTCTGTTTCTTGGTGAGTAAGTCGACATCGGGCTTCCAATCAACATTGTAGCAGAGCTTATTCTCAACAACCTGCAGCTGGGTGGCGGCCTCGTGGGAGCTTACTACAGTTGTCCTGACGCCTTCAATTGTCATCAAAATTTCGCTAGCATCTTTATCTAGCGTGACAATCGAAGAGGTTGTTTCGCGAATGCCAGTCCACTTTGTTTTTGCAAACACCTTTACAAAGTCGGTTGCTGGATGGCTCAAACCCGTGCTAGACAACCACAATTTTTCAATGTGAATTGGAATAACTGTCGGCATTAGTTCGTGTCCGCCTTTGGAGAGCATCACTAAGACGATCTGTAAAATGCCATCAAAGGTAGTGGGATGAATCGTATGAGGCTGTACAACACTGGTGTTCTCGTGACTAGACCATTGGAAAGTGCGCACTTCCGCTGTAGCCTCGTCCGTTCCACTGTGGGCCAATGCTGTCAGGGGCTTGAATGCAAGACCATACTGATAGCCACACTTTTCTAGATGATTATACATGAATTCGGAATCGACCAGGGTTGTGCATGATTTGAGGGCGTTTGCATAGCCTTGCTGGTGACAACGTCGCCATTCGCGTGACTCCTTGCCCCCATCAATCTCCGTCTCGATACGTTCATACACCACCTGAATTGAACCTTTGCAATTCTCGGTCCACTTGCTGTCATCGTGGGTGCAGAGTCTAAAATCAAACCAGTCGACATCCTTCTCATCGGAGGTCTTCGTTGGACGCATATAGAGTTGTGTCTCAATACCTTCAGGACGTACGGGTATGTTAAGAGTAGAATGGAAGGTAGCGTCTTTGATAGTGAAACCCGTGATAATCCGACCAATATCCGCCAACTGCTTGGCTGCCTCGATCGCCATCACCAACATACCGACCGCTGGGTAGAGTATGGTATTGTTGATCTGTAAAATGTTTACTTGGTCAATGTCTGCAAATTACACGGGAAAAGAGGAAAAGAGGGGAGGCAAGCCTCGCTCCACTGCGCATTTTCCTACCTTATGTTCCTTGACCCAGGGTACTTCAGGCACCTTGATAATGTTTCTCCATTTCGCCTCAAGAGGATTCCAGTCTGGATCCTGTACTCCTAGCAAATCTAATTTACCAAACCTGCGGAATCTAAAGTTCTTGCTTATCCGGCTCTCATGCCAGTATGATCGTGTGTGGTTGAATGGATATTCTGGAAGATCACATAAGGTTTTGGGGCGTTTCGGAGACTTCGTGAATGCCTCCCCGTTGACCGCAGACATGTTAATAAGATAACCGGTACAATACAAACGACCAGCAACCTCTAGTGTAGTATTAATAGCAGACACATTGCGCACCAACATTGAGAAGTAAGTGATATCCTTGTCTTGGTTGATGCTTTTGAGAATGTCCTTGCTTGGTCCCTGCAACGCCGAATGTGGTCCAATCTCGAGAAGGCTGTGGATTAAAATTGAACGGCGATGGCTGCCATCAACTTTCTTTGTCCTGTCCTTTGTCGACTGAGAGCAGAGTTCTGCAAGTGCACCAGCAAATTGCACGGGAGAGACCATGTTCCGTACCCAATAGTCGGATTGCGAAAGTTCTGCTTTTGAAGTCCATGTACCAGTGACCGATGAAACCATGAGAGGTGCCTTTCCCCGGTGCGGTGCCGCCTCCAAATTATCAATACAGGCCTTGTATTGTGACGCAATTTCATTCATCTGAAACGAGTGGTACGCAACATTGACTTGTAACTTTCTGGCAAAGATCTTTTCATCATCGAGTAGAGTCTTTAGCCACTCAATCTGGACCTCATCTCCAGAAATAGTGACATTGTTGGGACTATTGATGCAAGCAACGACGACTTCGAGACTTCCAAAGTGGACTGACACCTTCTCAAGATATCGTTGAGTCTGGGCTTTCGACAAGCTGACTGAAAGCATAGCCCCTTTGACGCGACTAGATTTTTCGAGCTTCGATGCCAATGAACCTCTGTAGTACGCTAATTTCCAGGCTGACTGTCTCGAAATGGCGCGCGCGCAGTAGCTGTATGGCTCTATCAGTTTGATCATCACCACCAGACAGGATATAGAAGGGGATTGTGCATCCACCTACGCAGCAGCAATCTCGCCGGAAGAGTGCCCAACCACGGCAGCTGGTACGATGCCAAAGCCTTCTAGGAGATCGACCAATGCAACCTGCAGCGCCAAGCAAAGGGGTTGACTGTATGCCGGATTATTGACGTTGGACTCCGATTTTCCCTTCTGAAGCTCGTCTAACCCCCGTATTAGCAGGACCAACGAGTACATCAAGAATATATAGCGTAGCTTACCCATTAGGTGCCAGTGGCAGCCCAAAGTCTGCAGGTACGCCTCTGCGTCAAGTAAACTTCTTTTAAAAATCGGATACTTAGCCAAAAGTTCCCGGCCCATGGCGTACCACTGCGCTCCTTGCTTTCAAGGTGTTAGCTCTAAATCCGATTCCGAACAACGGAAGTACTAAAGTAAGCTCCCCTTTCTCTCAAGGATGGACAATAAGGAATGTATAAGAGCAGATAGGTCCTCTGCAGCAAAACGTGAATGGTTAATGGCAGAGTATTAGAGTAATATTTCCTTACCCCAGTAAATATAAAGGCCAAGCCCGGTGAAGAGATTGATCGGATAGGCGGTGCAAACTTTTCGGCAATGTTGCGCAAATCTTGGATCGGATTCGCAATGGCAAACGTTTTCCAGGGCAGGTTGCTGCGTCTCACGGCTAAGGTGTGAGCCAGGTCACAAAGATAGTGGGTTTTATCGGAATCTGGAATAGACAGATTGGAAAAATAAGGGCCCCAAGTTGATGCAAGGCGCGCTATTCCATCTTCATCCGCTGCCGACCACACAAGGATCTTCTGATCAAATTCACTAGGAACCTCTCCTTCGGTCAAAAGGGCTTTGTGAAGGATTATTTCATCCCCGTCAAAGATTCCATTGCTTCTAGTCGTTCCACTATAGAGATGTGTGGTCCCATTGATCTCGTGGCTACCATCCAGTCCGGGCTGGTCGTTCGTATCACTCGTGCCATTAAGCCCATAGTCTCCGCTAGTGGAGTCGACACTTGCAAGCTCCAATAATCTGGGTGATGGTGACTCATGGAAAGTGCAATGGTTACCATCAAGGTTCCTCATGCGGAGAAAGTTATATGCATCATCCAGGACTATGTGACTATTCGATCCACCGAAGCCGAAGGAGCTCACTGATGCCCTTCGCAAGCCACTCGTAGGCCACGGAGTAGCGCTCAAGGGAAACTGCACGAGGAGTTAGGGAAACCACAGAATAAGTGCATAATGAGAGTACCACGTGCCTTGATATTCAAAAACTCGGCATCGATCTTGGGGTTCAAGAACTCAAAGTTAGCATTTGGGGGGATGATGCCCTTCTCTAGTACCATGATCGTCTTTATTACCCCAGCAATGCCACTAGCTCCCTCAAGGTGACCAATGTTCGATTTGACAGCGCCACTGTGATGACAGGCCACTATCAGCATAGATTTATTTCCACGCTAAGGTTCAATGTAGCAAGGAGATCTCCAAAGCAATAGTTTGGAACATACATGTACAGTGGATCATCTGGAGAACGGTACCGGCGGAAGGCAGCGCCAATGGCCCTGGCTTCAATGGGATCGCCAACAGGTGTCCCTGTTTGGGAAGGGTCAGCAAGAAGAAGTGGTTATGTGGACACCTCGTTCGCGAACCATACCTGTGCCATGCGCTTCGAAATATCTTGTTATTCCCATATCTAGACCAGCTTTCTGATACGTTTCCCTGATCAGCTGTTCTTGAGACTCTTTACTCGGCTGCGTTATTCCTGGAGTTTTGCCATCCTGGTTCGAGGCTGAAGAACGAATCACAGCTCTGATTGTGTCACCGTCTCGGATGGCATCTACCAACGGCTTAATCACAATAACACCAAATCCATCCCCCCTTGCGTATCCATTTGCACGGTCGTCGAAGCTATAGCAACGACTATCTCTCGAGAGAAAGCCCAGGTTGTCTAGCCTACACATGAAATCGGGTATGAAGAGTAAATTACTGCCAGCAACGAGACCCTAACAAAGGAAGCATTGTTAGTTAGAATTAAGTGAAAAGTCACCCTTCCCCCCTCCAAAAAATATTACCAAAAAAAGGCTAACACACCATTGTGGAGTCCCCACTCCAGAGAGACTGGCATGCAAGATCTAGGGCCATCATACTGCTAGAGCACGCCGAGTCCACGTTGACACTTGGTCCGACTAGGTTGAAGAACCAACTGATGCGGTTGGCCAGCATGTTCATTTGCGTGCCTACCGCAGTATACTTCGGTGGCCCTTCAAGATCCCTCGAGATAAACAAACTATAGTCACTAGTGAAACATCCTGTAAAGACAGAGGTCTTGGAGCCTGTAACCTGTTCTATAGGAATACCGGCGTTTTCGAGAGCTCGGTAAGCTGTCTCCAAGGTAAACCGATGTTGCGGATCTAGCGCCTCTGCCTCCGTAGCAGTAATGGAAAAGAAAGGAGCGTCGAATGCACCTAGGTCCTCTTGAATAAAATGCCCTCCACGCATAGTCAAACTGTCAAGCCTGTTGATGTCTGGGTGGTGGTGTGCATCTATATTCATTCGACCAAGTGGGAAATCACTCGACGTACATCTCTTCTCCATGATGAGCTTCCAGAATGACTCTGGCGAGACGGCATCTTGGGGAAACCTCAACGAGAAGCCGATAATGGCAAGTGGGGCAAGATAGTTGTGTTTCTCAACGTCGCCGATATTATGAGATACTGGTGCCATTCTTCCTGTTCGTTGCCGTAAATAGAAGGCCTATATAGAAAAACGAAAATAAGAATTTTTTGCAATGATATATACCACTGTGTATAGTTGTTGAACTTGGAGGTGGTCCACAAGAATGTTGCACTCAATTGGGCACCGTGCATGAGATACGATAGGGAGTTGCTCAAGATAGCTCTCGGATACTGTATTGCAATACCCCCGCCATTGGCCAGCAGCACCATAGGATTCTGTAGTTAATTGGAGCGCTCTCTAGTGCCAACACTTAACCATACCTATCAGCTCGATCCACGTGGTTGGTAAGGGCGATCAAGCATCCGGATACTTAAGGCCGTTTAACCAAATGTTGGAGACGAAAATGATGGTGAACAGTATAGCATGGCAATCTAGACCGCGAATATGGAGGATAGGAACCATAGGGCTCAATCGAAATAGCGGTGAAACAGTGTAGGTATAACACAACAGTGGCACAGCAGAGTGTACTAGTCTTGGTATAAGATGCAAAGAGTTTATCCTACCGGAGGATCGCAGTTGCATGCTCGTTGGACCGGAATTATTTCTACATCAACCGCACACGGCGCTTCACCTAATTCAGCCGTTTGCCTCGCTGATTTTCATGCATCTTTTCAAAACCTTTGGGAGTGCCTCACTACGTTAAAACACATCAACAGGCTTCATGTGGTTTCAAATGAATTGATTAATATCTATCTAGAAGACCCCTTGATATAAAAAAGCGGCGAATAGCAAAAAGTGAGGGATAGGTGGACATTCTGTCTATATGATACTGCCACCTGAACGCTTCGTATGCTGGAGGGGAGCTTGATTCGTCCGGCTTAGCTTTCAAGTCTGGCGTCTGGCGCGGACTAATACTTGGCCTGAGAGTGGGCGAAGCAGGGCACCCCATGGGAAGACCGGCCAAAATAGGGTCGGTATGCTACGCTATACCCTACCAATAACAACCAATTCTTTTAAATCACGATAATTGCATCATCATAAAGTGCTCATTAACATGTAGTATATAGAGTACCCTATAGGCTGGCCCAAGGCCTGGAGACCCATATTTAACCAGACCCTTTGCTTCGACCCTGCCGGGCTCACCCTACCACGCCGAATTTTCCCAGGACTTTTTCTGCTTGATGAGCTCGGTTGGGACCCAAAGCATTTGACAGCAGGAGGATTGGAGAGCTGCTCCCTCTTCTGAGGAGA